>Ga0074193_1000343_pt1 | contig 81289 bp, 73 predicted proteins | sample EPASupsiteHSE605_FD_64523 | JGI IMG/M metagenome (GOLD analysis project Ga0074193, IMG submission 64523) | Bioremediated contaminated groundwater from EPA Superfund site, New Mexico - Sample HSE6-05 | ecosystem: Environmental > Aquatic > Deep subsurface > Groundwater > Contaminated ... | reverse complement strand
GTCACATTGTCCATTTCCGCGGGGGGGCGGGCGGGCGCTGTGGAGAGACTTTTGTGGGGGCGTGTGCTGGAAAAGGGGTGCTTTCGCCCCCGGCCAATAGAGAGGTACCGCCTGACGGGGGGCAGAAATCCCCGCCGTTCTTTTTAAGAATTGAGACAGGGAGGGGAAACCGTGAGAAAACTTGCGACAGCCGCCATTGCCTTTTCGGCCGCCGTTTTCCTGTCACATTATCTCATCCCGCCTTCTTGCTATCTCATCTGCGTCCTGATCAGTGCTGTCGCCGTCTTGCCCGCCCTGATGGTCAAAGGGCAACTGCGTACGCGCCTGCTTATAATTCTGCTATCGTTGACCATCGGTTTTTCCGCTGTCCACTTGTCTTGCCAGCACAAAACGCTCCCGGCCCATGCAGTTTCCGGCTCAACGCTGCGTATTGCCGCGCGGGTGACGGATTATCCCGCGCTAAACGAGAACTATGCGACTGTTGATGTTGATTTGATAGGGGAGAATACACCGACACTTTCAGCTCGGCTATATGCCTTTGACAACGCGCTGGATACGCTTGTGCCCGGTAACCTGATTAGCGTGGACGCGACCTTGAAAAGCGCCGACGAGCGCTACGGTGAAGCTTTTGGCAGGTACAATGCCGAAAATATGTATCTGCTTTGCTATGTGAAGGGTGCAGTCGTGGTTACGGGCCAGAGCAAGCTTACATTTTTTTATTTCCTGAAGACATTGGCGAAAAATACCAAGGACATGGTATCCCGTGTTTTCCCGGAGGACACGGCCCCATTGCAGATAGCCCTACTGACGGGAGATGCATCACGCCTGTATGCCGACACCCCGCTTTATTCCGCTATGTCAGAAGCGGGGATACTCCACGTCATTGCAATTTCGGGCATGAATGTGGCCTTTATAGTAGGCTTTATTAATTTGCTGGTGCGGCGTAAGAAGCTTGCCTCGCTCATCAGTCTGCCGCTTATCTGGCTGTTTGTTCCCTTTGCCGGGGCGACGCCCTCTGTCGTTAGGGCGGCTTTTATGGTTAGCACGGTGCTTGTCGCACCGCTTCTGAAGCGTGAAAACGACGGACTGACCGCATTGACAGCAATTCTCGCGCTGCTCCTGCTTATTAACCCTGCCGCTTGTGCGTCGGTGAACCTGCAGCTGTCGTTTGCGGCCATGCTGGGCATGATTTTTGTTTCGCCCAAAATTTATAAACCCATAGACGAAGCACTACGCACACGATTCAGTAAAATCAAGAGAAAACCCAATTCCGTCCGAGCAACTACCCGAGCTGTTTTAACAGGAGCGGGCGCGGCCTTTGCCTCAACCATCGGCGCGCTTGTCTTTACGGTGCCGATAACAGCCCTTTACTTCGGCTACGTTTCGCTGATCGGTGTCCTTGTCAATGTGCTGGTTTTCTGGGCCGTTTCAGTCTGCTTTATTCTGGGCTATGTCTGTTGCGTGCTCGGGGCGGTTTGGCTGCCGCTCGGGACTCTGCTCGCCGCTTTGACAAGTCTTATCGTCAGGTATATTATGGTTATAGTCGAGCTTGCCGCTGCTGTGCCTTACGGGGCGATTTATACACGGGGTAATCTTTTCGGTTACTGGGTCGTGCTGGTCTATCTGGTGTTCCTGCTCTGCTTTGTTTTCAAGCGGAAGGAGGGCTTCAGACCGGTGCTGCCGGTTTGCCTTTCAATAATGGCCCTGTGCTGTGTGATTCTGTCGGCCGAACGCGCGGCATCGACTGATACAGGCAGCCTCATAGCGGTCGACGTCGGACAGGGGCAGAGCATTGTCCTCACACAGGGTGGCGCAACAGCTATCATTGACTGCGGTGGCAAGGGGAAGGAAACCAACGCCGGCGACACGGTGGCAGGACTGCTCTTGGGCAGCGGACGGCAGAGTGTGGATTTGCTCTTACTGACACATTTCGACGATGACCATGTCAACGGTGTCACCCGACTGATGAGTCGCATCAAGGTAGAGTACCTTGTAATACCCGACGGTTCCTATGACAAGGCCTGGCGGCAAAAGATTTTGGCGCTTGCGGAGGAACAGGGCGTTGAGGTTTACATAATATCAAAAGACGCTGATTTTCTCGCCGATGGACTTGAAATTGACGTCTATAAAACCTTTAGTCAGGATGAACCTTCGCTGATTTACCTGGCGCGTATCGGGTCCTTCGAGGCGCTTGTCAGCGGCGACGCGGGGATTTCCGAAGAGGAGGAGTTTATAGCGGCCCATGCGCTGCCGGATGCCGAGCTTTTTGTTGCGGGGCATCACGGTTCCAAGAACGCAAGCTCCGAGGACCTGCTTGACGCACTCCAGGCGGAGTATGCCGTGGTATCCTGCGGATACAATAGCTACGGGCATCCCACGCAGGAAGCGCTTTCTCGCTTCGCCGGTGCAGGCATGCAAATTTTTAGAACCGATCAAATGGGCACGATCACATTTCAAATCAGCTGAAGGGGGGGAAATCCATGGCTAAATACGACAAAAACGACAAAAAAACGGACTATGTTGCCGTTTTACGTGAGCTCAAGGAGAAAGGCCCCGCAAGGCTCTATCTGCTCTGGGGCGCGGAGGACTATCTGCGTGAGAGTTTTTTTGAAGAGCTCAAACGGCTCTGCCTTTTTGACGGCGGCGGCGACTTTAACTACCACAGACTCGCGGGAAGTCCGCTGAATCTCCAGAAATTGACCGAAGCAGTGGACGCCGTGCCCTTTATGGGAGAAAAAACGCTCATTGAGGTCCGGGATTTTGAAGTGAACGCTGTCAAGGAGGATGACGCTGAGCGTCTTAAAAGCATCATTTCCGATGTGCCGGATTACGCCACCGTCGCCTTTATCCTGCCCACCGGCACCGAGCCGGATGGCAGACTTACAACGGTCAAGAGCTTCAAAAAACTGGGAAGCGCGATTGAATTTACAACACAGCCGCAGAGCCTGCTCATCAACTGGATCACAAGGCGTTTTCAAGCGTTGGGAAAAAGCATTGGCCGGGCTGAATGCGAAAAACTGATCTTCAACTCCGGCGAACTGATGACAAGGCTTATCCCTGAAATTGAGAAAATTGCCGGTTACGCAAAGGGGGCAGCCGTAACGGCGCAGGATATAGATAAAACAGCACAGCGCATACCCGAGGCCAGCGTTTTTGAAATGACGGACAGGCTTTCGGAAAAGGACTTTGACAAAGCGGCGGCTCTCCTGGCAGAACTGATGCAGTCAGGGGAACACCCCATTAAAATACTGGCCATGATCGGCTTTCAGATGCGCCGTCTGTACACGGCACGTGTGGCGATTGACAGGGGACTTGGCCGCGACTATGTAATGCAAAGCTGCGGTATTAGCTACTCGTTTCTGGCGGATAAGCTGCTTAAGGCCGCCGCAGGCTTTTCCAAGGCACAGCTGAAGAAAGCCGTTGAACTCTGTGCAGAGAGCGATTACAGGATGAAAAGCTCATCCGAGGACGATGAAGACATTCTGAAGGAGCTGCTGCTGCGAATGGCGCTTGGGGAGAGCGCGGTACAGGTCTCCCAAGGGGGGCTTTGACAATGATAAAGGTCAGCGAGGTTATCATCGTCGAAGGACGCTATGATAAGAATACGCTCAGTCAGCTTATTGATGGTACAATCATTGAAACAGGCGGTTTCCGTATCTTTTCGGATCGAGAGAACCTTTCACTTCTGCGCCGAATGGCCGAAACCCGGGGGCTGGTCGTTATGACTGACAGCGATGGTGCGGGTTTTGTTATCCGAAATTTTCTCAAGGGTGCCATTGATCCGAAGTATATCAAACATGCGTATATCCCCGATATGTTCGGCAAAGAAAAAAGAAAAAGCGCGCCATCCAAGGAAGGGAAGCTCGGCGTCGAAGGAATGAGCCGCGAGGTGCTTGTGTCGGCCCTGAAAAACGCCGACGTCTCCTTTGGAGAAGCAGAATTGCAAAAAAGGCCGGACCCCGTTACAAAGGCCGACCTGTATGCATTTGGACTATCCGGCGGTAGCGCGAGCCGAGAAAAAAGGCTGGCACTGCTCCGAACGCTTGCGCTTCCCTCCAGACTGACGGCCAACGCGATGCTTGAGGTGATAAACGTGCTTATGAGCCGCGAGACCTTTTTGGGCCTGCTCGAAGCCTCCGAGACGCACGATAGTCAACAGTAAAATATAGTCAAAAAATGAGCTGAATCACCCAGATATAGTTAAATAAGTGTACAATTTACGCATGGGACACAAATATTTATGGCGCTAAATCAATAAGTGTGCTAAAATACCAAAATAAAGAATGCTCTAATGTGTAACAGGTCAAAGAAAATATGATTTGAGGAGAACTGTTATGAGATGTCCGTTTTGCGGCTATGCCGAAAGCAAAGTCATCGACTCCCGTCCCGCCGAGGAGGGCGCAACGATCCGACGCCGCAGGGAATGCCTTGCCTGCCAAAAAAGGTTCACCACCTATGAGATCATGGAGCGTCTGCCCTTGATCGTCGTCAAAAGGGACGGCAGCCGTCAGACTTTTGATAAGATTAAGATCATGAACGGCATGCTTAGAGCCTGCGAAAAACGTCCGGTTTCCATCCAGGCGCTTGAAAAAATCAGCGACGAGATTGAGCAGGAACTCCAGAATTCGCTTGAGCGTGAAGTGACGACGGCCGAGATCGGCGAAATGGTCATGTCTAAGCTCAAAAATGTTGACGAAGTTGCCTATGTCCGCTTTGCCTCCGTCTATCGCCAGTTCAAGGATGTGAACACCTTCTTTGAGGAGTTGTCCAAGCTCATCGATAAAAAGAATTAGAGCAGCGCTCCGACCGACATACCTTCTTTGCCTACAATATCCCGCAGCTTCTCGGTGAGTGCACCGAATGCCGCTTCAGGGACTTCGTTGCCGCTTTGGACTTCGTCTAAAAGTGCGTAATAGGCATCCGTGAGGCTGTCGATCTCACTGTGACGGAGCATGATATGGGAATAGGACTCCCAGCCAAGCCAGCCCTGAAGTGAGTTTTCAATGCATGTTGCTGCACCGACTGTGTCACCGTCCATGAAAAGCGTCTGTGCTTTGTCAATTTCGTCAGCGAGAATGGCTGTCTTCTTACCCATATAGTGTACATTAAAGATTGAAAGCCCCAATAGGGACAGGAGCAGCGCTGCCGCTATAATTTCTCGCTTCATTGTTTGCCCTCCGTAGCCGCAAAATAGATCTGGCCAGACGAATTAATGGACATCAGATACACATCTCTAACATTTTTAACCTGCCGATCGGAAAGCTGCTTGTCAAGCCATGCTTCATCCTTTCCGCAGAGCAGCAGATTTTTGGGCACAATTTTTCCGTTGTTAATAATAATCATGGGATACCCGCTGTCCTGTGTTTGGACCTGCAGTTGCCCCGCTGTGGCGGGGCGTTCGGACGGGAAGAGAACGATGTTCAACCTGCCGTCTGTTTCCAAAATGGCGTATTTTATCCGACTGATATCCAGAACGCTCTGTCCGCGCAATTCTTCAGCCAATTCATCAAGCGTCACCCGGTTTTTCTTCATTTGCTGCTGATCAATTGTGCCGTCCACAATCAAAAAGCTGGGCTTGCCGCAGATAAACTCTTTGGCGCGGTTACTTTTGACGATGACGCCGGAAATAATAAGCTCGCAGCACAAAAGGATGATGATCGGAAGCAACCCGTTCATCAGGGGAATGCCGATATCCTGAAGCGGATGCGCCGCGATATCGGAGATTAAAACAGTGATGACGAGTTCCGACAGTTCCAGTTCACCAAGCTGTCTTTTTCCCATAAGCCGCATCGCAAAAAGAAGCGAAACATATATTATTAAAGTGCGGAAGAATACGATCAGCATTTGACCACCCCCGCTTATTAGGTTTTGCTGCTGGACATGAAAATATTAGCGCGAAGTAAATTATCTTCAGTACATAGGGCTGTGTAAATTTGCCTTAACCAGCTTCCATCTTTAAGAGGTGATATTTTGAAATTTACAAAAATGCAAGGCTGTGGCAACGACTATGTTTACGTCAATTGCTTTCAGGAAGAAATCAATGACAGGCCGGCTTTTTCCGTAAAGATATCCAACCGGAATTTTGGCGTTGGAAGTGACGGACTAATCTGCATTTGTCCTTCTGAAATTGCAGACTTCAAGATGGACATGTACAATGCAGACGGCAGTTCCGCGCAGATGTGTGGCAATGGTATTCGCTGTGTGGCAAAATATGTCTACGATAAAGGTCTGTCCAACAAGACCGAGTTAACCGTTGAAACCCTTGCAGGCGTTAAAAACCTTAAACTAAATGTTGAGGAAGGGCTTGTCAAAACCGTTCGAGTTGACATGGGTGTGCCAGAGCTGAGGCCTCAGTTTATACCTATTGCCGAGCATGGCAGAAACTTTATTAACCGTTCTGTCATCGTTGGCGAGGAGGAATACTTTGTGACCGCCGTTTCGGTCGGCAATCCCCATGCTATCGTCTTTGTCCCGGATGTTGATAGCCTTGATCTTTCAGTGCTAGGGCCCAAGTTTGAAAACCACCCGCTTTTTCCGGAACGCGTCAACACCGAATTCGTGCAAGTAATTGATCGGGACACCTTAAAAATGCGTGTCTGGGAGCGCGGCAGTGGCGAAACGCTTGCCTGTGGTACTGGGGCGACGGCCACGCTGATCGCATCGGTACTCAACGGACATACGGGAAATGCGGCAACGGTTCACCTAAAAGGCGGCGCGCTTTTCATCGAATGGGACAGGGACACCGATCGGCTATATATGACCGGTCCCGCTGTCATGGTTTTTGATGGCGAGCTTTATAACTAAAAATCAAAAGGCGGACAGCTTTGACCCCGTCCGCCTTGCTTATACCCAAACCACCTATGTCAAACCATAGCAAGGAGAATATTATGCTGAAAGTTAATGAAAATTATCTGAAACTCCCGGGCAGCTATCTCTTTTCAGATATCGCTAAGCGCGTGGCAGCTTATAAAGCCGAAAAACCGGATAACAGTCTGATTTCTCTCGGAATCGGAGACACAACCCGCCCACTTCCGAAGGCTGTTATCGACGCAATGCATAAGGCTGTCGATGAAATGAGCGAAATCAACGGCTACCGTGGCTACGGTCCGGAGCAGGGCTACGAGTTCCTGCGTGAGACCATCAGACAAAAGGTCTATCTGCCGCTGGGCGTCGAGCTCAAGGCCGATGAGATATTTGTCAGTGACGGAGCCAAGAGCGATTGCGGCAACATCGGAGATATTTTCGGAACGGATAATGTTGTTGCCGTGTGTGACCCGGTCTATCCCGTGTATGTCGACACCAATGCGATGTCGGGCAGGGCTGGTGACTTTGACGGAACGCGCTGGACGAATATTCTTTATATGCCTTGTAATGAGGCCAACGGCTTTATGCCCGAGCTTCCCGTGAGAACACCCGATATTATTTATCTCTGCTTCCCGAATAACCCGACCGGTGCTTCGGCAACGAAGCCTCAGCTCAAGCTCTGGGTGGACTATGCGCTTAAAATTGGCGCTGTCATTCTTTTTGACGCGGCTTACGAGGCCTACATCACCGAAGCGGGTATACCGCACTCTATTTATGAGATCGACGGCGCGAAGGAATGCGCAATAGAGTTCCGCAGCTTTTCAAAGACCGCTGGCTTTACGGGGACCCGCTGCGCTTACACCGTCGTGCCGCATGACCTCAAATTTGGCGGCACGACCCTTAACAAGCTCTGGAACCGTCGACAGACCACAAAGTTCAACGGCGTTCCCTATATCATCCAGCGCGGTGCGGAGGCTGTCTATACCGAGCAGGGACTTAAACAGACACGCGAGATCATAGACTACTATATGAATAATGCAAAGGTGATCAGAAACGGACTCAAAGACGCAGGCCTCACCGTTTACGGCGGCGTCAATGCGCCTTATATCTGGATTAAAACACCCGGCGGAGCAGACTCCTGGAGCTTTTTTGACAGACTTCTGCATGACGCGGAGGTCGTGACGACTCCCGGTGCCGGTTTCGGGCCGCAGGGTGAGGGGTTCATCCGCTTGACTGGCTTCGGCGATGCCGAAAAGACCAAGCAGGCCGTGGCAAGGGTTGTTGGCATTCTATAATTTGATATAAAAAGTTAAATAATCTGCTTAACGGTACACAACTGCCATTACAGGAGGTAAATGTATGTGCGGAATAGTCGGATACACAGGACACCGACAGGCGGCCCCGATACTCTTGGAAGGACTTGAAAGACTGGAATACAGGGGCTATGACTCGGCCGGGATTGCGGTCAACAATGGTGATAAGATAGATGTTGTCAAGGCTATGGGTCGCCTTGCGGTGCTTCGTGAAAAGTGCTGCGGCGGAAACACGACTCCAGGCTCCGTCGGCATCGGACATACGCGCTGGGCGACCCATGGAAAACCGTCGGACGTCAACTCCCACCCGCATGTCAGTGAAAATGGACGTATTGCCATCGTTCATAATGGCATTATTGAGAACTTTGCACCACTCAAAGAAATGCTGATTAACCGCGGGCGGGTTTTCCAGTCTGAAACCGATACCGAGGTTGCGGCGCAACTGATTGACTACTACTACGAGGGAGATATTCTTCAGGCGGTTGCAAGAGCCGTTCGTGAGCTTGAGGGCAGCTATGCGCTGGGTATTATTTGTTCGGACGATCCCGAAACATTGGTTGCCGTCAAGAGCCATGCCCCGCTGATTGTTGCCTACGGCGAGGGAGAAAATTACTTTGCCTCGGACGTGATGGCCGTTGTCAGCCATACTAAGACCGTGTCGTATCTGGATGATGACGACATCGCTGTTGTAACAAAAAGTGGCATTAGCTTTTACACACCCTTCCTCGATGAAATTAAAAAAGAAAAATTTCTTGTAGACTGGGATATTTCTGCGGCTGATAAGGCCGGTTATGAACACTACATGTTTAAAGAGATCATGGAACAGCCTGACGCGGTTAGGCGTACCATAGAACCATTTATTAAAAATGGTAAGGCTGATCTTTCTGGCGTTTTGGACTGCGCTTACATAAACGGATTGGAGCGGGTTTTCATCGTTGCCTGCGGCTCGTCTTATCATGTCGGCGTTATAGCAAAATATAATATTGAAAAACTTGCGCGAATTCCTGTTGAAGTCGTGCTGGCCTCGGAGTTTCGTTACTGTGACCCCATTGTCAATGAAAAGACGCTTGTGATATGCATCAGCCAATCCGGCGAGACGGCAGATACGCTTGAAGCCCAGTGTGAGGCAAAGCACCTCGGGGCGCTGACGCTTGCCATTGTCAATGTTGAGGGCAGTTCGATCGCCAAGAGTGCCGACAAGGTTATCTACACCAAGGCCGGACCGGAAATTGCCGTTGCTACAACCAAGGCCTATAGTACACAGCTTGCTGTGACGGTGCTCATTGCACTGTTTATTGCGGATTGCCGGGGCGCGATTGCCAAAGATGTTTATGACACGGTGCTTACGGAGCTTCAGGCCGTTCCGGAAAAGATGATGCGTATTCTCAATGACAAGGCCAATATCCAATATCTGGCCTATCAGCATTTCAACAATGAGGACCTGTTCTTCATTGGGCGCAACATTGATTACGCGCTTTCGCTTGAAGGCTCTCTCAAACTGAAGGAAATTTCCTATATCCACTCGGAGGCCTATGCGGCGGGTGAGCTTAAGCACGGCACGATCTCACTTGTGGTCGAAGGCACGCTAGTCATCGCCGTTGCGACCTACTCAAGGCTGATTGAAAAGACCCTGAGCAACGCGCTGGAAGTCAAGGCCCGCGGTGCGCACGTCATGGGTATTACCTCAGAGGGGCTTAAATCAAAGCTTTCCTCTGCTATTGACGAAATTATTACCATTCCGGATACGCATGAGGTGTTGCTGCCCTCTCTGGCCGTCCTGCCTTTGCAGCTGTTCGCGTATTATATCGCGCTTTACCGTGGCTGTGACATCGATAAGCCCAGAAATCTTGCCAAGAGTGTCACGGTGGAATAACGGCAGCGAATTCACGTGACACAGCGTTGTGACAGCACGGATGAATTTGCCCCTGGATTTTGTTAAAACTCTGTATGACCTGAACGTAAGGAACCGCAGCGTTACGTTCCATAAAAAACAACAAACACGTCGGAGAAATCTGACGTGTTTGTTGCTTTAGGCAGACCGGCTGAGATTTTGTAAAAAGCCCAAAGAGGGGGATTAGTCGCCGACTGCGAGTGTACTTTCGATCCGGTCGCCGGTGCTTGTCACCTCCGTGTAGGTGATAGTTTCAAAGTTCCATTGCTCAACGACATACGGTCCGTAGCTGTTCTGAGAACTGAGAACGCTAACGGAGGTGTTGCTTGCAACCGTATAGATTAGAAGCTTAATGGTATTGTTGGTCTCATCGTCGACGGATAGGGCAAAATGCTTCCCGTCGGGACTCCACACAGGCGGCGAAACGGAAACCGTGGTAATATCTGTGTCGAGCACCTCAAGGCTTGCAGAATCAATCAGTGTGCTCGTGATTGTCCCCGGGCCCATATGACCGACATTAATCAGAAAGTGCCGACTGTCTGGCGCCCACGAAAAACCATCCATCGTGGGGTCTGCTGAAGAGACAAGGGCAGCTTCGCTGCTGCTCAGCTTCCAGACGTACACATTGCCCGAGCCGTTTTCGTCCTTAATGAAAGCCACCATTTCACTGTTGGGCGACCAGCTTACGTCATAAACGCTGTCGCCAAGGGCGTCGAGCTTCGCCTGAATCGCCGCCTTTGTCAGTGACGACGTGGGCGTCGGTGTCGGAGAGGGACTCGCGGAAATGTCAGGCGAGGGCGAAGCAGCAGGTGATGCTTCAGGTTTGTTAAAGGCAGAGCAGCCGGAGAGCAGCGCTATGAGCAGAGCCCCTGCCGTTCCCAATACTAAAAGACGTTTATTTCGAACTGTCAAAATGACCACCTCACAGCTTATAAGAAATTGTTGTTTTACTGTCCCATGATAGCACCTTTTTACCAGCATTCAAGCCTGAAAATAAAAATATATTATGAATTTAGGCTGCCAATAAGCGGAATTTTGGAAAGTTTGCCCTTTGTGCGCATTGCCAGATACAGTTGAATATGCTAGAATTAAACCAGATTAAACCAGCGTCCGACCCTTTTCACCGGCAACGATACATTTTGTTTTCATGCCGGCCCCGCCGACCGCGGAGCCGTTCTGGAAGGGAGCCATATGACACTCAAAAGGATACTTGGCGCAATCGTTCTTGTCCTGCTCATTTCCCTGCTCGTCACATTGGTAATCGGTAGGCAGTATGTTCTGCAGGGCGCCCTGGCAAGCCCGTCACCCGAACTTGTAGCAACGCCGACGCCCACTCCGACAGCTACGCCGACGCCGACGCCGACCCCAGTGCCGACGCCGACGCCAACGCCTGAACCCTATGCAGACAAGCCGGATATCGATATCAGCTCCTGGGAGTACACACTTGTAAACAAGGACAATCTTTTGTCAGCCGACTTTGAGCCGGCACTGACAGCGATCATGGGGGACCGGTACTTTGATTCTCGCGCCATTGACGCACTTAATACATTCATAGAGGCAATCAAGGCGGAAGGACTAACGGTTTACATAACTTCAGCATACAGGACCTATGAGACCCAGGAGTACCTGTTTAATAAAAAGGTCAACGAGTATATTTATTCAGAGGGGAGCAAGGATGCTGCCATCGCTAAGGCCAAAACAATTGTAGCCTATCCGGGAACGAGTGAACACCAACTGGGGCTGGCCTGCGATATTGTTGATAAATATTATCAGTATATGGATGAATCTCTGGCGGACACGGATTTGTCCAAATGGATGGCGGCACACTGCGCCGAGTATGGCTTTATTCTGCGTTATCCAAAGGACAAGATAGACATCACGGGCGTCATGTTCGAGCCCTGGCATTTCCGCTATGTCGGAAAAGAGGCAGCGGCCTATATCATGGCCAATGGCTTAAGCTTTGAAGAATTTGTTGCCCTATATAAATAAACAAAGTGCCGGGAGCTGTACAACGGCTTACTCCCGGCACTTTTCTTTTTTAGGGAAAGAAAACAGCCTGATCTTCGTGACGCGGCTGAGCCGCCAGATACTCAACGTGAAGTTGAAAATTTCCTCGAAGAAGATAATGCCTATGTAGCCGTTGAGTGCGAAGTGCGGCAGCAGGGTATAGACAAGAATGACGCCGGTCAGTGCGTCCAGAATATTAAAGCCCATCGACCAGAGGTGCTCGCCCAGACCCTTGAGACAGCCGTCCGTCACCATATCCATGTACATGACCGGCACCAGCAGGGAGAAGATGCGCAGGTAATACCCCGCTTCCTCACTTTTGTAAATGGCTTTGCCCAAGGTTTCGGACAGGATAAAAAGCATGAGTCCGATGAACAGCGAAAATCCGAGGGACTTTCGGAGTAGGGTAGAGACCGTATGGGAAATCTGATCTGTCTTTCCGGAGACCTGCGCCGCTGTCAGCTCGGGAACGATTAGCTCAGCCAGCGCTGTGATGATGCAGGATGGAAAGAAAATGATGGGGAAGACCATTCCCTGAATTGTACCATAGCCCGCAAGAGCCCCGTTGGCGGTATACCCGGCCATTTTGAGCCCCCGGGGTACGAGTAGCTGCTCAAGCGTGGAAAGAGAGCTTCTGGCGTAGGCTGAAAGTGCAAGCGGAACGGCAATTCCAAGCATGCGTGCGGGAAGGCGGGGAGAAGGCTCTGCCTTTTGACCGTGTCTTCTGCGGTCGAAGATGAAGACGACCAGCATTAGCAGGAAGGAACATACTTCTGCCGCGGTGCTTGCGGCGCAGACGGCCGCACAGCTTTTCTCCAGATCGCCCGTATGCGTCAAGCCGAGGAAAATAACAACAAGGCCGATGCGAATCAGCTGTTCGATTACCTGAATGACGGCTGCCTTAAAAATACGTCCGCTGGCAGTGAAATAGCCGTACATAACCGAGGAGAGAGAAATAAAGGGGAGACTCAGTGAGAGAATCCGCAGAGACAGGACGGTTCTTGCATCGCCGACCCAGAGAAAGCCGATTGGCTCGGCGCACAAATAGAGAATCAGGGCCGAGGCCGCGCCAAAAAAAAGACTGTAGGCCAGACAAATACGCATAGCCCTGCCGACGCCACCCGCGCGCTGAAGACCCAGCTCCTCGGATATGAGGCGCGTGGAGGCAAAACGTATACCAGAAATTGCAACGGTTGCGGCGAGAAAACCGACCGAGCCGACTAAGCCGTAAAGCCCGACCCCTGCCGCGCCGATCCGGGATACCAACCACATTTGAAAAACGAGCGCGATGCACCGCATGACAAGCGAGGAGCCGGTCAGAAGCAACGTGTCCCGCATGAGTTTTTTCTTCATAACGCAGCTTGCCCTCCTTGCCTTATACGAAAGTATATGCGGCAGAGAGGGCAAATTAACTGTTTTATTCTGTCGGAGTTCGCCGAATGGCTGTCAGTTGAAAATACCGCCGTTTAGATCAAATAACTCCCCGATACGAATTTTCAAATTTTGGTTCTCCGGGTCCTTCAGCTCGGGATCGGCCTTGAGAAGCGCCTGGGCCGCCTGCTGAGCGTCCGAGAGCACGCGCATATCCATGCCGAGGTCGGCAATGCGCATCTCGGGCAGACCGTGCTGACGTGAGCCAAAGAAGTCGCCGGGACCGCGGAGTTTGAGGTCCTCCTCGGAAATCTTAAACCCGTCGGAGGTCTGTTCCATCACCTTGAGGCGAGATTTTGAGATCTCGCTTTCCGAGTCGGAAAACAGGACGCAGTAGCTCTTGTGCTTGCCGCGGCCAACCCGACCGCGCAGCTGATGCAGCTGACTCAACCCGAAGCGCTCGGCGTTTTCAATAACCATGAGCGAGGCGTTCGGAACATCGACGCCGACCTCAATGACGGCGGTAGAAACGAGAATATCAATTTCGCCCGCCACAAAACGGAGCATAACTTTTTCCTTCTCGGCAGGTTTCATTTTGCCGTGGATGGAGTCGATACGCAACTCAGGAAAAACTTTTTCCTGTAGTTCAACAGCATATTCCGTAGCATTTTTTAAGGTCTGAGGACGTTCCTCATTCTCGTCGATCGCCGGGCAGACAACAAAGACCTGCCTGCCTTCCGAAACTTGTTTGCGCATAAAGCCATAAATACGCGCCCGCATATCCTCGCTGACCGCAAAGGTGTCAACCTTCTGGCGTCCGGGGGGCAGTTCATCGATGACGGAAACATCCAGGTCCCCATAGATAATCAGTGCGAGTGTGCGGGGGATCGGTGTTGCGGACATAACGAGCGTGTGAGGACTTTCGCCCTTTGCAATGAGTGCAGCCCGCTGGTCGACACCGAAGCGGTGCTGCTCGTCCGTGACGACCAGTGCGAGCCGTAAAAACTCAACGTTTTCACTGAGCAGCGCATGGGTGCCGACAACAAGGCCGGCCTCGCCGTCCTTAATCAACTGGAGTGTTTCACGCTTTTGCTTTGCGGGCATAGATCCCGTGAGCTTGACAACCTTGATGCCAAAGGGGGCGAGCAGTTCCGAAAAGGTCTGAAAGTGCTGGTTGGCGAGAATCTCTGTTGGCGCCATAAAAGCGCTTTGAAGCCCGCCTTCATTGGCGCACCAGATGCAGGCCGCCGCCACGACGGTTTTACCGCTGCCGACGTCGCCCTGAACAAGACGGCTCATCGCGGTACCCGAGCTCATGTCCTTGACACAATCGGCAATGGCGCGCTTTTGTGCGTTGGTGAGAACGAAGGGCAGAGGTGCATAAAACCTATCGAGGCGCGGCGGAGAAATCATAACGCCGTTCTTTTTCGCGCGGGTATTTTTAAGCTTGGTCAGGGCGCAGGATAAAACGAAAAGTTCCTCAAAGATCAACCGACGCCGAGCCAGCTCAAGCGCACCGAAGTCGGTAGGAAAATGGATGTTTTCAAAGGCATAGGGGACCTTACATAGCTGTGCCTGCTCCGCAACGGGAACCGGCAGGGCATCGGGAAGCAGATCACCGCACGCATCAAGGCCCCGCCGGATGGATGCAATCATTATTTTTTGGGAAAGCCCCGCTGTCAGACGGTAGACAGGCATGATGCGCCCGGTAACGGAAGCGGGCTCATCCTCCGCCTCAAAAAGCGGATTTACCATGGTGCGGTGCTGTCCTTCTACCGTCATTTTGCCATAAAATATGTAAGACTGGCCTTTTTTTAGCTGATTGCGCACATAGCTCTGGTTAAAAAAAGTAAGGTCGACGGAGCCACTGTCGTCTGCAATCCGAAGCTTCACAAGTTCCATGCCGCGGCGGACGCGGCTGAGCGTCGGTTCCGTTGCAGCTAGGGCATGCACACAGGCGGACTCGCCCGATTGGAGCGCTGCAATCGGCACGGTTTTTGTTCTGTCCTCATAGGTACGGGGGAAAAAACAAATGAGGTCACGAAGCGTCTTAATTCCGAGCTTTGCCAGGGCGTTGGCGCGCTGCTGGCCTATACCCTTCAGATACCGGACATCACCGGACAGTTCTGCCATTATCCCACCTCCTTGATCGTGCTAAGCGGTGCATAAGCTGCCTGTTTATTATAGTATAATACCATAAGCAGGCGAATTTTGCAAAATTTACTCATATTTACCGAGCGATTGATACAGGAACTTTTTCTTCCATAACCCGTCTAAAACGCATTGCATCCCAAAGGAGTCCATGAAATGAAAAAATACGCCATCTCTATAATTTGCGCCGCACTATTGCTTTCAATGGCGGCCTGCGGCAGTACAAGCGCTGAGAAAAAGGGCGATTCAATGACCCTCGAGCAGATATTCGAGACCATTTTAGCCGATGTTCCGAATTTGCCAGAGCTTATTAGCATTGTTCCTGATGCCAGCAATTATCAATACTACGCCTTTATTGACCCGATTGAAGGCGCTGAAACGCTTGTCAGCGAAAGCCTCATTAACGCTGTGCCGCATTCCTCGGTTCTGATCCGGGTGCCGGAAGGAACGGATGCTGAAAAGATTGCCCAGGAGCTTCAGAAAAAAGCGAATCCCAACAAGTGGATTTGTGTTTCGGCTGAAAGAACGATTGTCAAGGTCCATGGTCGGACGATTCTGCTTGTGCTGTCATATACTGATACGGCCGATCAAATCGCATCCAACTTTGATAAACTGTGGGAATAGACAAAAACTGAAAAGAGCCGAAGTCAAAAAACTGTCTGCCTATACGCTCAAAAACCGCTTGCATATCCGCAGTCTCAGTGGTAGAATAACACTCACAGTGTTATGCGGGTGTAGTTCAATGGCAGAACACCAGCTTCCCAAGCTGGATACGTGGGTTCGATTCCCATCACCCGCTCCAAGTTTTTTGAACCTGCGGATGCCGAGATGCATTTGTCGGGTTTTGTTTATGTCGTCAATAAATGCTTTTTCTTTGAGGATGCCTTTATTAAAAGAAAAGGCCCCTGAGGCGATGGCCGCCACAAGAGGGACCTGTTGACAGGGCTGGTTATAAAAATGATTAAAACACCTTATAAGAGACTTGATCTTAAGAAATACAGTCACATTAAATACTTGCTCTTCATTCCGGTGTACATGGTGATATTTATGCTGGAAGAGAAGCTGATCACGCATCATTACTTTGTTTCATACCTCCCGCTGGACAGTATGATCCCGTTCTGCGAGTGGTTCGTGATACCTTATGTCCTATGGTATCCGCTCATGCTCGGCACAGGCGTTTATCTGTTTTTCAAGGACCCCGAGGGCTTTAAGAACTACATGTACTTTATAGGCGGCGGATTTCTGCTCATTGTTCTGTTTTATGCGGCGTTCCCGAACGGACAAAATTTGCGTCCACACGTGTTTACAAGGTCAAACATTTTGATTGATTTTGTGAAGGCCCTCTATCAAAGCGACACCAACACAAATGTCTTGCCGAGTCTGCACGTCGTTGGGACCATGGGCGCCATGTTCGCGCTGCTCAAGTGCAGCCGACTGCGCAAGTTTTGGTTCCGACTGTTTATCGTCGTTCTCTCCATCAGCATCTGTATTTCCACTGTCTATATCAAGCAGCACTCAATTCTTGATTTGTTTACGGGGGTCCCGCTGGCATTTGTGTATTACCTTATCGTCTACAAACTGCTGCCGAACCGGCAGAAGAGCTTTCATTTGCACCAAAAAAGCTTACATATCTGATTAAAATTAAAAGACCGCTGCCGATACAAAATCGGCAGCGGTCTTTTAATCCGGGCGAGGATTGATCGGGCGGTGTTAAACAGCCTTCTCCATCCTGTTTGTCATATAGCCGTGCGCTTTGTTTTCAAGGACGTCGTTCAGCGGCGGAAGTGTCGCCCCGGGATAACGACGACTCAAAGCAGTCTGCAGAAGAAAGTCGGCAAATTCCGGGTTTTTAGGCAGTATCGGCCCGTGGCAATAAGCGCCGAAAACGTTTTTGAAGCGAGCGCCCTCCGTGCCGTCTTCTCCGTTGTTGCCGTAGCCGTGCAGAACGGTTCCGAGCGGTGAGACGCCTTCACCCAGATAGGTCTTGCCGCTGTGGTTCTCAAAGCCGACAACAGTGGAGCCGCCGCTGAGCGCTTCACAGCGGAACATATAGTTTCCGATCATGCGCAAATCCGAACCAAGGGTGTGCAGATTCAGCGCACCGATAAAGTCGTACTGCTGACCGGTGTGGGTGCGGTAATACTGGCCCATCATTTGGTAGCCGCCGCAGATGCACAAAAAGACCTTTTCATCCTCAATGGCCGAAAGAATCTCCTTGTCCTTGCCGCTGTGCAAGTCCGCAAGCAGGACCTCCTGCTCAAAGTCCTGACCGCCACCAATAAAGAATAGGTCAAAGCGGGTAAAATCGGCGTTTGCCCCGATGGGAAGCGCGGTTACCTCCGAGTCGATCCCGCGCCATTCCAGACGCCGTTTCAGACAGAGTATATTGCCCGTGTCTCCGTATAGATTCAGAACATCGGGATAAAGGTGACAAATGTTCAGCTTCATATCCAATCCCCCTATTCCCAGAATTCTTTGCCGCCAAAGACGGCGCTCATTTTAGCCCGCAGGTCCATCATCGCCGTGTAGGTCGGCATAATGATAACGGGCAGGGGCTGTGTCTGCATGGCGGCTATCAGTGCGTCGTAGTCGGAAAAGATACGCAGCTTGTCTTCATTAATTCCGGCATACTTCAGTCGAACAGCCATATCGCCCGCGCGTATGCCGGAGACGTAAATCTCCGGGATGAGGGCGTCCAGATCGTTGAGCTTTTCAAAATTTGCGTCCCAGATCCACGAGACATCCTTACCGTCTGCCGAATTGTCGTTGAGACAGCAGACGAAAACTGTTTTCTCCGAAAGCCCGGACAGGTAATTGAGCACCTGATTGCAGCCGGCAGGATTTTTAACCAGAATGATCCGTGCCGAGTGCCCGCCGAGGTCGAATTCTTCCATGCGTCCGAAGCCGCAGGAAAAGCCCGAGATTGCCTCTTTAGCAGTGTTTCGGGGGAATCCGACTGCCTCTGAAACTGTGAGGGCCGAAACGGCGTTGTAGATGTTGTAGCCGCCGGGGAGATTAATTGTGACAATATCATCATCCCCGAAAACACGTACACGCACCCGAGTATGGGACACACCTGTCTCAAGAATCTCGGTAACGGAGACTTGGGGATCAGGGCGCTTATACCCGCAGTCTGGGCAGTAGAAGCCGCCGAGATGAGCAAAGGTGCGGTAAGTATAATCGTATTCGTGCTTGCACCGAATACAGTGCGGCGCGTCCGATACTTCGGAGACGGGATCTTTATAGATGGGGACATCCACCCCGTAGAAAACGACTTTATTCGGCACGCGCTCTGCGATTGAGGCCGTCAGCGAACAGTCCGCGTTTAGACAGACGACAGCATTCGGGGAGTTCTGTATACCGATGAGGATGTTGTTCAGCGTTCCCGAAACCTCGCCGTAGCGGTCAAGCTGGTCGCGAAACACGTTCGTTACCAATACGACAGCGGGATCTATCAGTTTGCAGACCGCCTTGGAGGCTGCCTCATCGCACTCAATCACAGCATTTTCCTTTTTGGGTTTGCCTGTGAGCGTCGCATTTTCAATGAACACGGCGGTAACACCGTTTATCAGGTTCGCGCCCGAGCGGTTGGCAAAATACGACGCGCCGTTACGAAGAAAAATCTCTTCAATGATACGGGCACTTGTTGTCTTGCCGTTTGTTCCGGTCACAACAACACAGTTGACGTCCTTTGCTAGCGCAGCCAAAAGATCGGGGCAGATGCGCAGGGCGATTTTGCCGGGAATGGCCGTGCCGCCGCGTCCGAAAAGTCGGAGAATTTTGATGGACAGTTTACAGGCGGTGACCGCCAGAAATACTCTAAATCTCATAATATCGCCAATTCATGACAGCCGATCAACGGCTGTTTCTTGTGTTTTTTTAGGAGGTGTTGCTGTCATTATAACACTTGGCGTGTTATTTTCAACCGTTTGAGGCTCATTCTTTCGCCGCGGCCAGCTTTTTAAAGTCTTCTTCGGACAACACGGGTATGCCGAGACTCTGTGCTTTTGTCAGTTTTGAGCCTGCGTCCTCTCCGGCAACAAGATAGCTTGTCTTTTTTGAAACAGAGCCTGACGATTTGCCGCCATAGCTTTCTACCAGAGCCTCCGCCTCATCACGCGTAAAGGAAGTCAGTGCACCCGTGAAAACAAAGGTTTTCCCGGCAAAGCGATCATCAAGCCGGGTTTCCTTGCTCTCAAAGCGCACACCCGCTTGACGCAGCAGCTCAAGCTGATGCCGGGAGTGTGGGTCATTGAGCCATTCGACAAGGTAGTTTGCGGTTATCGGGCCGACGTCCGGAATGGAGGTCAGCTCCTCAGCTGTCGCTAGGGAGAGCTCGTCCAGACTGGCATAGCGCGTGGCGAGCATCTTAGCCGCTTTCTGCCCAACCTGCCGGATGCCGAAAGCGCAGAGCAGACGAGACATACCGTTTTGTTTGCTCTTTTCGATGGCATTTATCAGGTTTTCGGCAAACTTTTGGCCCTTTAGCTTGGTAGAGGCCACCTGCTCGACTGTGAGGTAATACAGGTCCGCAGGGGTGGCAATCAGATTCCGGCTGATTAGGAGCTCGGCGACTGAGATGCCGAGACCCTCAATATCCATAGCGTCTCGGGAGGCAAAGTGCGCAATATTTCTCAAAAGTTGTGCGGGACACTCGACATTTGTACAGCGCATGGCCGCGCCGTCAAGATCTCGGACAACGACGGAACCGCATGCGGGACAGTTCTGAGGATAGCTATAGGGGCTCGTGCCTGCCGGACGTTTTGCGGTTACGACCTCCAATATTTCAGGGATGATCTCACCCGCCTTCTGAATGAGAACAGTATCGCCCACCCGGATGCCCAGGCGCTCAATGTTGTCTTGATTGTGCAGCGTGGCGTTCGTAACGGTGGTGCCGGCCAGACGCACCGGAGTCACGACCGCTTTCGGCGTGAGCACCCCAGTGCGCCCGACCTGCACGATAATGTCCTTTACGACCGTCTCTTTTTTTTCAGGGGGGTATTTGTAGGCCACCGCCCAGCGCGGCGCTTTGGAGGTGCTGCCGAGTGCGGTTCTGTCGGCGAGACTGTTGAGCTTGATAACTGCGCCGTCTATTTCATAGGGCAGGCTGTCACGGTTTTCGCCCAGCCACTCAATTCGTGTACGGCAGTCCTCAAAATGGCTGCAAACCGTGTAGGGTACGACCGGAAAGCCCATCTCTTGGAGGGCGTCGAGTGTTTCCGCATGCGTGACAAAGTTGCGTTCCTCGGACAGCTGGATATTGAAAACGATAATATCCAGCTTGCGTGAGGCCGTAATGGCACTGCTCAGCTGCCGAAGTGAGCCCGCCGCAGCGTTGCGCGGATTGGCAAACAGCTTTTCCCCGCTGATTTCCCGTTCGGCATTGAGCTCGGCAAAGGTATCGCGTGACATGTAGACTTCACCGCGCACGATCAGCCGGTGTGGGGCGTTGCGGAGCACCTTGGGCAGAGAGCGAATGGTGCGCAGATTATCTGTCACGTCCTCGCCGGTCACGCCGTCGCCCCGTGTCGCCCCGCGCAGAAGCTTACCGTCCAGATATTCGACGGCAACCGAAAGCCCGTCAATCTTGGGCTCGGTGATAAAGACAGGCGGCGCGCTTAGCGCATCCTGTGTGCGGACAATAAAGCCTCCCAGTTCGTCAAACGAAAAAACATCGTTGAGGCTCTCCAGAGGCACCGCGTGGCTGACGGAAGAAAACTGCGCCGAAGCTTTGCCGCCGATGCGCTGCGTGGGGGAGTCCGGAGAAATTAAGTCGGGATACTGTCCCTCCAACTCGATGAGTCTGCGCATCAGCGCATCATATTCGAAGTCCGAAATTGTGGGCGCGTCGCTGTCATAGTACGCCCTCCCGTGCTTAATAATTTCGTCTCTCAGCTTTTTAATCTCTGTTTTCGTATCCATAGTTAGCTCCGTTTCTTACGGCGAATTCAAACTCAGATAGGCCTGAGGTACCTGCCCGACCAGCACGGTCTCTGCAATCAGGACTTCGCTGACAACCTCGGTCGACTTAACCTCCCAGGGCAGCAGCACGTCAATCTGCACCCGTACCTCAAGAATAATCTGATGCTTTATCTGGTTGATTCCCGCTGAGGTGAGTTCGTTTTTGAAATCAGCGTACGAACTGGTCAGCATCAGTACTTTGACCGGAATTTTTGGCCCTCTGCCCAGAAGAAGGTTTGAGCCAAGCAGGTTCCCCAGCGGTATGGATAAGTCGTGCAGCCCGCTGTTTGTCGACGCAATGACCTCCTGCAAAATTTCGGACGAGAGGGTGTTGATGCGCGCCATATTTGCTGAAATTGCGGTAATGTTGCCCTCATTGTCTTTTTGGAGATTCACAAAATAGTCGTAGGTGTATTGCCCTTCGCTCATCTTTTCGTTTATCTTGTCGTTAATGGTGGCGGTGATCATATCCGATGCGTCGGAGAGCGCCATGTCTCCCGAAATGCTCTTTAGAAATCTGCCGGCCAAAACGGCAATGATCGTGATCCCTAAGAAAATAAAAAGGGCAAAGAGTCCCGCTTTTCTTTCCTCTGGCCGCCTTGGCATTCTGGGCTTACGGCGTATCGGACGCCTCAAGGGTGCGCGCCTTCTGATAAATGGCATAAGGATTCCCCCTATGCCATTTATATGAAATTGAGCTGAAAAATAGTCCAATAATGGTTTACATAATTATTTTACCTGTACTATTTCGTCCGCCGCCAGCATAACACCGAGCTTTCCGGACTCATAGGTCAGTCCGCCTTGCATAAAGCCTAGATAGGGCTCGCGCATGGGCCCGTCGCAGCTGAGCTCGATTGACGAGCCTTGGATGAAAGCGCCTGCCGCCATGACAACCTCGTCCTCATAGCCGGGCATCGCCCAAGGGACGGGAGTCACATAGGAGTCGACCGGGGAGCCTCGCTGAATGCCCCGGCAGAAGCCCAGAAGCTTTTCAGCGCTGCCAAATTCGATCATTTGGATAATATCGTGCCTGGCCTCCAAAGGCGCGGGAGAGGATTTCAGCCCGAGCCGCTGCATCAGACCAGCGCAAAAGGCTGCTGTTTTGAGCGCTTGGGCGACAATATGCGGTGCCATAAAATAGCCCTGATAGAGCAGGCGATTAACGCCGAGGGTGCTGCCGCATTCCCCGCCAATGCCCGGGGTTGTCATGCGTATTGCAGCACGTTCAACCAAATCGGCTCGGCCCGCGATGTACCCGCCGGTGGGCGCAAGCCCGCCACCGGGATTTTTAATCAGGGAGCCCGCAATGAGATCCGCACCGACAGCCGTTGGTTCACGCGCCTCTGTAAATTCGCCGTAGCAATTATCAACAAATATGTTTGCGCTTTCATTGACAGCACGGACCGCTTTAATAATCTTTTCAATGTCATCGACACCGAAGGCACGGCGCAGCGCATAGCCGCGTGAGCGCTGAATGGCGATTGCCCGAACCTTTGGATTTGCCGCCGCCTTTTTGATGGCGACCAAGTCCGGTTCGCCGTCCGGCAAAAGCTCGACCTGCGCATAGTCGACGCCATAAAACTTCAGCGAACCGTCAACATCACCCGAAATGCCAATGGTACGCGCCAGTGTGTCATAAGGGGTACCCGTCACGGACAATAGGGTGTCTCCGGGGCGGCAAATGGCAAAAAGCGCCGTTGCAATGGCGTGGGTGCCGTTGACGAAGCCAATGCGCACAAGCGCTTGCTCCGCGTCAAAAACACGGGCGTAAATTTGATCCAGCGTGTCCCGTCCAAGGTCATTATAGCCATAGCCGGTCGTTCCGGCAAAGCAGGCCTCCGATACGCGAAATTCCTGAAAAGCACGCATCACCTTAAGTGTGCAGAGCTCCGACACATGGTCAAAACCCGCAAAAACATCCCGGAGCTCGCCTTCAGCTTCTGAGGCAAGACGTTTGACCTCCGGTGTTATATCTGTCAGACTCATTTTTTTATCCTTATCTATCAGTCAGTCAATACTTCGAGCAGAAGCAGCGCAAGACGGGGCATATCCACGAAGTCGGAGATTTTGGCGATGCAGGCCGGAGAATGAATATTTCGCATCGGAGCAGAAATAGCGATTGTGTCCACACCGTTGCCGCTGCGTTGGATTGCCTGTGCATCCGTTCCGCCGGCAATCATGGTTTTTGTCTGCCACTGTATGCCGTTTTTATCGGCCAGTTTCGTGACGGTTTTGTAAAGCCCGCGGCTGTAGACCGTGCCCTTGTCCATGAAGGGAATAACAAGTCCCTCTCCAAGGGCACAGATGCGTTTGCTCTGGGGGACTTCCGGCAGATCGGCCGCCGTCGTGCCCTCCAATATGATGGCGACATCCGGATTCACGCGCGCGGCAGCGATTCTGGCGCCGCGGGTGCCGACCTCCTCCTGAACGGTAAAGGCAAAAGTGCAGTCGCACGGGAGCTCACTTTCTATCAGCTTGATCATGGCCGCGCAGCCGACTCTGTCGTCGATGGCTTTGGCCTTGAGGAAGCCTTCGCCGAATTCAAGGACGCTGTCATCAAAAACTGCGGCGTCACCAAGGGCAATCAATTCCTTAGCCTCCTCTTTGGACTTGACACCGATATCGATATACAGTTCATCGCGCTTCGGAACGGATTTTTCTTCTTCCTTATCAACGTGGTGGTAGGCCTTGATGCCAATAACGCCGTGGACCCTGTCCTTGCCGATATAGACACGTTTGCCGATGACGACTCGTCTGTCAACGCCGCCAATAAAATCAAAGCGGAGAAAGCCGTCGTCGTCAATGCCTGTGATAATCAGACCGACTTCATCCATGTGCGCGGAGAACAGAATTTTTCTTCCGCAGTTTGTCTTTCCTTTTTTGCTGATAATGAGGTTTCCCATCGTGTCGGTTACAATTCCGTCTGCATAGGGCATTACACGCTCCAGAATGTAATCACGGACTTCGTCCTCATAACCGGATGCGCCGCTGAGATAGCAGAGCGTTTTCAATGTGTCGAGCATTTATACCGCCTCCTGTGCATCTTTTGCACAAAACGAATTATTTGATCTGATATGCGCAATATTTGCACATTGAATGCTCAAGCAAGTCCGTCCTGGCCGAGCTTGAGTGTAAATTCGGTAAGGAGGTGAACAATCGCCTCCGCGTCCGAAACAGCCATCGTCTCAACCGGAGAGTGCATGTATCGGATCGGCAGTGAGACAATGCCGGTCGTAACACCCGCTCTGCAGATCTGAATGACCCAACCGTTTGTTCCGGAATCACCGCCCATAATTTCGAGCTGATAGGGAATGTCCTTTTCCTCTGCCGTTCTGATAAGGGCATTTGTAATATTGCGGTTCATGCTCGGGCCGACGCCAATTGCCGCGCCTTTGCGCATGTCCAGCGTCTGGCTCTTTTTAGAATCGGGCGTTGAGGCAAAGGTGACATCCAGCGCAATGGCATAGTCGGGGTAGATTCCGTGGACGCCGGTGATTGCGCCGCGGGTGCCGAGTTCCTCCTGGGTGCTGAACAGGCAGAAAAGATCGACGTTCGATTCTTTCTCGGCGAGTGCCTCCATGACCTTAATGATGATGGCGACACAGGAGCGGTCATCCAGCGACTTGCCGCAGAGGACATTTTCACTCAGCTCCTCGACCCCGCCTGCGAAGACGGCGGGTGTGCCGAGCGGAACGCGTTTAATTGCTTCCGCTTCGCTGAGCCCGACATCAATAAAGAGCTTCTTTGGGTCAATGGACTTGTCCATATCCTCATCTGAAAGCGCATGGGGCGGCAGTGTGTCAATTACGCCGAAGATCGGCGGGTCGGTCAGGACCTTAATCTCTCGCGTGGGCAGCATCCTTGGGTCGACCCCGCCGATATTTGAAAAGCGAAGAAAGCCCTTTTCCGTGCCTGTGATAATAAAGCCGATCTCGTCCATATGCGCGTCGAACATCAGCGTTTTAGCGCCGGGTTTTCCGCATCTTTTGACAGCGATCAGGTTTCCGAGTGCGTCTGTTCTAATTTCATCGACATAGGGCGCAAGAAGCTCACTTGCACGGTTAAAAGCCCGTTCCTCAAATCCGGCGGGGGCCGAGAGTTTACAAAGGTCGATGATCATGTCCTTAAGAAGCATAACTGTTACTCCAATCCGAGAATAATACTGCGGAAAGTGTTGCCGCGTTCTACAAAGTTTTTGAATTTATCGAAGGATGAGCAGGCGGGAGATAAAATGACGACATCGCCCTCGGCTGCACTGTCCGCCGCCGTTAAAACGGCGTCTCGGAAATCGTCTATAATGTAGATAGGTAAAGTAAGCCGATTATAGCCCGGCGTATTGACGACGGCGTCTCTGATGCGTTCGGCTGTTTCGCCTGTGAGGTAAAGCGCCTTGACGCGGGCGACAATCTCAGTCCCCAGCTCATCGAAGGGAATGTGCTTGTCATGGCCGCCGGCGATGAGAATCGGTTTGACCTTGGTGAAGCAACGCAGACCCGCGATTGTACGGGTGGGACTCGAGGCAATCGAGTCGTTATAAAATCGCACGCCGCCGCGTTCACGCACAAGTTCAATACGGTGCGCAACACCGGGGAAGGTTCTTGCAACCTTGCGGAAGGCACTATCTGTAATGCAGTCATCCGTGGCGGCATAGGCCGCCATATAATTGTCGACGTTGTGCGTACCCGGAATAAGTATACCCGCTGTGGGCATGATTTCCTGCACCTCATAGTTTTTTGCCGAATAAATCAGCTCCTCGACGGAGAAGCAACCGCTCTGCACCGAATGCTGATGGCTGAAATAGCGAATATCCGCCTTTGCCTCGGCGGCAAAAGCGGGGGCATAGGCGTCGTCGGCGTTGAGGACCAGCCGGTCACCGGCGTCCTGATTGAGGAAAATACTGCGCTTGGCGTTAACATAGTCTTCGAGGTCGGGGTGAACGTCCAAATGGTTTGGAGAAATATTGGTAATAACGGCGACATTGGGCTTGCACTTCATGCTGTGCAGCTGAAAGGAGCTCAGCTCGAGCACGGCGAAGTCCTCGTGCTTCATCTGGGGAACCCTATTCAGAAGAGGGGCACCGATATTGCCGCCGAGGAAGACCGTATGACCGGATTCCTTGAGCAGCATGGCAATGAGTGTTGAGGTGGTGGTTTTGCCGTCACTGCCCGTAACAGCAATGGTGTGGCAGGGGCAGACTGTAAAAAAGGCTTCCATCTCCGATGTGAGAACGCTGCCGCTCCGGGCCGCCTTTTCAAGCTGAGGCGTAAAAGGGTGCAGACCCGGCGTGCGGAATATGATATCCTCATGCAGGCCTTCAAGATAATCGTCACCGAGGCGGAGTTTTGCGCCGCGTTCCCGTAGGGACTTTGCTTCATCGAACTGCGCTTCTTCGCGCTTATCGCAGACCGTCACGTTCAGTCCGCGCTGCAATAAGATATCGGTAAGCGGGGCATTGGAGATGCCATAGCCGACGACGGCGATGCTCCTGCCCTCAAGCGTGTTCAAATAGTTGTCTAAAGTCATGGTCATGCCACCTTTCAGATTATATATTATACAGCCAAAATGAGGGTATTACAACACATTTATGTCTAGGGGCGAATTCCAAAACGCCTCGGACCCGCATTCTTCTTGCAAGCGCTTGTCCCTTGCGTTATAATAGATACAGACTGACAGCCGCACCAAATCCGCGTCGTATGACGCGGATCTTGTGTGCCGGGCGGCGGAGACAAAGTCCGCCGGGGACGGTAAGCAGGCGCTTGCCGCCCCCGTATATCAAAGCCGAGCCCGCGGGGACCGACTATAAAATCTTATGCCGACGGGGTCGCTTCTGTTACCGATCCGCCTGGCTGGGGAGGATACCCAAATGATAAAAATAGCACCTTCCATCCTTTCTGCCGACTTTACAGCGCTTCTTTCCGAGATAAATGAGGTGAAAAACGCAGGAGCGGATTATATTCACGTTGATGTTATGGATGGACTTTTTGTTCCGAACATCACAGTTGGCATACCGGTTGTTAGGTCCCTGCGAAAAGCTACCGATATGTTTCTGGATGTTCACCTGATGATCGACAGACCCCAGCGCTACGTTAAGGCGTTCTGTGACGCGGGAGCAGACCTTGTCACGTTTCACCTTGAGGCTGCCCAGCCCCAGGATATTTTGGAGGCCATCACGGTCACAAAGCTCTGCGGCAAAAAGGTTGGCCTCAGTCTGAAACCCAAGACGCCAGCTGTCACCTTGCTGCCGTATATTGGTTTACTAAACCTAGTGCTTATCATGACCGTTGAACCCGGCTTTGGCGGGCAGTCTTTCATGCATGATCAGCTTCCTAAAATAGTGGCGGTCCGGCAGATGATTAACAACGTAAACCCTGCCTGCGAGTTGGAGGTGGACGGTGGCATTGATTCCGAAACATCCCGCCTAGTCAAGGAAGCAGGGGCAAATGTTCTCGTTGCGGGAAATGCAATTTTCGGCAAGCAAGACAGAGAAGCTGCCATCGCGGCAATCAGAAACGCCTAAGCTGGCCTCCGACTGCGACAAATTTCTTTCCCTTTATCGATTATAATCACAAGGAGCTTTTGAAAAATGTCATTTTTCCCTCCCTCACTGGAAATACTCATAGATAAGTTTGCATCTCTGCCGGGAATCGGCAAAAAAAGCGCCCAGCGCCTTGCTTTCCATGTCCTGTCGTTGCCTGAGGGCGAAGCGGAGAGCTTTGCTGCGGCAATACTGGACGCAAAGGCCAGTGTACACTGCTGCCCCGTCTGCCAAAACCTGACGGATGGCGAGCTCTGCGCTGTCTGCGCGGACGCAAGACGCGACAGAAGCGTTATCTGTGTGGTGGCTGAGCCGAGGGATGTGCTCTCATTTGAGCGCAGCCGAGAATATAAGGGCCTTTATCATGTGCTGCATGGCGTCATGTCGCCGATGAACCACATCGGGCCCGATGACCTCAAAATTTCGGAACTGATTGCCCGTATATCCGAGGACGAGGTGCACGAAGTTATTATGGCGACGAACCCCGACACGGAGGGTGATACGACGGCCATGTACATTTCCCGCCTGGTGAAGCCTTTTAATGTTAAGGTAACGCGCCTGGCTTACGGAATTCCTGTCGGCTCGAATTTGGAGTATGCCGACGACGCGACGCTCACGCGCGCGTTGGAAGGCCGCAGGGAAATGTAGGGCTATATGCGTTAGACAATGAAAAATACGATGAAGACTGTAATAATTAAAAAAGAACAAATAAATTCTGCTGCCGCCCAGATACTGCTGGATGAATTGTCGGACGAATTAGCGGGTATAACAGGTAGCAGCGGAAGAGAACAGTTCGATTACGCCGACATAGATAATCCGAGAGCCCTTTTTGTTGTTGCAAGAGCGGGTCAAATAGACTTGGCCTGCGGTGCGCTTAGAGAAAGATCGAACGATACCGCCGAAATTAAGAGACTGTATGCCAGAGAAAAATCCCGTGGCATCGGGGGCAGCATCCTGCACTATCTTGAAGAGGCAGCGGTGGAATACGGATACAGCAGGATTGTGCTGGAAACACGCATATGCAATACAAGAGCGGTCGCTTTCTATTTAAAAAACGGATACAAAATCATTGAAAACTACGGGAAATACATCGGTGTGCAGGAAGCCGTATGCTTTGAAAAAATACTTTGATCTTCGGTTTTCCTAATATCGATCATTATTTTACTGCAATCTCTTGCAACATCTACAAAAACATGCTATAATAATTAGATAAAGCCCACAATTGGGCGTTTAAGTTGGATATTAGTACGAAAGTACTTTGTTATACGGTTACAATTCATCAGGGTCTTTCAAGGACGCGAGTAATTATATCCGCGGAGCAGGGCGGATATAATTTAGCATCAGGCGTTCGTGATTTTTGCGCCCATTGTGGCTTGGAAACGGCATACATATTTCATATCAGAAGGAGTTTTTTTATACTATGGCATCAAAATTGAAAATAATCCCGCTCGGAGGTCTGAATGAGATCGGAAAGAATCTCACGGTCTATGAGTATGGCGGGGATATGATCGTCGTCGACTGCGGTCTGGGCTTTCCGGACGAGGAAATGTACGGCGTGGATATCGTCATACCCGATTTCAGCTACCTTGTGCAGAACAAGGACAGAATCAGAGCGGTCATCCTGACGCACGGACACGAGGACCACATCGGCGGCCTTCCTTTTCTCATGCGTGAAATTGACGCACCCCTTTATACGACGCGTTTGACGGCCGGGCTCATCGAGCTCAAGCTCGAGGAGCAAAATCTGCTTGAAAAGGTCAAGATCACAACGCTTGAGGCAGGGGAACGCTTTAAGGCCGGCTGCTTCGGCATCGAGCTGATTCACGTCAACCACAGTATCGCCGATTCCGTCTCCCTTGCAATCAGGACGCCGATTGGTACGCTGATCCACACGGGCGACTTCAAAATCGACGTGACGCCGATTGAAGGCGGCATGATTGATCTGACAAGGTTCGGCGAACTTGGCAAGGAGGGCGTGCTCATGCTGCTCTCCGATTCGACCAATGTTGAGCGGCCCGGCTTCGCCGAGTCCGAAAAGAAGGTCGGCGTTCGTTTCGACAGCCTGTTCAAGGACTGTGAAAAGCGGATCATTGTCACGACCTTCGCCTCCAATGTGCATCGGCTCCAGCAAATCATCAACAGTGCAGCCAAAAATAACCGCAAGGTTGCCATTACGGGTCGGAGCATGGAAAATATCATGCGTGTCGCCATGGAGCTTGGCTATATGGACGTTCCGAAGGATACGCTCATCGACATCAACACCATCAACTCTTTGCCGAAAAACAAGGTTGCCATCATCACGACAGGTAGCCAGGGCGAAAGCATGTCGGCCCTTTACCGCATGGCCTTTTCCGGCCATCGACAGGTTGAAATTAATGCCGGTGACAGAGTCATCATCTCCGCTTCGGCTATACCCGGAAACGAGACGACGATAAGCCGAGTCATCAACGAACTGTTTTTGAAGGGCGCGGAGGTCATCTACGACAGACTGGAGGAGCTCCACGTCTCAGGCCATGCCTGCCGTGAAGAGCTTAAGATGATGATTGCACTCACAAAACCCCGGTATTTCATGCCGCTCCACGGCGAGCAGCGCCATTTGCGCACGCATGCAGAGCTGGCAAAGAGTATGGGAATTGATCCGAAGAACATCGTCGTTGGGGACATAGGCCGCATCGTCGAAGTCACAAAGAAGGAAATTAAGCTCGGTGGCACGGTGCAGTCCGGTAAGATACTGGTGGACGGAACCGGTGTCGGCGATGTTGGCAGCATTGTTCTGCGCGACAGACGTCATCTGGCACAGGACGGGATGGTTGTTGTTGTCATGACGCTATCGGCCGAGGATGCGAGTCTTATTTCAGGACCCGATATCGTGACCCGCGGCTTCGTATATGTCAAGGAATCCGATGTGCTGATCGAAGAGCTCAAGCGCGTGGCGATCGAAACCCTCGACGCTTGCGAAAACCAGCGTATTACCGACTGGGCGACCATCAAGGCTAAAGTGAAGTCGAATTTGTCAGGGTATCTCTACAAGACGACAAAGCGCAGCCCCATGATTCTGCCGGTCATAATGGAAGTATGAGAGAAAACCCCGTGACCAGCACGGGGTTTTCTCTTGCGCAAAAAGCTTTTTTGGGGTAAACTGTCTGCATCGAACGGAGGAGAAAGTTATGACTATACCGGTTTTCGACGCACACTGTGACACCATACTCGAAGCTAAAGAGCATCACTGCGGCATCAGGGAGAATAAGCTTCACGTCGACCTGAAACGCGGCCTTCAATATACGCCCTATGCCCAGGTTTTCGCGGTCTTTACCCGACCCGTCAGCAGCTGGGAGTCTCTGGACTTTTCAAAGGATTGGGCACCCGAGCTTCTGGAAAACATCGGCGACGAACTGTTAAACAAGCTTTTATATGAGTTTGAGCGTAACAGTGATATTCTGAGCCTCTGCAGAAGCACTGCCGATGTGAAGCTGGCCAATGACGGCGGAAAGGCCGCCGGCCTCATTGCTGTTGAGGGCGCGGAACTGCTCGGATGCAGCATATCCGGTCTTGAGCGCGCCTATGAAAAGGGTGTCAGGCTCATTAATCTTTGTTGGAACTATGACAATCCGCTCTGCGGCGCGGCAAACGGCCCCACAAAGAGCGGCTTGACTGAACGGGGGATTCACTACGTTTCAAAAATGCAGGCGCTTGGCGTGGCTGTAGACCTCTCCCATGCATCGGAGCGAACGTTTTGGGATGTTGTCGAACTGACAAAAAAGCCTATTCTCGCAGGCCACTCTAACGCGAAAGCCGTCTGCAATCATCCGCGCAATTTGACAGACGACCAGTTTGCGGCACTTGTGCGTCTCGGCGGCGTCGCAGGGCTGAACCTGTGTCAGGATTTTTTGAGGACGGGCGGAAATGCGGAAATCGAGGATATTCTCCGCCATGCTGAACATTTTCTCGGACTAGGCGGAGAAAAAGCCATCTGCCTCGGCGGGGACCTGGACGGCATCGACACGCCCCCGAAGGGAATTTCGGGCATCGAAAGCTATGGGGAACTCTATAATGCCATGCTCAGGCGCAATTTCAGCGAGACACTTGTGCGTGACATTTTCTACAACAACCTTTTTAATGTTTTGGAGGCTGTGCTGTGAACATTCAAATTTTCGGAAAGACCAAGTGCTTTGACACAAAGAAGGCCGAACGCTACTTCAAAGAACGCCGCGTCAAGTTCCAGAGCATTGATCTGCCCCGCTTTGGCATGAGTCCGCGCGAGCTAGAGAGCGTTATCAGCTGCGTAGGACTTGAAGCCTTGATTGACGAAAAGGCGAAGGACGCCGAAATCCTGAAATATCTGGCCTATGATGCGGATAAAAAGCAGAAGCTTTTTGAAAACCCGTCTCTAATTAAAACGCCGATTGTTCGTAACGGTAAAAAAGCCACGGTGGGCTTCTGCCCCGAGGTCTGGAAGGACTGGGAATAAGGCATAAAAAAGGACAGCCTTTCAAAAAGGCTGTCCTTAATTGTTTTAGACTGTTAGTCCATCACATAGGGCAGAAGAGCGACCTGACGGGCCCTCTTGATTGCCTCGGTGAGTTCACGCTGATGTGCAGCGCAGGTTCCGGTTGTGCGGCGGGGCAGGATCTTGCCGCGCTCGGAGAGGAAGCGGCGGAGCTTCGCCGTGTCCTTGTAGTCTATATGCTCGCTCTTGTCAGCGCAAAACTGGCATACCTTTTTGCGCTTGCGATTTTTATTGTTCATTCTGTCTTTTTCCATCATCAAGGTTCTTTCCTCCTATCTTTGGTTTTTGATTGCCGTCTCAGAACGGCAGATCGCCGTCGCCGTTGTCAAGCTCGGAAAATGCAGAGCTCTTGTTGAAGTCGCCTTCATAGGAGCTGCCCGAGGAACGAGGGGCGGCGTTTTCGTGTGAACCTGAATCAGCACCGTCATGTCCGCGCTTGCCTTCGCCGAAATAAACATTATCCGCGACGACTTCCGCACTTCTGCGTTTATTGCCTTCTTTGTCCTGCCAATCACGAATCTGCAAACGGCCGCTGACAATTGCCATGCTGCCCTTTGTGAAGTACTTTGACACGAACTCGCCGGTCTGACGCCATGCGACGATGTCGATAAAGTCCGTCTGTCTCTCTCCGCCGTCCTTTGACGAAAAATCACGGTCAACGGCTACGGTGAATGAGGCGACCGGTGTTCCCGAGGATGTGTAGCGCAACTCGGGATCACGGGTCAGACGGCCCATGAGTGTAATGTGGTTCAGCATAAAACGGCCTCCTTATGCACAACGGACGGTTATGAGGCTGCGAATCACGCTGTCAGTAATACCAAGGATACGGTCGAGCTCCGCGGGAAAATCGGGAGCGGAAGTAAACTTGACGAGAACATAATATCCCTCGTTGAGATAGTTGATCTCATAGGCGAGCCTGCGCTTGCCAATAAGCTCCATCTCATCAAGAGTACCGTGCTGCTCGACAAGTGCCTTGAATTTTTCTACGACTGCTGCATTTTCCTCTTCTGTGAGGGTCGGATTGATGATGTACATCAGTTCGTATTTTTCAGATGTCTTTGCCATATATAGCACCTCCTTCTGGACTAATGGCCCCATAATAGGGGCAAGGATAGCTTGTCAGCACATGACAAGCTATCCTATTATACATAAAATTTGCGAAAAGTCAAGAAAAACACGCAATACCTGTGCTTTTTGACTTTCTTTTACATGGTGCCAAGTGTGATGATGGCCATCGCATACACCTCGTCGGCGTTGCATCCGCGAGACAGGTCATTAATCGGCGCATTGAGACCCTGAAGAATGGGGCCGTAAGCTTCAAAGCCGCCGAGACGCTGGGCTATTTTGTAGCCGATGTTGCCAGACTCGATGTTCGGGAAAATGAAGGTATTGGCCTGACCGGCAACCGGCGAATCTTTGCATTTGGTGCAGGCGACGACGGGGGAGACCGCCGCGTCAAACTGAAGTTCGCCATCAATTGCAAGATCGGGGGCAAGTGTCTTGGCCTTTTGGGTAGCCTCACGGGAGAGGTCAACCGTGCCGCCCTTGCCGGAACCCTTGGTCGAGAAGCTCAGGACCGCCACTTTCGGGTCAATGCCGAAAAACTTTGCCGTTCTTGCTGTCTCAACTGCAACTTCTGCTAGCTTATCACTGCCTTTAAGCGTTACATTCCCGTCCTTGTCGACGGTGTCGGGGTAGTCAATGTTGATGGCGCAGTCACCCATTGCGATGCGCTCGTTGCCGCGGACGAGTATAAAGCAGGAACTGACAAGGTGAGAGCCGGGCTTAGTTTTGACTATCTGCAGAGCAGGACGTACGGTGTCGGCCGTGGAGTAGGTTGCTCCGCCGAGAAGGCCGTGGGCCTTGCCCATTTTTACAAGCATGGTGCCGAAATAGTTGCTCTTCTGTAAGGCGGCGCGGCATTCCTCCACAGGCATTTTGCCCTTACGGAGTTCAAACATTGCGTCAACCATGCCGTCCATTTCGGGATAATTTGCGGGATCGGCGATCTCGATGCCGTCGAGCTGAAAACCGCCTGCCGCCGCCGCGGCCTTAACTTTTTCAGGGCTGCCGCACAGGAGCACATCCATAATGCCGTCCGCCACAAGGCGAGTTGCGGCTTCGAGAATGCGGGGGTCTTCACCCTCGGTGAAAACAATTTTTCTGCGGTCGTTTTTGAGGGTATCAATTATCTTTGTAAGCATGTAAGTTCCTCCCATGTTAATGAACTTCATGCATTATACACCCAAAATCCAGAAATACAAAGAAAAAATGCATAATTTACTCTTATTTTTGTCGACAAAAAGGCAAAGCACTTGAGCTTTGTCCGATTTGCGTCTATAATGACGCTTGACTTTAAAAATCTGCGTTCCAAGACCACAGATAGACTATAGAGGTGAGCATTAATGCCTGAAGCATGGGTAGACGGCGGTTTTTTTTATAGGAAATTTATATTTAGATTTGGCGATTGCGACAGTCGAAAACAGTCCGCCATTCACGCGTTGATGAAACTTTTTTCGGAACTGGCCGGTGAGGATTATGAAAGGCGGGGTATGGGCTATGAGCTGCTGAGGAGCAGAGGCCAGGCCATGCTGATTTCACGTCTGAAGCTGAAGTTTCACAGGTGCCCGGTTCACATGGAACAGACCGTTGCACGTACCTGGGAACGCGGTGTAAAAGGACCGTATTTTATGAGAGATTTTGAACAGAGAACAGAGAGCGGCGAACTTCTTGTTTCGGGGACGAGCCAGTGGTTTTTAGTTGACATAATATCGAGAGAGGTTTTAAGGCCCGCTGCGCTCTTAGCGGAAAACAGGATGCTTGATCCACTCAGAGCGGATTGTCCGGCTTGTGAAAAGCTGCAAAAATGCGATAATCTGCCGACGCTGGGCTGTCGCCCGGTCTATTATTCGGACCTTGATGCCAACGGCCATGTCAACAACGCTGTCTACGGGCGGATTGCCATGGACTTTCTGCCGGATGATCTCCGACAAAAGCAGCTTGAAACGTTTTCAATTCACTTTGCAATGGAAACCAAGCTCGGAGAAGTCCTTGAGCTTGACGGCGAGCGGATCGGCAGCACGTTTCAACTCAGGGGCAAGGCGGGTAACACCTTGCACTTTGGGTGCAGTTTTGTCTTTAAGGACTAAAAATAGAGAAATATAAGCGGAGGACACTATGCCTGACAGATGGTTTGACGGAACATATTATAAAAGAGAGATAACGCTCAATTACTTTGAATGCAATACGGAGAAAAGAGTTTTCGTACACAGCATACTCGGACTTTTTTCTGAGATTGCTGGCGATGAGAGCCAGGCGAAGGGGCGTACGCACGAGTTTTTGGCCAATTATGGCCGCGTCTTTCTGATAACTCGAATGAGCATACGCTTTCACAGAACACCACTGGTCAACGAAACGTTGATTTATAGGACTTGGTTCCGCAAAGTGGAAGGAAAGTTCTATTATCGAGATTGTGATGTTCGGTCACTCGAGGGCGAGTTGATTGCGTCGATTTCCGGTACCTGGGTGCTGATTGATCTTGCAGAACGCAAGGTGCTGACAACAGGGGAGCTTCCGACTGCAGATGTTCATGCCGTTGACGAAGCGGCAGATAGCCCCGAATGCAAAAAGGTTGTTCCGAGCCAGCCGCTGCCCGTTATCGGAATAAGACCTGTTTACTATACGGACCTCGACTGCAATTACCATTTGAATAATGCGGCTTATACAAAAATAGCCGTGGACTTTTTGCCGGCCGAGTATCAGTCACGGGAAGTGCGGGATTATGTTGTGAACTTCAATAAGGAAACAAGGCTCGGCGATACGCTCGAAATCAGAGGGGCCAAAACCGAGGGGGGCTCGGGCTATATCATTCAAGGCTACTGCGAGAATGTGCTGCACTTTGGCTGCGAATTCCTTTTTGCAAACTGAGACAGGCCATATACCGACAACGATATCTACTTATAGGCTGCACCGAAACCTGACGACACGTTTTTCGTGGATAAAAGGTTTCGGTGCGGTTTTTTATGTAAACGCCAAAGTTTTGGTCGTATTTTTGGCATTCCTGTTAGACGAAAAATACGCAGGTACTCCTGCAAAACCGGTAAAGAACTTACAAAAGACTACAAAATAGTAACAAAATAATCTTCTAAAACTACTAAAAATTACGTTAATAATTTAACAACTATTGCTTTTTTGGAAAGAGTTTGCTAATATGAGCGACATGCCTTGATGAAACAGCTAAAATTCTCAATGGAAGTGGGGAATAATGTACTAAAATCCGGGCTATTCGGACCAATATGTGGGGGCAAAGAGACAAGGTGGGGTTTGTCGTAAAACTTGCGAAATGCAAAGCGTAATGCGACATTATTCTCATTAACCATGACGCTATAATTGCGCTACGGATCGATCCTAAAGCGCATTTGAATATCCCCCGCGTAAACCCGGATAGCATGATTTAGGAGGTTATCTATGAAAAAACTATTGACTATATTGCCGGTTATCGCGCTGACCTTTCTTCTGAGCGGCTACGCCCAGGCCACGTACGACGAGAACGTCGATTACTCTGCCGTCATGAAGCAGGCCGCCATAACCGGAGACTATGAGGCGGGCGTCGCAGCCCAGCAATCACGCGACGAAAAGATCGCCGCCCTTGGACTTGAATCAAAAAGCTATACTTTTGAAGATCTCATGCTGCTGTCCAAGATTATTTATGCGGAGGCTGGCTCGGAATGGCTCAGCGACGAGTGGAAAATGTGCGTCGGCGAAGTCGTTCTTAATCGTGTCGCAAGCCCTGAATTCCCAAACACCATTAAAGAGGTTCTTGAACAACCAGGACAGTATTATGGGTCGAACAGCAGATATTTCAACAATCTTCTACCAACTGAGCGTTGTGTCGACTGCGCCTTGAGGCTGCTCAATGGCGAGAGGCTGCTTGAACCCTCCGTCGTTTTTCAGGCGAACTTCACACAGGGCGGAGGAACGCACACAGCGGTCTATGATAAATATTTGGGTTGGACTTATTTTTGTTACAGCTCAAACATTGAACTTTATCCATAAGCGTTAAGATAAGAAAGCCGGAGCAACAAGCTCCGGCTTTCTTATCTTAAACTTAGAAAATATCCTGTATGACCTTCTCAGGAGGAGCCTCAAGCAGGCGCGGATTGCGCATATAATACTTGAGATATTTAAAGGAACTGGCCATATAAAAGCCGTCGCAGGTGCGCTCATCCGTAGAGACGTTGTAGTCAATGTATTTGCGTTCAACGGGTCGACCCGAGTTGTCCAGCTCAACGCAGCGGCGCTTTGCGCCGAAGGCGACGAAAACGGGCAGATTGCCGAAATTATAGATGTGATGATGCACAGGCGGAATTCCCAGCGACCCAAGGTCTGTAATGATCATCGAGCCGTGGAAGGGACTGATATCCAGAAGAGACCGCGGCATCCAGCCAAGGTAGTCTAGCATTTTGAGGAAGCCAACCATCGTATTGAGGAAAATCCGGGGCATGTGCGCAAAAGTTTCGACAAATTTATCGGTTCCGTTTGAGGAGTCGGCTGCTTTAACTTCATCAATTTTTTCATTTATTTTACGGTAGATATCAAAGACAGTGTCAGACGGAAGGAACTTAATCTTGATTGTGGTTTCCTCCGCTTCGTCCGAAAAAGCTTTTTTAACCGTCATCAACACCTCAATGTAATTGCGGGAATAGACATGCTGGCCGGAAACAAAGCGATTGAGCGCAGGGCGGTAAGCAACTGTTCTGACATAGGCCGCAAGGAACATATGCAGCATGCCCATTCCCTTATAGCCCTCAGCTCTTTTCTCGCGAAGCCAGCGGTCAATCTCTGTGACCTCTATGCTGTCACTAAAGTAGTTTGTTGCATCGTTCCGCGTTTTCATGATAAAGGGAGTAAACATATTATAAGGGGGATATGTGCGGAGCAGGCGCCCGTCGATTCGGTCACCGAACCTGCGTTTATAAATCGGTTCTGACATAAGTGGATTCCTCCGACCTCTATTTATATATTGGGTGACAAACAAAACGGATTATTTATCGTACAAATTATATATGACATTTTTCCGTATATCAAGTGCGAAATGCAGTATTTAGTTTGTTAAAGGGGCGAGCACTTGGTGAAAAACAATAAAACAGACAATGTCAAATATTTAACAATTGTGAATATTAGTTAAGATTCCCATATCTTGAGACAAATGCTTGCAATTAAGCGCGATTTAGATTAGTATAGACTAAATATTGTATTTTCCGGAATCTATATTAGTTGCATGAAAATGGCTTTCGGTTCGCAAAATACTGTGTAAGTGATTCAAAAATCCGGTCGGTTTAGGGGGGTGTTAAGTGAATGACACTTGAAGCAATTAAAGCAATAAGCGAAGCTGAGGAAAACGCAAGGCTGGCAAAATCCGACGCAGCTATCCTGTCAAAGAAACTGATAGCCGAGGCCGAAGAGAAAGGCAGGCTAGCGGTTGAAGAAGCCAAATTAAAGGCACAGGAAGAAATCCGAGATCTCAGGCGCAGAGCTGCCGAAAAATCGCGTGACGACGCGCATGAGCTTGCCCGAAAGACCGAAAACCGAAAAGCATCGATGCTCGTGAAAGCCAATACTAGGACAGACAGCGCGGTTTCGCTTGTCATTGAAAGGATTGTGAACAGCTGATGGCCATCGAAAAAATGAAAAGGCTCAGGCTGGTAGCTATCAAATCCGAAAGGGAAAGGCTTCTAAATGAGCTGATGCTTCTAGGCTGTGTCCATATCTCCGAACCCGAGGAGCCGGCTCCTGAATCGTTGGAAGCAGCTCTTTTTTTAAAAGAGGCTTCGGACTTTGCCGAGCGTAAGGCAGAATATGAGAAGCTGATTGCGGGGCTTGAGATTTTAAACCGATACGCCTTTGCAAAGAGCGGACTTTTCACACCGAGGCCCGAGGTTTCGGTTCGATCTGTCATGGACGATTCTTCATTGGCGGAAAATCTCGCCCTCGCGCGGATGCTTTTGGACGCGGAAGAGAAAATTAAGCGCGTAGCAGCGGAAGAAAGCAGGCTCAAGGGACTCATTGAAACGTTCAAACCCTGGGAAAAACTTGATCTTCCGTTTGAACGCACGGAAACAAAGACTTGTTTTATTGCGGCCGGATTAATTCCGGCGACCGTCAGTCTGGATACCTTTGAACGGGACCTGTATGCACAGGTAAGCGAAAGCCAGATCATTGAGGTTTCTTCTGATAAGAATGCACACTATGTTCTAGTTATCGCGATGAAAGAGGACAAGCCCCAGCTGATGGAGTTGGTGCGTCAAGTCGGCTTTTCGCCGTCGTCCGCTTCCGGCATGGACGGAACAGCCGAGGAGAATATCAAGGTGCTCGAAAAAAAACTTGAGGACCTAGACAAACAAAAAGCACAACTGGTGGAAAAGATAACAACGAGCGCCGTTTCGAGAGAGGATTTGAAGCTCTGTGCCGACCGGCTGCTTACCAAGACCGGACGTGCCGAAAACGCAGAGCGCTTGCTTTGTACGGAAGCAACAGTCAGTCTCGAAGGCTGGGTGCCGAGTCAAATGGAAAAGCAGCTCGGAAATGTGCTGTCAAACTTTACTTGTGCCTGGGAGACAGAGGCACCGACAGAGGAGGATACCCCTGAGGTGCCCGTTAAGCTCCGTAACAACGCCTTGACAGGACCTTTCTCTATGTTGACGGAAATGTACAGTCTGCCGGCCTACAATGGCATAGACCCAAACCCGTTTCTGTTCTTGTTTTTCCCCATGTTTTTCGGCATTATGCTCGCAGATCTCGGATATGGGATTCTGCTTTTCCTTGGGGGACTGATATTTAAGCTAAAGGCGAAGCCACAGGGCAGTCAGGGCTATGCTGCTGGCCTGCTCATGATTTGCGGCATTTCAACAGCTATTTTCGGCGCGCTGACAGGCTCGTTCTTTGGAGACGCCATTGCCAAGGTTTCAGGTATGTACGGCAGTACGCTTGCAGTTCCTGCTTTGATTGACCCACTGAATAATCCTTTACAAGTGCTTATCGGGGCGTTGGTGATTGGTTTTATCCAGCTTATACTCGGCACCGCAATCAATGGATACATGCTTGTGCGCGACGGTAAATGGGTCGATGCGCTATGCGACGTCGGATCCCTTTGGCTGCTCTTTGCAGGCATTGCGCTTGGCGCCCTAGGAATTACGTGGTACGTTGCATATGCCGGTGTGCTGATGGTCGTTCTCACGCAAGGCCGGTCAAGTCCTTCGATCGGCGGAAAGCTTGGAGGCGGATTATTTGCACTTTATAGTATTGCAAGTGGCTGGTTCGGCGACGTCCTGTCCTATTGCCGCCTGATGGCTCTGATGTTGGCTGGGGCCGTTATTGCGAGCGTATTTAATACCCTCGGAACGCTGGCGGGTAATATCGTATTTTTCATAATTTTGTTCCTTATCGGACATGCGCTGAATCTTGGGCTTAATATTATAGGCGCATTTGTCCACTCTCTTCGTTTGCAATACCTTGAATTTTTCGGCAAATTTTATCGGGAGGGCGGAAAACCTTTTCGGCCTCTCGCTGTAAAGACAAATTACTTCAACATTATTGAGGAGGATTAACAATGGACATCAGCACCTTTTTCTCGACCTACGGAGGAATGATACTGGGTATTCTCGGCGGCGGCTTTGCGGTGGCTCTTGCAAGCGTCGGCAGTGCAAGGGGTACAGGCATGGCCGGTGAGGCCGGCGCGGGACTTCTCAGAGAAAAGCCCGATATGTTTTCAAAAGTCTTGATCCTGCAGATCATTCCAGGAACGCAGGGACTTTATGGTTTCGTTATCTGGTTTATAGAGATTTTATGGATGGGCGTGCTGGACGGCTCTGCTGCCGGTATGGATGTCTATAAAGGCCTTTTGTATGCAGTTGCCTGCCTTCCGATCGGTATTGGCGGCCTTTTCTCTGCAATCTATCAAGGACGCGTCGCAGTCAGCTCTATCCATCTGATGGCAAAGCAGCCCGACAGTATGGGCAAGGGCGTTATGCTCTGCGTTATCGTTGAGTTCTATGCTATTTTGTGCCTGCTTGCTTCCTTCCTCATGCTCATCGGTATCCACAACGCAACATTCTAAACCCTGCGAGCCGTAAACAGCATGGGGTGCAAATCGGCTAATAATTTAATGACGTGTGGTGTCCGCAGCAGAGCGCACCTGCCGTCATCCCTTTCGTGACGGGTATGCGACGCGGGATCGTGGAAGGAAAGGATAGATTTCAATGGATGGAATTCATAAAATAACCGAACGCATTACGGCGGAAGCCCAAGAGGAAATTGCGGCAATGCAGGCGGAAACGGCTGAAAAATGCCGCACTATCAAAGAAGAATACAATCAAAAAGCCCAAGATGAATACTGGCGGCTTATTCGCGAGGGAACGAAGGACTGCGAAACACAGGTGAAGCGTCTTGCGGGTACGGCGGAGATGGAGGCCAAAAAGAGCGTCCTTTCCATGAAGCAGGAGGCTGTTGCACGTGTCTTTAAGGAAGCGGAAAACAGGCTTTGCGCTCTCCCAGAAGAAAAGTATGTCGATTTTTTGGCAAGACAGGCTGCACTGGCGGCCAATACAGGGCTTGAGGAGATCATCTTCAACGCAAGGGACAGGGCCGGCTGTGCCAAGGCTGTGACCCGTGCGGCGAACGACCTTCTTAAAAAAAGAGGGCTGCTCCCCAAACTCACTGTTGCCCCGGAAATTGGAACCTTCAAAGGTGGTCTTATCGTCAAACAGGGCGATATTGAAGTCAACTGTACGGTCGAAAAGCTGGTAGAGCTTTCAAGAAGCGCGCTTGTAACGCAGGTCGCGGGCGTACTTTTTTCAGATTAATAATTCCAGAGCAACATAAATCAGCCTGCGGCTAGGAGGAAAGCACTTGTCAAACAGAATCACGGACTACAGCTATCTGTTTCTGGCCTCGGCGCTTGGCGCAAAGCAGCCCAAAACGCTGACCATGGAGCGGATGGAGCGCATGCTCGGCGCGCCGAGTTTCGATGAGGCAGCAAAATTGCTGGCAGATTGCGGCTATACGGATATGTCTGGTATGCGTGTCGGAGATGTTGAAAAAACGCTTGCCGTGCATCGGGTGGAAATTTTCGCTGAGGTACGATCACTCATACCTGAACCAGAGCTGCTGGACGCCTTCTGCCTGAAATATGATTATCACAACGCAAAAGTTTTGATGAAGGCAGAGAGCGCGGAGGCGGACGGAAAGTATCTGCTTTCCGATTCAGGTACGTTGTCGGTCGAAACACTCTCGGATGCCTATTATTCCGAGGATTATTCAGCATTGCCCGACCATCTTGCTAGGGCGCTGGGAGAAGCCAAGAGCATCCTCAAACGCACAGAAAACCCGCAGCTTGCGGACTTTGTTTTGGACAAGGCGTATTTTGCGGATATGAAGGCCGTTGCGGCAAGACTCTACTCGCCCTTTTTATCGGACTATATTAAGGTCTCTGTTGACGGGGCAAACCTTCGGGCAACGGTCCGCACCCGTCGTATGGGACGAGACGAGGCCTTCCTGCGGGAGGCGCTGACGGAAGGCGGAAACGTAGACATTCAGGCTCTTTCGGAAGCCGCCTATTCAGAAGAGGGCTTTGCTTGGCTTTTTGATACAACACTCTACAGGCAGGCTGCGCAGCTTGGTGCGGAGGCTGTCAAGGGCGGCAGACTGACCGCGTTTGAAAAAGAATGCGATAATGTTCTGATACGGTTTTTTGGTGAAAACGGATACACGGCTTTCGGCTCACAGCCGGTCATCGCCTATCTTGCAGCACTGGAAAACGAGATCATGGCGGCAAGAATGATCCTGACGGGAAAGTTGACAGGGGTTGACCCCGGCCTTATCCGGGAAAGGCTGCGTGATATTTATGCTTAAAATTGCGGTTTTGGGCGGCAGAGAGACGGTTCTGGGCTTTAAGGCACTTGGTCTGGAGATTTTTCCCGTGTCCGGGAATGATGAGGCTCTGCTGACCTTTAAGAAACTCTCGAAGGACAGCGATAAGTACGCAATAATCTATGTCGAGGAGACGTTTTTCAATGTGCTCTCGGCAGAGATAGACCGATTTAAAGACAGTCCGACGCCCGCGGTGATCCTAATCCCCGGACGGGAAGGTTCCCTCGGCTTGGGACAATCCGCCCTGCAGTCGGCTGTTCTGCGCGCTGTGGGCAGCGACATCCTTTAGAAAAGGAAGGTAATAAAATGAGCGGAAAAGTAACCAAAGTATCCGGCCCGCTGGTCGTCGCGGAAGGACTTTCAGACGCGAATGTCTCTGACGTTGTTCGTGTCGGCAAGCAGCGGCTGATCGGCGAAATACTCAACATGACGGGTGACAGCGCGGCTATTCAGGTCTACGAAGAGACAAGCGGCTTAGGCCCCGGTGCGACGGTCGAGACAACGGGATATCCCTTGTCAGTGGAGCTTGGACCCGGCATGCTCGACGGCATTTTCGACGGTATTCAGCGTCCGCTGACAGAGATACGCAAGCTCACCGGACATACGATTGCTAGGGGCGTCAGTATTCCCGCACTCAGCCGCGAGAAGTTCTGGGATTTTGTACCGTCCGTCTCCGAAGGTGACAAGCTCACTTCCGGCGATATTATCGGTACAGTCCAAGAAACCAGTGCGATACTGCACAAGATCATGGTGCCGCCGGGAATATCGGGAACAGTTGTATCCATACAGGCCGGCAGCTTCACCGTTATAGACACTGTTTGTCTGCTTCGAGGCGAAGATGGAGCCAGCCATAAGCTGACATTAATGCAGAAATGGCCTGTCCGGAAGAACCGACCCTATATTAAAAAGTATGTTCCAACAAAACCACTTAACAGCGGCCAGCGCGTCATCGACACGCTGTTTCCGATTGCGAAGGGCGGGACAGCCGCCGTTCCGGGTCCCTTCGGCAGCGGCAAAACCGTTGTTCAGCATCAGCTTGCCAAGTGGTCGGATGTTGATGTCGTGGTTTACATCGGCTGCGGCGAGCGCGGCAACGAAATGACAGACGTTCTCATGGAGTTTCCCGAACTGAAAGACCCGCGCAACGGCGAGCCGCTTATGAAGCGTACTGTCCTTATTGCAAACACCTCCGATATGCCTGTGGCAGCGCGTGAGGCCTCCATCTATACAGGAATAACAATTGCAGAGTATTTTCGCGACATGGGCTACGATGTTGCGGTTATCGCGGACTCCACCTCCCGCTGGGCGGAAGCGTTGCGCGAAATGTCCGGTCGTCTTGAAGAAATGCCCGGCGAAGAAGGCTACCCTGCCTATCTGGCTTCACGTCTTGCCCAGTTCTATGAACGGGCAGGCGTCGTCGAGTGCCTGGGTGCAGATGAAAGACGGGGGAGTTTAACCGCTATAGGTGCCGTATCCCCTCCGGGCGGCGACACCTCCGAGCCTGTTTCTCAGGCGACAATGCGTATTGTCAAGGTCTTCTGGGGCCTTGATTCCAGCTTGGCCTATGCCCGACACTTCCCGGCAATCAACTGGCTGACCAGTTATTCTCTGTATATTGACGGGCTCAGATCGTGGTACGACAGTGAAATCGGCCCTCAGTTCATGCTCAACCGTGAAAAGACAATGGGGATTTTGCAGGAGGAAGCGAGCCTCCAGGAAATTGTAAAGCTCGTCGGACAGGATGCCCTTTCCCCTGCGGACAGGCTGACGCTTGAAACCGCCAAAATGATACGCGAGGACTTTTTACAACAAAATGCCTTTGTTGATGTCGATAGCTACTCCTCCTATGAGCGTCAGGCGTTGCTATTACAGATTATTCTAGACTGTGACAGCTTGACGCGCTCGGCCATGGCGGAGGGTTATGACCTTGGCAGGCTGCTGAAAATATCGGTCCGCGCACAGATCGGCCGGGCGAAAACCGTCCCGGAGGATGACTACAGGGACATCTATAAACACATCTCCGAGGAGATGAAAAACCAGATTGGTGAGATCAGGACTGGAGGCGATGAACTGTGATCAGAGAATACAAGACGATTCGCGAAATAGCCAGCCCTCTGATGATGGTTTCTCAGGTTGAGGGCGTCACTTATGACGAGCTTGCAGAGATTGAATTGCCTAACGGCGAGACGCGCCGCTGCAAGGTACTTGAGATTGACGGAGACACCGCCGTTGTACAGCTCTTTGAGAGTGCTGCCGGCATCAACCTTAAGGAAAGCAAGGTGCGCTTTCTCGGGCACACTCTTGAACTCGGCGTATCCGAGGACATGCTTGGGCGCGTTTTTGATGGCATGGGCAGACCCATCGACGGCGGCCCAGACATTTTGGCCGAGGCACATCTCGATATCAACGGGCTTCCGATGAACCCCGCTGCGCGCGACTATCCAAACGAATTTATTCAGACCGGTGTTTCGTCCATCGACGGACTCAACACCCTCGTCCGCGGACAGAAACTGCCCATCTTTTCAGGCTCCGGACTTCCGCATGCCGCGCTTGCGGCCCAGATTGCCCGTCAGGCGAAGGTGCTCGATGAAAGCACGAGCTTCGCTGTTGTCTTCGCCGCCATCGGAATTACCTTTGAGGAAGCGGAATACTTCGTTCAGGAATTCCGCAGGACAGGGGCAATCGACCGGACAGTGCTCTTTACAAACCTTGCAAACGATCCTGCCATAGAACGCATCGCAACCCCGCGCATGGCACTGACTGCCGCGGAATATCTTGCGTTTGAAAAGGATATGCACGTGCTCGTCATCATGACGGACATCACAAACTACGCGGAGGCTCTGCGAGAGGTTTCCGCGGCGAAGAAAGAAGTGCCCGGTCGCCGCGGCTATCCCGGCTACCTGTACACCGACCTTGCGACAATCTATGAACGCGCAGGTAGACGCATCGGCAAAAAGGGTTCCATCACCATGATTCCGATCCTGACGATGCCGGAAGATGATAAGACGCACCCCATTCCAGACCTGACAGGCTATATCACCGAGGGACAAATTATCCTCTCGCGTGAGCTATTCAGAAAGGGTATCGTTCCTCCGGTCGACGTGCTGCCCTCGCTCAGCCGACTCAAGGATAAGGGTGTCGGCCCCGACAAGACCCGTGAGGACCACTCGGGAACGATGAACCAGCTTTTTGCGGCCTATGCCAAGGGCAAGGAAGCTAAGGAACTGATGACCATTTTGGGCGAGGCTGCACTTTCAGACACGGATAAGCTCTATGCAAACTTTGCCGAGGCGTTTGAAAAGCGCTATGTCAATCAAGGCTTTGATACCAACCGTTCCGTTGAAGAGACGCTCGATTTGGGCTGGGAGCTGCTCTCCATCCTCCCCGTCTCCGAACTCAAGCGCGTCAAGTCTGAACACATTGAAAAGTACCTTCCGAAACAGCAGTAAGCGATCGGTCATTTTATGCCCGCGCGGCGAAAGGGATGATCACAGACTATGCCGAAAGCAGCTATAACTCCGACCAGAATGGTCTTAAACCAACAGAAAACCCGTCTTAAAACGGCACTGCGGGGACATAAACTCCTCAAGGATAAACGCGACGAGTTGATGCGGCAGTTCATGGATGTTGTGCGCCGCAACCGTGAGCTGCGTACCCGTGTTGAAGCGGGGCTAACGGAAGCCTTCGCGGCTCTTTCCGTTGCCTCTGCAATCATGTCGCCGGATATGCTCGAACAGGCGCTGCTTTACCCAAGGCAGCAAGTCGAGCTTGAGATGCACTTTAAGAATGTGATGAGCGTCAACACGCCGATTTATGATTACAAAACCAAAACCGCCGACACGGGGGATATTTACCCCTATGGTTTTGCGCAGACCTCCGGTGAATTGGACGATGCGCTTGCTGTTCTGGCCCGTGTGTTTGAAGATATGCTTGAGCTGGCACAGGTGGAAAAGACGATGCAGCTCATGGCGGAGGAGATCGAGAGAACACGGCGCAGGGTTAACGCCCTTGAATACGTCATGATCCCCGAATGTCAGGAGAACATCCGTTACATCACAATGAAGCTTGAAGAAAATGACCGCTCCTCCAAGGTGCGGCTCATGAAGGTCAAAGACATGGTGCTTGAGAAAGCCCACCATTATCAGGCCTAACGGAAACGCTCTATCATTAAAACCGCGGTTTTAATGATAGAGCGACCTTTTAATTGAAATTTATTTAAATGCGGGAAAGGAAAATGCTTTTGAATTCTGTTATCGAAAGCCTAATGAGTCGAAAATCTGTCCGTGTCTTTGAAAACAGACCCATTCCGGAAGCTGTCAAACAGGCAGTTTTACAGGCGGCTATCAATGCGCCTACAGCGGGCAATCAGCAGCTCTATACAATCCTGGACATCACGGACCAGGCAATTAAGGACCATCTGGCGATCAGCTGTGACAATCAGCCCTTTATTGCCAAGGCGCCCTTGGTACTCATATTTTGCGCCGATGCCCAAAAGTGGTATGATGTTTACGTAGACGGTGGCTGTCGGCCGAGGATCCCCGGCAAGGGCGATCTGCTGCTGGCAATAGAGGATGCCGTCATTGCCGCACAGAATGCCGTCACCGCAGCCTGGAGCCTTGGTGTGGGCTCCTGCTATATCGGAGACATTATGGAACGCTGTGAAGACCATCGGGCTCTTCTGAATTTGCCATCCTATGTTTTTCCGGCGGCAATGCTGGTTTTCGGTTATCCTGTCAAGCAGCAGATGACGCGCTTAAAGCCGCCCCGCCGCGATCTCAATTATATTGTCCATGAAAACGGCTATCGCAGACTGGATGGAGCAACACTCAGACAAATGCTCCGAGATGAGCTCGGCCACCAGAGCTATGAAGACTGGTGCCAGGCCTTTTGCGCCAGAAAGTACAACTCGGACTTTTCAAAAGAAATGTCCAGATCGGTCGAAATCTATTTGAACGAATTTCAGTATCAGCCAGATCCGATGCCTTAACGCCCCAGAATATGCTGACTTAAAGCCGCAAAGCACAGTGCTTTGCGGCTTTAAGTCAGCATATCAAGTATTTTATATGTCTAACTGAGAAACAACTGTTGTTTTTCCGGTGCGTATGATTGCTTGAAGATTGTAAGTGATGCACAAACGTGATAAAATAACAAACAATATGGCAAAAAGCAAAAAACTTATACAATTGATATTTATCGGTCGTATTATAATATTATCAGTCTTTTTTAATGCGCTTCTAATCTTTCCGGACCTTGAGTTTTAATACTTGGCTGGCATAATGAAGTCACATTCGAAAGAGACGGAGGAACAAAGAAATGACACCAAACATTGAACTTGTAGAAAAATTGGTTGAAAAGACAGGGCTGAGCTACGGTGAGGCCAAGGCCGCGCTGGAAAAAACGGATTGGGATATCCTCGAGGCCATTATCATGCTGGAGCAGCAGGGCCGAGTCCAAGGGACGAGGACCGCACAGTTTACCACCAATGCGGAGACCAATGACAATAGACAGGGCCAAAGCCAGCAGGCAAAGCAAACCAAAGAAAAATGCGGCGCGGGCGACAATTTCAAGAAGTCTGCAAAGAGCTTTGGTGATTGGATGAAAGACGTATTTGATAAGGGCAACAAAAATAGCCTGCAGATGCACAGAAAAAATGAGAAGCTTATTGAAATGCCGATTACAGCCTTTGTGCTCTTGCTCATTTTCTGCTTCTGGGTCATTATCCCACTGATGGTCATAAGCCTGTTCCTTGGCTGCCGCTATTCCTTCTCCGGCAATGAGCTTGGTAAGGACAGCGTCAACAGCGCAATGGGCAAGGCGACCGACATTGCCGATAACATCAAAAACGAATTCAAATCCGAGAACAAGAACAACTAAGCTGTTTCCTGCCGACCCCGCACAGCTTGATTTCCGAGGATAAAGGAGATTCCACATGGCTTCAAAGATACTGATCGTCGAAGATGAAGAAAAAATCGCCAGATTTCTGGAGCTGGAACTGACACATGAGGGCTATGAGGTGGTCAAATCCGCCGACGGGCGTGAGGGCTTGGACCTTGCGCTCGAAGGCGGTTTCGCCATTATCCTGCTGGATATCATGCTCCCCGGGCTCAACGGGCTTGAGGTTATCCGGCGCCTGCGAAAGAGCTCCGAAGTCCCGGTTATCATGCTCACCGCGCGTGACGCCGTCATGGACAAGGTTTCCGGCCTTGATATGGGAGCGGACGACTATGTGACAAAGCCCTTCGCCATCGAGGAACTGCTTGCGCGTATCCGTGTGCTCATCAGAAAGAAAGAGAGCATTGAAAACGCAGAGAACAGAAAAATACTGACTTGGGACAAGCTCATCCTCGACAGCGCCAGTCACACCGTTGAATATAACGGGGAGGCCATTGATCTGACAAAGCGCGAGTTTACGATGCTCGAGCTCATGCTCTTAAATAAAAACATTGTACTCTCGCGTGAGACTTTTATTGAGCGCGTCTGGGGCTATGATTACATGGGCGAGACCAACGTCGTCGATGTCTATGTCCGCTATCTGCGCGGGAAGATCGACGATGTTTACGGCATCAATATGATACGGACGGTACGCGGGGTCGGCTATGTTATTAAGGACGAAAAGCATGAATAACAAGCAGGAGAAAGAAGCACCAAAAAAACAGGCTAAAGATGTTTCAACCACGGCTAGGCTCCAGCAGCTTCAAATCCGGAGAGTTAAGACGGCTCTCTTCTTTTCCGGTTTTATGACCCTGATACTGCTCGTCGTGGGCTACTGTTACATTCAGGACAGCGCCTATTCGGGGCTGACAAATCCCTTCCGCATATGGGAAGAAGTGTCAAGAAGTGTCCGCTTCCCGACGGAGAGCTTTTTTGAACTGCCCTATGTGAGCTACATTATGCAAATGAGTGGGAAAGCATCAAAGGTCGTTGACGCCACGGTCTACTTCTATGTCATGCTCGCCGGGATCGTTCTTTTATCCATATTCAATGGCTTTATCACCTTGTTTTCCCGAATTCTCTCCAAGGCACAGATCGGCAGACAGCTAAAACCACTTTACGATATGGCGCAGACCGCGCTCAAGCTCTCAGAAGAAACGGAGCTGGGCTCCGTTGGCAGCACTGCGGGATACGACGGCAGACAGATTCACAATTTGGAAAATGCGATTGACAACATCAGACCCGACCTGCCGGATGCGGCGCTGCACACGGGCGATAAGGATCTCCAAGGGCTGGAAGATGCCGTCAATAGCCTGCTGCGGCGCACCCGGGAAAGCTACAGTCAGCAGATCCGATTTGTCTCCGACGCTTCTCACGAGCTGCGAACACCGATCGCTGTCGTCAAAGGCTATACAGATATGCTCGACCGCTGGGGCAAGAAGGATGAAAAGATACTGGACGAATCCATCTCCGCCATCAAGACCGAAACCGAGCATATGAATAAGCTCGTCGAACAGCTGCTCTTCCTGGCCAGAGGGGACAGCGGCAAGACAAAGCTGAGCATTGAACGCTTTTCCCTTTCTGACATGGTGCGCGAAGTCTACGAGGAGTCCTTGATGATTGATCCGAAGCACAGGTGGGAGATTTCTGCCAAGGATGAAATCCTCGCCGAGGGCGACCTTGCGATGCTCAAGCAGGCGACGCGCATTTTAGTCGACAATGCCGCCAAGTATACGCCAGAGGGCAATCTTATTATTCTCAGGGCCATGAATGACAAAAGCGGTGCACCGACTATTGTTGTTCAGGATAACGGCATCGGTATTGCAGGACAGGACATGTCCCACATTTTTGATCGATTTTACCGCTCCGATCCGGCGCGAAACCGCCAGCAGGGCGGAACCGGGCTCGGACTTTCCATCGCAAAATGGATTGTCGACAGACATAACGGCTACTTTGAAGTAGTCAGCCGTGAGGATATCGGTACGAGGATCAGTATACATCTGCCGATGCTGAAAGCGGAAAAGCCGCAGCCGTCTGTCTGACCCGCCCTAAATTGGCTCTTCCACTTTTTGCACAGCTGTGTTATCATAGGCGGAGAAAACAAGCCGAGAGGATGTGCAGATAATGGATTGGGCCACTCTGAAGGAGGCCTGTGAGAAATGCAGCAAATGTGCGTTGGCAGAAACACGCACCAATGTTGTATTTGGAGCAGGTAATGAAAACGCGGAAATCCTATTTATTGGAGAGGGCCCTGGTGAGCAGGAGGACCTGACAGGTCAGCCTTTTGTTGGCAGAGCGGGAAAGCTCCTGGACGATATGCTCTCAATCATTGATCTTGATCGAACAAACATTTATATTGCAAATATGGTGAAGTGCCGTCCTCCGCATAACCGCGACCCGTTGGGGATTGAAAAGGATGCCTGTATTGGCTGGCTCAGAGAACAAACAAGACTCATTAGCCCCAAGATCATTGTTTGCCTAGGCAGGGTTTCGGCCATGTCGATCATACGCGAGGACTTCAAAATTTCTGTCGAACATGGGCAGTGGACGGAGAAAAACGGCATCAAAATGACCGCGATTTACCATCCCGCTGCACTGCTGCGGGACCCGCGCCGCAGGCCTGAAACCTTTGAGGATCTTAAGGAAATCCAACGTGTAATCAGAGAAATCTGCAAGCATACATATTCAAATTGATATTCCGTAGGGAGAAAACGACAAAAAACTCAATTTATTTAAAAAATATTTTTTATTTAATACTTTTGAAATAGAATTTGAGTTTTTTTTGTAACATCTACTTGATATTATGTAAATGCAAGAGACAGTTGAACTTTTTCGTTTTCTCCTCATCCCATAAGTAATCGGCAAACGGAATGTCGCTCCGTTTGCCGAAACTTTTTTTATGGAACAAATACCCTAATGTTTTTCGTCTAAGGACGAGAGATACTAAGAGAAACCATTGTGAGGAGATAAAAATGCGTATTGCGCAATTTTCAGATTCATTCCTACCGATTGTCGACGGCGTTGGCAGAGTGGTCTATAACTATGCAAACAAGATTGCTGAGAAGGGACACGAGTCGTACGTCATCGCACCGATGACTGATATTGGTTATCGAGGCGGTTTTAAATTTGATCTCTTGGATTACCAAAGCCTTAAAGTCAGAAACCGTCAGTACAAGGTCGGCATTCCATTGACGGATACCCATTTTGTCGCTAGAATGAACAAAACAGAGCTTGATATCATCCACGCGCACAGTCCAGTGACAGCGGGGCAGTCGGCTATTATCTACGCACAGAGACGTGGAATACCGCTGGTCGGCACCTTTCACTCCAAATACAGAGAAGACATTATGGAGGCGACAGGCATGACCATGATCGCCGCAGTCGGAACAAGACTAATTATTGATTTTTATGAGAAATGCAGCGAGGTTTGGACTGTCAGTGAGTCGGCACGGGAAACATTGCACCAATACGGATACAAGGGTAATGTCATTGTCATGCCGAACGGGACGGATGCCCATAGCATAGACCCGGCGGATAGGACGCTCGCGGCTCAGACTTACGGTCTGGACGGCGAAACGGTCTATCTCTTTGTCGGGCAACAGGATTGGAAAAAGAATATTGAACGAATTTTGCTTGCGGCAGCAAAGCTTAACATGACGGGAAAGGCTTTTAAACTCGTTTTGACAGGGATGGGGCCGCATGCCGACGAAATTAAAAAGAAAGCTGCGCAGCTGGGGCTCAATGGACATATGGTCTTTACGGGGCATATCTCTGACAGCAACATGCTTGCAGGGCTTTATCAGTGCGCCGACCTCTTCGTGTTTCCGTCTCTTTATGACACGGCGGGCTTAGTTGTGCTTGAGGCGGCCACGTACGGAACGCCATCCGTCGTTGTCCGCGGGAGCAGTGCCGCCGAACCTATCTTGGATGGGGAAAACGGCTTTCTTTGCGAGGACGAGACAGACGACCTTGCGCGTGTTATGGCTCTGGCAATTGACGACAAAGAAAAGCTCCGCAGCGTCGGAGAAAAGGCCAGACAAACCGTGCCCAAAAACTGGGACGCCATTATAGACAGCGCCATCGAGCGCTACGCCAGACTCACATATGATTTCAAAAAGAAGTAAAAGGAAGGATTGATCGAAGACATAGCATGCTGAGGCAAAGATCTGGGAAAGGAATACTATGCGAAACAAAAAATTAATACGGACAACGGTCGTCGCTTGGGCTCTGTGCATCATTCTGGCGACGGGTGTGCTCGCGGCCGTGCTGGGCGAGCTGATAAACGGACATGATACATATCTGGGAGCGGGAATGGAGCTTTCCAAGGGCGTGTACTGGACAGGCTCAGACTATCAGACGGAGAATTACATAGAATATTCACCGACTTCAACTGTATACCCCGTTGTGGTTTCAGGCTCAAAAGTCTGTAACTACGGCAATTTTTCCACCATGGCAGGTTTGCTTGAAAAACAGGGGAAGCATGTTATAGCCGGACTTAACGGCGATTATTATGTGGTTGCAAATTATGAACCGCTTGGCATCGAAGTCCAGAACGGCGAACTTTGGTCCTCGGATGCGGGACATTGGGGAATCGGCTTTCTAAGTGACGGCACAGCGGTTTTCGGAAAACCCACCTTGGCTATTACCACCAATATCGCAGGACAGGACTTTACACTCGACGCTGTGAATAAGACGCGCTCGGACGGGGGTGCGGTTCTGTATACCGATGATTACTCCTATACGACGAAAAACACGGGGGACGGGACAGACTTGATCTGCTCGATCAGCGCACCGCTGACACTCAACTGCGAGGTTACACTGACGGTTGAGGAACTTGTTACAACAGGCGGCTCCGTGACCATTCCGACAGGAAAAGCCATTCTCAGCGTTTCAGCCAACGCGACAGACGCGCTAAAAACGGCGATTGCCGGACTTGTGGTCGGGTCAACCGCAACGGTCAAAATTTCCTCGCCCAGTGAGTGGGCCAATGTTACATATGCAATCGGCTCCCTGTATAAGCTGGTGACGAACGGCTCTGTCGAAAGCAATTTGCCGGCAGGCGCCGCCCCGCGCAGTGCGGTCGGGAAAAAAGCGGACGGGACGCTTGTGTTTTATACGATTGACGGGCGGCAGTCCGGTTACAGCACGGGCGTCACAATCACACAGCTTGCGCAGCGAATGCTGGAGCTCGGCTGTGTGGAGGCCTCCATCATGGACGGCGGCGGTTCGACAAGTCTCAACGCAATCTACATAGGAGACAGCTCCGCTTCGCAGATTAATAGCCCCTCGGATGGCTACCAGCGCTCGGTCACAAACTACATTATGCTTGTGACGGAAGCACAGGCAACGGGGACAGCCTCAAGGCTCGCGCTCTACCCGCTTTCAACAAACATCCTCTCGGGCGCAACCACAACCTTTGAGCTCAGAGCGGCGGATGAGAACGGCTACGCCGCGGCGATAAGTAGTCCTGTAAGCCTGACCGCCGATTCTGCCCTCGGCTCGATCGCGGCGGACGGAACCTTTACGGCGACAGGGGCGGGCAGCGGAAACGTTACCGCCACAGGAAGCGGCCTTGTGAGTGCCTCGGTGCAGGTCAACGTCGTCAAAACCCCGGACACGATCACAATCAAAAAGGAAGGCGGCAGCTCCGCGCTCAGTTCGCTTGCCGTTGCGACTGAAAGCACCACGGCACTGACAGCGGCTTCATTGAAAAACCATGTTTCGCTCATCTCTCAGGACCCATGCTATACTTGGGCGGTGACCGGCGGAATCGGTTCGATCAGCGCCGACGGCACCTTTACCGCAGGCACACAGAATGCCAGCGGAACCATCACCGTTACAGCAGGAGAGAAGTCGGTTTCAATCCCCGTAACCGTTACAAATCCAGAGAAATTTGACGATGTGATTAAGACAGATTGGTTTTATACCGCTGTCAAATATGTCAGCGATGCAAGCCTGATGAATGGAACAGCGGACAGAATCTTCTCACCCGGCGCGGATATGTCCAGAGCGATGGTCGTTACGGTGCTGTGGCGTATACAAGGATCCCCGGAACCGACGGTGACGGGTACCTTTAGCGATGTTGCAGATAGCCAGTGGTATTCCAAGGCTGTCTATTGGGCGAATGAAAAGGGCATTGTTCAGGGCTATGCGGGCAAGTTTGACCCCACAACGGCCATTACGCGCGAGCAGCTTGCGACGATTTTATACCGATATTCGGGTTCACCCACGACTGCCGGTACCCTTGACAATTTTGCCGATGCGTCCACTGTTTCCTCTTGGGCAAAAACCGCCCTGAGCTGGACCGCGGAGAAAAAGCTCATCAGCGGCGTAACGGGGACACAGCTTTCTCCGCAGACAACCGCGACAAGAGCACAGGTTGCAACCATCCTTTACAGGATGTCTCAGTGATATTGCCATAAATGTTTTCATCGGGTGGCGATTTGACGCGTCACCCGATGCTTTATAGTTTAAAAATGATTTTATTATTGACAAATCCCGAATTTTCTGATAATATTACTAAGCGCTCCAAAGACAGCAGGTGGATTTATCCGTAATTCCTGCCGAGGACGGCTTCTATTTTTATTTAGTTGCTTTCTGTCTTTGTGCCTATGGTGCAAGGGCTTATTTTTTTGGGCGCAGCAAATCTGCCACGGAGGTGAAAATTAATGCCAAATGCAAAGGTTCTCAGTGAGAAACAGGCAATCGTTGCAGAGCTCGTCGAACGTATGAAGAGTGCAAGCGCAGGTGTTTTTGTTGATTACAAAGGCATCAACGTCGCTCAGGATACAGAGCTTCGTAACGAACTTCGCAAAAACGGCGTTGAGTATTCTGTTATCAAGAACACCCTTTGCCGCCGTGCTATTGATGAGCTCGGTCTTTCCGCAATTGACCCGGTCCTGAACGGAACGACCTCTCTCGCAACGAGCACAGGCGACCCCATTGCGCCTTTCCGCGTAATCGGAGAGTATGCAAAGAAAATGGGTGAAGACAAGTTCAACGTCAAAGCGGGCTTCATGGATGGCAAGGTTCTTTCCCTTTCCGAAATGTCCGAAATCTCCGCACTGCCGTCTAAGGACGCGCTGTACGCAAAGGTTCTCGGAACAATGCTCGCGCCCATCTCAAGTCTGGCTATCGTTATTGGTCAGATACTCGAACAGAAAGGCGGTTCCATTGCGACCGCCGAACCCGCAGCGGAATAATCCGGCTCGGACAACTAAAATTACATTAGGAGGAAATAATTATGGCCAGCGAAAAAATTACCGCTTTAATCGAAGAGATTAAGACTCTCTCCGTTCTCGAGCTTTCCGAACTCGTCCACGCTCTTGAGGAAACCTTTGGCGTTTCCGCAGCAGCTGCGGCTCCCGCAGCGGCAGCAGCAGCTCCCGTTGCTGAGGAGCAGACCGAATTCGATGTCGTTATGACAGACTTCGGCGCTGAGAAGATCAAGGTCATCAAGGAAGTCCGCGCTATCACAGGTCTTGGACTTGCTGAAGCAAAGGCTCTTGTTGAAGGCGTTCCCGCAAAGATCAAGGAAGGCATCAACAAGGAAGAGGCTCAGGCTCTTAAGGCTCAGATCGAAGCCGCAGGCGCAAAGGTTGAAATCAAATAAGATACTCGCGCTGTATATAAAAAGCTGCCGCAGAACTGCGGCAGCTTTTTATTATTCCAGTTTGTTAAAGTGTGCTCTTGTGGCTTTTGCCACATAGCCCGATAGAGCCAGAATGGCAAGGAGGTTCGGAATAGCCATAAGACCGTTGAGCGTATCGGTAATTTCCCAGGCAAGCTTCATTTCAAGGCAGGCACCGAACACGATAAACACGACATAGGCCGTTTTGTAAAGCGTTATAATCCGCGTTCCGAACAGGTACTCGGCGCAGCGGCACCCGTACAGTGACCAGCTGAGTATCGTCGAGGCGGCGAAGAGCGCCGTCTCTACCGAGATGAAAATTGCGGCTGTTTTTCCACCGAAAGCGGTTTCAAAGGCCGAAATTGTCAGTTCCGCACCCGCACTTTGACCGTAGCGAATCTCCGTACCGCTCATAAGAACAGCAAGCGCTGTCAGTGTGCACATGACGATCGTGTCCGCGAAAACCTCAAAGACGCCAAACAGCCCTTGTTTCACTGGATCTGTTTCGCTTGTAGCGGCATGGGCCATAGGGGAGGAACCGAGGCCTGCTTCATTGGAAAACACGCCCCGCCCGATGCCGTAACGCATAGACTGCACGACACCGACGCCGAAGGCACCGCCCAGCACGGCCTTTGGGTCAAAGGCACACTTGACGATGAGACTGAGGACCGCACCGAGTTTCTCAAAGTTGACGGCTATAATGACAAGGGCACCGATGATATACAGAAGGCTCATAGCGGGGACGAGCGTCTCTGTGACGGCGCCAATACGCTTGAGGCCACCCAGCAACACCAGTGCCGCAATCAGAGCGACTATAAGCCCACAGCCCAGCCGTATCGACATTTCCATCCGTCCACCCGGCACTAAAGCACCCGGCGTAAACTGGTCAAAAAGCGATACAAAAGCGCCCGCGGCGGTGTTTATCTGGACCATGTTGCCGATTCCGAGGGCCGCGACCGCCCCAAAAAGTGAAAAGAGGATAGCCAGCCACTTGAAATCCTTGCCGAGTCCGCCGGTTATGTAGTACATCGGACCACCTACCCAGTCGCCCTCTTTATTTCGCCTACGGAATTTCACTGCCAGCAAAATTTCAGCATATTTGGTTGCCATGCCGAAGAGTGCGGACACCCACATCCAAAACACGGCACCTGGTCCGCCGAGCGCAAGCGCCCCGGCGACCCCCGCAATATTGCCTGTCCCCACTGTACCGGCAAGGGCGGTTGTGACGGCTTGGAAGGGGGAGATAGCCCCCTTGTCCTTAGTTTTCCCATAGGAAAAGGCTTTCATGATCGTATTTTTCATGGCATAACCGAATCGCCGGAACTGGATGAAATTTGTCCGGAAACTGAAGAATAATCCGGTTCCGACGATGAGCCCCATCATCGGAAGCCCCCACACCAAACCGTTGACTGTGCTGTTCAGATGCGAAATCGCATTAATAAAATTCTGCATTTATGCGCTCCGTTCAAGTGTTTTTTGGGCAAATAGTTCAATATTATTGTGGAACAATATTGCAATTTGAACGTCTTTTAAATATATTTAATTTATATGCGCAATTGTTGCACTTTTGGAACCAAATGCGTTAAAATATAAAATGTCATATTCTCAGTACGGTGAAAGGATATAAAAATGAAGAAGATTATATCGACAATTCTTGCTGCCTGCACGCTCTTTAGCATGACCAGTGCCTTCGCCCTTGAAAAAGGAGACGCACGTGCCGTCGTCGGTGCCGATATTTCGGCCGAGCAAAAGGCTGTTGTGTATAAAACCTTCGGTATCGACGAGGGCAGCGTGACAGAGCTCACAGTAACCAATGACGAGGAGAGAAAATACCTTGAAGGGCTTGTGGATACGTCCATCATTGGAACAAAATCCATCTCCTGTGTCTATTTGGAAGTCCTTGGAGACGGAGAGGGACTGGACGTAAGCGTGACCAACATTAGTTGGTGCACGAAGGAAATGTACGTCAATGCTCTTGTGACCGCAGGCATAGACAATGCAAAGCTTATTGTGACAAGCCCCATCTCGGGTATCTCCGGTACTGCCGCGCTCACAGGCGTCTACAAGGCCTATGAGGACATTACAGGTCAGCCGCTGGATGAGATTGCAAAGCTTGCCGGAACGCAGGAGCTTGTCGTCACCTCCGAGCTTGCCGATCAAATTGGCAGCTACGATGCCGTTACTATTGTCAATGAACTCAAAAAAGTGCTGGCGGAAACTGTCAACATGACCGACGATGAAGTGAAGGCCGAAATTAAGAAAATTGCTGAGGAAAACAACATCTCTGTTACAGACGGCCAGGTGGACCAGTTACTTTCTCTATGCCGCTCGCTTGAGAAGCTGGACCCCGATCAGCTCAAGGCCAAGGTCGAGCAAATGCAGGCAACGGTTAAAAAGCTTGCGGCGGCTCAGTCGACAATTAAGCAAATCGGAGAATCTCTGAAGACTTTCTTTGAAAACGTCGGCAAGTTTCTCTCCGGCATCTTTTCAAAAAACAACTGATTAGGCAAGGACCCCTCTATAGATGCAGAAGCTCCCGATTCCGATCTTCGGGGGCTTTTTTGCCGACGTCTTCGATTGACATATACCGCCTATACCCATATAATTGAAACGAATTAAATGAGCGGATATAGGATTTGGAAAGAGCGACCTACAAATAAAAATAAGCCACGCGATTGAAGCAGCGCGGCAGGGGGCAATCATTTTGATCAAAGTCAGCAACATAAAAATGCGGGTCGGATTTACGCAGGACGAACTTCGTGCCAGCGCCGCTGCAATAGTCGGTCTATCAACGGACAGCATCAGCCAGCCGCAGCTCACGCGTCTGTCAGTTGATGCGAGAAAGAAAAGTGAGATACATCAGGTCTGCACCGTTACGTTCTCGGCATCGGATGAGGGGCGTTTGGTCACCGCGGTCAATAATCGCAATGTTGAGTTGTTTGAGCCGCAGGACTATACCTTTCCCGAGGTCCGGAGAAAAAGCACGCTTCCGCCCGTCGTCGTGGGGATGGGCCCGGCTGGACTATTTGCTGCGCTTCATCTGGCGCGTGCGGGACTTAAGCCCATTGTCCTAGAACGTGGGCGCAGGGTAGAGGAACGGACGCAGGATGTCAATCACTTCTGGAAAACGGGTGCACTTTGCTTAAACTCGAATGTACAGTTCGGTGAGGGCGGAGCCGGAACTTTTTCGGACGGCAAGCTCTCCACCGGCACAAACGACCCGCGTATTTCCCATGTGTTCCAAACTTTTGTCGACTTTGGTGCACCCGAGGATATAATATGGTCAAACCGGCCGCATATCGGAACCGATGTTTTGCGTGATGTTGTGAAGAACATACGCCTTGAACTGCTCTCCCTCGGCTGCGATATACGTTTTGAACACAGACTGTGCGGCTTTCGCACGGAAAGCGACGTCTTAACTGCCATATCAGTCGATTCGGGAACCGAGCAGTATGATTTGTCCTGTGACGCACTGGTGCTGGCACCGGGACATTCTGCGCGCGACACATTCGAGATGCTTTACGGTTCCAATATTCCCATGGAGCAGAAGGCCTTTGCCATCGGGGTACGTATCGAGCACAAGCAAAGCGCGGTGTCACTTGCGCAATACGGGGCCTTTGCCGACAGCTTGCCGCCAGCCGATTACAAACTCGCCTGTCATCTGCCGAACGGCAGGAGCGCGTTTTCTTTTTGTGTCTGCCCCGGCGGAGAGGTTGTCGCCGCCGCTTCAGAGAACGGAGGACTTGTTACCAATGGTATGAGTCTGCGCGCCCGCAGTGGAGAGAACATCAATGCCGGAATCCTCGTCAGTGTGTCGCCAACAGACTTCAAGACCGCGCACCCGCTGGGGGGAATGCGGTTTCAGGAAAGCTGGGAAAGCAAGGCTTTTATTCTTGGCGGAGGAGATTATCGCGCCCCGATTCAAACAGTAGGAGATTTTCTGGCAGGGAAGGCCTCTCGTAAGCTTGGAAGTGTGTCCCCGACTTATCTTCCGGGGGTCAAGCCGACGAACCTTTCAGCGTGCCTTCCAAATTATGTAACGGAAACTCTGGCGGGTGCCATTCCAATTTTTGACCGCAGCCTGAGGGGATTTGCAGACCCTAATGCCCTGATGACAGGCATTGAAACCCGGTCTTCTTCGCCTGTGCGTATTTTGCGCGGCGACGATTTCCAGACCAAAGTTCGCGGAATTTTTCCCTGTGGAGAGGGCGCGGGCTACGCCGGAGGAATTGCCTCTGCTGCGGTCGACGGCGTCAGGGTAGCCGAGGCCGTAGCACAGCTCGGCTAAAAAGACAAAGGCGTAACTTAAAAATTTTTCAAGGAGTTAATATGAAATCCATACGCCAAGTTTATAAGATCGGACGGGGTCCCTCCAGTTCCCATACCATGGGGCCTGAAAAAGCGGCAAAGCGATTTGCGGCGCTCTGCCCTGCGGCAGAAAGCTTCGAGGCGGTACTTTTCGGCTCGTTGGCCAAAACCGGAAAGGGACATAAGACGGATGAAGCCATAAGGATGGCTTTTGCCCCCCTGCCGGTAACGATCATCTTTGATACGACAACCGAGGAACTTCCGCACCAGAACACAATGGAATTCATCGGTTATTCGGGTGGACGCGAACTCTTGAGAAGACGCTATTTGAGCATCGGCGGGGGAGATATCCTCGAAGAGGGTGAAGCTATGGAACAGGAGCCGGAAGTCTATGCCCAAAATACCTTTGCAGAGATCGCCGAATACTGCAAGCTGCGTAGCTTGCGGCTGAGCGATTATGTACGAACCATGGAAGGTGAAGAAATATTCACCTATCTTGCGGAAATCTGGGACGCAATGCAGGGCTCCGTTCTGGAGGGACTTTCCAAAACGGGTGTGCTTCAAGGCGGACTCAAGGTCGAGCGCCGTGCGCAGCAGCTTTACAACCAGCGCCACATGGACGAAACCAAAGCGACCTATGAGACACGCTTGGTCTGTGCCTTCGCCTTTGCCGTCAGCGAGCAGAACGCGGACGGCGGCAGAATCGTCACGGCGCCGACCTGCGGGTCTTGCGGCGTTGTTCCGGCCGTACTCAAGTATTTTAAAGATGAGAAGGGCTATAAGGACGAAAAAATTCTTGAGGCCTTGGCCGTCGGCGGACTTATCGGCCTGCTCGTCAAAACCAACGCCTCAATTAGCGGAGCGGAGTGTGGCTGTCAGGCAGAGGTCGGTACGGCCTGTGCGATGGCGGCAGCGGCATTGGGCGAGCTGTTTGGCATGGGCATTGATCAGATTGAGTACTCTGCAGAAATTGCAATTGAGCATCATCTGGGGCTTACTTGTGATCCCATTTATGGACTTGTGCAGATTCCGTGCATCGAACGCAATGCCGTCGCGGCCATGCGGGCGATAAACGCGGTGACGCTTGCAAATTTTTTGACCTTTACACGAAAGATTTCGCTTGACCTGATTATCAAGACTATGTATGACACCGGCAGAGACATGCACCGGGATTACCGCGAAACCGCGGATGGCGGCCTTGCCAGGCTTTATAAAATAGGATCCTAAAAAAGGACATCACCTAAATGGTGATGTCCTTTTTTAGCGTGATTGCCTGATGATTTCGCGGCGCAGACGCACAATAATCCGTTTTTCAAGACGACTGATATAGGACTGAGAGATGCCCATAATGTCCGCTACTTCCTTTTGCGTGTACTCGGTTGAACCGCAGAGTCCGAAACGCATTACAATGATGGTGCGTTCTCTCTCCTCAAGCCCCTCCACCGCGTCCATTAGCAGCTTTTTATCGGCATCGTCCTCCAAAGGGCGGGAGACCTCCTCGCCGTCCGTACCGAGAACATCCGATAGCAACAGCTCGTTTCCGTCCCAATCGGTGTTGAGCGGCTCATCAAGAGAAACCTCGGACTTTTGCGCGCTGATCTTTCTCAGATACATGAGAATTTCATTTTCAACACAGCGCGAGGCATAGGTTGCAAGCTTGATCTTTTTATCCGAAATAAAGGTGTTGATGGCTTTAATGAGGCCGATGGTGCCGATAGAGATAAGGTCCTCAAGGCCGACGCCCGTGTTTTCAAAGCGACGGGCTATGTAGACAACAAGACGCAGGTTATGCTCGATGAGGCGCTTCTTTGCCTGCTCGTCCCCACGTTCAAGCGCTTCAATGGCCTTGCGCTCCTCCGTTTTTGAAAGTGGGGGCGGTAAAATATCGCTTCCGCCGATATAATGTATCCCGGGCGGAAGACTAAGCCCGAGCTTTGCCAGAACCTGACCGAGGGCAAGATAAAAGCGTGTGTATAAACCGATGGTTTTGTGCTCGGACATGTGAGTACCTCCGTTTCGTATTTTACCACATTAATATTAAGCTATCATACATACCGCTAAAGGACAGCAGAAAATTCGCCATTTCCATTAAGCTCATTGGGACAGATCCCCACCAGAAGGTCTTTCTGGTCTCGCCCGTCAACGGTAAGGCTGTCCGGACGAAAGACGGGCAGAAGCGCCATTTTAACACCGACCGCGGAATATGGCACAAGGCGGAAGCGCGTCGAATAGTCATCCTCATTGCTAACTGCGCGGATAAATTCAGACACGCCTGATTGAAGCGGTGCTATGAGCCTTTCCGGCAGAAGCCGCCCCGCTTCTTTAACATCGACCACCATCACCGGAAGATTGCTCAGCGGGTCATAAAGCTCGTTACCCGTGTCTCGGAGGGCCTTAAATTCTGCTGTCCTGCCGCAGAGCACAACCTTCACATTCTTAATCTCACGAGCCTGTTTTTTCCCTAGCCGGTTAAAAACAAGTGTCAGAACCAGATAAAATATAGCAAAGGAGAGCAGCAACACCCGCATGGATGCGTTTATGTAGATACCCTCGCCGAGACTTTGACCGGCCAGCAATGAGGCGGCGTAGACAGCTCCTCCAAAAGCCGCCGAAATCGCAAGGAAGGCTAAGAAGATTTTAAAAAGATTCTTCTCGACGCCGAAAGCGACGACCGTCATCAGAAAACCAAGCGCGAGCTTTGTAAACGGCGAAGCGAGAAACGCAAAAGGCTCATATAGCAGGGATACGGAATAGAGCGCTCCAATTGCCGAGGCTACTGCAAAACGCATACGTTTTATCGGCAGGGCACAGAGCTTTGCCGTAGCAAGGACGATGAAATAGTCTATTATGAGGTTGAGAAGAAACATTTCGTCCACGTATATAGTTTTCATATCAGAAGTATATGCGTGACCGAATAAAAATCGCGTTGCATTCGGTCGTACAGACATAAAAAAACCTCAGGCCTTAGCCTGAGGTTTTTGGTGCGCTCAATTAGAAGCCCCAAATGTTCTTTGCATATTCCGAGACGGCACGGTCAGCGGCGAAAACACCGCTGCGCGCGATATTACGCAAAGAAATTGCGGACCTTTTGTCCCTATCGGATATAATTCCATATAACTTATCGTGTGCAGAGACATAACTGTCGAAGTCCCCAAGAAGCATATAGTCGTCACCGCCATATACAAGCTTGGAAACAAGGTCTGAGAAGCTCTCACCGTTACGGAAGCCACGACTCATGCGGTTGAGCACCTGGCGCAGCCGGTCATTTTTGTTATAGATAGCCAGCGGATCATAGCCGTGTTGCTTAAGCGCCGTTATCTCCTCTGCGCGCAGTCCGAAAAGGATCATGTTCTCGTCGCCAAGCAGCTCATGCATTTCGACATTGGCACCGTCGAGTGTGCCGATTGTGATAGCGCCGTTCATCATGAGCTTCATGTTTCCGGTTCCGCTGGCCTCTTTGCCGGCTGTTGAAATCTGCTCCGAGATTTGAGCAGCAGGCATCAGCTTTTCAGCGACGGAGACGCGATAATTTTCAAGAAAGACCATCTGTAGTTTATCTTTACACACGGGATCGGAATTAATTTCATCCGCCAGTGAGCACAAAAGGCTGATGATGCGCTTGGCCGACTTGTAGCTGCTGGCCGCCTTTGCGCCGAAAATGAAGCAGCGCGGCAGAAAGTCGGCATTGGGGTCATCATGGAAACGCTGTTGCAGGTCCATGATCAACATCGCACAAAGCAATTGACGTTTGTATTCATGCAGCCGCTTTATCTGGACATCAAATATGGCGTCTGGATTGAGGACGAGACTGCTTTCGCGCTTGACAAAATCACAGAATCTGTTTTTGTTGGAGAGCTTTATTTCTTCAAGCCTGTGCAGGACAGCCGCGTTATCGGCGTGGGTCTCGATCTTAGCTATGAGTTCAGGGTGCAGAAGATAGTCGTCACTTTGCAGAAGGTCCGTAATCAGACTGTGAAGCCCGGGGTTAACCTGCGTCAGCCAGCGTCTGTGGTCAATGCCGTTTGTCACATTGGTGAATTTCTCTGGCTTTTGCGAATAAATATCGCGGAAGAGATCGTGCTTTAGGATATCACTGTGCATTCCGGAAACGCCGTTGACCCTGAAGCAGACAGCAAGACAGATGTTGGCCATATGCACGTTCCCGCCGCGGACGATCAGGTTACGCAAAACTGCGTCCTCATTTCCACGAAATCTCTCTTCGAGATATCTTCTGTGCCTGACATCTATTTCACGGATAATCTGCCAAATGCGCGGCATCTGGGTTTCAAATAGCTCTTGGGGCCAGCTTTCGAGCGCCTCGGACATGACGGTGTGGTTGGTGTATGCAACACAGTTTGAAACGATCTCAAGTGCCTCATCCCAGCCGAGACCGTCCTCATCCATAAAGATCCGCATCAGCTCCGGAATAATCATGGTCGGATGTGTGTCGTTGATCTGGAAGACGTGGTGCTGCGCAAAGTTTCGTACATCGCCGTAGGCCTTTCGGTGCTGTTTGACAACAGACTGTGCCGTTGCCGAAACGAAGAAATACTGCTGTTTAATGCGCAAAATTTTGCCTGCCATTGTATCGTCTGCAGGGTAGAGCACCTTTGTAATGACTTCCGCCATGGTCCGCTGCTCCAAGGATTTGACGTATTCGCCGCCAGAGAACAGACGCATGTCAAGAGATTTTGGCGACTTTGCATCCCATAGCCGGAGGGTGTTGACACTGTCCGTAGCGTAGCCGGAGATCAGCATATCGCGCGGGACGGCAAGGACGGAGGTGTAGTCCTTAACCGTTGTCTGGCACTTGCCATCATAATTCCATTTTTCTTCGCATCTGCCCCCAAAACGGACTTCAACTGCTTCCTCGTAACAGGGAACAAGCCAACTGTCCGCAGAGATGGTCCAGCTGTCCGCAACCTCAACTTGCTTATAATCAATTATTTTCTGGCAGAACATGCCGAGTTCATAGCAAAGGGAGTAGCCTGTTGCAGGTAAATTAAGCGTTGCCATACTGTCCATATAGCAGGCAGCCAGACGGCCAAGACCGCCGTTTCCAAGACCCGCGTCGGGTTCCGCTTCAAATATATCCGTCGGTTCGACGCCCATCTCCCTGAGCGCGTCACAGAGCGCGTCGTAGAGGCCGAGATTAAACGCATTTTTTGCCAGTGACCGGCCCATGAGAAATTCCATGGACAGATAGTGGATGTGTCTGGTATCCTTTCTGTCTCCCTTGACCTGGCTGCGTGAAATCATTTCTCGCAGCAGCATAGCGCACGCGCAGAAGAATTCAGAGGGGGCAGCCTCCTGCACTTTCTTTCCGAAATGAGCCCCAAGTTTGTCTTCGATTGCCAACTTGAGCTCATTCTTGCTGATCGGAGCCATATCGTTTCCTTTCCCTGTCCATTCCGGACAAAATGCCAGTGATTATCTCTTGATGAGAGAATCGTATATATTTATATAATCCTTTGCCGAACGCGCCCAAGAGAGGTCCTCCACCATGTCACGTCGGGTGAGCGAACACCAAGTGTCTTTGTCATGCCAGGTGTCGAGGGCGTAGTCAATTGATCGCATCATATCATCTGCCGAATAGTAGTAGAAGGAGAAGCCGTTGGCGTTTTCGGCAGGATAGGGTCTTACCGTATCCTTAAGGCCACCAACTTCATGCACAATTGGGACCGTTCCGTAGCGCATGGCAATCATCTGTGTCAGCCCACAGGGTTCACTGCGGGAAGGCATGAGTATCATGTCAGCCCCCGCATAAACCTGAGAGGCGCGCTTTTCCGAGTACATGATGTTTGCTGAAACGACGCCTTTATAACGATGTTCGGCGTCACGGAAAAAGCTTTCGTAGTTGGCGTCGCCCGTGCCGAGAATCACCAGCTTAGCATTGCGTGAGACGATTCGGTCGAGCGCCTCCGCAACAAGGTCAAACCCCTTGTGGCCAACCAGTCTTGAGATGCAGGCAATGATCGGGGTATCCCTGCAGTCACCCAGTCCAAGCTCCGCACAGAGCGCCTCTTTGCAGGCCGCTTTTCCCGTGTCAGACTCCGGCCCGTAATTAACCGGAATCAGCGGATCGGTCATGGGATTATAATGGTCGGTGTCCAATCCGTTTAATATGCCAGTAAACTTGTAGGAGTTATCTTCAATGACCTGATGCAGACCGCTGGCAAAGTAGGGGTTATGAAGTTCCTGCGCATAGCTCGGGCTGACGGTGGTGAAATGATCGGCCTCGTAAATTGCGCCCTTCATGATATTCACATCGTTTTCATAACGCAGAATGCCTTGATAGTAGAGCGCATCAGATAGCCCGAAGACATCGCTCAGAATCTCTTTGCCGAAGCGCCCCTGATATTCTATGTTGTGGATGGTGAAAACAGTTTTAACATCGCTATAATAGCCGGAGTGGTCTTCGCGGATATAAAGGGGAATTAGGGCCGTTTGCCAATCGTTGCAGTTAATTACATCCGGTTTCCAGTCCAGCTTCGGAAGGATATCCAGCACCGTCCGCGAGAAAAAGGCAAAGCGCTCTCCATCGTCATAGCAGCCGTAGATGCTATCGCGCTTAAAGTAGTACTCGTTATCAATGAAATACCAGATAACGCCATCCTGCTTAAGCGAGAACACGCCGCAATACTGACGTCTCCAGGTCAGTTGAATATAGGTGTAGAAACAAAAATTCATTTTGAGGCGCCACTTGTCGGCGATGCTTCCATAAAGCGGCAGTATCACGCGAACGTCAGCCCCCTGACAACTGAGCGCCTTCGGGAGAGAACCACCCACGTCGGCAAGTCCGCCCGTTTTGATGAATGGGGCCGCCTCGCTGACGGCATATAACACATTCATTTAATTGTCTCCCTAATTCTTAATTTTTTACGCTGGGCGTTTAAATAATGCGGCATTTTGGCACTGTGATGGGCAGGGCGCGACTTCCGGAGAGGACCAACCCATTCGAGAAAACCGTGTACTTATCCGAAATGACGTAGCTGAGCGAAGCGCTGTCCCCGACAATGCAATCCTGCATGATGACACAGTTTTTAAGCTTTGCGCCTTTTCTGACACGGACACCGCGGAAGAGCACGCAATTTGTCAGTTCCCCCTCAATGTAACAGCCATCTGCAACCAGCGAATTATTAACGGAGGAGTCCTCCCCGTAATAGCTCGATACGGAACTGCGCCCTTTGGTATAGATCGGGCTGTCTGCTGAGAACAGATCATTGCGATATTCCTGATTGAGCATATCCAAATTCGCGTTGTAATAGTCGGTTACGGTGGAAATATGGGAAATATAGCCTCTGTGGCAATACAGACCGATTGTTCCGCCCTCCTGCAGATAGTGAGACAGGGCATCACGATGAAAATGCTTTTTGTTGTTAGCATTGCTCCATTCAATTAAATCAATTAGCAGGTCCTTTGTAATTATGTAAACCTCTGTTGATGCAAGCGCATCCATGCCGGTTGGGGCGGCAAAGAGCAACTGCTTGGCTGTATCGGGTGTCTCGCGCACAAAGAAAATGTCGCCGACGGACTTGGCTGCATTTTCAGAGCAGACAGCAGTGATGGCACAGCCTGAGTTGAGGTGGGCCTCGAATACAGCTTTAAGGTCAATATTGACGGCAAGATCACCGCGGAACAATACAATGTGGCTTTGCTTGATGTTGATAATATAGGTTTTTACAGCTGCGAGGGCTTCCAAGCAGCCTCGGAATTCGCCGAAGCGGCTATCGCGCATACCAAAGGGCGGGAGAAGCCGCAGACCGCCGCTAAGTCGGCTGAGGTCCCAGTCCTTGCCGCTACCGATGTGATCAAGGAGCGACTGATAGTCGTGCTGCATAATCACACCAACATCGCGCACACCGGCGTTTGTCATCGATGAGAGGGCAAAATCGATGAGTCTGTAGCGGGAGCAGAAGGGCAGGGAAGCACTGGTGCGAGGCTCGACAAGATCGCCGAGCGACGGAGAAGAATGATAAGCATAAATAAGTCCGTGCAGGTCAGGCATTATCAGTTCCCCCTTTCTTAATAGACCATCGCGCCGGCTTCGACGCGGGCATTTTCATCGACGATGGAGTCCGGTCCGCAGGTGGTTATCAATATGTCGGTCCGCCCGTTCGGGGGAGAGCCGACACGAGCGCCGTCTCCGATGACAGCGTTTTCCCCGATGATCGTATATTCGATAACGGCGTTTTTTCCGATTTTGCATCCGGGCATCAGAATGCTGTAGTTAACAACGGTACCCTCTCCGACAGAGACGCTGTTGCTGAGCACGGAGTTGCTCACAGAGCCGTATATCTCACAACCTTCGGTGATAATGCTGTGGTGAATGGCGGCATTTGCGCCGACATAATGCGGGGGGCGTATCGGGCTTCGACTGCGGATCGGCCATGAGCGGTCATACAGATCAATCAGGGTCGGGGAGAGCATATCCATGTTGGATTCCCAAAGGCTTTCAATTGTGCCGACGTCCCGCCAGTAGCCCTCAAAGCTGTAAGCCCAGAGCTTTTCGCCCTGGCTGAGCATCGAGGGTATAATGTTCTTGCCAAAGTCTTTTTCGGACTGCGGGTCTTTTTCATCTTCAATCAGATAGTGCTTGAGTTTCTGCCATGTGAATATATAGATGCCCATAGAGGCAAGGTCACTATCCGGTTCCCGCGGTTTTTCGGAGAACTTGTGGATATAGCCTTCGTCATCGGTTGTCATGATACCGAAACGCGGAGCATCTTCAAAAGGAACACGAATGACGGCTATTGAGCAGTCCGCGCCGTGTGCTTTGTGCTGTTCCAGCATATCGGAGTAATCCATTTTATAGATATGATCGCCGCTGAGAATAAGCACATATTCCGGCTCCCACATATCTACGAAGCTGATGTTCTGATAGATGGCGTTGGCGGTGCCGGAGAACCATTCACCCTTAGAGCCAGCGCTCTGGTACGGCGGGAGTATGTATACGCCGCCGCGCGCTATATCCAGATCCCAGGGCTGCCCGCTGCCGATATAGCTGTTAAGCTGCAGGGGCTGATACTGCGTGAGCACGCCGACAACGTCTATGCCGCAGTTTGCACAGTTGCTGAGGGGAAAGTCAATAATGCGATATTTTCCGCCGAAGGGGATAATGGGTTTTGCTGTTCTGCTCGTCAAAGCGTAAAGTCTTGAACCCTGTCCGCCAGCGAGAAGCATTGCGATACACTCTTTTTTCATGCGCCAAGCCTCCAATCGTATTGTAAACTAATTAACCGCATATTGCGGCCAATTAGCGCTTATTGTGGGGATGGAACCCTTACTTTTTGCAAGAATACCGCGCTGAGTGGGGGAAGATCTAAAACAATGGAGTGGGACTGTCCGTGTTCCGGCGTCTTTTCTACAGAAAATAAAGCGGCTTCTGAGAGGGCGCCGCTGCCGCCATAACGCAGCTCATCGGTCGAAAATACTGTCCGGTAGTGCCCGGCACCGGTGACACCGAGGCGGAAGCGCTCAGCCGTGATACCCGAGAAATTGCACACAAAGAGCAGCTCCCGGCCTTTGCGATCCTTCCGGATAAAACCAAGAATGTTCTTAAGGCTTTCGTCCGGGCAAATCCACTTAAAGCCGCTGCTGTTGAAATCATTGTCCCAGAGCGGGCTGCTGGCCTTGTAGAAGTGGTTGATATCTACAAAGAAGCGGTGCAGCGCGGCGTTCTCTGGCTGGTCTAAAAGGTCCCAAGGCAGGGCGGACTGGAAATCCCATTCGCTGAGCTGCCCAAGTTCCGCGCCCATGAAGAGCAATTTTTTTCCCGAATGCGCAAACATATAGGCTATAAAGGCACGGATAGTATCGAATTTCTGTGTCATCATGCCGGGGGCTTTTCCCATTAAAGAACCCTTCAAATGGACAACCTCGTCATGCGATAGCGGCAAAACAAAGTTTTCCGAAAAGGCGTACATCAGCGAAAAGGTCAGGTCATGGTGACAGCCCGCACGAAAATAGGGGTCCGTCTTTAGATAACGAAGGCTGTCGTTCATCCAGCCCATGTTCCACTTAAGGTTAAAGCCTAGACCGCCAATATCGGTCGGCGCCGTGACAAGTGGCCAAGCCGTGCTCTCCTCGGCAATCATAAGGATGCTGTCGTCATAGGCAAAGCAAGCCTCGTTGAGTTGTCTAATGAAATCTACGGCGTGCAGGTTTTCTCGTCCCCCGTGTTTGTTTGGTTTCCACTTGCCCTTTTTTCGATCGTAATCCAGATAGAGCATAGAGGCGACGGCATCCACCCGCAACCCGTCCATGTGGAACTTTTCAAGCCAAAACAGCGCGGAAGAAATGAGAAAACTCCGAACCTCGCCCTTGGCGTAATCAAAAATACGTGTGCCCCAGCTCGGGTGCTCGGCCATAAGGGGGTCAGAGTCCTCATAAAGCCTCGTCCCGTCAAATTCAACGAGACCGTGCGGGTCCTTGGGAAAATGGGCGGGAACCCAATCCATAATCACACCGATATCGGCCTTGTGACAGGCATTAATAAAACGCATGAAGTCGTGGGGCGTCCCGTAGCGTGCGGTCGCAGCAAAGTAGCCCGTACACTGGTAACCCCAAGAGCCGTCATATGGAAATTCGGTCACCGGCATCAACTCGATATGTGTGAAGCCGAGCTGCTTGACATAGGGGATGAGCGCGTCCGCCGCCTCTAGGTAGGTGAGAAACTGCCCATCGTCATGGCGCTTCCATGACCCGAGATGCAGTTCGTAAATGTTCATCGGGCTGTGGTAGACCTTGCGTGCCCGCCGATGTTCAAGCCATTTTTCGTCCTGCCAGTCGAAGCCGTCTAACTCAAATAACCGGGATGCGGTAGCGGGGCGAAGCTCGGAATAGCAGGCGAAGGGATCGGCCTTCCAGAGCAGTTGGCCGTTCTTGGCTTGAATGACAAACTTGTAGGCCGTCAGTGCATCGAGACCGTTAATATGCAGTTCCCAGATGCCACCATCGCGCTTTGCCATAGGGTTCAGGTCCGCCTGCCAACCGCAGAAGTCACCTGTCAGATAGACGTTTAAGGCATTTGGCGCCCATACGCGGAAAACCGCACCGTCCTCCGTAATATGCGCACCGAGAAAATCGCCTGCGCGCGTACAAGCACCGCCTGCAAAGCGCGACGCAAAGCTGCTGTCCTGTTCTGTTTTGATGATGCGTTCACCGACTTTCCCAACCTTCAAGTGTCCGTTTGTCCTGTCTGCGACTCGGGCAGAGACAGGTTCTGCGGGCTGCTGTATAAAAACAGCGGGATAGATTCCCGCTGTCAATTAAAAATATTCATCGCCCGTTCTGCGCTTTCGCTGATGATGACGGAAACGGCTTCTGCAGCCCTTTCGCACATTTCCGAGATAAGTTCCGCATCTTTGCCGCTGAAGGTTCCCAAAACCCAGTTAATCATATCGTCTTCTGTTTCGTTTTTGGGGGGGGCGCCGACGCCGATCTTAATGCGTGGGAAGTTTTCCGTTCCCAGAGCGGAAATGATGCTTTTAAGCCCGTTGTGTCCGCCGCTGGAGCCTTTTGCGCGTATGCGGATCTTACCGACTGGAAGCGCCACATCGTCACAGACGACAATCACGCGTTCAGCGGGTATTTTGTAGTAAGCCGCGGCGGGAGCGACGGCGTTACCGGAAAGATTCATGTACGTTTGTGGTTTCATGACAAGCGCCTTTTCTCCGCCCAGAGAACACAGAGCGGTAAGTGCGCTGAAACGCAGTCTGCTGATTTTTATGTTTTCGCGTTTTTCAATTTTTTCGGCTGCAAGAAAACCGACGTTGTGGCGGCTGCCCGTATATTTTGGGCCGGGGTTACCTAGAAAAACAACAAGCCAGCTCGCGCCGCCGGCGGTATTCTTAAAAAACATGGCCAAGGTCCTTTCGCGGCCTTCGTTCGGAATCGAGCATACAGAGGTCCAGCACTAAAAGATTGAAGAAAACACCGTGTCCGAAATACAGGATAACTCAGGCAGAGCGGATTTTCAGTCGAACAGAGAGGAAATCGAAACTTCCTCGTAAATGCGCCCAATTGCCTCGGCAAAAAGGGAGTCGACAGAGAGATATTTAATCTTCTTACATTTTTTCTTGACGGGATACGGTATGGTGTCCAAAAGAACGAGTTCCTTGATATAACTGTCGCTGATGCGGTCAATGGCGGGGCCGGACAGGACGCCGTGTGTTGCACAGGCATAAATTTCTTTTGCGCCGCCCATTTCGATTAGGGCCTTGGCTGCACCGCAGAGGCTGCCCGCGGTATCCACCATATCATCGAGCATAATGACGGTCTTTCCCTCAACTTCGCCGATGATATTCATCACTTCGGAGCTGTTGGCCTTTTCCCGGCGTTTATCAACGATGGCCAAGTTCAGTCCAAGCTTGTGGGAGAATTTTCTCGCTCTGGCAACGCTGCCGACATCGGGGGAGACCACGATGCAGTCGTTATTGCTGGCACCGAATCGATTGATGAAGTAGTTTGCAAAGAGCGGACTGCCCATGAGGTTGTCCACGGGAATGTCGAAGAAGCCCTGAATCTGGGAGGCGTGGAGGTCCATTGTCAGGACCCTGTCTGCACCGGCTTCGGTGATCAGATTTGCTACGAGTTTAGCCGAAATTGGATCCCGGCTTTTGGCCTTTCTGTCCTGACGGCCGTATCCAAAATAGGGGATGACAGCCGTTATACGTCCGGCGGACGCTCTGCGCATCGCATCTATCATGATGAGCATTTCCATCAGGTTGTTATTTACCGGACTGCAGGTAGACTGTACGATGAAAACATCGGCTCCGCGGACAGGCTCATTAATAGATATGGATATCTCGCCGTCCGAAAAAGCCGTTGCTACAGACTTTCCCAACTCCAGATTTAGTTTTTTACAGATGCCCTGTGCTAACTCTGGGTTTGAGTTTCCGGCAAATACCTTGATTTCCTTGCCATGTGAAATCACTTCTTATCGTCCTCTCTGTTTATATGGTTTGTCGGACACTGACAGCGTCCCTTACTTATCAGAAGCATTATAACAAAGCTGTGGGGCAAATAAAAGTCTAAAAGAAAACTTTTTACAGATATTTGTGTGTTTATTCAAATGCAGGCTAAAGAAACGTTAACGAATGAAAGATATTTACAAGGCGGGGATTTTTGTATATACTATATCAGACATGAAACGGGGAGAATGATCTATGGAAATGATACCGACAATTTCAGGCGTTTTGCTCCGCCCGGATTTGTAGTGACGCTGATTTCTTGATACCGCGGCCTTTTAGAAGACGGTCGCTTTATTTACCAAATCAACGGAAGGACTGGACATAATAAATGCTTGAATTTGAAGAATACAAAGTTAAACTGAATAATATTAAACCCATGCTCGAGGACCTTGGCATCGCGCTCAAGCTTACGGATGCAGAAAAAGAGATTGCCGAGCTTGAAAAGCAGACCGAGCAGAACGGTTTTTGGGAGGACCTAGAAAATTCCCAGAAGGTGCTTAAACGTACGAAGCAACTCAAAAACAAATGCGATGGGTATAAAAAGCTCAAGGACAGCTATGATGACCTCTATACCATTTGCGAAATGGCACTGGAAGAAAACGACGAATCGATGCTGGACGAACTCGTCAAGGGCTACGCGTCTTTTGAAAAGAAGCTCCAGGATGAAAGACTCGCAACGCTCTTAACGGGCGAATATGATTCCTTTGGCGCGCTCATTTCCTTTCACGCAGGAGCGGGTGGCACAGAAGCACAGGACTGGACACAAATGCTCTACAGAATGTATATCCACTGGGCGGAACGGCACGGCTTTACTTACAAGATACTGGACTATCTCGATGGTGATGAGGCTGGTATAAAGAGTGCGACCATTGCCATTGAGGGAGAAAATGCTTATGGCTACCTCAAAAGCGAGCACGGCATACACCGCTTGGTGCGCATCTCGCCCTTCGATGCGTCTGGCCGCCGCCACACAAGCTTTGCCGCCATTGAGGTTATGCCTCAAATTAGCGATGAGGCTGATGTCGAGATTCGGCCAGAGGATCTGAAGGTCGATACCTACAGAAGCTCCGGTGCGGGTGGACAGCACGTCAACAAGACCGAAAGCGCCATTCGTATTACCCATATCCCGTCGGGCGTTGTTGTCTCCTGCCAAACCGAACGCAGCCAGCATCAAAATCGCGAATATGCCATGAGCATGCTGCGCTCACGTCTTGCGGAGATTAAGGCCCGTGAGCACCTGGACAAAATTGAGGATATTAAGGGCGTTCAAATGAAAATCGAGTGGGGCTCCCAAATTCGCTCCTACGTCTTTATGCCCTATACACTGGCAAAAGATCATCGTACGAATTTTGAAAACGGCAACATTGGTGCCGTAATGGATGGCGATCTGGATGGTTTTATCAACGCGTATCTCGCCATGAATGCGGGCCAATAATTTAAGGCATGGAGCAGTGCTTAGCTCAAAAGGGCAGGTATTCAAACGAATACCTGCCCTTTTTATATGAGGTTTAGAAGATTGAGTATGCTGCGACTAGGCCGCAGAACACGATAGAAACTGTTGAGCAAAGCTTGATGAGAATGTTGAGGCTGGGTCCGGAAGTATCTTTGAAGGGGTCGCCGACCGTGTCACCGATGACAGCGGCTTTGTGGCAATCGCTGCCCTTGCCGCCATGATGTCCGCCCTCAATGTACTTTTTAGCGTTATCCCAGGCACCACCTGCATTTGACATGAATACCGCCATAACAAAGCCTGTGACGGTGGTTCCGGCCAGCAGACCGACAACACCTTCGACACCGAGAATAAGACCCGTGACGATGGGCACGATAACCGCGATAAGGGAAGGAGCGATCATTTCCTTAAGCGCGCCTTTTGTACAAAGGTCGACGCAGCTTTCGTAGTCAGGGCTTGTTTCGCCCGTCATGATGCCCTTGATTTCACGGAATTGCCGCCGTACTTCAACGACAATATTTTCTGCCGCGCGGCGGACAGCGCTCATCGTCAGAGCAGCAAAGACGAACACCAGCATAGCGCCAACGAAGAGACCCACGAGTACGGCGGGGTTTGTAACGGACAGATCAAGCGTGAAGTTAATTTTGGTTCTGGCAATATCAATATAGGAAACCAGCAGGGCAAGCGCTGTGAGCGCTGCAGAACCGATGGCAAAGCCTTTTCCGGTTGCGGCTGTCGTGTTTCCGAGACTGTCGAGTGCATCCGTGCGCTCGCGGACTTCCTCGGGAAGACCGGCCATTTCGGCAATACCGCCTGCGTTGTCAGCAACGGGGCCGTAAGCGTCCGTGGCAAGTGTGATGCCGAGGGTGGAAAGCATGCCGACCGCGGCAATACCAATGCCGTAAAGGCCGCGGCTAAAGCAAACGGTGTACTCAGCAGAGCCTGTTGCAAGCGTACCGCCTGCCGCAAGGAAGCTGATAATAACCGCAGCGCCCACTGTGAGAATCGGCGCGACGGTGGAACGCAGCCCGAGGGAAATTCCGCCGATGATAACGGTTGCCGCACCCGTCTCGGATGCTGCCGCGAGCTCTTGCGTCGGCTTATATGTATCAGAGGTGAAATATTCGGTGCAATAGCCAATCACACAGCCGCCTATAAGGCCACTGAAAATGGCGATGAGGATACCCCACCAATGGGTGCCGTCCACGCCCTTCATTATATAATAGGATAGCGGCACAGCGGAGAGAGCCGCAAGGCCGGCTGCAATATAGGTTCCCTTGCGCAGTGTAGCAAGCAGTTCTCGCTGAGAGGCCTTTTCACCTGTGCGGATAAAAAGTGTTCCAATTGCTGAGCAGAAAATGCCGACAACCGCAAGTGCGAGGGATAAAAACATGCCGTTCCAGCCATAACCTGCGGAAGCACCGATTGCAAAGGTAGCGAGTATCGAGCCGACATAGCTCTCGTAGAGGTCCGCACCCATTCCGGCAACATCACCGACATTGTCGCCGACGTTATCCGCAATTGTAGCAGGGTTACGAGGGTCATCCTCAGGAATTCCGGCTTCGACCTTGCCGACTAGATCTGCGCCAACGTCAGCAGCTTTCGTAAAAATTCCGCCTCCGACACGGGCAAATAGAGCGGCCGCCGAGGCGCCCATTCCGAACATGACCATGGTCGTTGCGATTTCAGCGGCCTCACAATGGAAACCGTAACGGAGGATTGTGAACCAAACTGTAATATCAAGGACACCGAGTCCGACAACGGTAAAGCCCATGACCGATCCGGAGGAGAATGCGACCTTCAGACCCTTGTTAAGGCTCTCGCTAGCTGCAAAAGCAGTGCGGGCGTTGGCAGACGTAGCAATCTTCATGCCTATAAAGCCGGCAAGAGAGGAATAGATGCCGCCTGTGACAAATGCGAACGGAACGAATTTGGACACCATTCCAAAAAATGCGAGTATACCGAGTATGATTGCCATGACAGCAAAGAATATTGCCACCGACTTGTATTGACGCTTTAGGTAGGCGTTTGCGCCACTGCGGATCGCTGCGGCAATTTTTTGCATGGTCTCATTTCCCTCAGAATACGACAAGACCTTGCGGCTCTGAACAAAGGCATATAGCAGGGCGACGAAAGAACCTACGAAGCCTATCCAGAAATAGTTTTGCATTTCAGTTTCACTCCTCAAAATTTTCCGCTTATGAGAAATATATTCTCAGCGAATAAGATGATAACCTATTTCATCCCAAAATTCAATAATTTTTTGAACATGTTGCATTTTTTTTATTTACATCCTTGTAAAATGAGTACAAAAGTCTGATATCATCCGTACAAGTTGGCTTATTTTTTAACAATAAAAAATAAGCTCGAAACACAAAAATTTGGTGGATTTTAACTGTTTTTATGGTATGATACGAAGAGATAAAAAATTACTATCCATTTTCGGAGGTCCCAATGAAAGGAATTATTCTGGCTGCGGGCAAGGGCACGCGGCTGTACCCCATAACACATTCTGTCTGCAAGCCACTCCTGCCGGTTTATGACAAGCCGATGATCTATTATCCTCTTTCTCTTCTGCTGGAAATGGGTATTACTGAGATAATGATAATAGTTCCGCCTGATGAGCAGCCCCAATTTGAAAATCTTCTCGGCAACGGCGAGAACTTTGGAGCGCGGATCACCTACCTCAAGCAATATGAGAGACGAGGCATTGCGGATGCATTTATCCTCGGTGCTGATTTTATTGGTAACGACAGGTCCTGTCTGGCTCTGGGGGACAACATATTCTTCGGGAAAAGCTTCCGTGAACGGTTGATCACCGCAAAGGACAGTCCCTCCGGTGCGACAGTCTTCGGCTGCTATATGGATGATCCCAGACCCTTCGGTGTCGTTGAATTTGACGGTGAAGGCCGGGTAATCAGCATAGAAGAAAAGCCGGAAAATCCGAAATCGAATTATATTATACCGGGTCTCTATTTCTATGATGCGAAGGTTGTGGAAATAGCTAAAAGTGTTGAGCCCTCCGCTAGAGGAGAACTGGAAATTACCTCTGTCAACAGCGCCTACCTGGAGGCGGACGAGCTTCGAGTCGTCACGCTCGACAAGGACGTGACTTGGTTTGATACGGGCAACTCCAGCGCCCTGCTGGACGCGGCTTGTGCAATTAGAGACTACAAACAGTGTGCGGGCGAGGAAATCGGCTGTCTTGAAGAGGTCGCTTACAGAACTGGGCTGATTTCGCGCGAGAAGCTGCTGTCCGTCGCAGAAAAAATTAAAATGTCCGATTACGGCAAGTACCTGATGCATTTTGCGGAGCAATGTACCAAATAAAAAAACCACGGGATTACTCCCGTGGTTTTTTTAAGAAGGCACATTGACTGATAAACTATCTGTAGATTCTGGTGCTGCCCGAAATGGTCTCGTCGATTGAATGCGCCAAAATTTCTTTTGAGGCCGCGAGATCTCGTGCACGGATGGAAACACATAGCGCATCCGTCCGCTTACGCATCGCATCAAAGCCGTGCAGTCTGAAGAATCTTTCGAACAACGTCGTATTCGGGGCCTTAAAAGAATAAAATATGAGGGGGAGCAGCGTGTTGCCCGAAAAACCGCAGAGCAGATGGTCGAATTCAAAGACGGCCTCAGCAGCTCTCGCGCAGTCGTTCGTCTTGTCCAGCAAAGCTGAGCATTTGAAAAGCTGCTTGACCTCGTCATCACTAATCCGCGGTAAGGAAAGCTCCAGTGCCAGTGCCGTCAGCACCTTGCGTATCTGAAGAATGGAGAGAATATCCGCATCCGGCAGTGTGCCGCCGTTAAACTTCATGATTGACACAAGCGTGTCTAGTTTCCCTTTTTTTCTATAATCGGCCACATAGGTGCCACTGCGGGGAATAATTTCGAGAAAGCCTTTGTCTGCAATTTCAGCCAGTCCGGCGTTGACGACGCTGCGGCTTATGTGCATGGACTCGGCGAGTTCTCTCTCCGAAGGGAGTTTTTCTCCAATAACCAGTTTTCCCGATAAAATCATATTTTCAAGCTGCTCGATGAAGAGCTCTTTGAGCGTTGGTGCGCTCAGCCTAGAGAATTCCATTTTGCTTACCTCCTAAAAGTGGTCCAACCACGTACCACGTGTGTATTATATCATAACAATGCAGCAAAATGCAAGCGATATTACTGAAAATACAATTGAAAATACAAGATTTATTGACACCCCCCCAGAGGCATGCTATTCTAAACATAGAATAAGTTTTGAAACTGGTGGCTTGGTAAACATACCAAGCTGTTTGCTGTGCGGGTGCAAGTTTTTATTTTAACGAACAAGGCCAAAACCCCTTGCAAAGATAGGATAAACCAGCAGACCGGCACGGAAAATAATAATTGTGAGGTAAGGAATATGGAGCAAAAAGCAAAGGTCTTAATGTTCGCAAACAAGGTCGGCAACAAGAAGAACGGACAGAAGTCCGGCATGACCGCGTCCTACACATGGACTGACCCCGAATACATGATCCTCGAACCGGTCGTAACCGATGAAATGGCTGAAGTTGCTCTTGGCATGGACTTCCGCGTTCGCAAATCCGCAGAAGAAATTGCGAAGGCCAGCGGCAAGGACCTTGAAACAGCAAAGCGCTGTCTCTATGAACTCGCCGATGCCGGTGTCTGCTTTGTCAACAACATCAATGGGGTTGACGTATTCTGGTATGACTCCTGGATCCCCGGCATCATGGAGATGATGGTCAATCATCCGACGAACCCTTATAAGTATCCCCAGATTGCCGAGGCCTTTGAAGCTTACGGCAGAATCCGCGGACCTAAATCTTCGGGTGCATTCCCCGTTGGTGTCGGTTTAATGCGTGTTATTCCGATAGAAAAGGCGATTGACGGCAATTCTCACGCCTGCTCTTATGAGGAAATATCCAAGTATCTTGACGCCGCACATAAGTATTCCGTCTCCAACTGCTCCTGCCGTACATCCAGAGAAATTATGGGCGAGGGCTGCGGCCATCTGAAAGAAGATATGTGTATTCAGCTTGACCACGCCGCCGAATACTATATCCGCACAGGACGCGGGCGCGAGATTACCCGTCAAGAAGCTGATGAAATCATTAAAAGGGCTGAAGAAAACGGTCTCATGCACCAGATTCCCAATACAGACGGCTCCGGTAAAACCCATGCCATTTGCAACTGCTGCGGCTGCGGTTGCTATGCGCTGCGCACCAGCACTATGTTTAAAAATAACGACATGTCTCGCTCTAACTATGTGGCAAGAGTTGACAAGGAAAAGTGCGTGGCCTGCGGCCAGTGCGCCGAAAACTGTCCGATGAACGCTATCCAGCTTGGACAAAAGCTCTGCTCCAAGAGCAAGGTTGTCACCGATATTACAACTACCGTAACGCCGCGCGATTACAAGTGGACAGAAGAAAAATGGAACAAGGACTACCGTATAAACCGGAAGAACGTAGTGGAAAGCGGCACATCCCCGTGCAAATCGACCTGTCCGGCGCATATTGCGGTACAGGGCTATATCCGGCTG
>Ga0074193_1000308_pt1 | contig 81405 bp, 75 predicted proteins | sample EPASupsiteHSE605_FD_64523 | JGI IMG/M metagenome (GOLD analysis project Ga0074193, IMG submission 64523) | Bioremediated contaminated groundwater from EPA Superfund site, New Mexico - Sample HSE6-05 | ecosystem: Environmental > Aquatic > Deep subsurface > Groundwater > Contaminated ... | reverse complement strand
ATCGACATCCTGGTCGGCACGGACGGCCTCTGCCGGGTCCGCGACTACGGCCGCGGCATTCCCTTGGGCAAGGTGGTGGAATGCGTCTCGGTGATCAATACCGGCGCCAAGTACAACACCGAGGTTTTCCAGTTCTCGGTGGGCCTCAACGGCGTCGGCACCAAGGCGGTCAACGCCCTTTCCACCCGGTTCACGGTCGCCGCCTTCCGCGACGGCCAGTACAAGACCGCGCACTTTGCCCAGGGGTTGCTTCAGCATGAGGAGGAAGGAGAGACCAGGGAAAAGAACGGCACCCTGGTGGAATTCCTCCCCGACCCCGAACTCTTCCCGGCCTACCAGTACGATCCCCAGTACGTCGATCAGCGGCTGTGGCGTTACGCCTACCTCAACGCCGGCTTGAGCCTGTCGCTCGACGGCGAGCTGTACCTGTCCAAACACGGTCTGCTCGATTTGCTCGATCGCGAGGTCAGCAGCGAACGGATCTACCCGCCGATCCATTTCGCCGACAAGGCCCTGGAGTTCGCCTTCACCCACACCGACGACTACGGCGAGGCCTATTTCTCGTTCGTCAACGGCACCTACACCAGCGAAGGCGGCACCCATCTCTCCGCCTTTCGCGAGGGCATCCTCAAGGGGATCAACGAGTTCACCGGCAAGAAGTTCAACGGCCTCGACGTTCGCGACGGCATCGTCGGCATCCTGGCGGTCAAGGTGCAGGAGCCGGTGTTCGAATCGCAGACCAAGAACAAGCTCGGCAACACCGACATCCGCGCCGGCATCGTTAACGCGGTCAAGGATGCGGTGGCCACCCACCTCTACAAGTTTCCGGAGACCGCCGAGGTCTTTGTCGACAAGGTCCAGCGCAACGAGCGGGTGCGGCGCGAGTTGCAGTCGGTCCGCCGCGACGCCAAGGCCAAGGCGAAAAAGATCGCCTTCAAGATCCCCCAGTTGAAGGATTGCAAATATCACCCCGCACGCGGCCAGGCCTCCAAGCCGGGCCGCGAGAACATGCTCTTCATCACCGAGGGCCAATCCGCCGCCGGCTCGATCGTTTCCGCCCGCGACCCCATGATCCAGGCGGTGTTCAGTCTCAAGGGCAAACCGATGAACGTCCTCGGCCAGCGGCTCGACGTGCTCTACAAGAACGAGGAGATGTACTCCTTGATGCAGGCCCTGAACATCGAGGATTCGATCACCGACCTCCGCTACGATAAGGTCATCCTGGCCACCGACGCCGACGTCGACGGCCTCCATATCCGCAACCTGCTCTTGACCTTCTTCCTCCACTACTTCGAGTTGCTGATCAAGCAGGAGCACGTTTATATCTTGGAGACGCCGATCTTCCGGGTGCGCAACAAGGAAAAAACCTTCTACTGCTACTCGGACCGGGACATGGACGAGGCGATCCACGCCCTCAAGGCCAAGAGCAAGGCCGATCGGGCCGTCGAGACCACCCGCTTCAAGGGGCTGGGCGAGATCTCGCCGCCCGAGTTCAAGCAGTTCATCGGCGCTGACATGCGGCTCAAGCAGGTGCGGATCGACAGCTTGAGCGAGGTCGGCCGGGTGCTGCGCTTCTACATGGGCAAGAACACGCCGGAGCGCAAGCAGTACATCATGGACCACCTGATCGTGAGGCCGGTATGAGCGAGAGCGCCGAGCCGCAGCGCGGCAAACTGCACCAATTATTCGACACCAATTTTCTCGACTACACCTCCTACGTCATCCGCGAGCGGGCCATCCCCGATGTCGACGACGGCCTCAAGCCGGTGCAGCGCCGCATCCTCCAGACCCTGCACAACATGGACGACGGCCGCTTCCACAAGGTGGCCAACGTGGTCGGCGAGACCATGAAGCTGCACCCCCACGGCGACCAGTCGATCTTCGACGCCCTGGTCAACCTGGCCAACAAGGGCTACCTCATCGACCGCCAGGGCAACTTCGGCAACATCTTCACCGGCGACCAGGCCTCGGCCCCCCGCTACATCGAGTGCCGCCTGTCGCCGCTGGCGAGAGAGACCCTGTTCAACAAGGACCTCACCGAGTTCATCGACTCCTATGACGGCCGCATGCAGGAACCGGTGCGGCTGCCGGCCAAGATCCCGCTCCTGCTCCTGCTCGGCGCCGAAGGGATCGCCGTGGGCATGGCCACCAAGATCATGCCCCACAATTTCACCGAACTGCTCCAGGCTCAGATCGCCTCCCTGCGCGGCCAGGAATTCGTGCTCTACCCTGACTTTCCCCGGGGCGGGATCATCGATGTCGCCGACTACAACCACGGCAACGGCCGTATCCGCTGCCGGGTCAAACTGGAACAGCCGGACCCCAAAACCATCGTCGTCACCGAGCTGCCCTACAACCTCACCACCCAGACCCTGATCGAGTCGATCGAAAAGGCAGCCAAGGCGAATAAACTCAAGATCGCCTCGATCAACGACTACACCGCCGAGAAGGTCGAGGTCGAGATCAAGCTGGCAAGAGGGGTGCTGGCCGAGGAGACCATCGATGCCCTCTATGCTTTCACCGACTGCGAGCTGAGCGTCTCGCCCAGCCTGGTGACCATCGAGGAGAACATGCCCCGGCAGTTGGCGGTCGAGGAGGTGCTCCGGCGCAACACCGACCTCCTGCTCAGCAACCTGGAACGCGAGCTGCGCATCGAGCTGGGCCGGCTGGAGGAAAAATGGCATGCCCGCAAGCTGGAGCAGATCTTCATCGAGGAGCGGCTCTACAAGGAGATCGAGGAGAAGATCAACTACAAGGCGGTGGTCTCCACCATCCGCCAGTCGCTAGCCCCCTTCGCCGAAGAACTCCAGCGCAAGATCACCACCGAGGACGTGGAGCGGCTCTTGGAGATCAAGATCCGCCGCATCTCCCGCTACGACATCAACCGCCAGGAAAAGGAACTGCGGGAGATCGAGAAGGGTATCGCCCAGATCAAGCAGCATCTGACCGACATGGTCGGCTTCACCATCGGCTACATCGAGGGGCTGATCGCCCAATACGGCCCGCAGTTTCCCCGCAAGAGCGAGCTGCGGGCCTTTGACGAGATCGACGCCCGGGCCGCGGCGATTTCGAACCTCGCCGTCGGCTATCACCGGGAGACCGGTTTTCTCGGCCACAAGATCAAGGCCGAGGATGCGGCCGGCGACCTGGAATGCTGCTGCTCCGAGTACGACCGGCTGCTGCTCATCTTCAAGGATGGCCTCTACAAGGTGATCCATGTGCCGGACAAACTCTTCGTCGGCCCGGATTTGTACTGGCTGGGGGTGGTGAAGAACGATTTGGTCTTCAACCTGATCTACCGCCACGGCCCGGAGAATCTGGCCTACGTCAAGCGCTTCGCCACGCCCAAATTCATCCTCAATCGCGAATATCGCCTGTTCGAGGAGGACAAGCGGTCCACCATTCTTCTCCTGCTGCTCGGCAAGGAGGGGGTGCGGGTGCGGGCCAGCCTGGCGCCTTCCGCCCGGGCCAAACATAATGCCGTGGAAATCGAGCTCGACGAGGTTTTGATCAAGGGCGTCGGCGCCAAGGGCAAACGGATCGCCAACCGCAGCGTCCGCCGGATCACCGACATCACCGGCGCCCCGAGAAAACCGTTGCCCACCCCCTTGGAGCTTCCCGGCATCGGCACTGCCAAGGACGAGGGGAAAAAACAGGGGGAAGACGAGTAACCAGCACGGCTTCTTCAATGACTGTGAACTCGTCTCTAGGCTGGCGAGCCGACCAGGGGTACAGAGCAAAAAAAACGGGGTTGCTGCTGCAACCCCGTTTTTTTGATTTTAAGAGAACAAACCGGCGCCCTGCATCGCCGGCATGCCTTTTCTTTACTTGAGTTTGAGGAGATTATTTACCCTCGTCACCCCTTTGACCGAAAGGGCGATGCTCTCGGCCTTTTCGATCTGCGCTTGTGAATCGACCGCGCCGGTGAGCACCACTTCACCCTTGAAGGTCTGCACCGAAATCGCCACGCCGCTGACGAGCTTGTCCGCAAACAGTTCGGCTTTCACCTGGGTGGTGATGGTGGCATCGTCAACCACGGTCCCGGCGCTTCTTCCCGCCGGGGTGGTGCAGGAGACGGTGAGCGCCAGCAACGCCGCCAGCAGAAGGGCAACAAAAACACGCACATTGTTCCGAACCATCAATGCTCCTCCTTGACCGTGATGTGTTGTGTTGAGGTTGTTGGCCGCGATGACCTTGGGCTGGTCTTGGCTTTACTCCGGCATCCCCCGCGACAGAGGTTGTCGCAACAAACGTCCGACCAGCCAACCTGATAAAAACACTACTCAAGCAACAGACCTTGCACAAGGGGAAAGCGGGAAAAAAACGCCCGTTGCGCCAGGCCTGCCGCAACACAAGCCCGCCCCGGCACCATCCGCGCACCCCCTCGAGTCTGCTCATTTTTCCAACAAAAACAGAAACTCGCGATTTGGCCCGTCGGCATCGCGCAGCCATGCGTTGGTCCACTTCATCCCGGCCATGACGTTCTTCCTGTAGTTGAGTTCCACAACCTCCACCAGCCGCCCATGGCGGCGCAGGACCTCGTCGAGCTCCGCCGCCGTCGCCCGCCCGCCCGAACTGTAGGAGAGGATAATCCATCGGGCCCGCGTTGCCTGGAGCAGCCGGTCAATGGCCCGGACCGCAATAAAACAGCCGTCCGCATCCCTGCGGAACTCTTCGAAGACCGAGGCGGCCACCGGATCGGAGCTGTCCTTGCGGCGGTTGACCTTGCCGAACACCTCGGGCCGATCAAAAAGGCAGACGCTGGTCCAGGCATGGTAATAAGCGGCATAGCGCACCCGTGACGGCGGCATCTTTTCGTTGTTCGAACCATAAGGCGGGTCGAAGTAGGCGAGTTCGGTGACGACCTCGCCTGCCAGGTCGAAAATATCCCGGCGAAAGACCCGGTGGCCTGCCTGCGATGGCGTCAGGTCCGGGACGGTGAGATGCAGAGGGTGATACGACCGTGGCGACCAGGTATGCAGATAGGAGACAAAGTGCCCCAGGGTACTGTCGACACGGTCGAGGGCGAGGATGAGGCTGGTGAGGGCAACCGCCTTGTCCACGGGATCGAGAGACAACGTTTCGATTTCCAGCCGAATCCCGTCCAGTTTGCGGGTATTGTGCCGCTGCCAGGGTTTTTTCTGTCCATCGCGTTGCAGCGAACAACCGTCGTTGGGTTCGCCGCCGTAGTGCTCGGTAAACCAGCCATCCGTGGGGGGGACTCCATTCAGGTGGTCGATTAACCCCTGGTACTCTTGACGCCGCATTGTGCTCAGCAGGTAACAGGTTGCAAACATCTCGGACCAGACGGCGATGTCGTTGCAGACAACGGTGTATCCGCGCTTGGCAAAGGCCTGGGAGACGCGCGTTGTCCCGGAAAACCCGTCAAAGACGGTCCGGGCTCCGGTCTTGTGGGCCAGCTCAAGGATGGCGGGCAGCAATTTCAACTTCGATCCGGCGTATTTGATACCCTCTGTTGCCGGCATGTCAACGGTGCAGGCATCAAAAACAACGTCTTGACGGCTCATAGCATCACTATAGGACAAAGATTGAGTACAGTGACCACTCATTTTTTTGGAGAACCCACATTGTACCCGGGATGTTTAAAACCTGTTGATGCACAAGTTTTTTTGCCTCTGGGCAGAGCGGATGACCGGCGATCAGCACCAGCGCCTCACCCGGATCGCCCCATACCCTGATTGCATCCGTGGAGAGCCCCCCGGCGCAAGCCGGTCCTGGGCCTGAATACCTCCACCGGCTCCTCCTCGTCGCACCTCGGCAACAGGGGTAACGACAGCTCCGGGGGAACGCATTTTCTTTTTCTCCCGGTCGCCCAAACGCTTCCCCAACAAATGCTGACCAGAATATAATATTGACGGAGAACAGGCCTGTTTGCTATAGCTGAGCAGCACTTGACACGCCCTGTATTTCGGGCTGCCGGCAATGGCGAACCGGACCATGGTCGCCGGTTCCCCAAGGAACCGTGTGGCACATGTTGGCCGCGTTCGCCCCCAGCCAGAGCATAAGAGCGTGCCGCCTTTCCGGAAAACGATTGTTTGGCGGTTGCCTCAGTGCGACGAACAACGAAAAATACCGTTCATCCACAACGTATGCTACAGGATTTTCTATGAAAGGAATCTACGCTGGAAGTTACGACCCGCCGACCAACGGCCACCTGTGGATGATCGAACAGGGTGCGCGCCTGTTCACCAAATTTTACGTTGCGGTCGGGCAGAATTCACAGAAGGAATACTGCTTCACCCAGGAGGAGAGGATGGAGATGCTCGAAGAGTTGTGCGCCCGTTTCGACAACGTCGAGGTGGTGCAGTTCGAGAACAAATTCCTGGTCAAATACGCCGAATCGATCGGGGTCGACTACATCCTCCGCGGCATCCGCAACGAAAAGGATTACACCTACGAGCGCGGCATGCGCTACGTCAACGGCAACATGACCGACACCATCCAGACCCTGTTCATGATGTCGCCCCGGTACCTGGTGGAGGTCAGTTCCAGCTTGATCAAGGGATTGGTGGGGTCGGACGACTGGGAGCAGGTGGTCCGCGAGTATGTTCCGGATACGGTCTATTACAAGATGCTCAATAAATTCGGAAAAATAGACCTTCAGCACACCCGAAAGAGGGCTCTGGAAAAAATCTGAATGGACAGGTTCCCTCATCGCAGTTAAGGTGTGGGGGAATGTGGGTACTCCATTTAAGGCTGGCCCGAGAGGCAAGTGGGCAATCGTAGATCACCCTGCTCCGGAACCGACCGCTGCCTTCTTTTTTTGCATCACTCTTATTTGTCTCGCTCCCGCATCCACTCCAGGAATCCTGCCTGATGTCGTCCTCCTCCCATGAACCATAACGACAACCTGTTTCACTTCCTGCCTCAGCCTTGGGATCGGATCCTGCCCCATGTTGCCACGGTCATCGTCTGGGGCGTGCTCCTTGGCGTGATCTACCTGCTGCGCTCGTTTTTTCTCCTGCTTTTTCTCACCTTTGTTTTTTCCTATATCCAGGCCCAGAGCGTCAACCGCCTTGAATCGCGGATCAAGAACAGGGTGGTGCGGGTGGTGCTCGTGGCCCTGGTCATCCTCGGTATTCTGACTGCGGCCGGCATCTTCCTGGTGCCCAAGGTGAAAAAGCAGACCGAGGTCTTTGTCAGCCAGTTCACCACCTATCTCCATCGGGTGGACGAGGAATTGTTCGCCTTGGGCAAGCGGTATCCCCTGCTGGGAGAACTCCTCCCCGAGATAGTCTCCAAGCAGGAACAATCCGTTATCGAAGGCGCGGAGAAAAAAGGGCTGAAGCACTCGCCCACCGCTGCCATGCTCCAGCAGTTTCTTCGCCTGGGCGATACCGCCGGCGGAGGACAGAACGTCAGCCAGGTGTTCGGCACCCTCGGCAATATCGGCGGCAAGATCGCTTCCGCGACCTCGGCCTTTCTCCTCTCCCTGCTCTTTTCCTTTCTGATCGTGCTCGACCTGGCCAACTTGGGGGATAGCGTCCGCGAACTGGAATCAACCAAACTCCGCTTCATCTACCGGAGCGTGGCCGGCAACATCCGCGATTTTTCCCTGGTGCTGGGCAAGGCGCTGGAAGCCCAGTTGATCATCGCCATCATCAACTCTTTCCTGACCGCTATCGGCATCAGCCTGCTCGGCCTGGGGGAACATGTGGCCTTCCTGTCGATGATCGTCTTCTTTTGCAGCTTTTTCCCGGTGATCGGCGTGTTCATCAGCTCCATCCCCATCTGCCTGATCGCCCTGCAGACCGACGGCCTGCAGACCATGTTTCTAGCCATCCTGCTGATCGTGGTCATTCACCTGATCGAGGGCTACATCCTCAACCCGCGGATTTACGGATCTTACATGCGGATCAATTCGGTGATCATCCTCATCATCCTCACCATCGGCGGCAAGCTGTTCAACTTCTGGGGCCTGATTCTGGGGGTGCCGATCTGCACCTATGTGTTCGGCCATGCCATCCGCTTCAAGAAGAAGGAAGAACATGATTCGCTCACCCTTCCGCCGGGCCAACAATAGCAAACGGTTGCGGTCGCCCCCCGAAATAAGAACCAGCAGTTCAGTCGACCGCAAATGTTCTTTTGAGTCTAAAAAGGAAAATTCGACGTTATGGAATGGTTGTTCGATATCAGTATCTGGAGTTCGCTCCTGACCCTGACCGTGTTGGAAATTGTCCTGGGCATTGACAATATCGTTTTCCTTACCCTGCTGGTGGGAAAGGTGCCGGCGAACAGGCGGGCTTTTGCTCGACAATTCGGTCTCCTGGCAGCCATGGGCACCCGCATTGTGCTCCTGATGTCGGTGGCGTGGCTGGCCAAACTGGTGACACCGCTTTTTGCCGTGATGGGCCATCCGGTTTCCGGCCGCGATCTGGTCCTGCTCCTCGGCGGCCTGTTTCTCATCTACAAAGCAGTCATGGAAATCCACGGCAGCCTCGAGGGCGGCGAGGAAATCCACAGCCCCAAGCACCTGGCTTCGCAACTGCCGCTGGTCATTGCCCAGATCGCGGTCATTGATATCGTTTTTTCCTTGGATTCGGTCATTACCGCCGTCGGTCTGGCCGACCACCTCTGGGTGATGATCACCGCCATTGTCCTTGCCATCGGGGTGATGATGGTCGCCGCCAAACCGATCGGTGAGTTTGTCGAGGAGCACCCGACCGTCAAGATGCTGGCCCTATCTTTTCTCGTGCTGGTGGGAGTGGCCCTGGTGGCCGAGGGGACCGGCCACGAGATGCCCAAGGGATACCTCTATTTTGCCATGGCCTTTTCGTTCATTGTGGAGATGCTCAATCTCCGCCTGCGCCGCAAGGCCGCCCCGGTCCACCTGCACCAGATCTATGACGAAATCAGTCAGGAGGAAGACGCTTCGGGCAACAACCGGTTGCAATAACGACCCGATATTCCTTCAGCACGGGGATACGCCCGCGCCTCGCCAGCCCGCCATCGCCACATTTCGATTGATTTATCCAATCGATGCTATATATAAAGGCGATGCGACTGGTTGAGCTGGCTGGTGCCGGCCGCGGGCTTCAACCCCGTTGAGCTGACCGTGAAAGGAAAGCTGTTTGGTTCGATTCCAAGACCAGTCTCCCCCAGTCCGCACGCCCCATTATCGCAGTTTCTTCCCCCAACGATAGCCTGCCGATTACTTGACGGCACGCACGCAGGATTCTCCCGGGCAAGGATTGACCTCGACCAGGACATGATCAAGATGCGGGATATGCCGGAGCAGGTCCTTGTAATGATCCGGCTCTTGGGGATGGTGCGTCACCAGCGCCAACCCGGCGGAATAGGTGTCGGGTCCGACATGCCAGACGTGCAGATCGGTGAGCCGGTTATCGGCGTCTTCTTCGATGGCCTGCCGGATGGCCGCCATGGTCTGCTCATCGACACCGCCGTCGAGCAGGATCTTGCCGGTATCACGCAACAGCCCGTAGGCCCAACGGCCGATCACCCCCGCCCCCACCAGCCCCATCGCCGGATCGAGCCAGATCCAACCCGAGTATTTCCCCACTGTCAAGGCAACAATCGCCAGCAACGAGGTCAGGGCGTCCGCCAGGACATGGAGATAGGCGGCGCGCAGGTTGTGATCGTGATGATGGTCGTGGCCATGCTGCTGTTCATGGCCATGGTCCTCATGGTGGTGGTGTTCATGGAGCAGAACACCGCTGACCAGATTCACCAGCAGGCCGGCAACGGCAACGCCGATGGCCTCGTTGAAGCGGATGGCCTCGGGCTGGAGCATGCGCATCACCGATTCCAGCGCCATCACCAGAGCCACCACCGCCAAAGCCACGGCGCTGGCAAAACCACCCAGCACGCTCACCTTGCCGGTGCCGAAGGTAAACTGCGGGTTGTCGGCCTGGCTGCGGGCATATCGGTAGACAAAAAGGGCGATGCCGAACGCGGCCACATGGGTTGCCATGTGCCAGCCGTCGGCCAGCAACGCCATGGAACCGAACACCATACCCGCCACAATCTCGACAACCATCATGGTGGCGGTCAGCAGCATGACCCGGAAGGTGCTTTTTTCGGCCCGACCGGTATCGGCTAAAAAGTTATGCGAATGTTGCCACGTTTCAAGGGTGTGAATGTGCATTGGTGTCAATCCATTGGAAATACAATAAATTTAAGCCGCAACCAGGATGCTTCCCGTCGATCGGCTTGGTGAAACAGAAAAAGGGGGAGTTTTTTCAAATTGCTTTCACTGTAAACGATTAGGAACCCGGAATCAAGTAAGGAGCGGCTAAAAAAATCGCTGCCGATCTGGCAGAAAAGACCTCAGCGACCGCCGGTCACCACACTGAGCAAACGAGGGCACCACAGCGTCAATATTCGGTGGCAGAAGACCAGGAGCGCCATGACCAGCACCGGGATCCCCAGATAGAGGGCCAGCATGGTGTAGGCGCCATCCAACGGTACATATTTAAACGCCACCATGCGAACGATGCCCAGCAAGGGTTCGTGGGCCGCATAGACAAAAAAACTGGCACTGCCGAGGGCGAGGAGTGCGTTACACAACCCTTTGCTGCGCAGGATCAGCTTGGTTGTGTACAGGGCTGCCAGCACACCGACGATCAATCCGGTCCGGTGGAGATAGACATTGAACCAGGCCTCATACCAAATGACATCGGCAATCAGCATCGGGAGATAGAGCAGAAGAAGAGCCGTGCCAAAGCGATCAATGGCGAACAGGTTCTGCCCATTGATGCCGCACAGGGCGCCTGCGGAAAAAAAGAACACCCCCACGGCCGCCGGTGCAAAAAGCGGCCAGCTCTCCGTCACCCAACAGACGTACACGATCAGAAAAAACGGGATAGGGAGAAAACGGACAATGACCGCCAGGACCGGCGCCAGCACCACCAGGAGCATGAGATCGCGGATAAACCAGAAATGATAGGCGATCGGATAGCCGTGCAGTCCCAGTATGGCGCTGAGATAATCAGTGGCGCCATATTCGACAATCCTTTTGCCTGTTCCCATGAAATATGGCTGGAGAACCGGTATCGCCTGGACCACGACCAGAAAGACGAGCACCAGGAGGTTCCAGAACAGAAAGGGAATGAGCAGGCTCCGCAGGCGGGTGGCCACCTTCTTCAGATACGTCTGCTCCGACCAGTGGAAGGTGGCAAAAAAGAGATAGCCCGACATCAGGAAAAAGAGGGGCACCGCGGTTCGGGCAATCCCTTCCGAGATCAGGATGCGAACGAAGTTGGTGAAGTCGTTCAGGTGCGAGGTCCCCAGGCTGCCGCCCGAGTACCCGATGACGGTGTTATAGGCATGGATGTAGATCACCCCGATGATCGGGGGAAAACGGAGGAGCTTGAGCCGGAGCGATGATTCACTGGTGAGCATTGGCGATCAAATCGAAAACGGAAAGGTGCAAACGAAGATGGGAAAATGAGGGGTGCAACACCATGCGCGAGGTGAACCGGAAGCCCTATCCAACCGGATCGCCCTTGTCCATTCATGGCCTCTTATAACCGGCTTTACCGGTCAATGGCCGCCATGGTGATAGTATCCACGATAACCGTGATGACCTCGATACCCATAGTTAAAATAGAGACTCGGGTAAAAGTAGGGCCATCCGGGGGCATAATACGCGGGCGGCCTGTAGCTCGGATAAAAATACGGCCGATAGGGATAATAAGAATAGGGACTATAGGAGTAGGGCTCCTGGTAATAGGCCACACATCCGCCGCAGATCAGTAGCAAAACCGCTGCGGCAAGAAACCGACGCATCATGTTGCACCTTCCTTGCGCCCAATCATCGGGCACAATTATATTTTACCACAGATGGCCCAAAGGTCATCGGTCTATTTCTCGCTCTTTCCGGTGCGGCAAAAGGAGCAGAGAAACACCCTCTGGCAAAATCCTCTTGAATAAGTTGTTTTTCTGTACTTAATTTAAAAAGTTCAACAATATAAGCGCTCGAATGCGAAAACCGCCAACACCGGCGATCATTTCTTGACCAGGAGGATATCGTCATGCAGGAAAAAGTGCGGAATGTGTTGCGAGAGATCGCCGGCGAAAACGGCAAGATCACGGTGCTGACCGGGGCTGGGATCTCGGCCGAGAGCGGCATCCCCACCTTTCGTGGCCCTGAGGGCTACTGGACCGTGGGCTCCAAGGTCTACCAGCCCCAGGAGATGGCCACCTTCTGGATGTTCACCCACCAGCCGGACGAGGTGTGGAAATGGTACCTGTACCGCATGGGTGTCTGCGCGGCTGCCGAGCCCAATCCCGGGCACCGGGCCCTGGTGGCGATGGAAAACCATTTCGGCGACCGCTTCACCCTGATCACCCAGAACGTCGACGGCCTCCATCTGCGCGCCGGCAACACCCTCGCCCGCACCTACCAGATCCACGGCAATGTCTTTTACATGCGCTGCTCTTTGGAATGCAGCGAGGCGGTCTACCTCATTCCGGAGGCGGTCCGGCCCAAGGCCAAGGACGAGCATTTGACCGACAGCGATCGGGAACACCTGCGCTGCCCGGTATGCGGGGCGCGATCGCGGCCGCACATCCTCCTGTTCGACGAGAGCTACAACGAGCACCACTACCATTTCTACAGTTCGCTCAAGGCGGCCCGCGAGACCGCGCTTCTGATCGTGGTCGGCACCGCCGGGGCCACCAATCTCCCCAACCAAGTGGCCCGCGAGGTCTATCAACAGGGCGGAGTGATCCTCGACGTCAACATCGAGACCAACCCCTTTGCTCAACTGGCCGAGAAGAGCAGCCGCGGTTTTTTTATCCAGGAACCAAGCGCGCAGGCCCTGCCCGCCATGCTGGCGGCGATGACCGCCGCCTGATCACATTTCCCGGCCGTCGTCAGGCAGGGGAAATCTTCTATCTGACCCCTCCCTGAACTTCTTTCCGGCAATAGGAAGGATGTTTTGGCGCGAAATCGCTTGGCAGCGCACGTTCCCTTCGGGCGACCCCACGGGAAAATACTCTGCACAAGAAGGAGTTGACCTGCCTTGCTGATCAGCTTATCTTGCGGGGGTGATGCGTCAGACGGAGTAAGGAAATGGATATCAAAGGACTGCGGAAAGAATACGCCTGCCCGGTGCTCAGCCGGGAGATGCTGGCGCCAGACCCCTTCGATCAGTTTGCGTGCTGGTTCCAGGAGGCCTGCGCCGCCGAACTGTCCGAACCCAACGCCATGACCCTGGCCACGGTCGGTGCGGACGGCCAGCCGACCTTGCGCACCGTGCTGCTCAAACTCTTTGACCAGAGCGGTTTTGTCTTCTTTACCAACTACCATAGCCGCAAGGCCCGACAGATCAGCGAGAACCCCCATGTCGCCCTGCTCTTTCCCTGGGTCAAGCTGGCCCGGCAGGTGGCCATCACCGGCATCGCCGAAAAGATCAGCGTTACCGAATCGGCCCGCTACTTTGCCAGCCGGCCGCGTGACAGCCAATTGGGCGCCTGGATCTCCAAACAGAGTTCCATCCTCTCTTCCCGGCAGTTGCTGATGATGGAGTTGGAGCAGATGAAAACCAAGTTTCTCAAGGGAGAGATTCCCCTGCCGGATTTCTGGGGCGGGTACCGGGTGCGGCCGACCAGCATCGAATTCTGGCAGGGACAGACCAGCCGCCTCCATGATCGTTTCCTCTACACCCGCAAGGACGACACCAGTTGGACTCTCGAACGGCTGGCCCCCTGATGCGGGGTGATCACCAATCCGGACCGACCGCACCATTCTGCCGTGAGCATCGCCTCCATTGATCGAAACGAATTGACCGAACCACCCTTTCTTTGTCAAACGGACCGCCCCATGCGCATACCGCTGCTTTGTTCGCTCATCTTGGCTTTTTCTTTCCACGCCTTTGCCGAGGAACAGAAGAATTCTCAGGCACCGGTGGTGCCACCGCTCATGGTCGTGCCGCAGCAATCGCCCCAGGGAGGCGAACAGCCCCCCTGGTTGTCTCTCCCGGCAAAACCCGCGCCGCCCGCTCCTCAGGTTGGTGCCCCGCTCCTCGACAAGTCAAAGGCAGGGGGAGAAGCGCCGCCGACAGCTACGCCCAACAAAACCACACCGACAGCCGATCAAGCACCGCAACCCAAAAAAACCGCCAAGCAAAGCCAACGGAGCAAAAACAGCGCCTTAGCACGAAAGACCGGTCCGGGCAACAACGTCCCCCCCCTGCTCGCCGCCGCGGTCGACGAGTCGGAAGCGGCCAAACAGTTGGCCTCACCGTGGCTGGAGATCTTTCCCCACCAGAGAACCCTCCGCCAGGTGGCGGCCACGCCGCCCCTGCTGGCCGGCATCCGTCCCCACCACATCGCCGCGGCCGTCGAGGAGCCTGAGCCGCAGGTCATCATCGAATCGATGCTGACCAAAAAACTGGCGCAACAGGAAGAGATCGGGCAGACGAGTGACACCCTGGACATGCTCACCTCCCTGGTGGAGTTGCAGAAAAATATCAAGCAGCAGGTCACGGTCATCACCAAAAAACTGAGAACCAGCTCTTCGGAGGCGGAAAAGCAGGCCCTGCAAACGGAACTGGCCAATCTGGACAAGCAGCTTTCCGAGACCTCGGCCGATTTTGAGCGCATTGCCACCGGCGTTTCCCCCGAGGTCTTCGCCACGCAGGAGAAAGTGACCTTCAGTTGGAAAGACGAACTGGCTACCCTGCTCGAACCGAGCATCAAGGAATTGAAACAGCTCACCGCCCGCGCCCGGCAAAAAACCGAACTCAAGGAAACCATCAACGACTACAACAAGCAGTTGGCCACGTCCCACCGGGCGGTGGAGCACCTCAACAAACTGATCAATGAGACCAAGAGTGCCAAGATCAAGGCCCACCTCGGGGAACTGCTGCCCGCCTGGCAGAATGTCGAGAAACGGATTGCCAACAAGTTGGATCTGAGTCAGCGGGAACTGGCCAAGCTGGAAGACAAGGACGTCTCGCTGCTGCAAAGTTCCGGCAACTCGGTGCGGGAATTTTTCCGTGACCGCGGCTGGTACCTGCTGATCGCCGTGCTTGCCTTTGTGGTCATCCTCCTGGCCTGCCGCCTGCTCGCCCGCCTGCTCTTTTTCATCCTGCCCGGGGCCCGCAGGGAGCAGCGGCCCATCCATGTCCGCATCCTCGACATCTTTTTCCAGATCTTCTCGGTGGTCTCGGCGATCTTCGGCCTGATTTTCGTCCTCTACACCGCCGAAGACTGGCTCCTGCTCAGCGCCACCATCATCCTGTTCCTCGGCCTGGCCTGGACGGTGCGTCAGGCCCTACCCAAGATGTGGCAGCAGGTGCGGCTGGTGCTCAATATGGGCTCGATCCGCGAGGGCGAACGGGTGATGTACAACGGCGTGCCCTGGAAGGTGGAAGCGCTCAACGTCTTCTGCAAGCTCTCCAATCCGGCCCTGGGCATGCATCTGCGCATCCCGATCGAGAACATGATCGGCCTTATTTCCCGGCCCTTTCACCACGACGAGCCCTGGTTTCCCTGCAAGAAAGGCGACTGGGTGGCCATCGACGGCCAGCCCTTGGCCAAGGTGGTCAGTCTCTCCCACGAACAGGTGGAGGTGGTCGAGTTGGGAGGGCGGCGAATGGTCTACCAGACCGGCGACTTTCTCGGCAAATCGCCGGCCAATCTGTCCCGCAACTTCAGCCTCCGGGTGGTCTTCGGCCTCTCCTACGACTTGCAGGCCGAGATTACCACCACGGTGCTGGCCACGTTGAAAGACTTTCTCCAGAAAAAGCTGGAGGAAAACGGCTATGGCGAGGATTGCCTCAGCCTGACGGTGGATTTCCTCCAGGCCGGGGCCTCGTCCCTGGACGTGGCGGTCCTGGCCGATTTCAAGGGTGAGCAGGCCGCGGCCTACCGGCGGATCGAGCGCGCCCTGGCCAAGTGGTGCGTGGACTGCTGCAACGCCCACCACTGGGAGATCCCCTTCCCGCAGATGACCGTGCACCTGCCCGCGGACAGCAAGGCCTAGATGCGATGCTGAACGACCGGATCCTGGAAGCACTCACGGGCATTGCCGGAGCGGCAAATGTCTCCAGCAGCACCGTCGACCGGATCACCCATTCCTTTGACGCCACCCAGCAACAGTGGCTGCCGGAGGTGGTGGTCCATCCGGGCAGCGCCGAGGAGATCAGCCGGATCGTCCGCCTGGCCAACGAGGAACGGATCCCGATCCTGCCCCGGGGCGCGGGCAGCGGCTTCACCGGCGGCAGCCTGCCCATTCGCGGCGGCATCGTCCTGGTGCTCACCCGGATGAACCGGATCCTGGAGATCGACACCGACAACCTGATCGCGGTGGTCGAACCGGGGGTGGTCACCGGCCGGCTGCAGAAGGAGGTGGAACGACTCGGCCTCTTCTATCCGCCTGATCCGGCCTCCAAGGATTTTTCCACCCTGGGCGGCAACATCGCCGAATGCGCCGGCGGGCCGCGCTGCGTCAAGTACGGGGTGACCAGGGACTATGTCCTTGGCCTTGAGGTGGTGACCCCCACCGGCAGCATCATCCACACCGGCGGCCGGACCATAAAAAACGTGGTCGGCTACGACCTGACCCGCCTGTTCGTCGGCTCGGAAGGGACCTTGGGCATCGTCACCCGGATCATCCTGCGGCTGTTGCCCCAACCCGAGGCCCGCAAGACCATGCTGGTGGCCTTTGCCGCCATCGACGGCGCGGCCCAGGCGGTTTCGGCCATCATCCGCGGCAAGATCATCCCCACCACCCTGGAGTTCATGGACGCCTCGGCCATCGACTGCGTCCGCCAGGCCACCAGCCTTGATCTGCCCGCGGATTGTCGGGCAGTGCTGATCATCGAGGTCGACGGCGACCGGTCTGTGCTCGACGGCCAAGCCGAAAAAATTCTGGAAATCATCCGGCCGCTGGGCGTGCTGGCAACGCGGGTGGCCGAAACCGCTGAAGAGTCGGAGGCCATCTGGAAGGTGCGGCGGAGCATCAGTCCCAGCCTGCGCGCCATGGGTCCCCACAAGTTCAACGAGGACATTGTCGTGCCCCGGTCCCGGGTGCCGGCGATGATCCGTGCCCTGGAGGCCATCTCGCACCGCTTTGGGGTGCCGATCATCAACTTCGGCCATGCCGGCGACGGCAACATCCATGTCAATGTCATGGTCGATCTCAAGGTGCCGGGCATGGAGGCCACAGTGCAGCAGGTTCTGGACGAAATCTTCCGCATCACCGTCGAACTCGACGGCGCGATCAGCGGCGAGCACGGCATCGGCACGGCCAAGGCCGCCTACATCGGCATGGAACTGGACCCGGCGACGCTGGCCGCTATGCGGGCGATCAAGCAGGCCCTGGACCCCAACAACATCATGAATCCGGGCAAGATTTTTCCGGATGACAGCCCGGAAAAAGTGCCAATGCCCGCACCCGGCCCCTCCTCCCCCTGAAACGCCATGGCTGAGCCAAAAACACTGGAACAGTACCAAGACGAGATCGCCCAATGCGTGCGTTGCGGCGCCTGCCAGGCCCACTGCCCGGTCTACCTGGAGACCGGCCGGGAAGGCTCGGTGGCCCGGGGCAAGATTGTCCTGGCTGCCGCGGTGCTGGCCGGCGAGGCAGGGCTGGACGAGCGGTTGCGGGAGGAGATCGGCCTCTGCCTGCTGTGCGGTTCCTGCGTGGTCAAATGCCCCAATCGGGTGCCCACCGACGCCATTGTCGGTGCGTTGCGGCGACGGATCACCGGCGAGCAGGGCTTGTCGCCACTCGGCAAGGGGGTGGCCGCCCTCACCGGCTCCAAGCCGCTCCTGAAAACCCTGCTCAAGGGCGCGGATCTGCTCGCACCCCTGCTGTTCAAAACCATCCCGGCGACCAGCGGCCTGCGGCTGCGGCTGGCCCCAGAGGCGCTCAAGGGACGCAGCCTGCCGCCCATCCCGGAGCGCACCCTCTTTGCCCGGGTGCCGGAATTTCTGGAGGGGGAGTCGGACAAACCCACGGTCGGCGTCTTTGCCGGCTGCGGCCTCACCTACCTCTATCCCCAGGTGGGCGAGATCCTGGTCCGGCTGCCGCACCGCTTGGGCTATTCCGTTTTCCTGCCTAAGGCCCAGGGCTGCTGCGGCATGCCGGCGCTCTCCTCGGGCAACGGTCCCCTGATCGACACCCTGACCCAAGCCAACGCCGGGGCCTTTGCCGGCCGTCAGCTCGACTGCATCCTCACCGCTTGCGCTTCCTGCCACGGCATGCTCACCGCCTCCGCTACGGAGACGGGCAACTCGTTGGCCGCCGAGCTGATCGACATCCACGTCTTTCTCCACCAGCAGGGACTGGTCGAGCGGTTGGCGGCCCTACCGAAGTGGCAGGAGCGCATCCGGGTCACCTACCACGACCCCTGCCACCTGCGCTCCGCCTCCATCACCCGGCAGCCCCGCGACCTCCTCCGGGCCCTGCCCCAGGTGGACTTCGTCGAGATGGAGGACGCCGGCCTGTGCTGCGGCCTGGGCGGCACCTTCACCGCTGCCCATCCCGACCTGAGCCGGGCGATCGGCGACCGCAAGGTGGCCGGACTCAAGGCCAGCGGGGCGACGGTGATCGCCAGCTCCTGCCCCGGCTGCATTCTCCAGTTGCAGGATATCGTCGACCGAGCCGGACTGCCCGTCAAGGTCGTGCACACCCTGGAGCTGATCGACCAGGCTCTGACCGGGCCACCCCGATGAGTCCCCTCCGCACCCTGGCCCTGCGCTACGGCCGCGGCCACCTGGAGTGCGCGGTGACAGCCAGTGCCGAGATCCTCACGATCCGCGAGCCGCAGCGATCGGTGAGCCGCGAATCTTTCCGGGAAGGCCTGGATCAATTGCTGCCCCCTACCCTGGCCCCAGGCCCGATCGCCATCGTCGTCGCCGACAAGACCCGGCTCTGCGGCTATCCGACCGTGCTGCCCTGGCTGGCGGAGGCGCTCGGCGAACGGGGGGCGGACCGTTCCCGGATCACCTTCTTTGTTGCCTACGGCACCCACGCCCCCCAGAGCGAGGCCGAATCGCTGGCTGCCTATGGCCCGATCTACGCCGATTATCCCTTTGTCCATCACCGGAGCACCGCGCCGACCCGTTTTACCGAACTGGGCCGCACCAGCCGGTCCACCCCGGTCCGCATCCGCACCGATCTGCTCGAGGCCGGCCTGATCGTCACCGTGGGCGCCATCTCCCACCACTACTTCGCCGGCTTCGGCGGCGGCCGCAAGCTCCTCTTCCCCGGACTGGGCGAACGGGAGGCGATCTTCGCCAATCACCGGCTGTTTCTTGATGCCGAGCGCCGGATCCTGGCCCCCGGCTGCCGTCCGGGACAGTTGGCGGACAATCCCCTGGCCGAGGATCTGGCCGAGGCCGATCGCCTGCTGCCGCCCTATTGCTCCATCCACGGCCTGCTCGACAGCCGAGGCGAGGTCGCTGCTTTCCGCTTCGGCCGCAGCTACGCAGAATTTCTCGCCGTCTGCCGGGAACATGACGTCCTCTTTCGCGCCGCCACCGCCAAGCAGTATGATCTCGTTCTGGCCTCGGCCGGCGGCTATCCCAAGGACATCAACCTCATCCAGGCCCACAAGGCCATCGACAACGGTGCCGCCTTTGTCCGCGATGGCGGCACCCTGATTGTGCTCGCCGAATGCGCCGACGGTATCGGCTCCACCACCTTTCTCCCCTATTTCGAGCTGGGCGACCGGGAAGCGGCCTTTGCCCATCTGACCCGGCAATACAGCGGCAACGGCGGTACGGCCTTGGCGATGATGGCCAAGACCGGTCGGATCCACGTTGCCCTGGTTACCGCCCTGGACGAAGAGATCTGTCGTCGGATCGGGGTGACCCGGATCAGCCCCGAAGAGGCGTCCCGTTGGGCTACCGCAGCCACAGCGGTGGCAGTCATCCCCAACGCCTCGATGCTGATTCGAGGCACGCCCTTGTTTTAAAAGTACCACAACGTAGCTTCATATGACCCTTTTTTTGCCCGTTGCCGGTTGCGCCGTTCCGTGCTAAGCACTATTGTAAGAATCCTTACCGTAACGGCTCAACTGCAACAAACGATCACCGGCCGGAGATTTTCCGGAATAAGAAGAATTCCATGACCACCCAAAAAAAGAATTCAATCCTCAGTCTGTTCGCCTCGGTCCAACTTGCACTGTTTCTGCTCTTTCTTTTGGCCGCCACCTCGATCATCGGCACCCTAATCCCCCAGAACAGTCCCCCCGCTTTCTACGTCGAGCGATTCGGGCAGAAAACCGCCCGGTTTTTCCAGCTCCTCGACATTCCCGATATGTACAATTCCTGGTGGTTTCTCGGTCTGCTCACCCTTTTTACCCTCAACCTGATCGTGTGCAGCGTCGAACGCATCCCCCAGGTGGTTCGCATTCTCCGCCGGGACGGCCTAGTCGTGTCCCCCGAGCAACTGCACAAATTTCCCCTGTTCCGGGAGACGCGATCCCTTGAGGCCCTGCCAGCGGCTTCCGATCGGGTGGCCGCCCTGCTCGAGGCCCAAGGCTGGAGCGCCAGGGAAGCGGACAAGGGTTCCGGCCGCCTCTACTTTGCCCAAAAAGGCGGCTGGACCCGGTTCGGCGTCTATGTGGTCCATAGTTCCATCCTGATCATCCTGGCCGGGGCCCTGATCGGCTCCTCGGCAGTGGCGCGCAAACTCCTCCACAATCCGCAGTTTGCCTTCAAGGGTTCAATCATGCTGCCGGAGGGCGAAAGCACGAATCACATCATCGCCTTCAAGAGCGATGACCATCTTGATCTCGGCTTCCATCTCCGTTGCGACGCCTTTGCCATCGAATACTACCCGAACGGCATGCCGAAAACCTACCGCTCCAGGGTCACGGTCCTTGACAACGGGCAAGCGGTGCAGACCGCCGATATTGAGGTCAACCAACCCTTGACCTACAAGGGGGTCACCTTCTATCAATCCAGTTATCAGCCCTACCAAAACTACCGGGTCTCATTGAAGAAAAAGGACACCAATGCCGAAACCACCGCCATTGTCACCACGGCAAAGCAAGTGGACTGGCCGGGAGGCGGGGTCAGTTACGGCATCATCAATCGGGAGAGCCAGGGCGAGGTGACCCGGCGATTGAAAATCTGGTTCACCGACAACCAGGGCGACCCTTCCGTCTTCTGGGTGAACAACAACCAGGAGGCGACCATCGAGCGCCCCTCCGGAACCTATCTCCTGACGATTCGCCAGATGTACGCCACCGGTCTGCAGGCCACCAAAGACCCTGGCGTCTGGCTGGTCTACGGTGGTTGTCTGCTCATGCTGGTCGGCCTGTATATCGCCTTTTTCCTGTCACACCGGAAGATCTATGTCTTTGTCCAGCCGGAGGAGAAGGGCAGCCGGATTCTTTTTGCTGGCGAGGCCAATAAAAACAAGGTAGGCTTTGAAAGCAAATTTTCCGAACTTATCAGCAAGTTAGAAAAATAACTCTAATTAATACCTATTCCCAAGGCAATCTGCCACACAACGGATAGACTATGGACAGCTCCCAGCTCTTCGGCATTACCATGATGGCCTATCTCCTGGCCTCAGCCTTTTATCTTGGTCTTTTTCTCTTTAAAAACGAACGGATCGGCCAGATCGGCATGCTGCTGGCTTTGGGTGGCGCCGCTGTCCAGACTGCGGCCATCGGCCTGCGCTGGTACGAGTCGTACCAGATGGGGGTCGGTCATGCGCCGCTGACCAACATGTACGAATCGTTGGTCTTTTTCGCCTGGTGCACCACCTGGTTTTACCTCGCCCTGGAATTCCGTTTCAAAACCCGGGTCATGGGTGCCTTTGTCATGCCCTGTGTAGCCGTGGCCATGGCCTACGCCTCGTTTTCCGACCGGATCGACGCCCGGATCAACCCGCTCATTCCGGCCCTGCAATCGAACTGGCTGATCGCCCATGTGGTCACCTGCTTCATCGGTTACGCCGCCTTTGCCGTGGCCGGTGGTTTGGGGGTGATGTATCTGCTCAAGCAATCGGCGGCAAATGACACCAAACAAGATCGTCCTTCGGTGACCGGCTCGCTGCCGGCATTGAAGATCATCGACGACCTGACCTATAAGGCCATTGTCTTCGGCTTCATGTGGCTCTCGGCCGGCATCATCACCGGCGCGATCTGGGCCAACGAGGCCTGGGGGACGTATTGGAGTTGGGATCCCAAGGAGACATGGTCGATCATCACCTGGTTTCTCTACGCCCTGACCCTGCATGCCCGCTTCACCCGGGGGTGGCGTGGCCGCCGTATCGCCTGGCTGGCGATCCTCGGTTTCGTGGCCGTCTTTTTCACCTATTTCGGGGTGAATTTTCTCTTGTCCGGACTCCACAGTTACGGCTCAGCCTGAGCGGCCGAAAGTAAGGCGTCGGTAAAGAAGAAACGATATTCAACCCCTCAGCCGGCCTTGACAACCGCTCTGTCGTCACGCTATACAGTGGCCATCGTATTCATTGTCTGTGCAACCGAACGAAAGAGTTGAAGCAAGGAGGTTGGTCATGAGAAAAACGCTGATTTGCGGCGTTTTCGTGGCAGTCTGCTGTGTTCCCTGCCCCGTGGGCACGGCGGCAACAAGCGGGGTCAACAAGGGCTCTGCGGAAATCACCTTGCAGTCAACCATCGATATGGCGAAACCGGCGAAACCGGCCTCTTTCCCCCATGGCGCCCACCAAGGGCGGCTGGAATGCAAGACCTGTCACCACGGCAAGAGCGCGGAAGGCAAGCGGCTTTCCTACGTCGAAGGACAAAAAATCGAAAAATGCGAATCCTGCCACAACAGCAAGGCGGGTATGCCTGAAAAACTCGCCACCTTTAAAAACGCGGCCCACACCCTCTGCCAGGGATGCCATCGGAAAAACAAACCGGAACTGGTCAAGTGTTCGGTTTGTCATAAAAAATAAACAACTTCACTCCAGGAACGATTCCGGAAAACAAAAAAGGCTGTCCCTTCGGGGAACAGCCTTTTTTGTTGCCTCCACCCTGCCAGGGGGTGAAGGTCAAGGGCTCGCTTCAAGTTGAGCCGGTCTATTCTTTTTCCACATGCATTTTGGAAATGTCGCCGACGCGGAGCACCAGTTCGCCCAAGGCGGTCAGCAGATTCAACCGGTTCCGCCGAATCGCCGCATCCTCGGCCATGACCATGACGGTATCGAAGAAACGGTCCACCGGCTCCTTGATCTCAAGCATGGCCAGCAAGGCCGGATGGTACGCCCGTTTCTCAAGCAGCGGCAGGGCCTTTTCCCGTACCGTGGCAAGGGCTGCGAACAGTTCCCGCTCGGCCGGCTCGGTCAACAGGGCCTGATCGATCACGGTTTCCTTATTGTCCTTGATGATGTTGCGGATGCGCTTGAAGGAGCCCGCCAAGACCCGGAAACTCTCCTGGCCGCGAATCTGGTCCAGGGCCTCAATCCGCAGCAGGCAATCGACCGGATCGTCAAAACTGACGGTGGTGGCGGCCTCCACCAGCTCCTGCGGCAAGCCGGCGGCAATTTGTTCATTTTCAAAACGAAGACGGATAAAGTTCACCACCTCGTCCACGACATCAGTTTTCGGTTCAACGATGCCGGCATATCCGGCCAGGGCAGCGGCAGCGGTCTCCCTCAGGGAGAGCGAGATATTCAACCCGCGCACGATGCTGATCAAACCGATTGCCTGCCTCCTGAGGCCAAAGGCATCCTTGTTGCCCGTGGGCTTCTCGCCGATGGCGAAACAACCCACCAGGGTATCGATGCGGTCGGCGATGCCGACCAGGCCACCGAGCAGGGATTGCGGCACCTCACCCCCGGCCCGCAGCGGCAGATAGTGTTCCTCGATCGCCTGGGCAATGGCCGGTTTTTCCCCGTCATGCAGGGCATAGACCCGACCCATGATGCCTTGCAGCGAGGGAAATTCCCCCACCATGGCGGTCAGCAGATCGGCCTTGGCGAGCTCGGCGGCCCGCACAGCGTCGTCGCGCAGCTCTGGAGCGATACGGGCGGCTAAGGTCCCGGCAAGGCTGCTGATCCTGGCGCTTTTGGCCTGCATTGTGCCCAATTTGTTCTGGAAGACGATCCCATGCAGTTCCCGGCAACGGTCGGCAAGCGGCCGCTTGCGATCTTCCTTGAAAAAAAACAGCCCATCCTCGAGCCGCGCCCGCAATACCCGCTCATGACCGCTGGCAGCCAGAGCCCGATCATCGATCCTGGTGTTATTGACGGCCACAAACAGCGGTAACAGCTTGCCGTCTGTCCCGACAACCGGGAAATACTTCTGATGTTCACGCATCGAGGTCACCAGGGTCTCCTCGGGCAATTGCAGGAATTTCCGGTCAAAGTGGCCGCAAATAGCGCAGGGAAACTCCACCAGATTGGTCACCGTATCGAGCAGGCCTTCATGCAGCACCGGCTGCGCTCCGCCTTCTCCCGCCCCTTCGCGGACCGCACGCTGCACCTCCGCCACCACCTTGGCCTTGCGTTCCCCGGGGTCGGCAACGACAAACCGATCAGCCAGGGTGTTGAGATAGTCATTCACGCCGGTGACCACCACCTCGGCAGGGGCCATGAACCGGTGGCCGCGGGTGGCGTTGCCGCTGACCAGACCCTCGATCGTCAGGGGGAGCACCACGCCGTCATGCAGGGCAAGCAACCATTGGATGGGCCGGGCAAAGGTGAGGGTGTAATCGGCCCAACGCATGGATTTAGGGAACACCAGCTCGCGGATAAGCGCTTCCAGCAAGGCGGGCAAGAGCACTGCCGTTTCCTGACCCTTGACGTCCTCCACCACCATCAGATATTCCCCTTTGGCGGTGGCGACCACCTGGAGCTGTTCGGGCTCAAAGCCACGGGACCGGGCAAAGCCCTGGGCCGCCTTGGTCAGCTTGCCCTCGGCGTCGAACCCGGCCTTTTTCGAGGGACCGATGTGCTCCTGACGGCGGTCCGCCTGCCGCGACTGCAACCCGCTGATGGCCAGGGTCAAACGTCGCGGGGTGCCGAAGGTGCGGATCGAATCAAAGGCGAGGTCCAGGGCTCGCAATTTCTTGGCGGCTTCGGCAGCCAAGACGTCAAGGGCCGGCTGAATGTAGCCGGCCGGAATTTCTTCTGTTCCGATTTCAAAAAGAAGTTCACTCATTGCAGTCCGCTCTTGTTGGATTATTTGCACATTAAACAGAGAACAGCCCATCGGCGCCCGGAGCACCGCCCCCAAAACAGACTTCTCCCGGGCCATCCCTCTGGTCCGGTGCGGGCTCGGGCCACTCGGAAGAGGCAAATGTTGAATACCCGCTGGTTATGTTTTTCACAACAACTTTATACCAATGAAACGAGCCATTTGTTTGCAGAACCGCACTGAGCCGACGACACATCGATTCCACGGTTTCCGGTCGAGTTGTTTGCGGCGCTGCCCCTTGCTCGATCAGGCCGATCAGATCCTCGATCCAGAGAAAACGCTTCATGCGAACGGCAACCGTGATCTCTCCCCAAATCCCGGAAAAAACCGGTCCTCCCTCCGCTTCTGTTGACAGGGGCAAGGGGACCGGGACATCGACCTCGACCACGAGATCGAACGTTTGCGCCAGCGAGCCGTGCAAACGGCAGTCGTACCGTTCCCTCCCGGCCGATTGATGCGACTGTCCGGTTTTGAGGAAGTAGGGAAACGCAATCTCCAGATGGGCGGCCTCAGCCTCCAGGCGCACCTTCATCTCCTCGAGGATGAGATGAAAGGTCTTGAGATTGAAGCGCCCGTGAAACCGGTTGAGAATCTCGACAAACCGGCTCATGTGGGTACCCTTGAACCGGTGCGGCAGATTGACGTACATGTTGACCCGGGCCAGGGTCGGCTGGGTCTTGCTCTCTTTGTCAAGGACGATGATCGGGTAGGTGATGGATTTGACACCCACCTTACGGATGTTGATCCGCCGGGAATCGTGCAGACTCTGGATATCTTTCATGCGAAGATCGAGAACAAGCCCGAAGGGGCGATTGGTGCGGTGATCTCGAGAACCGAAAACGACGATCAGGAGAGATATTTTCGGACTGTGGCCTTGAGCTCGTCCATGTTGGCTGACTTAACCACATAGGCCTCGGACGCCCAACTGCCGAAATCCTGTTTGTATTCCTGATAGGCCGAGTTGAGGATGATGGGCAGATTGGCGCGCATTTCTTTCATCTGCCGCAACACCTCGATGCCGTTCATACCCGGCATGTTGATATCCAACAGCACCAGATCGGGCGGGTTTTCCCGGAATTTGGCCAGGGCCTCGACGCCGCTGCGGGCCGAATCCACCACGTAGCCTTCTTCCTCGAACTCCTCCCGATAGAGCAGTTGAATGCTTTCCTCGTCATCCACCAGCAAAATGCGTTTCTTTTCCACGGCAATCTCCTACAGTTTCACCTCGCGAAGGTAGCGGCAGGTCTCCTCCGGCGGCATGGGATTGATGTAGAATCCGGTTCCCCATTCAAAGCCGGCAATGGAGGTCAGCTTGGGCACGATCTCGAAATGCCAGTGATAGTGTTCCAGCGGACCGGAACGCAGGGGTTGGGTATGGAGCACGAAATTATAGGGGGCATGGGGGATGCAGGCGTCAAGCCGCCGCAAGGTCTCGGAAAAAATTTCGGCCAGTCCGATCAAGGAGGCGTCGTCCTGCTCGATGTAGGACGAGTTGTGTCGCTTGGGCAGGATCCACATCTCAAACGGCGAACGCGGGGCAAAGGGGGTGAGGGTGACGAACAGGTCGTTCTCACAGACCAGGCGGACCTTCTGCTGGATCTCCTGGCGGATGATGTCGCAGAAAATACATCGGTCCTTGTACTTAAAATACGACAGGCTGCCATCGAGTTCGGAGGTGACCATCCGGGGCAGGATGGGCAGGGCCACCAACTGGGAATGGGAATGTTCGAGTGAGGCCCCGGCGGCCTTGCCGAAATTCTTGAACACCACCACATAGTTAAAGCGATGATCCTTGGCCAGGTCCCGGATGCGGTCTCGGAAGGCCAGGAAGGTCAGGAGCATGTCGTGCGGCGGCAGGTGGGAAAACCGGTCCTGGTGGTTCGGACTTTCGATGATGACCTCGTGGGCACCGATGCCGTTCATCCGGTCGTAAAGCCCCTCCCCCTGTTTATCGAGGTTGCCTTCGATGATCAGGGCCGGGTATTTATTGGGGACAACGCGGAGCTTCCAGCCAGGCGTATTGGGATACCCCCATTCTCGGCCGTAGACCAGCACCTCGTCCGGCGTTGTTTTCTCGTTGCCCGGACAGAGGGGGCAGAATCCCCCCTTGACTTTGTACTCCTCCACCAAAAAATCGGTGGGCCGTTTCCCCCGCTCCTGGGCAATGATAATCCAGCGACCGAGGATCGGATCTTTGCGTAACTCAGGCATGCAACCGCTTATCGCCCCTGCTCTTTTTCACGTTGTTCCTGGCGGGACTTGCAGTCAATGCAAAATTTCGCCACCGGCCGCGCCTGGAGTCGTTTGATCGCAATCTCGCAGCCGCAGCCGGCACAGATGCCGTAGGTTCCGTCTTCGATCCGAGCCAGGGCTTCTTCGATCTTGTCCATCAGCTTGCGTTCCCGGCCGCGGATACGCAACTCGAAGCTGCGGTCCGACTCCATGCTGGCCCGATCGTTCGGGTCAGGGATATTGCCGGTATGGCTGGTCATCTCATTCAGGGTTTGCTCGACATCGGTGTTGATCTCGGCCTTCATCGCTTCAAGCTGCTCTTTGAAACGCAGCAGATTCTGCTCATCCATGTTCATTCTCCAGCAAGGTGGTTCTCATGATCTCCTTCACTATAGCATGTGTCGGACGGTCTGACAAACAGTCCGCTCTTGCCGCCGCTTTTCCGCAGCAGACGGATATTCGAAATCACCATGGTTTTGTCGACGGCCTTGCACATGTCGTAGATAGTCAGCGCTGCCGTGGCCACCGCTGTCAGCGCCTCCATCTCCACCCCGGTCCGCCCGGTTATTGAAACCGTTGCCTCGATCTCGATGGCGCATTGGGCGTCATTGAACGAAAAGGCGATATCCACGCCGGTGATCGCCAGGGGGTGGCAGAGAGGGATCAGTTGATCCACTTTCTTGGCCGCCAGAATGCCGGCGATCCGCGCCACGCCGAGCACATCCCCTTTCTTGACCGTACCCTGGCGGACCATGTCATACGCCTGCCGGGACAGGGAAATCGAGCCGGCCGCCGTTGCCTGTCGGGAGGTCTCGCCCTTTGCACTGACATCCACCATGCGGGCGTTGCCGCTGGCGTCAAAGTGGGTGAACTGTTCAGGCATTGGCTACCTTCTCCTCGCCGCTTTTCTTCTTTTGCTTACCGAGATGACCATGGAAGAGGCGGGCAAAAAAACCTTCTTCCTCGATCCCCTTGTCCAACTCCTCGAACTCGCGGAGCAGTTCTTTTTGTTCCTTGGTCAACCTGGTGGGGGTCAGCACCTGGATCTCAACCACCATATCGCCCTTGCCGCCGCCGCGCAGACTGGGCACGCCCTCGCCGCGCAGGGTGAACCGCTCGCCGGCCTGGGCGCCGGCGGGGATCTTCAGTTTTGCGGTGCCATGCACCGTGGGCACATCGGCCTCACAACCGAGCGCGGCCCGGACCATCGATACCGGCAGGCGCAGGTAGATGGTTTGGCCGTCCCGCTGAAAATGCTCATGGTCGTCAACATGAATGACCACATAGAGGTCGCCGGAAGGGCCGCCGCGACGCCCGCCTTCGCCCTCACCGGAGAGCCGCATCCGGGAACCGGTGTCGACGCCGGCCGGGATACGGATGCTGACTTTCTTGCTCCGGTTGATCAAGCCCTCACCGTGGCAGTCGGTGCAGGGATCGGTGATCACCTGGCCGGCGCCGTTGCATCGCGGGCAGGTGGTGGTCACCTGGAAAAACCCCTGGGAACGGACCACCTGACCGCGCCCCTGACAGGTGGGGCAGGTCTGGGGTTTATGTCCCGGCCTGGCGCCCGAACCCTCACAGGTCCAGCAGGTTTCCCGCTTGGTCACCTCGACCTGGCGGTTGACGCCATGCACCGCCTCCATGAAAGAAATGCGGATATCGTAGCGCAGGTCCTCGCCCTGCACCGGGGCGTTGGGATCCCGCCGCCGTCCCCGGCCGCCGCCAAAGCCGAACAGGTCGCCGAACAGGTCGTTGATGTGCGAGAAAATGTCCTCGCTGTTACCCGGACCGCTATAGCCGCTGTTGCGCAGCCCTTCCTTACCGTAGGCATCGTAAATCCGCCGTTTTTGCAGATCGCTGAGCACTTCGTAGGCCTCGGCGGCTTCCTTGAATTTCTCCTCGGCCTCGGCATCCCCCTGATTGCGGTCGGGGTGGTGCTTCATGGCCAGCTTACGGTAGGCCTTTTTGATGGCCTCGGCCGAGGCGTCCTTGCCGACGCCGAGAATCTCGTAATAGCTTTTGCTCATGGTCAGTTACAATCGGCTGAGACTATTCTTCAGCGCCACCTTCGTCGACGACCGGTTCCGCCGCCTTTTCCGCCTTGCGCTGTTTCGGAAGTTCATGGATGTTGCCAAAGGTCACCTTGCCAGCGGCAATTTCCCGCAGGGTCATGACGATCTCCTTGTTTTTGCCGGCAACGAGAAAGGGCTCCCCCTTCCGGTGCTGCCGAATCCGTTCAACCGCCAGATGAATGAGGGAAAAACGGTTGTCGTCGCCAACCATTTCCAGGCAATCTTCTACTGTGATACGAGCCATGTTGTTTGCCTCCATGGAATAAAAATCCCGGAGCAAGCTCTCTCCGGGAGGGTGAAACACTCTCTGCTGGGCTGTCGCCGGTGCGCAAACACCACACAACCAGGCGGACCACCAAACGTTTTTGTAATAATCATGATCCGGAATTTGACAAGATCCGGCGGGCAATGCCCCTGCGGTTTCATCCAGCAAAAGGGTTGCGCAAAAGGAGCGTTTCCTCGCGGTCAGGGCCCACGGAAATGATTGCCGGTGCCACGCCGGTCAGATCCTCCAGGCGCTTGAGATAGGCCTTGGCCTGCTCGGGCAATTCCTCATAGGAGCGGATGCCGGGGAGTTCGGTGCCCCAGCCGTCCATCTCTTCGTACACCGGCGCAGCCATCCGGGCCTTGCGGATATTGTCCGGCATATACTCGTACGACACCCCATCCACCCGATAGCTGGTGGCAATTTTCAGTTTCTTTAGCCCGGAAAGGACATCGAGCTTGGTGACGGCAAATCCGGTCAAGCCGTTCAACCGCACGGCATCGTTGGCCACCACGGCGTCAAACCAGCCGCAGCGGCGGCGGCGGCCGGTGGTGGCGCCATATTCATGCCCTTTTTGCTGGAGGGCGTCGCCGATAGCATCGCCTTCCGGCAGTTCGGTGGGAAAGGGGCCTTCGCCGACCCGGGTGGTGTAAGCCTTGAGGATGCCAATGACCTCATCGATATGACCGGGCCCGAATCCCGAGCCGATACAGGCGTTGCCGGCAATGGTGTTGGACGAGGTGACAAAGGGATAGGTGCCGTGGTCGATGTCGAGGTGTGTTCCCTGGGCGCCTTCGAACAGGATGTTCTTTCCGTTCTTGCGGGCTTGATCCAATGCCACCGAGACATTGCCGATAAAGGGCGCCAATTGGGCGGCAAAGGCCTCGAATTGGCCAACGATGGCGGCATAATCCACCGGCTCTGCCCCGAACTGCCGGGTGAGAATGAAATTCTTTTCTTCCACCGCGGCCTGAAGCTTATCGGTGAACAGGGCCATGTCGAGCAGGTCGCCGACCTTCATGCCAACGCGGCCGACCTTGTCCATGTAACAGGGCCCGATGCCCCGGCCGGTGGTGCCGATTTTCTTTCCCTTGGCCAAGGCATTCTCACGGGCCACATCCAGGCTCTGGTGGTAGGGCATGATCAGGTGGGCATTGCTGCTGATCAGGAGCTGTTTCGGCGTCACGGCAATGCCCTTCTCGGCCAGGCCGGCGATCTCCTTGAGCAGCACGCCGGGATCGATGATCACCCCGTTGCCGATGACGCAGGTCTTGTTCTCATAGAGGATGCCGGAGGGGATAATGTGAAAGATATATTTCTTTCCATCCACAACCAGAGTATGGCCGGCATTGTTTCCGCCCTGGAAACGGACCACGTAGTCCGCATACCGGGTCAGGAGATCGACGATTTTTCCCTTGCCTTCATCACCCCACTGGGTGCCGACCACCACCACACTGGCCATGTTCTCTCCATAAATTAAATAGGTGCACACAGGTCGCACCCCATCAGGGCGCTGCACGGACAGCGCCGTCGGAGTATTGAACCTGTACCAAACCTTGTTTATCTAGCAGAAAAAGGACGAAAAGTCAAACGAGAGAAAAAACAGCTCTTTTCGGGGAAAAAATCGGTATTTCAGTAAATTGGAGCGAAAAAATACAAAAACCTTCCGGTCCGGCCCAAGGAAATATGGGCCGGACCGGAAGGCAGGGGACGGGGAAGGTGGAAGAAATCAGTTGTACGAGGTCTTCAGAACCATGTCCTTGCGGGATTCGGGATCATACAGCCCCTTGGCCTCGCCCTTCTTGAACCATTCCTGCTTCAAGGTGTTCAGGAAGGTCTTTTTCTCCTCAACCAGCTTGGCATGGTCCATGCCGACCAGGGCCTGGGCCTTTTCCTTGGTGGAAAAATCCTGGGCGACAAAATCGGCGGCATTATACTTGGCCAGGACGATGCGCAGCTTCAGACGGGCATCCTGGCCCTTATTGATGGCGCCGGCCAGAACCCGCAGGGTTTCTTCGGGGGCATGAAAAAAGGCTCCGTGACCGGCGACGGCGTAATCCCAGCGCCACTGGCCGTGACGGATATCCTGCAACGCCGGTTTCATCTCCTCCTCGGTGGCGCCGGCGCTCCAGGCCTTGGCCGCTTCCAGGTGCGCCTTGGCCAGGATATCGGTGGCTAGCTTGGCCAGCTCGTTCTTACGGGCCAGCTTTTTCTCCACGGTCTCGCGGAATTCCTTTTCAGTGCCCTTGTGGCAGTTCAGGCAGGTGTTGGCGATGTTGTCGAGCGGGCTGCCGACCTTGTGGCTTGAATACTTGACCCCGCCCTCCCGGACATAGGGCATGTGGCAGTCGGCGCAGGCCAGACCGTTGCGGCTGTGGACGCCGGTGACAAAGGTCTCGTAATCAGGATGCTGGGCCTTGAGCATCGGGGTTTTGCTCAACTGATGGGTCCAGTCGGTAAAATTATAACTGTCGTAGTATTCTTCCATATTTTCTGCCGACAGCCCCTTGCTCCAGGGAAAGGTGACCACCATGGCGGTTTTCTTCTCCCCCTTGTCTTCCCAGTCGGTCTTCTTGAAATAATACTCGGCATGACATTGGGCGCACACCAGCGACCGCATGTCCTGATGGGTGATATCGGCAGTTTTCAACCGGCCTTCGGCCTCCAGGGCGCGCTTGAGATAGTCGCGGGTCAGGGTCAGTTTCATGGTCTTGTTGTCGTGGCAATCGCCGCAACCGATGGGGTTGACCACCTCGTCGCCGTACTTGGCCCATTTGCCGGTAAAGAATTCCATCTCACCGTCCCGCTTGATCAACCGGGGCACGTCGGGCGACTTGCAGGTCCAGCAGGCCGTGGGCAGGGGGCCGGTTTTGCTGTCGACCGGGGCGCCGGTGCGCAGGGTGTTGATATTGTCCTCCAGGGCATAATAATGGCCGCGCGGCTTGTTGTAATCCTTGGAAAAGGGATACCCGGCCCACATCACCACCAGCGCCGGGTCCTGCTTGAGCACATCGGCAATCTCGTCGCTCTTCCTGGTCTGCATATAGGTGTCGTACTGACGGGGATAGTGCTTACCCCATTCCGAGGCGCGGGTCTCACCCTCTTTGATGACCGGGACCGCGGTCATGGCCTGCTGCTCGGCCTTGTTCTCCCGGATGGAGAGAGTCAGCAACACCATCGGCACTATGGCGAGCACGCAAAGGGCGAAGACTATGGACGATTTTTTCATGAATATTCTCCTGGTTGAGATCCTTAAAACACCTTGACCGTAAAATTATTCTGCGTTGCCGACAAGTTGCGCATGGTGCCATGGGGCAGGCCCCGATGGCATTCCCAGCACCGGCGCCCCATCTGGACGGTGTTGTCCGCCACCTTGGCATAGAGGGCGCTGTTGGCCAGCATCTGCGAGACGACCTCCCGGTGACAGGAAATGCAGTTATCCTGGATTCTTCGGGCGGCATCGGTGCTGACGCGCAGATTGGGACCGTAGGTTTTGAAGGTCATGGCCACAGAATGGTTATAGCCATCCCGCGCCTTGGCCAGCATCTTGTTGACGAACGAATCGCGCGGCAGATGACAGTCGATACAGGTCGCCCGGTTCCGATGGGAACTGTGCTGCCAGGTTTCGTAATGGGTGATCATGGTGTGGCAGTTGACGCACACCTTGGGATCACTTGAAAGATAGGAGAGCATCTGGGATTCGTGCACCAGATTGGCGAACACCCCCAGAGCCACGATAACGGACAACATGGCAATATATTTCATAGGCCGACCTGTTTTCCCGGGGAACTCTTCGGGTTGTTGGGTTTTCCGTGGTTCCATTCAGGATACCCCCGCACCCCTCTTCTCGTCTTTCCCATCCTTTCTTCCCTCCCGATTGAGTGCGATGCCGCACAACGGCCGCAAACTGAAAGTGATTCTCACAAGTTACGCCTGGTACCTCTCTTATCGAAGCAAACAGTATACCAAGTCAAACAATGAGGCAACTTCAAGACCATGCAAGAGACCCGAGCACCGGATCGTTACCAACAGGTAACATCGCCATCCCACGACCGCTACCCATTTGTAACAGCAGCGGGTTTCGGTGCTCCGGAACATTCGCGTATTTACTGTGCCTCCAACTAACAACATGGTACAGTATGACCAATGTTTATCACAGAACAACCTCTCCTTGTACCCGAAATTCCATGCCCCACCCCTTCTCTTCGCGACGCATGCAACGTGAAGCCCGAACCGCGGAGGCCATGATCCGCCGATTCTGCCGGGATCACCACGGCGATACCCCCGAACTGTGCGAGGAGTGCAGCCAGCTTCTTGCCTATGCCCGCAAACGGTTACGCCACTGCCCGTTCCAGGAGCACAAAACGACCTGCGGCAACTGTCCGGTCCACTGTTACGCCCCCGGCAAACGCGATCAGATCAGGACGGTGATGCGGCACAGTGGGCCGCGCATGCTCCTTTCCCATCCCATCCTGGCCATTCTCCATCTCCTCGACGGTCTGCGCAAACCGCGCTCCCAAGGGTAAACCGCCGCCGCTTGACACCTCCGGTCAAATCCCGTAGAGTTGCTGTCTCGCAACAGCCTTTGCTCCCCATTCAACCTCTTCCCGGTACTACCCATGTTCGGAATCGGTCTCCCGGAAATGATAGTCATCTTTGCAGTGGCCCTGATTGTGGTCGGCCCGGACAAACTGCCCGGCCTGGCCCGATCGCTTGCCAAGGGGCTGATGGAGATGAAAAAGACGCTCAATCAGGTCAAGGATAACCTGACCCAGGAGGAGGAAACCCTGGATTCGGTGCGTCACGATTTGCGCAAAACCGCCGACGATCTGCGGGAAACAATGAGCGATGTCGATCCGTCGGCCTGGCGGCCGGCCTCCGGTCCGGCGACGAAACGCCAGGAAGAAGAAATCATTGACGTCGAACCCGAGGCCCTGGCCATCGAGGCCGAACTCCGCTCGGAGGCCCCTCCCCACGCCGAGTCCGCGACCAGCGGAGAGACAGCGAAGCCGCAACAGCCAGGCGAATCCCCTGCCGGGGAACACCCCACCGCGGCCGGCGAAAAAACGCCATGATCGAGGCCCTGGAACATTTCCGGCCGCACCAGGAGGAACTGCGTAAGCGGTTGATCCGTTGTTGTCTGGCGCTCTTCCTGACCAGCGCCGTTGCCTACCTGTTCAAGGACGAGATTGCCGCCTGGTGCATGCGGCCGCTCTATCTGGCCTATCCGCAACTGGGCAAACTGGTCTACACCAAACTGACCGAGGCCTTTCTCAGCTACCTCAAACTCTCCTTCCTGGTGGGCCTGACCGCCGCCTTTCCCTTTTTGCTCTATCAGGCCTGGCTCTTCGTCGCCCCGGGGCTCCTCGACCACGAGAAGCGGCTGGTGCGGACCGTTCTTCTCTGGGCAACCCTGCTGTTTGCCGGGGGCGCCTTGTTTGCCTTTTTCGTTGCCCTGCCGAGAATGCTCCATTATTTCATGAGTTATGTCTCGCCCACCTTGCAGCCGATGTTGAAACTGGATCTCTACCTGACCTTTGCCGCCCGCATGGTCCTGGCCTTCGGCATCGCTTTTGAAATCCCCTTTCTCATGGTGATGACGGTCCGGACCGGCCTGATCCGGGCTGATCATTTCCGACAAAAACGAATCTACTTCGCCGTCGCCATCGTCGTCCTTTCCTTTCTTCTGACCACCGGCGACTTGACCGCCACCACCCTGCTCGCCCTCCCTTTATTCGCCCTGTATGAAACAGGCATCGTTGTCTGCCGCCTCTTCGGCGGGGCAAGAACGGCACCGGGCGATTCGGCCGCCGCATAACGTCGCATCCGGCCGCCCACCTCTCTCCCGGACCGCACCGCCTTTGGCCATGACGTCAACGCCCCTCTCGACAGCTTTGGCCTTGTCCGGCCGGCAAAGGCGGTTGATTGGCTGGTCGGCTGTTTTCGGCTCGGCACTCTGCTTCTATCTAGCCACCGCCATCATCAGTTGGGGCCGGCCCCATGTGCACATCAGCGCCGCCTTGTACACCTTTGCCCGTTTTGTCCTCGGATTCGTGGTGGTCTGTACGGCCATGGCCATCAAGGGCCAGCGCCCCAGTTGTACCCGCATCCATTACATCATCGGCCGGACAGTGACCAACGCCCTGGCCGTGTTCTGCTTTTACAAGGCGGTCGATGTCTCCACGGTGGCCAGCGCCAACATCCTCAACATGACGTATCCCCTCTTCGTGGCGATTTTTTCCTGGTTCTTCTTGCGCCGTCAGCGCGATGTCGTTGCCCTGGGCGTTGTCTGCCTGGCCTCGGTGGGTATCTGGCTCATTCTCGCCCCCGGCGGATCCGCCCAGCAATGGGGGAACCACTGGGGCCTGCTCTCCGGCTTGTTTGCCGGATTCTCCATTCTCTATCTGAACCTGAGCCGTCAGTGCCACGACTCGCAAACCATTCTCTTCTACATGTTCGGGCCGGGAGCTCTCCTGGTGCTGCCCTTGCTCCATGACTCCCTCTTTCTTCCCGGCAAGGTTGAGCTCCTCTTCCTCCTTGCCTGTTCGGCCGCAGGGATCCTCGGCCAGTACCTGCTGACCTACGGATTTCTTTATGTGACCGCAGTGGAAGGCGCGGTCATCTCCTCCAGTCGCATTCTCATTGCCGCCCTGCTCGGGCCGCTCTTGGTCGCCGACCCGTCCCTCACCACCTCAGGCTGGCTGGGCGCCCTCATTCTCTTTGCCGCCAATGTCTTCCTTGCAATGCGCAGGACAGAGCAATAGCGCAATTTTAGTCAGATATCCCCCCGCCATCATTTCAAAAATAACACCCTGATCTTGTTGTTCTTTTCAACCTTGACAGGGGCAGGCTGTTTCCCGATAATCACGGTAAGTTGTTTTTCTGTACACATTGCCCGCTCTCACCCTCATTCCTTTCAACCTCAACAAAATGGTATTATGAAAAACATCAAACTCGGGATCAAAATGCTTGGCGGCTTTCTCCTCACGGCTCTCATCATCCTGGCTGTGGGGCTTCTGTCCATCCTCCAACAGGGAAAACTCGACAATGCCACCACCCAACTCGGCACCGAAGGACTTCCTGCCGTTCAAACCATCCTGATCGTCAAAAGCGAGGCTGCCTCCATCGCCGCATTAATGCGCACCTTGCTGACCCCCTATGCCACCAAGGAGCAGCGCGAATTTTCACACAAACAACTGCTCGAATCCCGGAAAATTTACGGGGCGGCCAAGGAAAAATTTGCCGCCCTGCCGATCATGAACGCGGTCAAAACCGAGTGGCAGGACTTCAACACCCACATCACCAAATGGGCCGGAGTCAACAACCAGGCGGTTGAACTTTCCAAGGAGTTGATCGCCATGGACATGACCCAGCCGGATATCATGAAGGGCCATGTGGCCGCCTTCGAAATCGCGCACAATGCCTTGTTGGCCAAGATTGAAAAACTGTTGCTGCTCCATGTCCCTTTCGAGGGCGGGACCGGTGACGCCGATTGCGCTCTCGGCAAATGGATGCTCAACATGGACACCGCCAACCCCGAGATGGTGGCCCTGGTCAACGAGATCAAACCGATTCACACCAGATTACATCAACAGGTCGCGGAGATCAAAACACTGGCCGCCAGCGGCCAACTTGGCCCGGCCAAAGAGCTTTTCGAAAAGCAGATCCTTCCCACCGCCGATCTGGTCCTCACCCTGGTTCGCAAGATGGGAAAAATTGCCGGATCCGCCAATGAAAAATTTGTCAAGATGAACACCCTCCTGCTCCAGGAAGGAACCACCCACCAGACCAACACCTTCATCGCCATCGACAAGATCATCCAGAACGTGGAAAAAACCACCACGGCAACCGTTGCCGACGCCCATGCCACTGCCGCCCGTGGCCGGCTGATCACCATTGTCTGTTTGATTGCCGGTGTTGTCCTGGCCGTCTTTTCCGGCTTCCTCCTTACCCGCCTGATCACCAAACCGCTGTTCAAGGGCGTCAATCTGGCCAAGGCCATGGCCGAAGGGGATCTGACCAAGACCATGGATGTCGACCAGCAGGACGAAATCGGTATTCTCGCCCAATCGCTCAACGAAATGGCCGGAAACCTGCGCCGGATGTTCGGCGATATCAGCAGCGGCGTGGTCCGGGTCGACGAATCCTCGACCCAACTGGCGGCCATTGCCAACCAGATGTCCACCGGTGCAGAATCCACCGCCACCCTGTCCGGCCAGGTAGCCGCCGCCGCCGAGGAAATGAGCGCCAACCAGAATTCGATTGCCGCCGCCATGGAGCAGGCCTCGGTCAACGTCAACATGGTGGCCGCCGCCGCCGAGGAGATGAACTCCACCATCAACGAAATCGCCAGCAATTCGGGCAAGGCCAAGGATATCACGACAACGGCGGTACAACAGTCGCGCAAGGCCTCCGAGCGGGTGAATGAACTCGGCAGGGCTGCCGACGAGATCAACAAGGTCACCGAAGCCATCACCGAAATCTCGGAGCAGACCAACCTGTTGGCCCTCAACGCCACCATTGAGGCGGCCCGGGCCGGGGAGGCGGGCAAGGGGTTCGCCGTGGTTGCCAACGAGATCAAGGATCTGGCGCGGCAGACGGCGGCAGCGACCCTCGATATCAAGAACAAGATCCAGGGCGTGCAGGAAGCCACCGGCGTCACTGTCAAGGAAATCAACGAGATCGGCCAGGTCATCGCCGATGTCGACAAGATCGTGGCCACCATCGCCGCCGCGGTGGAGGAGCAGACCGCCACCACCAAGGAGATCGCCCAGAACGTCCAGCAGGCCTCACAGGGGATCGCGGAGGTCAACGAGAACGTGGCTCAGAGTTCGACGGTCTCCGCGGAGATCGCCTCCGATATCGCCACGGTCAACAGCAGCGCCAACGAAATGAATCAGGCCAGCAGTCAGGTCAAGGTGAGTGCCGAGGAGCTATCGACCATCGCCGACCGGCTGAAGGAGATGATGGCCAAGTTCAAGACCTGAGAGGACAAGCAGAGCAGAATACGAATAAAGAGGGGGGAGCGTTGGCGTTGGCCCAGCGCCCCCCCTTTTGTATTGAAGCACAACCGGGTGATGGTGTTGGCCGCGAACTCCGTCAGGGGAGAGGCCGGACCTCCTGTTTGAGCAGGCAGCAGGAAATGCGGTGGATGGGGGTGCCATCGGGGCGGTAGCAGATATTGTCGGGCTGGAGGAGGCGGTTCATCACACACCCCTCGGGGATGTGCAGCGGAAAAAAGCGGTCCTCGTTGAGGCCGTCGCGATGGACGAGCCGATTGTCCTCAATCTGATAGCTATGGATGGGATGATCCTCGCACAGCGGACAGCGATAGACCCGGCCGTTGGGAAAAATGAAAAAGTTTTCGGCCGCGATGCCGGCGCACTGGAAGGGTTCATCGGGTTCGAGATAGACCTTGGGGTAGACCACGTGGATGCCCAGGCGGGCCGCCGCCTCGGCCACCGGCGGTACCACCGCCAGCCACCGCTCCGGCGCGACCTGCCAGTTGACCGGGCCTTGCGGCCTGGTTGTCGCCGGGTTGCCGCGCAGGCCGATCACCTGGATGAAAAACCGTTGCACGCCCAGATCGGCGAGCAAGGCCGGCATTCGGTGCAGGTGGTCGATATTGAAACCGGAAACGGTGTAGATCAAACTGGTGTTGAAGCCGCCGGCCACTGCCTTGCGGATGTTTTCCGTACAAATGGCAAACACCCCCTCGCCCCTGATCGGATCGTTGACCGCTGCCTCCGGGCCGTCGAGGCTGAAGCTGAGATAATCGAGTTCCCGGGGCGTCACCTTGGCGAGCAGGTCGTGGAAGAGATAGCCGTTGGTGTCCACGGTCACCGCATAGCGCATCGACTTGGCCGCCCTGATGATGGCCGGCAGCTCCGGATGCAGGGTCGGCTCGCCGCCCAACAGAATGAGATTGGTCTGGCGCTCGGGCCGGGCAAAGAGCGAAAGCCACTGGCGCACGGTGTCGAGCGGCAACAGAGCGGTGCCATGCTGGGCGGGATTGATGTAGCAGTGGCGGCAGGCCAGGTTGCAGGCGGTGAGAATATGGAAGAAGACGTTGCGCTCCCCCGGCTGAAAGCCCACGGTCCGGGCGGTCGGTTCGGTGCTCATGGATTCTCCGCCTTCGCGCCCTGCGCCAGGGTGTAGCGGGCCAACAGGCTGTCCTGCCAATAGGAGCCGGTGCGGAAAAACTCCTGAAACAGTTGGAGACTTTCGTCCCGCAGCACCCGGTCGAGCAGATGGACCCGCATCTGGGCGTAGAGGGTGTTGAGCATGTAGAGGGGTAGATTGACGCCGCCGCCCATCACATCCTCGTAGGCCCAGACAAAGGTGCGGATGCCTGAGAGCAGCATGGCGGTGTAGCACATCAGACAGGGCTCCAGGGTCGAATAAACCGTGACCGTTCCCAGGTCCAGATCCGGCTGTTCGGTAATCAGTTGCCGCAGGGTGAGAATTTCGGCATGGTCGATCTCGTTGCGGCTTTCTTCACCACTGTTGTACCGCCGCCCCTTGGCCACAATCCTTTTGTCGACCGTCATCACGCAGCCCACCGGAAACTCGCCCGCCGCCAGAGCCTGCCGGGCCTCCTCCAGGGCAACCCGCATAAAATATTCGTGTTCGCTCATCATCCCGAAAAAAAATAGAAAAAAAGAACGGTAGACAACGTCGCCTCGGTGAGATTCAGCTATACCACAGGGCCGGGCTGCTGTCAAAACTACAGCGACCGACCGAAACGGAGGATATTTTTGCCGATGGCCACCCCGGTTTCCGGTTGCACCCAGTCGTGGCCCCGGTCGATAAAGGGCAGATAGACCAACTGCATGGTCACTTCGGTCAACCGCACCTGGGGCAGAGAGGGAAAAATCCGCCGCGGGCTGGCGGTGGCCGCGGCCAGCATCAGTTTGACCGCCTGGCGGGCCTCTGAGGACGGCAGGGTCACGGGAAACAGGTTCGGCAGCACCCGGCCTTCCCCCGGCTTGAGCTGCCACTGGCCAAGCGTTGCCTGCCGGCCGGCCTGGAGAAAAATTTTGGGTCGCAACCGGATCGCCGGGATCCACAGACTCATCACCCGGTCCCGCCACTGCGGCCGGGGGAGAAACGGCTGGTTGCTCCGCTCGACAAAATCGGCAAAGCTGTAGATGTCCAGGGCCGGGATATGGGTGGACACCTTCCAGAAAGGCAGCATGAGATCGGTCCTGCCCTTGCCCTCCTGAACCTGCCAGTCGATCGCGGTCACCCCCTCCGGCCCCAAGGCCCAGGCGGTCTGGCAGGTGGCGCAGGTCATCACCTGGCAGTCTCCGGCCCCTTCCAGACCGGCGCCGCACTGGGGGCAAAGCGTGGCCATGAACGCCAGCCGCCAGGCGTCGTCATAGCGTTTTCCCTGGAGGCAATGGCCGGCCAGTTGATCCAGTTCGATCAGCCGGGCATCGGTCACCCCGTCGTGCACGCCCCGATCCTTGACCACCAGGGGCAGGTAGATATAGCTGAGATGTTCGCCGATGTAGGCGCGATGAAAGGGCTGCCCGCCGCCCTGGGGGATGAGGTTGCCGACGGCGGCCGCCTTCTCCAAGATGGCGCTGGCCTTGAGGGTCTGCGGCAGATAGAGGTTGCCGGCCTCGGGATTGATCCGGCCCAGCCGCATTGCCTGCGGCCGCAGGCCCAACGAGGGGGGCAGGCCGGGGGCCGGATTGGCTGCCTGGGTGGTGTCGATCACCCGATGCTCGATCCCCTCCCCGGTCACCAGATAGATGGTCCCCTTGAACCGCAGATAGGGGGCGAGCAGCAGGCCGGCCGAGGAGGCCTTGCCGGCCAGGGGCAGGACGTAGCGGAACGGGCTGGTGCTGAGGAGAAAATTCCTGGCGCCGCAAAACGCGCAGGTCAGCACGTGGTCGGTCTCAACGAGTTCGACCGAGGCCCCGCACTGCGGGCATCCCTGTTCAACCCGGATGTCCATCACGCCACTCGTTCAGAAAACCGTCCATCCCTTTCCCGCCGGTTCATCCCAGCTTTTCGCCGCACTGGTTGCAGAACATTGCGCCGGGCAAATTGGCGGCCCGGCAGTGCGGACAGACCATCTCGCCAGCCCGTTCCTCGGCCGGATGACCGCAACGGGGGCAAAATTTCGCCCCGGGCATCAGATTCTTGCCGCAGTGGGCGCACTGCTGGTTGAGCACCTGCTGATGGCCACAAAAAGGACAAAAACGGGCGGTGGCCGGAATCAGGTTGTCGCACTCCTCGCACTTGACCTCCCCCCTGCCGCCGCCCGCGGCCCGATTGCCGTTGGGCTGCATGCCGGCGAACATGGCCGGCATCAGCATGCCCAACCCCAACCCCAGCCCTGCCCCGGCCTCGCCGCCGCTGGCCGCCGCCTTTTCCATGGCCATGGCCGCCTTCATCCGCACAAAGTTGTCCATGTCCTTGATCACGCCCATCCGCGAGCGGTCGTCGATGGCCTGCTGCACCTCGGTGGGCGGAGTGATCGAGGTCACGTACAGGCTCGTCAGGGCCAGGCCGAAACGGGCAAAATCCTGGCTCAACCGTTGTTGCAACCCCGCGGCGATATCGTCAAACCGGCCGGGCAGGTCAAAAAGCGAATGGAGGTGTTCCCCCAGATAATCGTTGAACCGGGAGACGATCACCTGGCGCAGATAGTCCTCGACCTGCTCGGTGGTATAGCGGCCCATGGTCCCGGCCAGGGTGTTGATCAGCAGTAGCGGCTGGACCACGCGGATATTGAACACGCCATGGGCGCGGAGGCGGACCAGGCCCAGTTCGGCGTCACGAAAGGCCACCGGATCGCGGGTGCCCCATTTGAGGTCGGTGAAGACCTTGAGATTGACGAAAAAGACCTCGGCCCGGAGGGGGCTGATCAGGCCCCAGGGCGCTGAGAGGATCTTGGTCAGGATCGGGATGTTGCCGGTCTTGAGGGTGTGGCGGCCGGGCCCGTAGGCGTCGCAGGCCTTGCCCTTGTAGAACAGCACCGCTGCCTGGCTTTCCCGGACGGTCAGTTGCGCCCCGAACTTGATTTCCCCCGACCCCGCCTCCGGCAGACGATGCAACAACTCCTTGCCGCTCTCGTCGAACCACTCCAGGGCCTCCAGTAAAATGACGTTATCCACACCCATCGTTTTCTCCACTCCAAAGAGATTGCTGTGATCATTGTCTGTATTATAGTGGAGGCCAAAGAGTGGACCAAAGGGAAAATCTTCCCCACTGTAAAAGACGCCGGCCGCAAACCGGCAAGGACGTGCCGCACGGCCGGCAGGACGCGGCCACTTATCGCCCCGGGACAACAGCTATGATACCCTTTAAACAGGAATGGACCGTGGAATCGGCCATGGAGATTCTGCACCACCCCACCGTGGACAGTCAGGTCTGGGCCTCGGCGGTCGAATGGCTCTTGATGTACGGCCCACCGGAGATCCGGGAGTTGCTGCAGCAGGCCAGCGCCCATGCCATGGGCACGCAGTTTCCCGAACTCAAGCCACAGCGCTACGGACCGGACGGCAGCCCCTGCTACGATCTTGCCGAACTGGCCCGGACCTTGGGCATCTCCGAGGACGAGGCCAGGGAGCTTTTGCGGGACAAGGAGCGGAAACACGGTGTCCAGCACGGCTTTTCCGAGGACGACACCACCACCCTGCAATAGCAGGGCCGATCGGTTCCAGGGCACGAAACAGCGCCCGGCAAAGGCATCAAATCTTGAATTGGCCGACCAGGGTGTTGAGCTGTTCGGCCAACAGCGAGAGTTCGGTCGAATTGGTTTGCACCTGTTCCCCTCCCTGCCGAATCTCTGCCACCACCATGTTGCCCCCCGCTATTTCCCGGGGGGGCTATTTCCTGCGACACCGAAGCGGTTTGTGCCACCTGTCCGTTGGCTTCCTGCAGCACCCCGGCGGAGGCCTGGGCAATGTTTGCCCCCCCTGGTGGTGGCTGCCTGCTGCGCAATCGCCGCCGCGATGCCGGCAACCAGAGCCCCCCACCTCACCAATGGCAACGGTTATCTTGGCAAAACAGCCGAGTCCGGCTTTGAAAACCGATCTTGTTTGTTGCTGAGGTTCACCAGCCCGTGCCGACGGTGGTGACGCTCCGGTAGGGGATGAGTTCAAAGATCCGTTTATGGGGGTCGATCTGGATGTGGTAGTAGCGGTCTTGGGGCATGTAGATGTAGGGAATTTCCTCTTCCTGGCGGGAAAGAAACGAGGAGAGGATCATCCGGTTGACCGCCCGGTGACCGACGATCATGATGTTCTCGTCGTAGTTGTTGAGGAAGAACACCTTTTTCAGGCCGCGGTGCACCCGGTCCTCCATGGTCTTGTAGCCCTCGCCCTCGGGGTAGATGTAGCGGTATTTGTTCGGCCCACGCGCCCTGGCGACATGCGGCATCTTCTGGCGGATCTCCTCGTAGGTCATGCCTTCGCAGATACCGGCGTGGATCTCGTTGAACTCCGGCAGGGCGATGATCGAGCAGGGGTCCTGGCGTTCGGCGATCGGGGCGGCGGTCTGCAGGGTCCGTTTATAATTGCTGGTGAAGATGATGGGAATGCGGATGGTGGCGAAGTGCTCGGCCAGGGCGTTGGCCTGTTCGCGGCCCTGGTCGGTGAGATCGGAATCGCCGCCGATGCGGTCCTCGCGGTTGAAATGGGTCTCGCCGTGACGCACCAGAAAGAGGTTGCGCACCACGCGGGTGGTGATGATGTCGCGGATGCGGTCGTAATAGGGCAGGACATCGGTGATCTGCTCCTGGAGGATGCAACTGTCGAAGGAATCGACCAGGATGCGGTTGGCCTCGGTGTCGAGCGGTTCATAGATCGACTCGTAATAGGCGATCCGCTTGAGAAAACTCTCCAGGGCCTTTTCCGGGGTCAGGTGCCGGAACTCCTTGAGGCCCGCCTTGCGCTCCAGATTGGCCTCCAGGGCCTCGTCGTCGGCGTTGAGGCATTCGATGTAGCAGAGCGGCAGGTCAGGGAAGGCTGCGGCGATGGACTGCCGCCGCTCCCGGGTGACGTTGCTCGCATCCATGATCGCCACCTCCCCGCCCTCGCTGAAGAAAGCCTGGGCCAGCTCGATATTCATCCGCGAGATCTGTTCCCGCAGTTCCTTGCCTTTGATGTTGACCGGAGAAAAGAACTCCGCTGAAGAAGTGTTCGCTTCGGTGTCGAGTTTGCGCCGTAGCTCGCCGTTGTTGAAGATGCGCACCCTGACCCCGTCGAGCTCCAGGGTACGGCCGAGCTTGCGCGCCATGGTCGATTTGCCTCGGGCCGGCAGCCCCACCATCACGATGACCAGTTTTCGTTTCATATCCCCTCCTCCGGCGATTGGAGCGTCAACCTCGGCTTTATCGCTATCTCATGCAGTTATTGTACGGAATCGAGAAGAAAAATGCAGGGGAAATATGCGGAAGGTTTGCAGGCGCCGCAACACCTCGGCCGCCGGAAAACATCCGCCCCGGTGACGGTGCTTGCAACATTGTTTCTCTCCTTCACCTGCATTCCCTTCCAACAGTAAGGCCTCGTCGTTGCTCGGCCAGAAGGTATGACTTCCTGCTGTCCAGTCAAACCCGGACGGCCAACTGTTACCATTGGGTAGCAATCCCTTGGGGAGTGTGGTACCGTGCGGTCATTGTGGGGCACAAACAGACCATCCCCGCCTTCTTCTCGGTCCTTTTTGAAGATAGCCATGACGCTGAAGGGAAAATTCATCCTTGCCGTTGTCGCCATCCTGATCCTGTCCTACGGGGTGCTGATCGCCTACACCTCCCATCTGCAGAATCGGCTGATCATCGGTCAGGCCGAGCAGCAGGCCAGGATGCTCTCCAGGCAGATCCTGCTTACCCGCCAATGGGTGGCCGATCACCAGGGCCTGTTTCTGGTGCAATCGGAGACCGCCCGACCCAACGTCTATCTCAACGAACCGGTGATGACCACTGAAACCGGCCTGGTGCTGGTGAAACGCAATCCGGCCATGGTCACCCGGGAACTCTCCGCATATGCCGCCAGGACCGGGATGGGCTGGTTCCGGGTTACCAGTCTGCGGCCGGTCAATCCCGACAATGCCCCCGACGCCTTTGAGCAAGAGAGCCTGCACTGTTTCGACCAGGGCCAAAGCGAACGGCTGGCTATCGCCCGCAACAGCGATGGCCGGGTGCTGCGCTACGCCGCGCCGCTGATCACCGAAACCTCCTGCCTGACCTGCCACAGCGAGCACGGCTACCATCCGGGCGACATCCGGGGGGCACTCTCCATCACCATTCCCATTACCTGGGCCGACAGCTTCATCCACACCAACAACCGGACCATTCTCTTGCTGGGCCTGCTCTCCGTGCTTGCCGCAGCGGCGGTGATGCTGTTGCTGTTCAACCGGCTGGTCGCCCGGCCGATCCGGCAACTCTCCCTCGCCATGGCCGCCTTTCCCGAACGACCGGCCGACACCCTGGACCTGCCGGCGGCCAAGGACGAAATCGGCAGCCTTGGCGCCAGTTTCACCGCCCTCTGCCAACGGTTGTCCGCCTCCCAGCAGGCCCTGGCCGCGGCCGGCGAAAAGGGATTCCGCGCCGAAAAGCTGGCGGCTCTCGGTCAGCTGACCGCTGGCATTGCCCATGAAATCAACAATCCGCTGGCTGGAATGCTCAACTGCGTCAAGACGATGCAGCAGGAACCGGAAAACCTCGACCTGCAGAAACGGTACCTGACCCTGCTGCACAAAGGGCTCCGAAGGATCGAGCTGACCATGCGCCAGTTGCTCAACTACGGCCGGGTCGAGCCCCTGCGTATCCGTCAGGTCGACATCGACACGGTCATTCTCGACTGCCTGGAACTGCTGGGCCACCGGCTGCGCGACATCGCGGTCAATCTCGATCTGCGCTTCAACAATCTCTGCTGTATCGACAGCGAAGCCATCAAACAGATCGTGATGAACATCACCCTCAACGCCATTCAGGCCATGCCCGACGGCGGCCAGCTCAACATCGCCAGCCGGGAGGAGAACGGCTCGGTGGTCCTCACCATTGAGGACAGCGGAGTCGGCATCGCCGGGGAGGTGCTGGACCGGATCTTCGATCCCTTTTTCACCACCAAGGAGGTCGGCGAGGGCACAGGCCTGGGGCTCGCGGTCACCCTGGCCATGGTCCAGCGCCTGAACGGCCTGATTGACGTCCGGAGTCGGCCCGGCGAAGGCGCCGTTTTCATCGTCACCCTGCCCATCGACCGTCCATGCCTGCATGCCGGCCACAACGGCCCCGCCCCATCCAAGGAGGAGCATGAAACAGATCCTGCTGGTTGAAGACGACGAGATCATGCGCATCACGGTCCATGACCGCCTGCTCAGGGAAAAATGGCAGGTCGACACCGCGGTCAACGGCCGCGAGGCCTTGTCCCGGCTGGAACAGAAGCATTACCACCTGATCCTCTCCGATATCCGCATGCCCGGCATGGGCGGCATGGAACTGCTGGAACGGGCCCGCAAGCACTCGCCGTTCACCGATATTTTCATGATGACCGCCTACGGCTCGGTCGAGGATGCCATCGCCTGTCTGCGCAACGGCGCGGCCGATTACATCCTCAAGCCCTTTGAGATGGACGATCTGATCATCCGCATCAACCGCATTTTCGAGATGCAGACCGTGCGGGCCCGCTGCGCCTCGCTGGAAGAGCGTTGCCGTCAGGACCATCAGGAGATCATCGGCAACAGCGTGGCTATCCGCAAGATTTTCACCCTGATCAATCAGATCGGGCCGACCGATTCCACGGTGCTGGTCAGCGGCGAATCGGGCACAGGCAAGGAGCTGGTGGCCAATGCCCTGCACCGGGCCAGTCCCCGGGCCGACAAACCCTATATCCGCATCAACTGCGCCGCCATTCCCGAGGGCTTGTTGGAATCGGAGTTCTTCGGTCACGAGAAAGGGGCCTTTACCGGGGCGCATGCAAAAAAACTGGGCCGATTCGAGTTGGCCGACGGCGGCACCCTGCTGCTGGACGAGATCGGCGACCTGCCGCTGGGGTTGCAGGCGAAACTGCTGCGGGTGATCGAAGAGGGAGAATGCGAACGGCTGGGGGGGACGCGGACGATTCAGGTGGATGTGCGGCTGCTCTGCTCCACAGCCAAGAATCTAAAGCAAGAGGCGGAGGCAGGCCGCTTCCGCCAGGACCTGCTCTACCGGCTGAGCGTCATCCCTCTGCACCTGCCCGCCCTGCGGGAACGGACCGAGGACATTCCACTCCTGGTCAACCACTTCCTCCAGGGATTCAGCCGAAAAAGGGGCATGTCGCTGTCGTTGTCGCACGAAGCCATGCAGTGTTTGCTTGCCTATACGTTTCCCGGCAACGTCCGGGAGCTGAAAAATATTGTCGAGCGGGTTTCGGTGTTGTCGCCAGGCCCGGTCATCAACCATGACGATCTGCCTGTCGATTTAAGAACGCCTCCGCAATCAGCCAACGGTTCCGCCATGTTATTGAGCGAGGCCATGGCCAGCGCCGAGAAGCGGTGCCTCATCACTGCCCTGACCCATTGCGGCGGCAACCGGACCAAAGCGGCCGGCACCTTGGGTATCAGCCGAAAAAATCTGTGGGAAAAGATGAAGCTGCACGGGATCGAACTCTGAGCGCCCCGGCCGGGGTTGGCGGCGTGAAAATCGTCGTGGATTGCGCTTACAGTTCGTAGAGCCGCTCGTCACGAAGCGGTGGCCGACGGCAACCGGACTGCGCCTTCTTCTTCATTGCCTCCAGACTGAAAGGCTCTTCCCCATCCATCAGATCGCCCATCTCCCGTTCAATCTGGTCCGGGTCCTCTCCGGACTCCATCCGGGCAATGGCCTCCTCCATCGGCGCCCCCAGATTCAACCCGGTCTTGTCGGCGAATGTGCGCATCAGGCTGGCCATCTGCCGGGGATCGTCCTCGTTGATATGTTCGGCCTCCCGCATCAATCCCGCCAGCGCCCGCTCCATCTTCGCTTCATCCAGACCGGCAAGCGGATCGTCACCATCCGTCTCCTTGGCCCTGCCAATGGTGGCAAAGGCGGACATCATCTTCTGCAGATGGCGCTTACCGCATCGGGGACAGTCAGGCCGTTTTTCGGTATCGGGCCGGCTGGAAAAGAAGTTGAAGACCGTATTGCACGCATCACAAAAGAATTCGTAAATCGGCATAGCTCTCGTGAGTCATCGCTGAAGTAAAAAAAATCGTGTTTGCGCTTCAGGCGAACACATTGCCAAGGACCGCGTCGATATCCGCCTCCGCTACCTGGTCGGTAATGCGCACCTTGCCGATCTGTTCGGGCAAGACAAAAAACACCCGACCGCCGAGAGATTTCTTATCGGTGCTCAGATACTTGCGCAGGGAGGCCCGATCGAAGCCGGAAGGAATTTCGGTGGGCAGATTGTATGCCTGGAGAAGTTGGACGAGGCGCTCAACCACAGACAAATCGGCGATGCCGCTGCGAACCGCCAGTTCTGCCACCGCGCGCATGCCGATGGCCACGGCAAAACCATGGATCAGTTGATACCCCGAGGCCGCCTCCACCGCATGGCCGATGGTATGCCCGAAATTGAGAATCCGGCGCAGGCCGCTCTCCCGTTCATCTTGCTCGACCACCGCGGCCTTCATTTCACAGCACCGCCGGATCATCGGCATGATCGCCGCAGGATCAAGCGCCAGGATGGTCTCCCGGTTGTGCCCGAGCCAGGCAAAGAAATCGGCATCAATCGAGGCCCCATACTTGATTACCTCGGCCATGCCGCCGAGAAATTCCTCCCGGGGCAAGGTCCGCAGCACCTCGGTATCAATAAAAACGGCGCGCGGCTGATAAAAAGTGCCGAGCAGGTTCTTTCCCTGGGGAATATCAACCCCGGTCTTGCCGCCCACCGAACTGTCCACCTGGGCCAGCAGGCTGGTCGGGATCTGGATGAAAGGAATACCGCGCATGTAGATGGAGGCAAGAAAGCCGGTGATATCACCGGTGACCCCGCCCCCCAAGGCAATCAGGCCGTCGCCGCGATCGAAACCGCGCTCGGCCAGACTGCTTGCCAATGCGCCGATGGTCTCCAGATGCTTGCTGGCCTCGCCGTGCGGAAAGGTGAGCAGTTCACCGGTGATGCCAACCTGTTGCAGTGAATCCAGAATCTGTTGACCGTACAGTTTCCCCACCAGATCGTCGCTGATGATGGCGTAGCGTTTGGCGACAGCGGCTGAGCGCAACGCTGCGCCGATATGCGGGAGAATTCCCGTTCCGATCGAGATCGGATAACTTCTCTCACCAAGACCGACCTGAATTGTTTGCTCCACTCTGCCCTCACCTCATTCCTTTGTTCAACGGGGTAATTGATGTCCGGTCCGGTCCGTACCGCACCGCCATTCAATTTTCAATAAAAAAAGGAGATGCCGCCCAAGGCGACATCTCCTTCCTCTTCAGAATCTCAAAAAATGAGACAGATTACATAGCAGCGCCGGAAGCGGCACCCTGCATCTTCACTTCTACCTTCTCGGTCAGACCGGCATAGTAGGCTCTCAGGCGAACAAGAACCTCTTCACGACCGAAGTGGTCGACAACCGGAGCGCCCTCGGACAGAGCCTTACGCAGCTTGGTGCCGGAAAGGATGACGCGGTCGTCTTTGGTGTGCGGGCAGGTGCGGAGAGAGGCCATACCGTCGCACTTATGGCAATAGAAGGTCCAGTCGATCTTCATCGGCTTGCAGAGCAGGTCTTTGGCAGGATCGCCGGTTACGGGGATGCGGTCAAAAATCTGCTGCGCCTCGAACAGACCGTAGAAATCGCCAACGCCGGCATGATCACGGCCGATCAGCATGTTGTTGACGCCGTAGTTCTGACGGAAGGTAGCGTGGAGCAGGCCTTCGCGCGGACCGGCATAACGCATATCCAGCGGATAACCGGCGTTGATGACGTTCTCTTTCACGAAATAGTTCTCGATCAGAATCTTGATGGCTTCAACACGAACATCGGCTGGGATGTCGCCAGGTTTGAGGTTACCGATCAGGCTGTGGATGATAACACCGTCACATACTTCGACAGCGATTTTGGCCAGGAACTCATGGGAGCGGTGCATCGGGTTACGCAACTGGAGAGCGGCAACATTGGCCCAACCACGCTCGTCGAACATGGCACGGGTCTCGGCGGGTTTCAGATACACGCCCGGATACTCTTTCTTGTATTCACCTTCGGAAAGCACTTTAACCGGACCGGCCAGGTTGAACTCTTTCTGGGCCAGAACCATGATGACGCCAGGATGATCCTTGGGAGCGATTTCCCAGAATTTTGCATCGGCAGACTCTTCGCCTTCGCCTTTGAAAACCTTCTCACACTCCCAACGTTTGTCGGCTTCGGTCATCTCGTATTTCTCGGTGACCTTCATGGTGGCGTAGGTCTCGCCTTTGTTCACCAGGGCAATCTCATCGCCGACCTTGATGCCGGCTGCGTCGGCAGCGGACACATCCAGGGTGATCGGTACCGGCCAGAAGGTGCCGTCAGCCATCTGGAACTTCTCGCAAACGCCCTTCCAATCGGCTTTGGTCATGAACCCGCTCAGCGGAGAGAAACCGCCGATGCCCATCATGATCAGGTCGCCCTTGGCGCGATCGGTAACTTCAACCTGCTTCAAGCCAGCGGCTTTTTTCAACTCTGCGTCGCGAGCAGCGCCTTCAAGCAAGGCACAAACAAGACCTTTTCCACCGTGGGGTGCTACCAATTTTGAGCTCATACTTTTTTCCCTCTCTGGTTGTATTCTTGTGAGAACATTTAACCTGCTTTAATTCCGGCCACATACACCGGATTCGGTCCAACGCGGAAAAACTGAACCAGCATTCAGTCACCGCAGTTATTTATAAAGAAGAACAACGGAAGTCAAGAAAAAACTCATGGTTGCTATCAATAAAAATGATAACATAGGTTCAAGTAAGCCGCTACGCGGCAGAAAAACCCCTCGCCTCTGACGACCATCTCCCCATTCTTTCTGGAAATCGCCTTCTTCAGTAATCAAAATCCTCTCCTCGTCCGTAACGTGTTGCGTAGGCGCTTTTTTCTACCAACCCCCATACGAAAAAGGAGAGGAAAATGGAAAAGTATTCCTGGTTCAAGACCGAGTGGCATGGAGCGTTCGATAAATCCTTGCAGGTGAACGGCCTGGGCGAGCGAAGCAGGCAGGCCTATACCCGGGCCATGCGCCTGCTGGTCGAGCACTGCGACAAAGCTCCGGATCGCATCACCGAGGAAGAACTCTTCGATTACTTCATCCACCGTCAGGAGGTCACCGGCTGGTCACCGGCCACCATGCGCATCTGCCATGCCGGCATCAAGTTCTTCTACAAGCATGTCCTGAAGAGGGATTGGCATCTTTTGCTCCTGGCCAGGGCCAAACGGGAGAAACGTCTGCCCGCGGTCCTTTCCAGGGAAGAAGTCAAAAGGATCTTGGCCAGGGTCACCACCTTCCACAACTACGTCTATCTGACGACCGTCTACACCTGCGGTCTCCGGCTCCAGAAAGGGTTGTTCCTGGAAGTCTCCGATATCGACGGCGCAAGGAAGATGATCCACATCCACCGGGGCAAAGGGGCCAAGGACCGGTAGTCCCCTTGCCGGAGTCCACCTATGCCCTGCTCCGCCGCTATTGGGCGACCCATCGCAACCCCAGGCTCATCTTCCCGGCCGTCGGCAGAGGGCGGCAAAAGGCGCCGATCTCGCAGGAATCCATGTCCATCGATGGCGTGCAAGGCGCCTTCCGCAGGGCCAAATTCGATGCGGACATTAAAAAACGCGGGGTTTCGATCCACACCCTGCGGCATTCCTACGCCACCCATCTGCTGGAAGCGGGCGTCAATCTGCGGGTCATCCAGCAATATCTCGGCCACTCCAGCATCGTGACCACCATGGTCTATCTCCATCTCACCAACAAGGGCATGGAGGATGCCTATCAGATCATCAACGCCGTGATGAAGGAGGTGTGATCATGCCCGCCATCGCCGATATCTTCAGAACCTTTGCCCAGGAATACCAGGAACGTTTTCCCAACCTGCCGGAGCAGCACAAAAAGGTGATATCTAGGCCATCGTCAACTGCCGCTCGGGCAACCTCGGGGTCACGGTTTACCGCTGCGAGGGCTGCGGCACGACCCATCATATCGACCGGTCCTGCGGTAACCGCCACTGTCCCCAGTGTCAGCACCAGAAAAGCCGGGACTGGCTGGAGAGCCAGTTGCGCCGCCGGCTGCCGGGCCAGCACTTCATGCTCACCTTCACCATGCCCGAACAGATGCGGTCTTTTTGCCGCAGCCATCAGCGTCTTGCCTACGAGACGCTGTTTTCGGCGGCTGCCGGAGCCATCAAAAAACTGGCACGGGATCCCCGGTATATCGGCAGTGATCTGCCCGGCTTCACCGGGGTCCTGCACACCTGGGGACGGCAGCTCCAGTACCATCCCCATGTCCACTTCATCGTCCCGGCCGGAGGTTTGTCAACAAACAGGGACCAATGGCTGGCCGCAGGCAACACTTTTTACCTGCCGGTCCGGGCACTGGCCAAGATCTTCAAGGCCAGGTTCAAGGCGGCGATGGAGAAAAACTCCATGCTGCCTCTCATCGATCCCTAGGTCTGGCAAACAACCTGGAATGTCAACTGCCAGGCCGTGGGCAATACCGAGGCCTCCCTCAAGTATCTTGCCCCCTACGTCTTCCGGGTGGCCATTGCCGACAGCCGCATCGTTGCGGTTGAAGACCGGCAGGTCACCTTTTCCTATCGCAAATCCGGAAGCAATCGCACCAGAAAAACCACCCTCGACACCCTCGAGTTTCTCCGGCGTTTCCTCCAGCATGTGCTGCCCTGCGGATTCATGAAAGTCCGCCACTACGGCTTCATGAACAGCGCCTGCAAAGTGTCGCTTGAGCGGCTTCGACTCATGGTCCTGGCCGCGCTTGAACGAGTCCTTTTCGACCTCGCAGACTTGGTCATAAAAAAGGCCGAGACGCCCAAGAAGAAACCTTTCTGCCGTCATTGCGGCGCACAACTGCTCTACCTGTGCAGCCTCATCCCCGGAGTACCCAGCCGGGGCGCGACATAGGCGCTTTCGCCGATTTCAACCAGTATCGTCCCCCGAAATTTCCCTCTTGTGCAGGAACAAGGGTGAGCTGCGCTCTGTTGAGCAAAAAACCTGCAATTTCTTCATTCAGATCGATGTGATTTCGATGGCTCGACATCCGTTTTCCTTGAACCGACGGCGCAACCCCCAGCCCCTGTAACAAATAATCGCTCAGATCCTCTCCCTGTTTCACCGCTCTCGCCAGGCAATACCCTATTACCCCGCGGCTCCTTGAACAAAGGATTGAATACGACCGCTGCGCGGATCGTTTCAATCCTTATTGGTTAAGTTGTGCTTGGATCAGAAAAACCAATCAGTTCCGCTGGTACTCCCGCCAACTTTGCCGTCCTGTTTGAAAATTATTCACAGGTAGGTTTTCCTGTTTAATTTCTTTAATTTCACCGGTACTGGTCTGTATGAAGGCTCTGACACCATCGTCTTCTTGATCACCTTTACCAATAAATAAGTTTGGAGTAAGCGCCAATCCTCTACCAAGATCCAGTTTATTTTTCACATTTACACCTTCAAGACCGTATTCACCAAAGATATTACGGTACCAGGATGTTCCTGTCTTGTAATACACGCCATACAGGTAAGAGACACCTTCAGCTTTGCAGGGGTCAGCAAATGGTTGATAAGTTGTGAAGGTTACCAATCCGCCAAGCAATGTCGCCTGACCGAGGTTTCGCTCACGATTATTATAAGAGTAGAAGTCTTTATACCAACCATCGACACAATTTTTTTCATTATCGCTCGCACAGCAGTTGCCTTTCATGTTGCTATCGGTTGCAACACAGGCCCCACGGACAGCAATATAGTTTTCAAGCTCACCAAAAGTATCAACGCTGGAAACAGGAAGACAATCGGTCGTATTATCTCTGCAGGTTAAGGAGGACAAATCCCCATTACCTAAGGTGTTTTGCACCTGTATTGCATCTACCTGCAACAAGCCCTTAGATCCCGGAGTTGTCTCATGACTGGTATTGCGCGGCACCTCCACGGTCTCCCAGGTGAGCATCCTGCCGGTTATGGTGTTTGTATCCGTGTCTATGACCGGAATCATCGGCTCTTTAATGCCATAAAAGCTTTGCTGTCGCGTATCGGCTTTATCATCCGGATCGAAGAAACGACCGGTTCCGAAATAAATCCAGTAATTATAACCATCGGTTCCTGCGGCTGGTGCCGCAGTTATCGACTGCCCTTGGCCTCCTGTTCTATTCGCATTGCCTTCACTGAGATCGAGCAATGGCTTGTTGATCGACCATACATCCGGAGTAGAAGGGTCATCTATCCCAATCTGATGGCCGCTTTTATTCATAACAAGCCGATAGAGATGCCCGCCACCCTTCCAATACCTTGCCCCAGAAACAGCATCAGTGGCAAAATCACCTTCCACTGTGCCGAAATATACCGCATCCGAAACATATTTCCCGGCGGCGCTAGGATTGATATCAAAATCGATGGTAACGGGATCCGACACAAATCCGTTCAAACTACTTGTCTCGTTAGGCAACGTAAAGGTTCCGGCATAGGCTGTCGCGCTCGACGGAGTACCCTTGGCAATCCGGAATGCCTTAATCGGTTTGTTATCAATGTCCACTAAACCTTCAAGCGGGAAAACACCTATTTTGGCCGGCTGGTCGCTCACCCCTTTCAATCCATCAACCCCGTGGGGTCCACTACCGAACACCAAATACCATCGGTTAATGTTGTCTTGTTTTTCAATGACCATCGTCGGTATAACTGTCGAATAACCAAGATCTGCCCATTTTTGCCCATCAGCGGCATCCACCTCCTGGGTCAGTTCGCCAAGAAGTACTGGAGGTTGTTCAGGATTGGTGATATCCAGGATGAAATACGAGGAAATGAATTTCCTGTTGCTGGTCTCGGTCGCATCAATTTCCTTGGCATTGACCGGGGTACCGCCGAAACCCAACCCTCCGACCAGAATCGTCCCCCATCCATTGGGGTGGTGATCCTCATCCGGAGTGAATATCTGCACATCAAACACTCTGGTTTTCAAATCGACAAAGTATTTGTGCCCATAGCTGGGATCTGTCAGACATTTGAGATGGGGATGCAAGTTGTACGGTACATAGGCCCACATTTCCGCTCCCAATGCCGGCGCCATCGACTCACCCGGAGAACACGTGCCATCGGTACTCACAGGCGTTAGACAGAACTGTTTCATTTTTTCGCTGTAGAAGCCTGCATTGACCGCATGCAGCATGCCGTCGTTGCCCCCGAAATAAACCATGTGACGCCGGGGCTTCCATTTGTTGACAAACGCAACATATGAAAGGTCATCGTAAATAAAATGATATCCTTCCGCTGGAGCAGATACAGCTTGTGGCGTGGAATGAATGACATCCCCCAATCGCCACGTGAATGCATGGCTTGTTCCGTTGATAACGCTCTGCCTGCTGCGCAACGGGGTCCGAGGCGGCCCATCACCGGCAACCGGATCCGTCTCACCAGTGTCCCACACCCCATTATGATTGAGGTCATTGGGTGTTTCATCGACAAGCCAATCCTTGCCGCGAAGCCAACTGATGATACGGTTCAACTCATACCCGCTCGTCGCGTTATAATCGGTTGCCAGGGTTGTCCAGGCAATCCAGTCAGGAGACGTAAGATCGACAGGAGGAACCTTTTCTTCCAAGGCAACCACCTCGCTCGGGCTATCATAATTGACAATACCGTTCCTAGGATTACCGTCGCGTAGTTTGTCATTCCAAGTGAAGATATACCGTTTCCGTTCGCTGGAAATGTAGACAGTCCTATTTGTTTCTGTGAACAGCGGATCATACGTCCGAGTCCCAGTGTTGTCGAAAGGAAAATCAGACAACCAGTCGCTGGCCGACCATAGAAAATTAATTTCTTCAAGTTCCTTTGCGTTGCTGCAGGTTACGACCCCATTCAAAACGGTAGGGGACACCATGCATGCCTTTGACTTTTTTACACTTTCATCAAAATAGACAATCACCCTCTTGTCCACTGATTTGTCGAGTATCCGGTCGTGATTTGTATCCTCGTACATATAACCGTTGTTATCGATAAACAGGCCATGCACGTCTCCCGCCCAACTGACCGTATACTTCTTATTGGTCGCATCGAATTTTTCCAACTCAGGCCAGAAAATCGCCTGATAAATAGCCCCCTCACCGCCACGGGAAGAGGAGATGACCGATGCTGCCGAACCGGACGAGGCCCGGGTTAGGATTTCACCAAATGCGGCCCGGAGACTCGTCTCCAGTTGCTCGGGGTTTTCACCGGGGAGGAGGTTAGTTCCGCCGTTGGTTGCGGCCAGAGTCATGAGGGTGCCGGCATTGCACTCACCGGTGGAAGTATCGCTGGCAGGGTTACCGGTTCGCACGATGTAGGTGGTGACCGGCTGCTTCGCTTCCGAACTCCCATCTGGCGTCGTCATGGTAGGGCTTGAGTAAACATGTGCAATGTCAGCATGTTGCCCGAAATAAGTCAGGTCGTCCAGGTAAGTGGAGGCATAGAGATAATGCTGGCCTTCTTTTGTGCATTCTCCCTCCTGCGACGTATTGAGCGTACCGACTTCCAAGGCGGGATAGATAGTCTGCAAAGACTTTATCGCATCTCCCACTTTCGAATTGATATCGGCGGTTGAGGCACCTTCGGTAATTACGAGGACATAATTCCCTTGGCACCAGGCCTGGACCGGATCGTCCGTCGCCGAGATGGAAAAATCCGTATCATTGATGCGGAATTGGCTGTTTTGGCCGTAATAGCCAAGGGCATTGAACATCGCTTCAGCCAAGGGCGTCCAGGAATTGGCCCGTATATTATTGATCTGCCCAACCAAATAATTGAGATGGGCAATTCCTGCCGTGGTGGCGGCGCTGTCTTTGATGGGCGCTATCACCTGGGCGCCGTCTTTATTTTCGTCCGGACAATATTTGACTATCGTCCCGTTGACATTGGCGCCTTGGCATTCGGTCTGGGCGCCGTTGATATTGAAGGCCATTGCGCCCATGCGCAGGTCTTTGGCGTGATCTTGGATGATACCTGTGGGCACCACGACCGCTCCATCGACGACCGGCGGTTTCACATACCCTTTCATCACTATCAGTGGCCGGTCGGTGCCAAACTTGGAGACAATCCCGGAGTCGATCATGGCGCCGACCATGCCCCAAGTTTCTGAGCTATTGGAGAGCTGATCAGTTGGATCAATAACCTCTGGCACTTTCAATGCGCCGCAATAATCCCACATGGCCTCTTGAACGCACGTCGTAAGATCGGGATTGTTATCATTGGTCCACTGGGCCGGAGTACCGGAGCTGGGAACACAAGAGGCGCCGGAACCATCGACATACACAGGAGCCCAATCCCCGACATGGCAACTGTTAGCGTTATTCTTATTGCACCGATATACCAGACGATCTGCAAAACATCGGTCTGGGAATCCGTTATTCGGCGTGGTGCAAGTCTTCTGCGCACAGGCGGATGCCAGAACCTCCGGCTGCCAACAACGCCCCACATACCCTTCCCGCTCATCACCAGGAAGAGAATGATTGTAGACACCGTGACACATATACCCGCTATCTTCGGGATCAATGGTGGCCGGAGCAACCCCATTGGTGTAGATTTTTTCGCAGGCGCTGGTCACTTCGCTCACATTGCCAAGTTCACTCGGTTGAGTGAACCCTTTCTGAACAATCGACCAACAGAGATGAATGGAATGATTATACGCGGCGTTGGAGTCAGCCAAGATGTTGTTTTGGCCGGTATAGGCAAGGCAATCATCGACAGATTGCTTTATCACGCCTTGGTTCGCTTCATCCCCCTTGGCCACCTCATCGATGGCAGTCTGGCAGGCCTGCTGGTTTGAACTGCCGATAAAACCTGTCGCGCTCACTCCCATTATGTTGATACGGGTGGTGCTGTCTGCAGTGTCAATCCAATTTGCTTCTTCAACTCCCCGGGTAGAAAAGGTGATGACGCGATTGCCACTGGACGAGGTGACCGGCACCTCCTTGACCAAGCCGCGCGAGGAGCAACCACGGCCCTGGCTGATCAGCTGTTGCAGGTCTGTATCATACTTACCGCCGGTGAGGATTTTTTTCTGAATATCGAGCTTGGAAGAGCTCAGCCAATTAAGGAGCTTACCGGTCGCGGCAAAGGCGGTCACTCCTGAAGGCGTGTCACCGACACTGACAATTTTGACATAAACATTGTCACTCGTATAGACTGCACCCGGACTGCCGGCAAAGGCCGCGATGGCATCCGCAACCGAGGCATAACTCACCTCCTCGAAATAACCTTCATCAAGCCGTGCCCATCTGCTCGCATCCGCGGCCCACGTTGTCGCCGTCCCGCCGACAGTTGCCCGGTAGAGCCTGCCATTTGCACTGACTATGTCGCCCACTGCATAAACATTGCCTGGAATCCAAGTGGAATTGACAGCCGTCCAAGCAACACCGACATCGCCGTAGATGGAAATGCCATCAGAGGGGTCCGAGTCATTCGCCGTACCTCCGGCGACGGTATAAAAGAGTTGATTATCGTATTGGACAAAGCTCTTGGCAGGATAGGTAATGCCGTGGACCCATTTGGCTGTTTCATGTACGCGCACCCAGGTCACATTCGTATCGGACTTGATGCCTACGCCGTTGGAAGTAGCGCTACTGGTCGCTCGGTAGAACACCCCTTCCGTGTAGACAATCTGATCGGCGGTATAGGCTGTGCCGCTTTGCCATTGTGTAACCCCAGGTATCCATCGGTACCATTTTGTGCTATCAAAAATCCCAGCATACGATTTCGAGGCTGAAGGGTCAAAATCGTTATCCACACACGCACCGCCACCGTTTGCAGCGTTTGTATCGACATAAGCGGTATCGAGCATGCTCCCCGAGTTGTCAACCACCAACAGCAGATTGGGATTCAATCCTGAAGAAAGAAATGGCGGAACACCTGCACCAGCACTACAAACCTGGTTGTCGCTCGCAGCGACACTGCCGACAAAACAAAACAACATCACAAGAAAAACCATTGGGTAATACAGCACAATCGATTTATTTTGATTCATAAAATCCTCCTTGAAAAGAAAGACATAAATCCCACTAATTTCTACGAAAAATCAAATATTTAAAAATATTTCAACACATTGCAACTAATACGGACAACTCCCTTCTGTACCCACCAAGTGTCGCCAACCCAACAAGATGATCGATTCTGCCCCCTCATAACCTTTCGTCTTTAAACTAGGATGCAATGTTGATTGAGAATAAATATCGTAAAGCTTTGCGACGCCGCCTTGTGCCGCCGACTTCCCTTTTCCTTCATACCCGGCCGCCATCTCCAACGCCCCCCCAGGCAAAACGTTCGTTTCGCCTCCGTAATAAAGGAAATTGCTGTTTGAAGGAAGAAGACGCTCTGCCGGAAAAGAAAAGGAAACATCATTTTGATTAACAGGATCGTTTATTTTCGCCTTTATGGTATCAGAATCCATCAAAGGGTTATCCCACAAGGTCAAGTCTTTTACATTCACTATCGTCCCGCCGAGAGTTGCATTGGGAAAACCAGCCAGACAACTGAAGCTTTGCTCTAACAATTCAGATCCAAGCGACATCGCCCCTTCAGCATCATAAAATGTTTTTTTATGAGTCCTGTCGTTTATTGCTATAGTTTTCTCTATAACCATATTATTCGTGGCCATCAAACCTACAAACGTCAATGCAACCATAATCATTAAGGCCAAAACTAACACAAACCCACGATCATCATGCACATATTTCATATCTATTCTCATAACAATGCACTCAATCGTATTTTGACTTAACATAATTTATCGTTACAGTTCTCTCCAACCCAACATCTTGCCTAGTTACTATAACACGTATAGTTTTTACATTTAAAACCGGATAATCATCAGCAACGTTCCAGTATATATTATATCTACCATCTTGAGATTCGACCGTTTTCGTTCCATCAGCCCCAATAGTAGTGGAATTCAAACCACCAGATCCAGCAACCCCAATATCATTAAATATCACGTCATCGTATTTCATGTAAATGAATCTTTCAATCTCTTTACTCGCCCAAACAGAGGCTGAAGATATACGGTTCGCACCGGCATTACCGCTGATCGATGTCGTCTGCATCGTCAGCACACCTACAATGCCAACAGTTACAACTGCGATGGCAACCATGACCTCAATGAGCGTAAACCCTTCATCGTTTACACAACGATTCATGTTTTTCTTTTTTATCATAACTTACTAAAGCCCCATGTTCCTGCATTGTACGGTAGAGATCGATAAACGGCGGCGAAAATGGTCATTGGGCGCATTCCCTGCTCCTGCACCATTCAGATCCCATGCTGCTCCGGACGCAGGTGTATACGTCATTGTGTTGGTGAAATTCTCATCTGGTGCCCCGGCTCGAGCAAGAATGGAAATTTCGACTGCGCGAATGTCGGCGAGATCAGCGGTAACGTTTCCATCCGAATCAAAATATCGGAATTCAATGGCCTGGATATTCTCGGCGATAGGCTGGAACCCGCCACCGGTATTTCTCCCCAATGGTGCGCTACCCGCATCCGCAACACCGTCCTGATCCGCATCATTGGCATTTGAAAATCCGTATGCAATATTCTCGTTGGTTTCGGCGGCAACTGGATCGTCGGAAATAGCGTCTCCATTGCCGTTGCCATCGAGCGCAAATTGAAAACGTCCCTTCGTCGCCGTTATAATGCGGGCGTTTGCAGTTTTCTGAGGATCATAGCCAGCCATTCGTATATCCCTGGCCATCACTTCCAGCACCGCCCTGATGTTCTGTTGCATCTCAATGACATTCTCTTGAGCGGTATTGGAGCGCACCGCGGCTTGATAGATCCAGATCATCGCAGTACCTATGATCGACACGATAGCCACCGCTATCATGAGCTCGACCAAGCTAAAGCCACGGTCGCCCCCCTTTTCATGGAGAGCAATCCTTTCTTGGCGAAATTGTATCTTGCAACCCATCTTATTCAATCTTGATCCCCCCCGTTAGCGAGAGCCTGATAACCGCCGAACCTCCTCCGTTTTTATTCAATGTGACACTGCCGGCATTGCTTGGCATCCCGGTCGGCAAAAATCCGGTTACCCCCCCTGCAAATGTCTGCGCACATAAAGCGACGCCCTGCGGCATGTCGACCTGTGCCAGATTACCCTCAGAACCATTACGGATTTTATCCCCTGCTACCCCGCCCCCAGCGCCATCATCGACAAAAACAGAATAACCGCCACCGGGAGAGGGAACCGAGCCGGGCAAACCTGGGCAAGGAACCACATTAAAGGCCATCACAACATTCCTGGAATTTCTCCTGATTGCCTCCATCTTCACCATTTGAAGATCTGAATACAACATACGGGCGTTTGCCTGTAAACTCCTCATAGGCCGCCATGAAACTCCAACAGCAACCAAAATTCCAATAATGGCGACAGCTATCATCAGCTCCACCAACGTAAAACCAGAGCGGCGCGACAAACGGACCTTATTGTATATACCTACAATCGCAAACCGTTGCTTCACTATGCCCCCCCCACCTGCCTTTTGATTCCCCAACCACTGTATTAATGAGTACGTTAATCGGCGAACTTTGCGCATGCTTCTCTTGCTACTAATTAAATTTACGACCTGAATCAGTGACGACTGAGCCCGAATTTCTCTGTTGAGCTCCGTCGAGGGCGTTTTTAAGCTGCAGCAAAGCCGAAATCCCCTTTCTCTGCCGAACATCGCTGCTACAACGGCGATTTGATCATTGAAAATCCCGTAATTTCATAGATCAAGGACGGGCTTGTCCTGCATTGTTTTGATCTTCCTGGTTTCGTTGACGATCAACGTGCCGACCTTCTTGCCCGGCCGAGGCGTGATTACCTCGCCTTGGGCAAAGACCCGGTCGCGCCATTCCAGGACATTGCTTTTCCGGGGATTCCACTTGACGATATAACCGACCTGGGCATCCGAAAGGGCAATCAAGGTGTCGAGCGCATCGTGGGCCGCATCGGCACGGACCAGGATTTTTCCCTCGGTCGACACCCTGGCGTGGACGATCACCCGCCGGATAAATCCCACAAAACCTTGCTGACCATGCTGGCTGGCCCGGCCAAAGCTCCACCTTCAGACACCAGCCTTCCAGCCCAAGGTAGGCTGTGATCGGGGTATAGCTGTCATACAAAGTCGGGAATTTACCTAAGGGAAATTATATTTCAACTCATGCAAGAATCCGACCAAAAAATCTCGCAAACTCATCGTTCTTCCCATTCCCTTGCAGCAACAACCATTTTTCCCCTGTTCAAAACATGAGCGAAACAATTTCAACCCCATCTCTTGTTAACAATTTTTACAATTCGACTTTTTGCTAACAACAATGTTTTGTCCCGTGGAGTCTTTTTACCTCGGTCACAAACCATATTCTTTGAGCTTCCCGAGCAGAGCTGGATAACTTAAATCCAGCAGGCGCGCCGCTTTGCTCTTGTTGCCGCCGGCAGCCTCCATAGCCCTGCCGATCAGCCGTTTTTCCATGATCACTTTCGCTTCCTTGAGCGAATAGGTCCCCAACAAATCATCGATACGGCGATGCTCATCCTTGGCCCCGAACCGGTTTGGCAAATGTTCCGGCAGAATGATATTCTTGTCGGTGAGAATCAGGGCTCGTTCCAGCACATTTTCCAGTTCGCGGACGTTTCCCGGCCATTGGTATTGCATCAACAATTCCATGGCGGCCGGCGCTATCCCCTGAACCTCGATCCCCAGCCGAACAGCAAACTTGTCGAGAAAGAAACGACTGAGGAGCGGCAGATCCTCGAGATGCTGCCGCAGCGGAGGGATGTGGACATGCATGACATTCAACCGGTAGAACAAGTCTTCCCGGAACAATCCCTGCTGCACCAAATCGGCAAGTTCCTTGTTGGTTGCGGAAAGTACCTTCACGTCGACCGAGTGTCCCTTGACCGCGCCAACCCTGCGCACCTCCCGTTCCTGGAGGACCCGCAGTAGTTTCACCTGAAGATCAAGCGGCAATTCCCCGATTTCATCGAGAAAGAGCGTCCCTGTGTCCGCCTCGTCAAACAATCCCTTTTTATCTCGATCGGCGCCGGTAAAGGCCCCCCTGACATGGCCAAAAAATTCGCTTTCCAGCAGATTTTCCGGAATGGAGCCGCAATTGACCGCGACAAACGGCGCATCGTTTCCCTTGCCCGCCGCATGAATACCTCGGGCCACCAACTCCTTCCCTGTGCCCGACTCGCCGGTGATCAACACGGTCGTGTTGTACCGCGCCACTTTTTCCGCCAGATGGAAGACTTCCTGCATCACCTTGCTCTTCCCAACCATGCCGCCAAAGGAACGTTGGCTGTCGATAGCCTCGAGATGAGCCTTCAGTTGCCTGTTTTCCTGCCGCAGTCGTTCGCGCTCTTCGGCTTTGCGCAACACCAACAGAATCTCTTCGAGCTTGAACGGTTTGGAGATGTAATCGTACGCGCCTTGCTTGACTGTCTCGATCGCCTGGTCGACCGTGCCATAGGCCGACATCATGATAATCGTGGCCAGTAAACGATGCTTCTGCACCCGCTCCAAAAACGCCATGCCATCCATGACCGGCATCCGCAGATCACAAAGCACAAAGTCGTACGCATTGTGCCGCATCCGCTCGAGGCCCTCGGCGCCATCGACGGCGACATCGACCTGATATCCCTGCTTGGCGAGCAAGGCATGCAGCATGTGCCGCATGTTGGCCTCGTCGTCAACAATCAGGATCGTCTTCAGCATGGCGCATTCTCGTTCTTGACAGTCCCATCCTGTGGCATCGGGATATCGCTGGTCTCGAAACCGTCTCTCGCCAACGGAATGGAAATGACAACCGTGGCTCCCTCGCCCGCTCGGCTCCGCATTTCCATCCGTCCCCCCATAGACTCAATCAGGGCCAATGAAACCGATAACCCCAGCCCGGTGCCGGCACCAGGCTCCTTGGTAGTAAAGAACGGATCGAACACCGTGTCGAGCAGTTCATCCGGTATACCGATACCGTTATCCGCAATAGTGATCCGAAGCATGGGACAGCCATGGCCCGGCGCGGCACTCAGGGCGGTGGCAATGCAAATCGCACCGTCACCCTGACGTCTGGCACTCTTGACGGCATCCGCTGCATTCAGCACGCAATTCAAGATAACCTGCCGCAATTGCTCATGATCAATATCGACACGGCTTCGCTCCGCTTGCCGGGAAAGATCGAGCCGAATCCCTTTGAGCAACGGTTGAACCGTCAGGTCGCCGACGATTTCACCCAGCAGATCATGCACATCGAAACACACCGGCTCCCCTTTCCCGGTTCGGGCATAGTCCAACAAACGGCGAATCAGGTTGTCCATCCGCTCCAACTCCCCCAGGGCCTTGGCAGTGTACTCGATCCGTTCTTCGTCCCGGCAGTCGCTCATGCTCAGCAATTGCAGATACCCTTGCGCCACCCCTAGCGGATTACCGATTTCATGAGCCAGACCGGCCGCCAACCTGCCGACCGAGGCCATTTTTTCCGCCCGAACCATTTCCCGTTGATTCTCCCGCAACAAAGCGTTCTTGATGGCAAGTTCGTCAACCGCTCTAGTCAATTTTTCCTTATCGGCCTCGATCCGCTGCACCATGGCCTGAATGGAACCTGCCAACTGGCCCAGTTCGTTGGTGGGTCGTTCACTGAGAAAAACGTGCAGGCCGTCGCTCCGGTAATTTTCCGCAGCCCGAACCATCCTGTCGACTGGATGGACGTAGGATTTCAGCAACCGGAAAAAAGCGAGCGCCACCAGAATAAAGGCATTGAACACCAGATAGGCGGCTATGACCTGTTCCTTCTTCCACAACGACTGGAATATACGGGAAAGCGGGATACCAGCAGCGGCAACTCCCATGGAGGCGTCCGACAGCGCAACCGGCACGGCCACGTACAGATACGGCGAAGCAACCAGATCAAGCAGTGACGTGTTGGCAAGAGAGGTATGTGCTGCCTGTGTTTTTTCGACAGTGGTTATCACCGATTGCATTCCCTGTCGGCAGGCCGTTTCGCGGGGATGAGCGGGATAATGCCCTCTTCTCCAATACAAGCAGCTTTCGGGTGCGTCGACGAGCAACGATTGCAGCTCGGGCGGCAAGGGACGTCGATCGCTCTGGTGAAAGGATGAAGAGCCAACGGCGAGGAGGTGTTGCAGATGTCTCGTTTCACGGGCCAGGATATCTCCCGCCCAGAACGGCACAATGACGAAATTTGTCACCACCATGCTGCCACCGGCAAGGAGCAGGAGCGAAAAACCGATGGAGAGCTTGATTCGTTTCACGGGCACACCGGGTTAAGGCAAACGGCTGTTGCCGGATATAAACATCTTACCGCAGGAGCAACCCGGTAACACGGGAAAAATGTTCGTTCCGGGTGAGGAGAGGAGGCCTGTGTCGAAAAGCAATGGCGGCAATCCGGATATCGCTGGCGGGAATGGGCAACCCCTGCCCCGTAATTGGTGCAGAACCGCACAAGAATAATCGGTGGTCCCTCATTCGTAAGGGATGAAGTCGCCCTGGGAGCTAACGCCCGGTCTCGCCGGGGGGTGGCTTGCGGCAATCCGGCCTGTCGAAATAGATGATTCCTGCCTGGTCCATACAATACTCCAGCTTGTAGGGATTGGAGGGCAGACTCTCCAAAAGGCCGGACGCGATCAATTCGACGAGCGAGCCGGGGTTGCGCCCCACGGCTTGCTCATATTTACCGACAGCCTTTTCGATCACCCGAACCCCTTCCAGGGCTTGCAGGCGTTGCACCATGTCGGCATATCCCGGTTCCTCCTTGTCCTTGGTGGCGAGCATGGATTGCATGATCACGATGGCGGATTCTGTTTCTCCGCCTTTCTGGGCGAGGCGAGAGCCGAGAATCGTCAGAAAGGAGGGGGCGTTTGGTGTCTTGGCTGCTTCCAGATACAATTTGCCAGCTTCTCCCGGCCTGTTGCGGAAATAGTATTCGTTGAACCCCATGTCGTGCAGGGGCCGCCAGTCCCACGGCCGGTTCCGAGCCGCGATTTTCAAAATGTCTTGGGCCTCGGCAACCATCCAAGCCGGTTCCCATGGCAGCCATCCCTGGGCCAGGGTGTAGGTCTGGGCAAACGCGGGATCAAGGGTTTGACTGCCGACAAAGAGCTGATGGATCGTCGGCCAATCATACTGTTTGGGGACAACCCGGAAACCACCCTGAGGGTTGCGCACCACTTCCGTGCCGAGCCGCGCCCCAGCCTCAAGCACCATGAGATCCGCAACCAGCCCCTTGAATTCTCCGGCCAGAACCTGAAGCACCAGCGGAGGAAGATTCCAACTGCTGGAGTGTTGGCTGCGAACCACATGATCAGCCCGGTAACTCAACAGGGTGTGGTAACTGGCAACATAGAGGCTCCCCAGAAAAACGCAGAGCGCAATATTGCGAACAAGCCCGGTGCTCATGCCAGTTCTTTCCTCTTGAATAATTGCACCGCAAAAAAGAGCAGCAGGGCGGAGTAGGTCAGGCAATACAAGACTAGCAACCCGAATTCCTGCCCGCTGAAAGCGAGGCCATACGCCGCAACTGCTTTCTTGTCGAAGAGCGAGAGATTGGGGAAGACCCAGGAGAGGGCGACCACCACCTTTTCCTGGCCGATCAGAATGCCGGCATGAGCATTCTCCACCACCACCCGGCGGAGCAGCTCCATGTTCTGGCCCAGAAAATAGGTAGACACCGCCAGCAGCAGGGCAACAAAGGGTTGACTGGCGAAGCTAAAGCACAGCATGCTGACCGCGAGCATCATCATCAGTCCCAACCACTGGCTGCCTAGGGCCATCCCATAGACCAACCAGGAAAATTGCGGCGGCACATAGGCGGGAAACTGCCATGTCACATACCACATGGAAAGAACCGCACCCCCGCCAAGGATCAGGGCGGCGGTAAGCAGAATCACTCCCAAGCCGAAAAACTTGCCGACAATGTAGTGCCAGCCCGCCACGGGTCTGGACATGATCAGCGAGATGCGGTTCCGTTCGAGATCGTCGGCCATGATTTTCATGCCGAGAAAAAAGACGAGCAAGAGTCCGGTAAGGGACACGGCGGACAACCCGAACTCCACCGAGACCTTGCCCAGATCCCAGGTAAAGAGCTGGGCCACGAAGACATTGGCCATGGTCAGCACAATGGCGAGACAAACGATAGCCCACAGGGCTTTATGGCGGATGCCCTCGATATAGGTGGCAAGGGCGAGATACCAGAGATTACGCAGGGCAGGCATGGTCCGCCTCCTCGATGACCTCGACAAACCGTTCTTCGAGATGCGCCCCGCCGGCGACGAATTCGGCCAAACCGCCGTAATAGAGCAAGCGTCCTCGGTGGATGATGCCAATGCGGTCGCACAGGTCCTCGATGTCACTGAGGATGTGGGAGCTGAAGAAGACGGTTTTTCCTTGGGAGCGCAACTCGGCGATGAGTCCCTTGATCAGATGGCGGCCCAGGGGGTCGAGACCGCTCATGGGCTCGTCAAAAATCAGCAGTTCCGGGTCGTGAATGAGGGAATTGGCCATGCCCAACCGCTGTTTCATGCCCTTGGAGAAGCCGCCTACCAGCCGGTCGATGGCCGTGCTCAGGTTCATGCGTTCCAGGAGCAGGGGAATGCGTTTCTGTAATGAGGCCTTGTTCATCCCGCTCAACCGGCCGGAAAGGAGCAGGGTCTCGCGAGCGGTGAGATGGTCGTAGAAGAAAGGAAACTCGGAAAGATAGCCGATCCGGTGACGAAACTCCTCCTGGCCGACCAGATGCCCCAGAACACGCAGGCTGCCGCTGTCCGGCCGCAGGAAATGGAGCAGGAGTTTGATGGTGGTGGACTTGCCGGCCCCGTTGGGACCTAAAAAGCCGAAGACCTCACCCCTAGAAACGGCAAGGGAGATGTCATGCAACACCCTGTTACGTTTGCGGCCAGAGCCGAAGATTTTGCTCACGCAGTTGATGTTGATGGCTGGATGTGTCATAAAAATTATCTGTAATTTCCCTTGGGTAACCCCCCGGCTTTGCCGGGGGACTCCAACAGTTTGACAGTTTCAGGATTATTGAAAGTTACCAGTTGTCTGAGTATGAATGATTCATGGGATTTCATAGTCGGAGAACATGCGTATCATGGGATGCAACTTGGTAAATGTTGGCAATGAGCTAGATTTAAATGAAAAATTTTCCAACTATAGTGTCTCTCGCGGTGCCCATCTCTACCTAGAGATGGTGAACGGTGATAAATCTGAATTCCCGTCAAGTTACCACAGGTATAGCCGATAACTTGACCACCGAATGGTGGTCAGTAAATCTGTTGAACATGCCGCTTTGAGCGGCTCCAAATCTTTCAAGCCACCGGCTTTGCCGGTGGTCACTGACTGGGAGTCCACCGCAGAGAGCCGCTATAATGTTAATTGATACTGTTCTTGAAAAGTTTGCGGTTCATAGGCTCTGGGGGGATAAGTAATTGGGGATATTTCGATTGTTGATCATGCAATAGAGCAGTGGCTGTTTCTTTGTAGGGCAAAAAATCACGATCATCTTTTGCCTGTTGCAAGAACTTTTCCAAAAACATCCGCCAGTCTTTTGCACTTCTATCGCCCGCCAGCAGATCGGGGACATTTTTGTTTTCTTTCTCCTGCCGCCAGCCGACAATACCGATGTTATAGAGGGCGTAAGGGTTATCCGGTACAAGTTCCAAGGAATTCTGAGCAAATTTCATGGCCGTGGAAAGATCATTTTGTATCCAGGCCTTTTGGGTTAGGAATTGATAGCAATTGGTCAGTATATAGCGGATGTATTCCGGAGGCTCTATGATAAGTCGGAGTTTTCCTGCGGCCATAGCATAATCTTTCTCCTCATACGCCTTGACGCCATGAAAATAGTAGGTTGCCCATCGAAGTATATTGCCTTGTGCTTTATGAAAAAACTTTTCCCCCATAGCTTCAAGTATTTGCTGTGCGGTCTCGAAATCACCGATATTGGTTGCGAATTTCACTATATCCACGGCACTGGTTATATTTTTTGGATCATTAATGTCACTGCTGGTACGGGGGGCATCTTTCGGAAGAGGAATATCACTACGGATGATTATGGCACAGTTTTTTCCGTAGAAGGCAAGATGCCAGTCCTTGCTCAACAGAAGACCCATGGCGAGGCCTGGATAAACATGGCCGACACACCAGAGATCGCAGGGGTATTGTTGGGTTATTTTTCTGATATCTTTCCCTGACATGAAGTTGAAAAAAACATCACTCCATTGCCGATAAGGGAAATGTCTGGCATCAAAAAAGACGGTGTTTTCAGGCCATAACTTCCAAAGCAGATAGGCCCCCTGGTCGTAGGTGTTACCGATGCGGGCATGGGGGAAATATTTTTTTATATATTCAGCCTCCGTTACGGGACTGGCATCACTGATGCCGAAACCCATCCATTGATATCTTTCCGGCTTGACAAAAGAATTGTACAGGGAAAGCCCGGCAAGCAATATGCCGAATAGAGTCACCAACACAGGAAGCTTGCGGGACAATGGCAGGGCATATTTCCATTGTGGCGGAACCACAGGGGCAAGAGACAGAAGATACAGGCTGGAAAAAAGAAAAACGGGTACCCAATAGAAGGTAGTGCGAAAAAAACAGGTGTAGAGAGAGGCAAAAACCAGGTTTGCCAAGAGGGATGACCATTCTATTTTTTTGAAGTTTCGTAGAAAGAGCAGAAGCAGAATGGCAATGACGATATCCGCTCCCAAAACAAAAATATAGGTATCTTCAAAGACGAAAGGCGAATCATACGCCGCTATCTTTTGATTGTACTTGGTATTTGCCACTGTTGGCAGCAGGTCATAAAAAAGCTGAAGTGGATAGCTGTAGCCGTAGGGATTCAGCAGCGTGGTGAAGGCCGCAACAAACAAAGCAAGAGTCAAATGCTTCCGGACTTTTGACGGCAAGATGTTGTGCGGGCTCAGCCAGGTGTTGCCCATCTCCCCCAGCCAGACAAGAACGAGAAACACCGCACCGAAGACAAACCCGCCATGGGTGTTGACCCAGGCCAGCATGACAACAGGGAAGAGATAGCAGCTTTTCCATACTTCTTCGTGGCTGCCGCTGCGGATATGCCACCAGTTCCAGGCAAGCAGGGTCATGAAGACAAAGGAGAGAATCTCCGGTTTTTCAAAGGCGGCGGTATATGACATGATCACTGCCAGCAGGCAGAGAAACCAGGTCAGGGGATGGTTGACAATTCGCAGTTTACGGGCATAAAGGAAACAACCCAGCACAGGGATCAGCATGCAAAGGTAGCGAAAGGCAAAGATACCAACCAGTCCTGTGGTTTTGTGGAGTAAATATAAAAAGATATCCGGCAACCAGGTACAATAGATGGTATCGTTGGTGGCAGGCGTCCAGGAGAAGATCGTATGATCGGCAATGAGCGTCTTATGCTCTAAGAAATATTTACCATAGAGCATATGGAACCAGATATCCCCATCTCGTACTGGCAGGGCATAGCGGAATGCCAGAGTAACCAGGGTGATGAGCGCAAGGGTTGCGGCCCAACCCCAATGCCAAGGGGAATTGGTTGGTGCTTTCAGAGGAGGAGTTGAAATTAGGCGGTTTTCTTGTTCCAGCATAGAAGCATTTCCAGGCCGTTGATAGCATAAGTGAAACGGCTGACGGACCACGAAAATCGGGCAGGAAGCAAGGCCTCCAGCTCAGACTGGATCCGCATGAATTTGCCGCGGTCCAGCTTGCGAACAAGATACGCCAGGGGGCGTCGCCACGGAGAGCATGGCAGCACCGCATCAAAAACGGCTATATACCCGCCCGGCTTGCAGACCCTGTGCATCTCCAGGATCATCTGACGGGCTTCGGGGTCAGGTAGGTGGTGCAGCACGCCAATGGTCCATACGCTATCAAAGATATTGCCGGTAAAGGGGAGTTCGGTTGCCGAACCGGTAACCGCTGTCCCATCAGTCTGGTGATAGGCTTGAGAGTATGGAAAGGATATGTCTACCCCTATGGGTCTGGCATCTATTTTCCACAACCAGCTTGATGGCCCGCAGCCGACATCGAGCATGGCGCCACAGACCTGCCATGTTTTACTTGTTTCGCGTAATTGCCGGGTCAACAGTCTTTCTGCACCGGGAGCAAAAAGAGATTGTGCCAGTCGATACAACAGTGGATGCGCAAGCAGTCGGTGAAAAGACGTTAGCATGAGTCATGGAGCCCAAGAGGAAGCGAGTCTTGTTCAATAAAATAAGCCGGCCGGTTCCTGGATTCATCAAGAGTACGCCAGAGATATTCGCCGATGATGCCCAGCATCATGATCTGGCCTCCGCCCAGAAGCAGGATGGCAGTCATGACCGAAGACCACCCTACCAAGGGACTGCCAAACAGGATACTCCGGGTAATAACCAGCAGAGCATACAAAAAGCCAAATCCAGCTATCAGGAAGCCGCTAATGGTCATAAGTTTAAGAGGAACTCCGGAAAAAGCGATGATCCAGTCGGTAGCCAGACGTAACCGGCTGCGAAAGTTCCAGCCTGATGTACCGGTTCGCCGCTGTTTGCGATCATATTCTACCCATCCCTGCTGGAAGCCCAGCCAGGCAATGAGTCCAAAAAGCGAGGTATTGCGTTCTGGACAGGTGTTGATTGCCGCGACTACTTTATTGTCCAACAGGTAAAAATCGGCCCGAGAAAGATCAATTCCGGTTGAGGCACTCCCGAACCGAGTGAGAAGACGATAGAATAATCTAGCGAAAAGCCGTTGGAGCAGAGGTTCGTTCTCCCTGCCCTTCCGTAGTGCCCAGACAATATTGCTCCCCTCTCGTAACTGTCTGAGCATCTGCGGCAACATTGCCGCATCGTCCTGGCCATCTGCGGAGATGCACAGCACACCATCTCCAGTAGCCATCGCCAGTCCGGCACGGATAGCTATATGGCTGCCGCTTCGTCTGCTGAGCCGAATAGCTCTGAGGCCTGGCTTATCCAAATTGGACACGGCAGCGAAGGTATTGTCTGTTGAGTGATCATCAATCACGATAATTTCGTAGGATTCCACCATATCTCTGCTCTCACCGATAGCTGTTAGCAGCTCATCAATGGTTTGCGGGATATTTTCCTCCTCATTACGAGCTGGAATAACGATGGTGAGTTTCATTGTGTATCTCGGATAATTCTCGCAGGGTTTCCTGCCACAACTGAACCTGGGGGGACATGCTTGATGACAACGGATCCCAGGCCAACCAGCGATTTTTCACCTATTTTTGTTTCCTGGATGACACGCGCCCCTGAGCCAAGATAGCAGTTATTACCTAGAGTAACATTGCCAGAGACGGAGACATTGGATCCAATCAAGCAATAATCCCCTACTGTGCTTTCATGGGAGATAACGGTATTAGGAAGGATGACCACGCTTTGTCCCACGGAAACATCGGCGGTAAGAACAATATTGGCCATGAGCAGAGTGTTAATACCTATAGTGCAACCGATGCCAATTGAGGCAGAGGGATGGATGATGGTGGCAAATCGCTCTGGTTCCACCTCCAGTGAAGCGATCAATGTTTGCCGTTGCCGGAACGTCTCAGGCCTGCCAGGAACTGCGAGCACAAAAGCTTCTTTATTATGCGCCAGTTGTTCACGCCCGCCCAGTACAGAATAAGCACCGAAACGAAGACCATGTTTTTTAGGGTCATCGTCAACAAACCCGAGCAGATGCCAAGTCTTTTGCTGATGATTGATGGCCTCTACTACTGAGGCAGCTTCTCGGGCATTGCCGCTGAAGGGAAAAAGCAAAAGCTTTTTCGTGACAGGAGGCTTTTGTCTATTATAGCCGGGCAAGAGGTTTAACTCCTGTTGACAATTAATATCCCGGTCAGAATAATTATAAGACCAAGGATTTTTTGCCAGGATAGACTTTCACAAAAGAGTAGCACCGCCCCCATGGTCACGAGGAGAAAGGTTAAACTGACAAGCACAGGGTATGCAATACTTAGAGGCTCCACCGAGAGTACCCTAATCCAGACCAAAGTGGCCAAGGCATAGAATATGAGACCAAGATCAAAAAGCGGCTGTTTTGCCAAATTGACAAACCCTGAGATCCCCGCAGTAAGTCCACCCGCCCTTTCGACCCCGCTTCTGAGCATGAGATTCGCCATCACTGCCAAGAGAGCATTTATGAGTACCAGCAGCCATCCGGTTTTGCTCATAATGCACAGGCCTCCCTCACTGCCCCTACAATTTGGAGTAGATTTTTTTCATCCATACCACAAAAGAGCGGCAACAAGATAACCTGATCACGACTGGATTCACTGCATGGCAAATGCCAACCGTTTGGGGCATACGGCGACTCCTGGTGGGCATTCATGACACCCCGCCGGCAGGCAATCCCATTGTTTTGCAAGAACTGCATGATGCCTCGTTGGTTCTGAGTGGTGGTACCCGCCAGCCGCACAGGGTAACTCTGCCAGTTGGTTTTTGCAGACAATGGTTCAAAGGGCAGGATAATGCCATCCACATCGCGGAGCATTGCTTGATAGCGCGTTGCAAGCTCGCGTCGCTCTCGCACCATGCCATCCAGTTTTTTGAGTTGTTCTATACCAATTGCTGCCTGAATATCTGTCATTCGATAATTATAACCGGTGACGAGATACTCTTCAAAGACAACTGTATTGGTCATGTGTCGCGCCAAATCTGAGGCACCCATGCCATGCTGACGCCAGAGACGGAATTTGCTGTCCAGCTCCGAGTCGTTAGTAGTGAGCATGCCGCCGTCGCCGGTTGTGAGCACCTTGCGAGGGTGAAAGCTAAAGCAGGCCACGACCCCCTGGGGACTGCCAATTTTCTCCCAGGTTTTTCCATCGTCCAGGAAGATCTCGCTGCCTATTGCACAGGCGGCATCCTCCACCACAGGCAGGTTGTACTGTCTGGCAATCTCAATAATGGCACTGATCGCACACGGCATGCCCATCTGGTGTACTGGCAGGATGGCTGCTACCCGGCCTAGCCTCACTTTTGCCGGATCAACAAATCGCAGGGGTGACCCATCAAGGCAAAGTCGTGCAACATCCCGGTAGTAGAGTTCTCCTCCTCTCTGTTCACACTCCTCTGCGAGAAATCGTTTCAGCGCAGTCACATCCATATTGTAGGAGATGGGTTCAATATCCACAAAGACCGGTTCAGCTCCGCAGTAGCGCACCGCATTGGCTGTGGCTATAAAACTGTGGCTCACCGTAACCACCACATCCCCCGGCCCGACCCTGACCCCCAGCAGGCCCAGATGCAAGGCGGTGGTACAGCTTGAAACCGCACAGGCATGGCGAGCTCCGACATATGCTGCAAAATGGTCTTCAAACTCTTTGACTTTTGGGCCTTGGGTTACCCAGCCGGAAAGAATGACCTCGCGGGCGGCGGCAGCTTCTTCTTCACCAAGGTATGGCTTTGCAAGAGGGATCAGCATCTTACCAGTTTCGTCCAGTTTCATTGTGGAGGAGGTTTGCCAGGCCAAGGGGATGATCACGAAAATAGGAGATGGTCTTATTCAGTCCATCTTCAAATGCAGTGGCCGGTTTCCAGCCGCACAGCCCCATAAAGGCAGAGGGATCGGCATACAGTCGGCTGACATCGCCTGGCCTGCTCGCACCAAACCTGACCGAAGACGCGGCATTTCCTACCATGACAACCAGTTTTTCAGCCAGATCTTTGATGGAAATCTCAAAATTACAGCCAATATTCAAAGTCTTTCCGATCATAGCCTCGCATTGCGCCGCCGCCACAAGCCCGGTGGCTGTATCCTCGACAAAGGTGAAATCTCTGGTCTGCAAACCGTCTCCGAATACGACGATTTCCTTGCCGTTCAAGGCGCGGACAATGGATTTAGGAATCATTTCCCCGGCGTCTCCCTCATGGTGGGAACGAGGACCATAGGTGTTGAAAGGCCGGACGATCACCACAGGCAGACCGTATGTACGGTGATAGGCGTGGGCATAAGCCTCTCCGGCCAGCTTGCTGGCGCCGTAAACGGTGCAGGGCCTGGTCGGATGGGTTTCTGTCATGGGCACATGTTGTGCCGAGCCATAGACTTCCGAAGAGGAACAATGAATGAATCGAGCCACCTTGGTCCGTCTGGCAGCGGCAAGCAGAACCAGAGTACCCTCGGCGTTGACCCTATGGTTCTCAAAGGGGTGGGCAATGGAATGCCTGACCCCAAGGCAGGCAAGGTGAAAAACTACCCGAATATTGTGAAAAGCCCGCTCCACATCACCGGGGTCAGTGATTGAGCCTTGCTGAAACTCGAAATCCGGATTGGTGAAATGATGGGCAATATTGGCGACCTTGCCGTTTGTCAAATTATCGAGTACTCGAACCTTGCAGCCCTTCGCCAGGAGTTGATCGACCAGGTAGGAGCCGATAAATCCCGCACCTCCAGTTACGAGACAATGCCTACCGGTTTGCCCTATCATTTGAGGATATCCTTGAGACTCTCACAAACAAAGTGGATCTGCGCCTCGGTAAGTTCTGGATACAGCGGGAGAGAGAGCAACCGTTCCGCAAAGGCTTCGGTCACTGGGAAGGAACCGGCTGGCAGATGGAGGCGGGCATACGCCTCTTGCCGGTGTAGGGGCACGGGGTAATGAAGACCGGTATTGATACCCTTTTTCAAAAGCGCTTGTATGATGTGATCTCGATTTTCCACCTGGATGACAAAAAGATGATACACCGATTCATTACCAGGCAGAGTCCGGGGCAGAATCAAGTTAGGGACACCCCGCAGGAGTTCCCGGTAGCGTTGGGCATGCCTTCGGCGTGCCTCGGTCCACTGGGGCAAGTATTTGAGTTTTACGGAAAGAGCGGCGGCTTGCAGGGCATCGCAACGACCATTGTATCCTTCCATGACATGGGAGTACTTGCGAATCTGACCATGATCCCTAAGCATGGTAATGGTTATGGCCAGTTCAGGATCATTGGTGGTCACCGCACCGGCATCGCCACAGGCGCCGAGGTTCTTCCCAGGATAAAAGGAAAAAGCTGCGGCATGGCCCAGGGTACCGACGGTGCGCCCCTTATATTCGGCCAAGTGTGCCTGACAGGCATCTTCGACCACCCACAGATGATGTTTTTTGGCAATGGCGGTGATGGGATCCATCTCCGCTGGCTGCCCATAGAGATGTACGGGAACAATACCTTTGGTTTTTGGTGTGATGGCGGCTTCGATTTTCTCGGGATCAAGGGTGTACGTTTCCGGATCAATATCCACAAAAACGGGTTTACCGCCGGCTTGGCTGATAGCCTCGGTGGTAGCGATAAAGGTGTTGGGAACCGTAATGACTTCCCCTCCTGAACGCAACCCCAGGGCCAGGAAGGTGAAACGCAGGGCATCTGTACCGCTGTTGAGGGCGACGCAATGCGTACTACGCGTCAGGGCGGCAAATTCCTGTTCAAAGTCCTTGACGTATTTTCCGCCAATAAAGGAGGCAGAATCGAGAATCTCGGCCCAGAGAGGAAGTATTTCCTGCTTTAGGGCACTGTTTTGGGCCTTGAGATCGAGAAAGGGAATGATCATGGTTGCGGGATTTTTTTGATAAATTTTGCTGGGTTGCCGGCCCAAACTTCACCTGGTGGTACATCGGCCAATACCAAACTCCCGGCACCGATAATGGCGCCGGCTCCGATGGTAATCCCGCATAAAATGGTGGCACTGGAACCGATGGATACCCTCTCGCCCACAACGGTAGGCGTTACCTGCCAATCAAGCTCGGTCTGCATGCTGCCATCGGGATTAACCGCCCGGGGGTATCTGTCGTTGATAAAAGTGACATTATGGCCGACAAACACGTAATCGGCAATAGTGACCCCTTCACAGATAAAGGTATGGCTGGAGATCTTGCAACATTTCCCGATGGTGGCGTTTTTCTGGATCTCGACAAAGGCACCGATCTTTGTCTGTTCACCGATGCGGCAGCCATAAAGATTGACAAAGGCATGAATTGCAACATCCTTGCCTAGGGAGACATTAGAAGCAATCCGGCAGAAATCCAAGGGGCCTCCTTCAGGGGTATGCGATGTGAACATTAGCGCCATCGGCCTTAATCGAGCGTTCAGCCGCCTCCAGCACGCGCAGGACGCGCAAGGCGGCATGGCCATCGGTCAAAGGCTGTCGTTTCTCGGCAATGCAACGGGCAAACTCTTGCACCACAAGCAAGAGTGCTTCAACGTCGTCAACTTGCGGCGAATGAATGTCTCCACAACGGTAGGAGACCATGAACTGTGTTTTTTGGTCCTGCTCCATGGGGCTGCACTCGATCCCTTTGTCGTACACCTTGATTTTTTCAGATGGAACAAGATCGTTCCACTCGATCATCTTCTTGCTGCCGCCAATGATCGTTTTTCTGATCTTGACCGGAGAAAGCCAGTTGACATGGAAGTGGGCGATGAAATTGCCAGGATAGGTCAGGGTGACATAGGCAATATTCTCAATGCTGTTGCCGGCATGAGCCACGCCATGGGCGCTAACTTGCATGGGATTTCTGCCGGGAAAGAGAAAGTCGACGATAGCAAGATCATGGGTGGCTAGATCCCAAATGACATTCACATCGCTTTGAAACAGCCCCAGGTTGATACGGATGGAATCGAAATAGAGAATCTCGCCCAATTCGCCGGCGTCAATGATCTGTTTAATTTTTCTGACTGCACCCGTGTAACAGAAGGTATGGTCACACATCAGACGCAGGTCTTTTTGAGCGGCGAGTTCCACCAGTTCGCGCCCCTGAGAAACGCTGACCGCCAAGGGCTTTTCCAGCAGGACGTGCTTGCCTTTTTGCAAGGCGGCTTTTGCCAGGGAGTAATGAGTGCCCACCGGTGTGGCAATGGCTACCGCCTCCACCGCGTCATCATCCAGAATATCAGCAAAGACCATGGCTTGGCGCACCGAAGGGAAGGGCGCTAGGACACGGTTTAATCTCTTTGCGTCAAGGTCGCAGGCCCACAGGAGATTCGTTTCCGGACAAGTCATGAAATTCCGGATGAGATTCGGGCCCCAGTAGCCGCATCCTATTACTGCCGCATTGATCATGTTCCGTATATCCAATCGGTTGTTTATATTGCAGAGTACCTCTACCGGGTCGATGGCTGGATTCATTCATTTTTTCAACCATCTGTAATGAAATCGTACTGTGAAGCAACCATCAGCGTCAAGATATAATGCATATAGGGAGAGATCGCAAAAGTATGTCACCCAAGGTGCTTCTGAATGTGTCCGATGAGCTTCTTCTCAATAGCTGGCCCTGCGGCCGGAAAAAGAACAGCCCCGACCTTGTGCAGGTCGGGGCTGTTCTAACAACAAGACAGAAGGAGTCTATGCACTTAACTTATTGCACCCTGGTCCAATTTGCAGTCGGCACGCCACCGCCACCCAACCCAGCATCAAAATCATCGACGTTGGGAAGAGGGGCAGCTGTTGATGCGTTTAAAGTGTTACCGGCCACCCATGCAGGATTACTGACACTGTAGAGAGTGTTTGCGGCATCCGAGTCGGAGCCATATGCGGTGTCACCCTTGGTGGCTCTCGTGAAGACGAGATAATTAGTGGCATTATTAGTGCCAACAGCGTTAGTAGGGGTATTGGCCAGGATTGCCATGCCGACGCCGAAACCCAGTGGAACGGAAAAAGCTTTTCCTGTTTCACCATTATTGCCCGATAAACGCCCACCGACAGCAGTCGCGGTGGCAGCAGTGACCATGGCAGGGGTCGTAATAGTGGAAGCTATGGCTGGGCCAACAATGGGATCGGCCAGATTGGCAGCGGCCACTTCTGTCCAGCCGTATGCGCCCAGTTCAGCATTAATATCGGCCTGACTGGACACCGCACTCTTGTTGAGCGCCTTGGCGGTGGCGTTGTACGACCGCGTCCGATACGCCGCGAACTGCGGGATGGCGATGGCCGCCAGGATGCCGATGATCGCAACAACGATCATCAACTCCACCAGGGTGAAGCCCTGGCTGTCTCTGTGTAGTTTTGCAAGTCGTCTCATCATGGTTATTCCCCCTCCTGAGGGCGCGGTGAAAAGGTGCTTTGCCCTGGACGAGATATCCAGGAACTGCTGATTCGGTTTTCCCCAAGACAACCACAAACCGTGCCAGTTTCCGCATCAACCGTTTCTCCGTGGGCTTTCCAGGGTTATCCCTGATTCCGACCTGATACGTCGCCATGCTCGCCACGATCCCATGGCAAATACCAACCCGCACAGTGACAAAAAACGTCAGCACTGACAAATAATGCCAAATCCTGAGCGGATTTTGGAGGAAATACCGCGCTGTGACCCGTGGAAACAGCCCGACAAGAATTTACAGCGGATGAAAAATCGGAAGATAACAAGAAACCAAGTGCAACGCATCTCGTTGCGAACCGCTGGAGCATCCGCCATGACGTTCACTCCACAAGACAAGGAGCTAGCGATCGAACGCCTCCTCGCCGTCGAATCGGACCTGGAGTTCGCCGTATTGATCGGCAGTCGGGCCTCGGCCACTCAAACAACGGGCAGCGACTGGGACATCGCGCTGCAATGGCGCAATGACATGGACTGGCTGGAACAACTCGGCCGAACCGAAACCTTGCGCCGCGCCTTGGCCGAGGCGCTTGCTATTCCCGAAACCGTGATCGATCTCATCGATGCCCCCCGGGCGAGCCTCGCCATGCGCGCCGTCATCGCGGAAGAAGGTGTGGCGCTGAAAGGCGATGACGACCTCCCCTGGCAACGTTTCCTGAGGCGAACCTAGCGCGACCTGAAAGATTATTATTGGGACACAATATATGCGCACTGACCTGTATCATGCCGAAACCAAACGCATTGCCGCGGAACAAGGTGCGCTGCTGGACGAGGCCCGCGCCCGCATCGTATCCGGGCAACCGCTCAACGCCCTTGAACGAAATGGCCTCTTGCACGGGTTCCAAGTGCTGATTGAAAACGCCATCGGCAAGGCCAAGCAGCAACTCAAGGCACGAGGCGAAACCGTTCCGGTTTCCGCCCACGACGCTTTTGTCGCGCTTGCCCGTTTGGGCGTCATCGGGGAAGAAACTCTGCCCTTCTGGCACGGCGTGATCGGTCTGCGCAACCGGATCGTGTACGACTACATGAATGTGGACATCGACAGGATTGTGGCGCTGGTTCTCGACCGTCAGCATGCGCTTGTTGTCGACTTTCTCATGGCCCCGCTGAACGGTGTGAAAGAATAAGTGGTTGAGCCTGTCGTTCCTCTTGTTCCCATACGGCGCGGAGGAACAAGGGGAATGACTCACCCCCACACCCCCGCGACCGCCACCCCGCAACGTTCGCAACTGCCATCATGGAGAGCGACCTGCAGGCTGCGGAAACTATCCCGCTGGATGAGCAGCGCGCCGCAGCCCGGACAAGCGGTGTCCTCGCCGCCGGAGCCGGGAATATTGCCTTCGTAGACAAAGCGCAGTCCCTCGGCCAGGCCGATCTTGCGGGCTTTTTCCAGGGTGACCAGCGGGGTCGCCGGGCGATCCAGCATCTTGTAGGTCGGATAGAAACCGGTCACATGCCAGGGGATATCCACCGACACGCTTTTGAGAA
>Ga0074193_1000342_pt1 | contig 81605 bp, 89 predicted proteins | sample EPASupsiteHSE605_FD_64523 | JGI IMG/M metagenome (GOLD analysis project Ga0074193, IMG submission 64523) | Bioremediated contaminated groundwater from EPA Superfund site, New Mexico - Sample HSE6-05 | ecosystem: Environmental > Aquatic > Deep subsurface > Groundwater > Contaminated ... | reverse complement strand
CTCTTGTTAGTAAACCGGGGTATGATCCAAATCTAACAAGAGCTAATATTTTGCCTGTCTTTACATCAATTACCACAACTGCTCCTCTTGTAGCGTTTGAAGTATCAACGTCTACTACCCTTCCTTGTGCTTGCAAATTAGCCATTACTTGATCAAGAGCCTTTTCAGCTGTATATTGAATATTCTTATCAATAGTTAGTTGAACTGTTTTTCCTGGATAAGGCTCTTTTATTCCAAGTTCTCTCATTATTCTTCCATACTTATTGATTTGAACTATTTTAGTTCCTTTTGAACCTCTAAGAGTACTTTCAAAAGCGCTCTCTATTCCCGCTGCTCCAATATAATCAGTACTTGTATCATAGCCTTTTTCTTCATATTGTTCCTGCTGCCAAGAATTTATTTTAGATAAATATCCTAAAAAAGCTGAACCTAACTCACCATTAGGATATACCCTTATAGGATCAACAGAAACTTCTATTCCTGGTAACTTCTCATAATTTTGCATATAGATAAAGGCTGTGTTTTTAGATATATTCGAAGCAATAACAACAGGTTTAAAACCATAAAAACTTTGAAGCTTAATAGAGTCCTTAACTAGCATAAATCTTCTCTTCTGCTCTAAAGAGTATCTACTAGTGCTTATATTGTATTTCTTAATTAATCCTTGAAACTCTTCTTTAGGCATTTTACTATATAGTTGAGAAAATTGCTTTTTTTCATCATCTATTTGAATCTTATATTTATTTAGGTAGTCCTGAAATTTTGGACTAGCATTTTGATCCTTCTTTATCTTATTAAATAGATCAGTATATGCAAGTTTTTCTTCTTCAGCGTTAATTTTGTAAAAGTCTAATAAATAATTGAAGGTTTCTTCAGGTGTCTTTTTTAATAGTTCTTCGTCAATTTTTGCTTTATCTTCGTCACTTAACTCTTCATCTTTCTTATCTGGGAAAAGCTCTTTTTTAACTAGACTATCCATTCCACGGTCTTTTTTAAACCTAATTTCCATCCATCTTCTTGTATTTTCGTTGTCACTTCCAAATTCAAATCTAAACGGATTTATCTTTAATTCTAAGTCATCTTTTTGAAATTCTTTATTCTCGTCCAATAACTTGAAAACTGTTTCCATGGTATTAAAAAAATTCTCTTTACTATCATCTGTTTCAGTAAAAGTCAATGTATATCCTTGTATACTTTCTGCAAGAATATTACCTTTAGAATCTATTATATTGCCCCTTGGAGGTGAAATAGGAATATTTCTAATAGATTTTTGGCTAGTTGCTTCTCTGTATTCATCTGCCTTTACAATTTGCAGGTATACAAGCTTGGATACTATTAATGAAAAACAAAAAATAACAGCCATAAACAGACCAGTGTATCTATTAAATTTCTTTTCTTTTTTCTTTTTTTTAAAATTCAACTTATTTTTCGCCATTTAAAAATCACCGTTTCTAGAATCTCCAATTTTTTACCATGAATGGTCTTTCACACAATTTGTATACTATTATATACATTAAAATTGAGAATGGTATGCTATATATACTTCTATATACAATAATTTTTAGATATACGTGATGTCCAAGTATATATAGAATTATAAGCATAAATATTCCCTTTAATAGCATTAGTAGAATGCATGTTAATACAGGTATAATAGCCTTATCTTTAAATATAGTGCCTCCAATTCGGGCTGCAATTAAGCAAATTATCATGTTTAATAGCATATTTATTCCTATCCCATCGATAAAGTAAATATCTTGCAATAACCCTGAAAAAATTCCAAGAACTACTGCGCTTTTACTTCCATTTATTATTGAAAAACAAATTACAAATAAAAATAATAAGCTAGGATATACTCCTTTTATTGATATAAAAGGCATTAATGCATTATCTAAAATCATCAATGCTATTAACAAAAATGATACCGTAAATATTTTTTTCATTTCTAATCACCTTAGTACTTTACTTCTCTATTATTTTTAGGGATCACTATAAACAATTCTTCTAATTTATTAAAATCTACACTAGGCTCTATTAATGCATTTTTTATTAGCTTTCCCTTATCCTCTTCAACATTAATTATTGTCCCAATTTTAATTCCTTTTGGATATAATCCTCCAAGTCCGGAGGTTAATACTAAGTCGCCTTCTTTAACTAATGAATCTAAAGGAAGATAGTACACCTTAGCTAAAAGCTTATCATCGTAATCCCTATATCCTTTTACTACACCATCATTTTCTCTTGTACTATTTAACATTCCTGCAACTGCAATATTTTCATTTACAAGAGATTGAACTATAGCCCAATTGCTGCCAACAGAAGTAACTTGACCAACTAATCCCGCTCCTGTCACTACAACCATTCTATCCTTAACTCCATCTTCTGTTCCTCTATTAATTACAAAACCATCTAACCAATTATCTCCGCTTTTACCTATTATGTCACAGCCTAAATAATCATATTCAGTCCTTTGATTTTTAAAATTTAACATCTGCCTAAGTCTTTCGTTTTCATTCTTTAAAGCATCATAATTTAAGGCCTTATCTTTCAGCTGTAAATTTTCTTCCAATATTACCTTGTTTTCATTTTTTATTTTCTTATAATTAATTATAAAATTAATGTTATTTTTAAAACCATTATTAACCTTGTAAACTACACCTTGAATAGAGTTTAATACTTTACCAATACCATCTTCTGCTGCAGTCATATTTTTTTTATTTACAGTATAGCCAATTAATACTAAAAAGCTAACTGACAGTACAATTACAGTTACTGTCAGCTTATTCTTAAAAAAAGTCATTTTGGTATTTTATTTCCTACTCATTTTATCTAAATTATCTAAAGCTTTTCCTGCACCTACTGCAACACAATCAAGAGGTGATTCTGCTATGTGTACTGGCATATGAGTTTCCTTATTTATTAGTATATCAAGTCCCTTTAACAAGGCTCCTCCACCAGTAAGCATTATACCCTTATCCATTAAATCTGAAGCTAATTCTGGTGGTGTTTTTTCAAGGTTAGTTTTAATAGCATCTACAATTGCAGCAACAGGCTCTTTTAAAGCGTCTCTTACTTCCTCTTCATTAATTGTTATAAGTTTAGGAAGTCCAGTTATAAGATCTCTTCCTCTTATTTCCATAACACTTAACTCATTAGAATCTATTTTTTCTTTTTCTAAACTAATTCCCTCTTCCCCTTCTAAGGAAGCTTCTTGTTCTTTTTTCTCTGAAGGGTAAGCAGAACCTATTTCCATTTTTATAATTTCAGCAGTTCTTTCCCCAATCATCAAATTATATTCCTTTTTAATATAGGCAATAATTGCCTGATCTAATTCATCTCCTGCTATTCTCAAAGATTTACTTGTTACAATGCCTCCAAGTGAAATTACAGCAACTTCAGTGGTTCCTCCACCAATATCAACAACCATACTTCCTGTAGGTTCCTGTACTGGAAGTCCTGCACCTATCGCCGCAGCCATTGGTTCCTCCATTAAGAAGACTTCTCTAGCACCAGCTCTTTTACTGGCCTCCTCTATTGCTCTTCTCTCCACAGCAGTTACTCCTGATGGGAAACAAACTACTACCCTAGGGCTTGTAAATGCGGATTTTGAACATACTTTAGAAATAAAATTTCTTAACATTTCTTCTGTTATATCAAAGTCAGCAATTACACCATCCTTTAAAGGTCTAATTGCAACTATATTTCCTGGAGTTCTTCCTATCATTTGCTTTGCTTCATTTCCTACAGCTAAAACCTTATTTGTAAGTTTATTTATGGCTACTACGGAAGGCTCCCTTAAAACAATACCCTTTCCCTTAGCATAAACTAATGTATTTGCTGTTCCTAAATCTATACCCATGTCTTTTGTCATACCGAAAAATCCCACTATTGTTTCTCCTTTCAAACTTCCATCTTAATAAAGACTACAAAACATTCTTTTCTTTAAGACTTATATAAATTCCATTTCCAATTACTATATGATCTAATAATTCTATTCCCAAAAGCTTTCCACACTCTTTTATCCTTTTTGTTACATTTATGTCCTCAGGACTTGGCGTAGGATCTCCTGAAGGATGATTATGGCATATAACTATAGCCGCACTGCTTTTTTTAATTGCCTCAAGGAATATTTCTCTTGGGTGAACTATTGATGAATTAAGACTTCCTACAGAAACATCTTTAGAAGCTATTACTATATTTTTAGTGTTTAACATAATAACTTTTAAATGTTCCTCTTTTAGGTATCTCATTTCTTCCATAACTAAACTTGCTGCATCTTTAGGCTCACTAATTTTAAATTGTTCACCTGACCTGAAAGCTTTGAGCCTTTTGGACAGTTCTCCTATTGCAGCAATTTGTGAAGCTTTTGCACTTCCAATTCCCTTAAGATTCATAATTTCTTCAGGTAGAAGACTAAGTAGACCGTTTATCCCTCCACTTTCACATAGCACTCTATTACTTAAATTCATTACATTTTCCTTTACAGTGCCAGTTCTAAGTACAATAGCAAGTAACTCACTATTTGATAATACTTCTGGTCCATATTTTAATAGTCTTTCCCTTGGTCTTTCATTTTGTGGTAAATCTTTTAATCTCATAGTATCATTCATATGACTACTCCTTTATAGATTTACCCCCATCTCCCTTAACATATACTTTAGTTTATTTATTGGAAGTCCTACAACATTGTAGAAATCTCCTTTAATATACTCTACGAATACACCCCCGAATCCTTGAATACCATATGCACCCGCTTTATCCATGGGTTCTCCAGAAGAAATATATTTCAATATTTCTTCATCAGTAATGTATGAAAACTTAACCTCAGTACATACATAGTCTCGTGTAATTATATCCTTTATTGTATCAATTATGACAAGACCTGAATATACTGTATGTACCTTTCCACTTAATAGTCTAAGCATTACAAGGGCTTCCTCTTCACTTTTAGGTTTGCCTAATACCTCCCCATTATATGTAACAACAGTATCACAACCTATAATTAAAGCATCATAATTTAAATCTTTTGCTACAAAGCTAGCCTTACCTTCTGCTAAATCCATAACATATTTTGAACAATCTCCATTAAAAATTACTTTACCTTCATCAAAGTCGCTTATAATTACATTAAACTCCTCTGTTAGACGAGCTAATAATTCTTTTCTTCTTTCTGATGCTGATGCTAAAACTAATGTCACTTTATCACTCCTAGTACTTTCTATATAATAATATTGCCAAAATAACTCCAATTATAGTCATAATATTTACATAGAAATTAATACCAAAAGTTATTTGAGCTATTTTTAAATTTAAGATAAATGGACTTGAAGTCCCAATTGGATGTGTAGCATTCAAAAAACTCAAGGCTTTTATATTACTTCCAAGGATATCTCCAATAAAACTTCCACATATGCCTCCTAGAAGTATTACAAATATTAAAAAACCATTTTTCCCACTACCCCTAACCATCTTTTACTCCTTTTAACCTGTTTATCTTTTATAGTTTAACATTTAATAAAAACATACACAAGTATATAAGTTTATAAAATTTGTGAATTTAATTTAAATTTTAAAGACATTGAAAATATTAATTTCAATGCCTTTATTTATTATTATTTCAATGTTACTAACATTTTGTAGATGAAAGCTACCTGTTTCTCCAAGTCACTTTCAACAAGATTATCTGGTAATTTTTTAGTATCATCTTTTAGTTCCTTTAGTACAGCATAATTACTGCTTTTCTCATTACTATCTTTTAAACCAGATATCCACTCCTTTATTTGTTTTGTTTGTACTGATTTAACTTTTTCATCACTAAATTTATTTATTATTTGCAATCTTGCATTAACTATCTCACCTATTTGTGCGTTACATAAATCACTCTCATTAATTCTTATGATTTTTTTAGAGAACTCTAATTTGTTCTCCTCTAATTTTTTAACAATTTCTTCAGCTTCTGTTTTTGTATGTATTCCAAGAATTACTCTATACTTGTCCTCATGTTCTATAATAAAAGGAGTTTTTGCAAAACTTAATTTGTTTCTTAAGGTTTCTGCATTCACTTTATTTGTAAATACTCCACACTGAATAATGCTAAATTCATTTGAATTTTCATTTTTATTAATATTCTCTTCAACCTTTTTCCCTTCAACTTCACTAACACTCTTAGCATTATTATCTATATTGTTATTTCTGATTATTAACTTTGAAATTACGCTACCAGAAATAAATGCAAGTATCAAAATACCTAATATTAAGAAAATAAAAAAACTTCCTTTACTATTTTTCCTTTTTAAATCAACTCTAGTGTATTTCATTTTTACCTCCTGCTTATATATTATTATTTATTTAATATAATAATATTTCATAGGAAGTTTATTTATACTAAAAAAACTCAATCAAGAGTGATTGAGTTTTTCAAATTAATTATATAATTCTATGTATTTTTATTTAGCTAATTATTCTTCTTGCCGCTGAAAATCTAGATTTATAATAAGCTTCACTCAGATCGCTTACCATAACTTTTCTTTTTCCAGAAGATGCATGAATAAATTTTCCATTTCCTATGTATATACCTACATGGCTATCTGAACCAGTAGTATCGAAAAATACAAGATCTCCTGTTTTCAAATTACTCTTAGCTATTGATTTTCCCATGGAAACCTGCTCTCCTGTATAGTGAGGTAGATCATATCCAAATTGACTATACACATAAGAAGTAAAGCCTGAACAATCAAATGCTTTAGGTCCTGATGCAGCCCATACATATGGTCTACCTAAGAACTTATACGCATATTGAATTAGTTGATAAGATGCACTGCTACTTCCTCTGGATAACTGTTGTCTTTCCGACTCCTTCTCAGGAACTTTAATAATTCTATTACTTTCTATCTTTGTGGAACGAACATTTATGCCTTGGGATGATTGGACTCCGACGTCAGCTTTTGCATCATAGCTGTATAAAGAAGTTATAACTCCTAAAGTTAGAATAAACAAAAATGGAGCTATAAATTTCCTAAAGGTAGCCTTCACTTTTTTTCCTCCTTTTAGCCTTTCATTGTTAACGTTTCCATTAGTCAATTAAAAGTTATTCATTTTATTACAAATTATTATTTATTTTTACCTACGTTTTTTATTATATTCCATTTCATTAATATCTGTCAACTTTTTTAGAAATATTGGCATTAAATCACACATTCCCGATTTTTTTCATAATTGCTCTTCTCTTCTCACCTTTTCCCCCTAAAAACTCCAAAATAAAAAATTTATTTTTTTTCCAAAAATCAAAAGTAATAAAGTTATCTTCTTCAATCTTTACAAAAAAATTTATTATGCCAAAATCCTTACCAAAATACCCTATAATTTCTTTTAAAATTCTACTGCCTAAACCTAAATTTCTATTTTCTTGATTTAAAAAAATATAGTTAAGCCAAACTTCATTAGGATTTTTAAACTCAACTCTTCCCTTTAAAATGCCAATCAATTTGTTAAGTATTTCCACTTTTAAAAATATTTCGCATTCATTCAAATAATATTCTACAAATTTTTCATAAAATTCAGCTTCATTTATAAACCCTAAATTATTATTAATAGGCTCTACCTGGCAAATAATCCATTTATATATATTCCCTAAATCTTGCTTTTCTATACTAGTAATTTTAATTTTATCCGAATTTATTTTAATATCAAACATTAGTCACACCTCAGTATTTTAATTCTACAAAAATTATTTTTTTCCTTTTAAAAAAACCTTCAAGATTTATTCTTGAAGGTTTTGTTTATTTACTTTATCAATTCTCTTCATATATTAAAGTAAGTCTAATAATATTCTTTAATAATCCTTTTGCAGATTCATATGGCATTCCATGTATTTTCATCTCTCTAAATACCCCGGGGTTATATCTTTCTATTTTAATAAGTATCTTATTTATCTCTTTAGGAGTATACTTTTTTTTTCTTGTTAATTCATCACCAAATTTCTGAAATGAATCTTCTCCCATATCCATCATTTCCGGAATAATTTTCATAAAGCTTGGCTTATATATCTCATAAAAATTATTGTATAAATCCATAGGCATTGGCACCATGTCATACGCTATATCTATATCCCTTTCATCACTTATGTTTATATTAACTAAATCTTCATTATTATAATTCATATATGCACCTCCTAATTTTACCTTTATTAATAAGTTATGCATATAATTTCAGTTTAAATACACTTCTATAATTAATTTTATTCCACTGCTATTAAAGTTATTTTAACAACGTTGTCCATATTTTCTACTTCCTCAATAAAATTATTTAGTTCAACACTCATAGCTGAAATATCTAATGTAATTGTAACATTGGCAGCATTATTTACAGGAATGTCTTGATTAATAGTCAATATATTTCCGTTAACCTGTGCCATTCTGTCCAATATTCTTGATAAGGTACCCGCCTTATGAGATAGAAGAAATCCAATTGTAGCTTTTTGAACATTCGTTCCTTCAGCAACTGAAAAAACATAATCCTTATATTTATAATAAGAACTCCTGCTTATTCCAATTAACTTTACTGCATCTGAAATATCCTTAGCTTTACCAGTCCTAAGTATTTCTTTAACTTGTAAAACCTTTTCAAATATTTCTGGTAATATTTGTGTGTTAATTATTAAGTATTTATCCATAAATCCTCCTGACTAATAAATAAATTTATCTATTCGGTTTTCTAATATTTCATAAACTTTTTCACACTTTTTATTAATGTCGTAAACTAAATTTATTGTATCCTTTATTTCAGATTTTTTTCTAAATACAACTGTTGAATTAGTTAAGGTATTTGCACTATTTGCTAGATTAACTGATACATTAGAAAGATAATATAATAAATTCAACATAGGAAATAGGTTATTTTCATAAATTTCCTTTTCACATGGGTCTAATGGTAATTTGCAAAGTTCATCTTTTATTATATTAATATTAGTTAAAATATCAGTTGCATCCTGTATGCTTTCGCTTAGTTTATCATCTGACTCTTGACATTGAATCTCACTTTTATCATCTTGATTTTTTGCTTTTTCATCTAACAAATTAGTTTTGTCCTTATCAACTTTATTATCTTTACTATTTTTATTGTAATTCATTTTTCCCTCAATAAACTAAATTGTTTTATATTATAATTACTATTATGAATGGATTTTAAAAAAAATACTTTCATGTATTATACTATTTTTTATAACTCTTATTCAAGTAAAATAAGTGGACATAAAAAATACACCCACTCGGGTGTTAATTAAAAATCACAGCTTACTAAATTAATTGAAACTAGTCAACCATAATAAACTTGTCTCTTTCTAGAATATGTTGATAAATCCATTGTACTACAAATTCTAATATATCCATTAAATACTTATGTTGTTCTTGATCAACCTTCTTCAAATCAACGTCGTTAATCTTTTTTATAAAATTATCATGTTCAATTTTATGAGAGAAGAATTTTTTATATTTTTTACTTAACATAAATTCTTCTTCAGTGTTGAAATGAAAAATTGTATATTCTTTTAACTCTTCTAATATTTCAATTATTTTGTCATACTTGTCCGTAAAGAAATCATTTTTCAAAAGTTCATACGCTCTATTGGCAATATTAAATAATTCTTCATGTTGTGTGTCTATTAGCTCCACTCCAATACTATAATCCTCTTTCCATTTAATCATATTACAATATCCCCCTCAAAAATATAATTTAAGCAAAATTATATCATCCTGATTAATGTTATTCAAGTAAAATATGTATTTTTTTATTTATTTATTAAACATATCAAAATAATTTATAAATTTAAGTAAAAATATGTGAATGCAACAAAAAAATAAAACAACTTAGAAAAAATTTCTAAGTTGTCTTGGTGCAGAAGATGGGACTTGAACCCATACACCTCGCGGTATGCGCCCCTTAAACGCACGCGTCTGCCCATTCCGCCACTCCTGCATAGTATAATATACATTTACCATTATAATTATACTATCATAATACATGCTGTCAATAGCCTTATAATAAAAATTTATAAAAAACTAATTTTAAGAATTTTAAAAAATCCTTATCTTGACCATATAAAAATTTATAGATATTATAATTAACTTCTATCTTTTTTACATATTGGTCTGTTTCTTTAAAGGGTATGTAATCTAATTTTTTCCCATCTTTAGAGTATTCTTTATTACTTAACCACTTATTAACGTTCCCTCTCCCACCATTGTAGGCCGCTAAAATCACAGTAGTGTCAATGCCAAATTCTTTACTCAAATCATTTAGATACCAACATCCAATTTTAATATTTAAATCAGGTTCAAATAAGTTATTTACATCAAAATTATCTATTTTTAATTTGGATGCAGCCCATTTTGCAGTAGAAGGAGTTATTTGCATAAGTCCTCTAGCATCCCTTTTTGAAATTGCCTCCACTTGAAAATTACTTTCTGCCTTTATTACTGCAGCTACAAATAGGGGATTTAAATTATACTCTTTGGAATGTACTTCTATATACTCTTTATAGTCTAGAGGATAAAATGTCTTTACTATATTCTCAAAGTTAAAAATCACTAGTAATAAAATTAAGATCAATACAAAAACTATTGATTTTTTTTTATTTTTTTTCATTATTCCTCCCTATATTTTTTATAGCTGCTAAAATTTTATTAATTTGTTCTTTAGTACTTTTAAGATCTCCAGAGTTGTCTATTATAAAATCTACTTTAGGCTTTTTTTCTTCAAGTGTCATTTGAGCATTTATTCTATCTAATACCTGATCTTCTTCAAGCAAATCCCTCTTTATGACCCTATCGATCTGAATTTCTCTGCTTACCCATACTAAGATATTTGCATCCATTTCTTTATGAATAGAATGCTCAATTAGTGTAGGTGCATCAACAATACATAATTTTTCTCCTAATTCATTGTATTTTTCTAATCTCTTAAATATTTCTGTTTTTATAAATGGCATTATTATTTTTTCATATTTATGCCTTTGTGTTTTATTTTTAAAAATATAGTTTCCAAACTCACGCCTCTTTAATTTTCCATTTTCATCTATGAATTCAAGTCCAAAATCAGTTTTCATCTTTTCAATTATTTCTGGATAAAGCTCTAAAACTTCTCTTGATATAATATCCGCATCAATAATAGGAATATTTTCTTCCCTTAAAATTTTAGATACGGTACTTTTGCCGCTTCCAATTCCCCCCGTAAGTCCAACCTTTATCATAATAACCTCCACTACTTAGCTTCATACCAGTTGTTTCCTATATTTATATCTGCCTCAAGTGGTACAGATAGTTCCATTACACTTTCCATTTTATCAACCACAATTTTTTTAACCTCTTCTAATTCATCCTTATAAACATTTAAAATCAGTTCATCATGAACCTGAAGTATTAGAGATGTTTTTAATTTTCTATCTTTTAGCTCTTTATATACGTTTACCATAGCAAGCTTTATTATGTCAGCAGCACTCCCTTGGATTGGTGTATTCATTGCTAACCTTTCTCCAAAAGCTCTTAATATTTTATTGCTGGATTGCACCTCTGGTATAAATCTTCTTCTATTCATTATAGTTTTTACGAATCCATCCTTATGTGCCTCTTTTATTACTTCATCAATATATTTTTTAACCATAGGATATCTTTCAAAATAAGCATCTATATATGCTTGAGCCTCTTTTCTTGAAACATTAATATCCTCTGCTAGACTAAAAGATCCTATTCCATAAACTATACCAAAATTTACAGCCTTTGCATTGCTTCTCATTAGTGGAGTAACTTCGTTTATATCTACCTTAAACACCTCCGAAGCAGTTCTTTTATGGATATCTTCATGATTTTTAAAAGCATTTATAAACTTTTCATCATTTGCAATATGTGACAAAACTCTTAGCTCAATTTGAGAATAATCCGCTGATAGTATTAGACAATTATCATTCTCCGGCACAAATACTTTTCTTATTTCCCTTCCCATTTCATATTTTATTGGTATGTTTTGCAAATTAGGTTCAGTACTTGAAAGCCTTCCTGTAGTTGTTACTGTCTGATGAAAGCTAGAATGAATCTTACTATCTTCATCAATGACATTTTTTAAACCTTCCACGTAAGTTGAATCAAGTTTAGTGATTTGTCTATATTCTAAAATTTTAGGTATTATTGGATGTTTACCTTTAAGTTTTTCAAGAACTTCAGCATTTGTAGAATACCCTGTTTTTGTCTTTTTTACAGTAGGTAAATCAAGCTTTTCAAATAATATTTTACCTAATTGCTTTGGAGATTTTATGTTAAACTCCTCTTCGGCTAAAGAGAATATTTCCTTTTCAAGTTCTTGAATTTTTACTTTGAACTTTTCTCCTATTTCAACCAGCCTATCTTTATCTACCTTAAATCCCAAGGTTTCCATTGAAGCCAATACCTCAATAAGAGGAAGCTCTACCTGTTCAAAAAGCCTTTCCATTTCTAATTCATGAATTTCTTTCTTTAACTCTTCAAATAATGGTTTTAAATAGAAGGCTTCTTTTGCTTTTATATCATCTGCTTCACCAGATACTTCTACCTTTAACCTCTCTTTTACTAATTCACTTATAATGTAATCCTTACTTTCAGGCTTTATCAAATAAGCAGCTATTTTAGTATCGAAGATAAGCCCCTTAACAAAAATATTATTTTTATTTAAAACCACATATGCCATTTTGCTATCGTGACAAACCTTTTGTATTTTTTCATTTTCAAAAAAGTCTTTTAGCAGTACTACTGTTTCTGCTGAATTTTCATCTTCTATTTTTTTAAGCATTATGCAATATGTATTATCTTTATTTCTCAAATAAATTTTATTAAATTCTGCTTTTGAAAATATATTCATATTTAAAAACTCAAATTGCATAAAGACTATATCTTCTATATCTTTTAGGAGTTCTTTTAGTCCTTCTAATGAATCTATTTCTTGATATTTGAACGCCTCTTTTATTTCTTTTGTTTTTTCCTCCTGTACTATTAAGTCTTCCTTTATTTCTCCCTCCCCTAAAGCTCCCATAAGGGATTTAAATTCAAGCTTTTTAAATAATTCTTTAATTCCTTCTCTATTATAGCTTTCCTTTGATTTTATATCTTCTAATACTATTTCTATTGGAACATCAGTCATTATAGTAGCTAATTTTTTACTAAAAATTGCTTGTTCAGTATTTTCTATAAGATTTTCTTTTAATTTTTTACCCTTTACACTTTCAATGTTTTCTAATAAATTTTCTATACTTCCATACTCTATTATTAGCTTATAAGCAGTTTTGCTTCCTATACCTGGAACCCCTGGTATGTTATCTGATTTATCTCCCATAAGCCCTTTTACATCTATAAATTGTGTTGGAGTAACTCCAAACTCTTCAATCATTCTATTTTTATCATAAATTTCTTTTTCACTCATACCCTTTTTATTTATTATTACCTTAACATTGTCTGTGGCAAGCTGTAAGGCATCTCTATCCCCTGTAACTATATATACTTCTATATCTTTTTCTTCAGCATATTTTGAAAGTGTTCCAATTATATCATCTGCTTCAAAACCATCAATTTCATATATATTAATTGCTAGCATTTGAAGAAACTTTTTTAAAATTGAAAACTGTTCTCTCAATTCTTCCGGCATCTTTTCTCTGCCAGCCTTATAGTTTTCATATTCTACATGCCTAAAGGTAGGTGCTTTTTTATCGAAGGCTGTGACAATATAATCGGGATTTATCTCTTCTCTCATTTTTAAAAACATTTTAATAAACCCATATATTGCATTTGTATGGACACCTTCTGAAGTAGTAAATTGAGGCAGTGCAAAAAACGCTCTATACATAAGACTATGTCCGTCAAGTATCAATAATCTCTCTTTTTTCATTATAAACCTCCAAGATAAATTTGCATCTTTCATTTCATATGATATAACTAGTTTACCTATTTTCTCTATTTATATCAACCTTACTCTGAAAATAATAAATATTAATACTTAAATTATCATATTCTAAATGTCATAAGTCACTTTTATTAATCTTTATATTTTGATAAAATGTAACTATATTTTACTATAGGAGGTAATAACATGAATGCTCATGAAATAGATTTTAAAATTTATGGTGATGATATGCAATTTGTTGAAATCCAATTAGATCCTCATGAAAGCGTTATAGCAGAAGCTGGAGCAATGATGATGATGGCATCTACAATTCAATTGGAAACTATTTTTGGGGATGGAACTGGCAGTGAAGGTCCAGGTTTTATGAATAAACTTTTTGGTGCAGGAAAAAGGGTTCTAACTGGTGAAAGCTTATTTATGACTATGTTTACAAACCTTGGAGTTGGAAGACAAAGTGTTAGTTTTGCATCACCTTATCCTGGTAAAATAATCCCAATGGACTTAAGTAAATTAGGTGGAAAAATCATATGCCAAAAAGATGCTTTTTTATGTGCAGCCAAAGGAGTTTCTGTGGGAATTGACTTTAGAAAAAAACTTGGAGTTGGTTTCTTTGGTGGAGAAGGCTTTATACTTCAAAAGCTTGAAGGAGATGGTCTTGCCTTTGTTCATGCTGGTGGTACTATTATAGAGAAAAAACTTATGCCTGGTGAAACTCTTAAAATAGATACTGGTTGTCTTGTAGCCATGACTAAGGATGTTCATTATGATATTCAATATATTGGTGGAATAAAATCCGCTTTCTTTAGTGGTGAAGGTTTATTCTTTGCTACAGTTACAGGACCTGGTTCCGTATGGATTCAATCCCTACCATTTAGTAGACTAGCAGATAAAATAATATCTTCTGCACCAATGGTTGGCGGAAAAAGAACTGGTGAAGGAAGCGCATTAGGGTTCTTAGGAGATATTTTAGATGGAAAATAAGAATTTTACCTCGTAAAATTCTTATTTTATGTCATAAAAACTATTCCTTGACTTAATTTTGGCAATATGATATTATAATATTCGTTAAATGTGCCGAAGTGGTGGAATCGGCAGACGCAATGGACTCAAAATCCATCGCTGGCAACAGCGTGCGGGTTCAAGTCCCGCCTTCGGCACCATATATACTAACAGTTTAAGGACTTTGGATAAATTATCTAAAGTCCTTTTTCGCCGTATTTGCTAATTTTAAAATTAAATTTTTTCCTTAGTCTCCTCTGCACCATTTTGTACAAATATCAGCTTTTTTGCTACAAATAACCTTATCCGAACCACAGATAGGACAAGTATATTTATCCTGCTCATAGTTTATTTCATATAGGTTACCACACTTAAAGCATTTAAATTTGCAAAATGTTGCTCTATAATTGCCACCGCTTATTCTAATGGCATTTCCATTGGTTAAACTTAAAGCTACTTTTTTTCTGGCAATATCTATAATATTTTGAAAAGTTTGTCTTGATACTTGCATTCTTTCAGCACACTCTTCTTGATTTAGTTCCTCAATATCCTTAAGCCTCATAGCCTCAAGTTCTTCCACTTTTAAAACTATTTCTTCAATTTCACATTTAGGTTTTCCCCAAGGAACAAAATATGTATCCTCTGGGAAGAACTCTACTCTTCTAAATTTTGTTGGTCTCGCCAATTTAAATCCCCCCTACATTTATTACATAATCCAATAAACATAATATTTGAATCATATATTTCTAAATCATTTTCTTCCTCAATTTTCTTGTTCAATTTTAGATAGCCAAAGTTTAAACTTTGACTATCTATATCAATTATACTATTACATTTAATACATTTAAAATGAATATGCAAGGGCTTTCCACTAAATATCTTCATTTCATAATAACTTGTTCCATTAATATTAATCTCTTTTACTATTCGGAGCTTATTAAATATCTTTAAAGCTCTATATACTGTAGCAAGACCTATATTAGATTCTTTTACTTTTTCATAATATCATCCTTCATAATTATTCATTACAGTGGCCCTCATGTTCATGTTCCCTACAAACACTTCCTGTTGATTTTAATTCACCATTTATATATTTTTGTACAATTTCATCACTAAAACCCTGCGCCCCAACTACAACTTCAATTCCATTTTCATTAAATAGTTGTTGTGCTGTTTCTCCCATACCTCCTGCAATAATAATATTTATATCTAATCCTTTCAAAAATACTGGCAGATATCCAGGTCTATGCCCTGGATTTGCAGTAAAGCTTTTATTTAGTGCTTTACCTTCTTCTACTTCATATATTGTAAATCCTTCACAATGCCCAAAATGTCCACTTACATATTTTCCTTCACTTGCAATAGCTATTTTCATTTAAAATTCCTCCTTATTTTTATTTATTAAATTTATTCTAAACATTCTTTTAAAATATTATCTGTATATTAACTTATATTAAGCTTTTCATATTACTCCACATCTCTTCAACGGCTCTTTCTGCTTTACTCTCTTTATAATGAGTTATAGGTTTTAATTCATTTATAGATTTCATAACTGTATCATCATATGGAATTTTACCTACTAATTTTAAACCTTTATCATTAATAAAACTTTCTATTTCTGCAGCCACTTCTTTATTAATATCGTATTTATTTATACAAATCATAGTGAAAACTCCAAAGTGTTCACATAAAGTTACTACTCTCATTAAATCTTCAAGTCCTGATTTTGTAGGTTCTGTAACAACTAATACTGCATCTGCTCCTGTTATTGAAGATATAACAGAACATCCAATACCTAGAGAACCGTCTATTATAGTTAAATTTTCAGTATTACTGATTTTTTTCCATTCTTTCTTAAATAAGTTATCAGTTTCCCAGAACCATCGCTGCCTATGCCCATTTCTGCTCTTGAAATTATTCCTTTATCAAGTTCAGTAACAAATGTATCTACTGTTTTTTCATCATTTAACCTCTCCACTTTCAGTATTATGAATTTGAAAATATTCACATCTTCCAAATCTCTTATCAAGTGAATCTTCAGTAGTTTTTCCAGTTGCTGAAATTGCTATTTTCATTATTCTTCCTCCAACTCATTAATAATATTTGTAACAATAGGATTGATATACAATCATCTCCTATATATTATATTGGCATTTGCCAATTTAATATTACTCCTATTTTTTATTATTGTCAAATGCCAATAATAAATTCTAATACAAAATTTCATCAGTTGAAATAATTGGTATATATGATATAATTTCAAAGTAATATTTTTTAATGTACGAGGTAAATTAACATGATATCTAAATATGGCAATAAGACTAATAAACAATTATCTGAAAATCACAAGGATTCTGTTTCTTTTCTTGACACGAATCTTCGTAATTTGAGAATTGACTGCGAAAAATGTTTTGGATTGTGCTGTATTGCACTGTATTTTTCCACTTCAGATGGTTTCCCAACTGACAAAGATGCTGGCAAGCCTTGTATAAATCTACAATCTGACTTTCGTTGCTCTGTTCACGAAAATCTTAGGAAGCAAGGCCTTAAAGGTTGTACTGCTTACGACTGCTTTGGTGCAGGGCAAAAGGTCTCTCAAGTTACCTTTGCTGGGCAGGACTGGCGAAAGGCTCCAGAACTTGCAGAGCAAATGTTTAAAACTTTCCTAATTATGAGGCAACTTCATGAAATGTTATGGTATCTTACAGAAGCCCTAAAGGTGCAATCATCAAGTCTAATTCGAAATAATATCAGTTCCATGCTCCTTGAGACGGAACGCCTTACTGATCTCGATCCTAATTCTCTCATAGAATTAGATTTGCCAGCACACCGAACCAAAGTTAACTCTCTGCTTTTACAAACTAGCGATCTGGTGCGTTCTAGATTTCTCAGCAATCAAAATACTAGTTCAAAACATCAGAAAACCCTTGCTAAAGGTGTAAATTTTTTTGGTGCAGATCTTAGGAAAACTAATCTTAGAGGAGCTAACTTGCGAGGAGCATACCTTATTGCTGCTAACCTTAAAGGTTGCGATTTAAGTGGAGCTGACCTTATTGGAGCTGACCTACGAGATGCTAATCTGAGTGGTGCTGATCTTACAAATAGCATTTTTCTAACCCAAGCACAAATAAATAGTGCAAAGGGCGATTCTAAAACAAAATTATCTTCCTCAATAATACGTCCAACCTATTGGTTAAGATAATTAAATACAGAAAAATAAAAAATCCAGTAGGATTGAATAATTCTACTGGATTTTAACTACATTACTCTAGTTCTAATTTTCTCGTTTCAATTAAATTAAAAAGTAAATTGACAATATTTTTATCTATGTATCCCTCTTCTACTTCTTTCAACATAACACTTTTAACTTTTTCCATAGGCATCTTTAATCTATATGGTCTATCTGAATAAAGTGCATCAAAAATATCTACTATAGTAATAATTCTAGTAACTACGTCTATCTCATCTCCCTTTAATCCATGGGGATATCCTTTTCCATTTAATTTTTCGTGATGATGAAGTATTGGGCCTAAATATTTTTTAAAGGCTCCAAGTGGTCGACAAATTTTTTCTCCAATTTCTGGATGATTTTTTATAATCTCAAATTCTTCCTCTGTTAACTTGCCTGTTTTATTTAATATCTGCTCAGGTATAGCAACTTTTCCCACGTCATGAATTATGCCAACAACCTCCAATGTATCTAATTCATCTTTGCTAAGATTCATTCCTTTTCCTAAGGCTAGTGAAATTGATGACACTCTTCTTGTATGCCCATCAGTATAAGCATCTTTAGCTTCAATGATATTAGCTAGTGATAACATTAAACCTTTTGAACCTTCTATTTCATTGTTATATTCCTTGCTAGTTAATTCATATAATCTCCTATTTTCACTATTTGATGCCTCAAGGGCTTCAATTTTTTCTTTTAGCTCATCAGATAATCTCTTTTTATCCAAGGCATTATTAATAATTTTTATAAGTTCCTCATTGTTCCACGGTTTTTCTAGATAGTAATAAACGCCCACCTCATTTATACTTCGAATAGCATTTTCCTTATCAGCGTAGCCTGTAAGTAAAATTGTCTCTGTTTTTGGAGAAATTTTTTTTACTTCCATTAAAAATTCAATCCCATTCATTTCAGGCATAATAAAGTCAGATACAATCACATCTACTTTCTTCGATTTAAGCACCTGGCTAAATAAAGCCTCGTTTGGTGTGTTAAAGGTAACTATGTTTTGTTTTGTCTTCATTTTAAGTAATAAGGATAAAGTTTTTGTTATCATAAGTTCGTCATCAACAACCATTATTGTTTGCATATGTCACCTCTATTTATTATTGTATTTTTCTTGATTGATTGGAATTTTAACCATAAATGTGGTTCCTTTACCTTCTTCAGAATCAACAAGAATGAAACCATTGTGTTTTTTTATAATATTATTACTAAGAGCAAGTCCGATGCCTGATCCTGAACCAGGTTGCTTTGTTGTAAATCCATATTCAAATATCCTATAAATATTTTTATTACTTATACCACAACCTGTATCAGTTATTTTTGCATAAACAAAAGCTTCGTCAGCACTTGTCTCAATAGTAATGGTACCCTTTCCATCAATTGCTTGAATTGCATTTATTATTATATTCATAAAAACTTGATTAATTAAACCTATATAACAGGATACACTAGGTATTTGACCTAACTTCTCTTCTATATGAATTCGATTCTTATGAAGATTAGTTGTTAAAATAATTACACTTCTTATGCTTTCATTTATATCAGCTGGCATAAAATCTGCTTGGTCAATACGGGAAAAGGAACGTAAACTTTTTATTATTTCTTGAATTCTTTTACTAGCCTCCTCTGAAAGTACAGCAGATTCTTTAATATTTTCATTCATTTCTCGTAACATATCTATATCTTCTATATTCGATGCTTCTTCAGCCAAAAGCTTTATCATATTTACATTTGAATTAATTGTTCCAAGTGGTGTATTAATTTCATGAGTAATAGCAGCTGTCAATTGACCTACAGAAGCCATTTTTTCTGTTTGTGTAATCACTTCATTATAGTTTATCATCTTATTTAAAAGCCTATTAGTTACATTTGATAGTTCATATACTTCCCGCACTGTTTTCTTATCTACTGTTAGGGATGGGTTTACGTTTTCGTAATTTTCGTCTGCTAACTCTTCCATCTGCTTCTGAAGAATATTTAGAGGTCTTAAAATGGGTTTTGTCATTATAGTAGTTATAATCCTCATAATTATTAATAAAAACACTCCTCCTAATAGTAATGAAGCAATTATGACTAAATATATCATCCATACTAGTCTAGAATCCATTCCAACTCTAATCTCCCCTACCTCGTTGCCTTTATTATCCAGAATGATTTCTGAAACTTTTGTACCCTTATAATCTTCTTTATTTAATTCAAGAGTCACATTATTAAAATCTTTATTTACTTCCGTGTTTAAAAAAATCCTAGAACTTCTTTCAAAGACAACATCTCCCTGAACCTCTATCATTATGCTAAATACAGGGATAATATTACTAACTCTCTCCATTTCTTTTTGAAACATATTATTTTCAAAAAAATCTTTAGATTTTATATCAGTCTTAGTATTTTCTGTAACTCTCGTAACAATCATATCTATATGCTCTATATAATATTTTGAAGTATTTGTCCCAATAATGTATAGCATTCTGTTTACAATAAATAAAAACATAATGCTCATTATTATTACAGTGAGAAACGTTGATAAATTCACCATAAATTTAAAACGATTTTTTAAGCTTTTATGTTTTCTGAACTCTATCTTATCTTTTATACAATTATTTTTCATATTATCACCTGTATACCACAATTTTCCCTTGATAGTATACAATTATATCATATTCATTATATATTCATAAGTATCCTAAAATTAATATTTAATGAATTTATTTAATAAAAAACTAGAGTTTAAAAGCCACACTAAATGTGTGGCCTCTCCTAGTAAATATAAAAATGCTGTGGACAAGCATTTTTGTCCACAGCATTAAATTTTAGCAAGAGGATGTTCCTCTTAAAACAAATCCACGTTCAAACCAGCCATTAGAATAATCAATTATAGCTCTATCTAAATATACTTCAAGATCCTTTTCATACACTATGGTTATTCCTTCTGATTCAACAGCTATATCATTTTCTTTCTTTAACTCATCCAGAGTTAATTGCATTTTTGGGCCTCCTCAGCCATACCCACCAAAAGACACTCTAATCATAGTTGTTTCTGGGTTTATAGCCTTTTTTCTTAATTCCTGAAATTTTTCAGCAGCTAATTTAGATATTGAAATCATATTACTTTCACCTACCTTTCATAATTAAATTTTAAACCAGACATAATTAATTCTATATAAAATAATCCATATAATGGACTCCTGGTTTTCGCACATCCTCTTGTCTTATAGTAACCTCAAGGTTATCTAGATATTCTAGCACTGCCAAAGTTACTTTTCTGCTTACTCCTAGGTAATCTCTAATATTTACTAGAGAAGCAGAACCTTGGCTTTCAAAAATATCTCTGAGTTTATTTACAGTATCTATTAAGTTGTCCTTATGAATATACATTTCATTCCCTAAATCTACTATTCTCCCTGTTTCTACTAGAAACTTTAAGATGTCTTCAATTTTGTATTTACCAACATTAATAGATTTTTTTATTACACTTACGCTTCTAATGTTAAGACCATCTTCTTCAATGGTTTCTTCAACTAATTTTGTTTCTTTTAATTGAAAAATTTTGTCAATAATATACCTATCTACTTGAACTATTTGATTATTATGAAGTTTAAATTTATTATTTTCAATAAAAGAATTAAGTAGATTCATGAATTCTTTCATATCCATTTGTTTAAACAACTTACTTTTTACTTCTTCTTTATCTATTTGAAATCTAAAAGAGCTTCTATTAAATAAGTTATCAAATTCCTGATTAATCTCCATTATAAATTGCTCATATAAATTCACGCTTAAATATTTGTCAGCTTCTATTAGCTTTATTACACTTCCTACTTCAGCTAACTTAGTAAGGATTTTTTCAATTTCACTTTTACATATGAGGGTTTCTCTCCATAAGTCCTGAACACTATATAATTTATTTGAACTTTTTAAAATATACTCTATTAGCTCTTCTGAAGTACCTAATTCCCCTATAGTTAAATCTTCTATATTCTTTTCCGAAAATCTTTGTCTATTTACTGTAGAATGGAAAATTACATTTCCTCCTCCAATAGTAACTGCTGGAGAATAGGATCGAATAATAAACTTATCTCCCCTTAAAGCTACTACCTGTTTCTCAAATCTAAGCTGTATATATCCCTTGTTTTCATTTTTTATCTCATTTGATCCTAAAATCCTTAGTCTAGCTAGAACTTCTTTAGTTCCAATATGAACATGAACCCGTTGATTGTGTACTATCTTTTCCATATCTTTTGTAGTAAAAATCACTGCATCTACAAGCTTAGCTGGCTTAATATCTCCTGGTCTTGCAATTACATTTCCTCTCTCTATTTCTGATTTTGAAATACCAGTTATATTTAATGCACACCTATCTCCAGCTGTTGCAAATTCAACATTTTTATTATGAACTTGTAATCCTCTTACTTTTCCATTGATGCCTTCAGGTAATATTTCTATTATATCTCCTTTAGTAACTTCTCCTCCCATTAGAGTTCCTGTAATAACCGTACCATGTCCCGAAATTGTAAATACTCTATCTACAGGTAACCTAAATAATTCTTCTGGATTATACTCTTCAGCATCCTTTGCTAATTTTTCTAAGTATGAAAGAAGTTCCTTAATACCCTCTCCAGTAATTGACGACACTGGTACTATGGGGTAATTTTCCAACCTTGTCCCTTTGATATTTTCTTTTATATCATTTTTAACCATCTGAAGCCATTCATCTTCAACTAAATCTGTTTTGGTTAAAGCAATCACTCCATTTTTTATTTTTAGAAGAGATAGTATTTCCATATGTTCTTTGGTCTGCGGCATTACCCCTTCATCTGCTGCTATTACTAACATAACAAAATCAATTCCTGTAACCCCTGCAACCATAGTCTTTACAAATTTTTCATGACCTGGTACATCTATTACCGAAATTACCTTTCCAGATGGTAAGGTTAATGGTGCAAAACCAAGTTCTATTGTCATTCCCCTTCTTTTTTCTTCTTCTAACCTATCAGTATCAACTCCTGTAAGTCTCTTTACAAGTGCTGTTTTCCCATGGTCAATGTGTCCTGCAGTCCCCATTACAACATTCTTCATACTTTTTCTCCTAATATACCTTTAAGGACATCAACAATCAGCTTTAAGTCTTCATTTTCAATTGTTCTCACATTTATAATTACTCTGTCCTTTTTTATTTTACAAATAATCGGAGTATTTCCTTTTCTTAAACTCTCTTGAAATTTATTAATATCTTCATTAATAACCTTTAAGGCTACTGCTTTACCTTTTAGAATTACAGCTGGAAGTGATCCACCCCCCACCTCATCAAGGTCATCTACCACTTCAGTCTCAATTGTTCTTTTTAACTCTTTATTTATAAGCTTTTCAAGTTCACTGGCCTTATGAGTTAGCTCTTCCTCTTTTAATGCCATCATTCTCAGAACTGGTATTTTCATAAATGCTTTTTCTGAATCCATATACAAATAGAGCACTGCTGTTAGTGCTGCAATTGTAAGTTTATCACATCTAAGCATGCGAGTAAGAGGATTTAGTTTAATTTTATCAATTAACTCTTTTTTTCCTACTATAATTCCAACTTGAGGGCCACCTAAAAGCTTATCTCCACTAAAGGTTACAATATCAGCTCCAGCTTTAAGACTATCTTGAACAGTCCTCTCGTATGGCAGTCCAATAGTAGATAAATCCAAAAGGCTCCCGCTACCCAAATCTTCCATAACAACTAAATCCCGCTCTTTACCTAAATCAACTAATTCCTCAAGGAGTACCTCCTCTGTAAAACCTATTATTTTATAATTACTAGTATGTACCTTAAGCAGTACTGCTGTTTCCTCAGAAATAACATTAGAATAGTCACTTATTCGAGTTTTATTTGTGGTCCCTATCTCTACCATCTTTGCTGAACTTCTAGCTATTATATCTGGTATTCTAAAGCTTCCACCTATTTCTACTTGCTGTCCTCTAGAAATTACTACCTCTTTATTATTTGCCAAAGTATTTAATGCCAAAAATACTGCTGCTGCATTATTATTAACCACAAGGGTACTTTCAGCACCAGTAATCTTCTTTATTAGAGGCTCAACATGAGAATACCTTGAGCCCCTCTTTCCACTTTCAATATCAAATTCTAAATTACAGTATCCTTCACAAACTTGATTCATAAATTTTATTGCATTTTGCGGCAAAGGAGCCCTTCCAAGATTTGTATGTAAAACAATGCCGGTGGCATTTATAACTTTTCTTAATCCCTGTGTTTCATACTCAGTTACTTCTGTCCATAATTTTTCTAAAACATGTTTTGTAATCTCATCTCTAGACATTATCTGAATATTATTTCTAAAATCCTCTATTATTAACCTTATTTTCTCTAATATAAACCTTCTACCATGTTTTTCTATTAGATCCTTAACCTCAATTAATTTTAGTAAATCATTTATAGGTGGAATATTTCTAAAGGCCTGCTGCTTGTGAAAGTTTTCCAAAACCTATTCCTCCTTTAAGGAAAGTGGACATAGCCTTTAACTGAATATATCAATTTAAGGTTATGCCCCTTTATACAACCATAATAGTATTTTCCTCTGTGTCTGCTTCCAATACTTCTCCAATTATCTCCGATTTTATTGAACTACTGAAATTTAAATTTTCTAATAGTTTGAATCCTTTCTCTTTCGGTACAGATATCAATAAACCACCAGAAGTCTGAGGATCAAATAATGCAATTCTTACTGATCTTTCAATAGATTCATCAAACTTTACCCAATTCTCAAAGAACTTCATATTCAAATGTGCCCCCCCTGGAGCAGCATCCTTTTCAATTAATTTGATTACATTTTTCATAAATGGAATCTTTGAACTATAAATTTTAAATTGTACTCCACTACCTTTAGCCATTTCGTAGCTATGTCCTAAAAGTCCAAAACCTGTTATATCTGTACATGCATTAACACCTATCCTTTGCATTTCTTCAGAAGCAGCCTTATTCAGTGTGGACATTACAGTTACAGCTTCTTTAAGTTTCTCTTCTAAAATCATGTCAAATTTAAATGCAGTTGTAAGAACGCCGACTCCAATAGGTTTTGTAAGAATAAGCACATCTCCTGGTGCTGCTCCTGAGTTTGTTACAACTTTTGATGGATTAATTGTACCAGTAACAGATAGTCCATATTTAATTTCATTATCTGTTACAGTATGACCACCTGCTAGTGTAGCCCCTGCTTCTTTTATTTTGTCAGCTCCACCCTTTAGTATTTCTGCTAAAATACTTGGCTCTAAGGAACATGAGAAACAGGCAATATTTAGTGCCGTAAGTGGTTTCCCACCCATAGCATAAACATCACTTAAAGCATTGGCCGCTGCAATTTGACCAAATGTATATGGATCATCTACTACTGGGGTAAAGAAATCAACTGTTTGAACTAAAGCAAGTTCATTTGAAATCTTATAAACCCCTGCATCATCTGATTTATCAAAACCAACAATTAAGTTTGGATCTCTTTTATTTTCATTATCTAAATGGCACAAAACTTGTGCCAGGTCTTCTGGACCTAACTTGCTAGCTCATCCAGCCTTTGAAGACATATGAGTAAGTCTTTTTAATTCCTTCTCTGTCAATATAGACACCCCCTTGTAGCTAGCATATCTAATTTATTAATGGCGGGAACGTGTAGGAATTGAACCCACCTCGGCCGGTATTACCACCCGACTATGGATTTGAAGTCCAAGGGATCCACCAGAATCCATCCGCCCCCAAATTATAAAATAGATTTTAATATATTATATACCCATGGCGGGTATGTGTAAATAGTTTTATTAAGATTTAATATTATAAAGAAAAAGTAATGTATAAAATTATTGTAATTTGTAAATACTTTAAATATTCATTATCCCCACCCATTATTAAAACCTCAGTGTAGCTTATTAAGCATACTGAGGTTTTTTAATTTTTTATATTCTCGGTTTATTTTACAAGTAATTTCTCTTAAAATTCTGTAAATTGTTCTTTTTTTGCCCCACAAATAGGACATTTTTCTGGAGCATCCTTCTCTTCAGTGTATCCACATATAGGACACACATAAAAATTGTCCTTTTCCATATCTTTACCTTCTTTTGCAAGTTCCTTAGCTTTGTTAAAAAGTTCGGCATGTTTTTTTTCAGCTTCTACTGCATAATGGAAGGATCTTTCTGCATCTTTTTCACCCTGAAATTTTGCAGTTTCAAGATATACAGGATACATTTGATCAATTTCATGTAACTCTCCATTTATTGCTCCTTGGAGATTATCAACTATATTAGTAATTCCAAAAACCGCCCCTGATGGAACAGTATAATCACCAACTTGCTCCTTAAGTACTTTGAAATGATTTTTAGCGTGAATCCATTCCGCATATGCCACTGCCTTAAATAGCCTAGATACATTTGGAAAACCGTCTTTTTCTGCTAAATCTCCCCATATTAAATATCTCATATGAGCCATACTTTCTCCCCCATATGCAGATCTTAAGAAATCAGCAGTCATTGCATTTTTTAACATCAAATAAACCAACTCCTATTTAACTAATTTTATATAATATATACTTCTCTTATAAAACTTTTTTATACTTATAACTACTAAAAGTGAAAAAAAAGAAAAAAGACTGGTAACACCAGCCTTATACTAACATAATTTATTGCTTGTACTATAAGTTTTCTAATTCTTTAATGGTCATTCCTTCAAGCTTATCCTCACTATCTGTAGCTTTAAAAAAATGATTTTTATGCTGTGGATACATAAATTCTATCATAGCAAAATTAGCCACATCTAATAAATACTCAGTATTCCCAGTGTCCTTGTACTTTTTAAGTCTTATCTCTAAATTATCAATAGCATTTATTAATTTTTCTCCATAATTATTTTTAATAGAACCATATTTATAATAACTAGTTATCATTCTATTTTTTCTTAAATCATCAAATTTAAAACTGTACTCTGTTTTTAAAATATCCTCAATCAAACTTATTCCTCCTATCCTAAAGTGTATAGAATTTGCCCTTATCTCAATTTAACCTTTAAAATAAATTCTTTAACCTTATCAGTAATAATATATCTATAACAAGGCTTTTGTATACAGAAAACATATGGCATACTCTCTATAAATCCTTCTACTATACCATAAAGTCCATACCATTCACCTTCATCTAAAATTAATACAATGTCATCTTTATTATAATCCATTTAATCTCCTCTTTAAAATTATTATTAGTATATTTTAACCATAATACAATTATTTATAAGATATATTTTTTCAATGTTATAATTCAGTGCATAAATGGTAATAATTACAATAAAGACAAATTAGGAGGTAATTTAATGAATGAGAATTTAAAACAAATAAGCTTAACTACTAGAATAATTACAAATGAACTTAATAAAAAAAGAGTTAAAGAACTTATTCAGGAACTAGAAGATTTAAAAGCAATTGATAAACAAGACTCAGAAGTAATAAAAGCTGCTGCTGATTGTCTTTAAATACCTCTTTAATATATATTATATTCACGCAGAATAGAAATGGCTATGGAAAACTCTCCATAGCCATTTCTATTCTATAAGTTCCCCTTCAAAATTTGTATATCTCTCAGGAGTTCTTTTACTTCTCTTTTTAGCATCGTCCGATGGTCTATGTCCATCTAGCTTTTTGCTCTTCTTATGTGTTTCTCCTTTTATTTTTTCCATCAACTAATCTCCTTTCTATTCTATTTAGCATATATTAATAATAATATAACTTTAATTTTCCCAAGGTAATAACTTTTATTCTTTAATTTTTATTGACAAAATGCCATTTATTCCATAAAATTTGAATTAATTATTTTATTAATTTTAAAATACAGTATAGGGTGTGATTATTTTGAGTCTAGATAATTATAACGAAAAGATTATTGATGTTTCAGAAATCTTAAAAACTATTGGTCATCCAGCAAGGCTTTGTATTGTATGCAGACTTATGGTAAAGGAGCACAATGTTTCACAGATGCAGAACTGTCTTAATTTACCTCAGTCAACTATTTCCCAACACCTATCTATACTAAAATCAAAGGGAATAATTGAAGGAACTAGAAACGGTACTGAAATTATATACAGTTTAAAAAATGATAATGTACGAAAAATAATAAACAGTATTTTTTCTTTAGATGAGATACCTATAATTAACTAGTAAGTAAAAAAGGAGCATTTCTTTTTAAGTTGCTCCTTTTTTATTGGTTCTATTTTATATCTACTATCTACCTTTTGTTTTTCTATCCTTTTTATTAGGTGTCAATTCTTCACTTGCTTCAGTCATTATTTTATCGTGTTTCAAATTGTAAGCTTCTTTACTTTTGTTTCTTGACTTTTTATTACTACTTGCCTTTTTATCCATTTTACATTTCTCCTTGTATTTTACCTAAACTGATTTTTTGCACTTCCTTTACCTTGTTTCCTTTTTTTATCTGTATCAGGCATCTCCATAAGTTCAGCAGACTCCATATTTACCTTGTTAAATTCTCTAGAAAGTTCTTCTGATACCTTATGTGTTTTACCAGTTTTTCTAACCATTTTTTCTCTCCTCTTATAGTAAATATTTTATTACTTAAGCTTTATTATTTGCATTAAATCTTCAAATTATGATTAATTAAATAAACTTTCTCAAGTTTTCTTTCCTACAATTCCATCTACAGATAGTCCTCTAGATTGTTGAAATTTTTTTACTCTGCTGCCTTTTTTTCATCGAATTCTTTTCCTATAACTCCATACACTACAGCTTCGGCACATTTTTGTTTCATTTCCGCTTTACTCATAATGGCCATATCGAAGGTGTTGTCTATAAATCCAAACTCATTTAATATTGCAGGCATTTTAGTAGCCCTAATTACATATAAATAGTCTCCACTGTTGCCTTTCATGCTTTTTAAACCTCTTGATTTAAAAATTTTTCTTAAGCTATTTTCTACTTTTTCTGCATATAGTTTACCAATTCCACCTGTTATAGAATGCCAAACCTCTATACCTGTTCCTCCACCAGAATTAATATGATTTGAAATAAAAACATCCGCTCCCCATTGATTTGCCTTTTGCACTCTATCTTCTAAAGATACTGATTCATCTGTAATCCTTGACATTTTTACTTGATGACCAAAACTCTCAAATAATCTTTTTTCACGAAGGGATATATCTAAATTTAGATCTTTTTCTAAAAAACCATTTCCAATTGCACCAGAATCATTTCCACCATGCCCTGGGTCTATAAATATTTTCATATAATTCCTCCTTGTATTAAATACTAGTTTAATTTAATATATGCGTATGAAAATAAAGTTGTAATAATAAGATGAAATAACACATATTTTTATTTATATAAATTACTTTTGAGGTGGTTATTTTTGAAAAAGGGTAGCTTAATAATACTATTTCTTTTGCTAATACTAAGCTTACTTGGAAGCTATACAGCTTATTTAAATAAAAAAAAGCCAAACAATTACTACTATACGAATTTATTAGCTAAAAACCTTACCCTTAATAAGAACTATGAAATAAAAGTATTAGACAATAATTTTTATAAAGTAGAAGATATTTCTGAAGAAAACATTAAAGTGCTACTTTCATTTATTAATGAACTTAAAAAACAGAATTTTATAGCTAAACCTCAAACCTTAACTGTAAAGCCGAAATATAAGTTCTTTATTAAATTTCTCGAAAATAATGATAAATTTGTAGTCAATGTTTATGATACAAAATATGTATCCATTCACCCTTGGGACGGTAATTACCTTATGGACTATATAACAATGGAGAATATCCCTATTCGTTATAATCTTTATAGTTTAGGTAAAAATACCTTTGTAAAGTATCCCGACATAGACAAATAATCACAAAAAAAGTGTGCCTTACACTGTAAAGCACACTTTTTCTATAGTAACTATTTAAATACTTCTATCAAATTCTTAAAAATATCCTTATTATTTTTTATTTTTGATGAATTTCCTAAAACACATATATAATTTTCTCTCATTGCATCAGCGATAAGACTTGCAAAAGACTTAATTATATCTTTATTACAATTTAGTATTTCATCTCTTTCCTTTTGTACATCTTCTTTAGTAATATTGCTCAAATAATATGCTACTGACTTTTCAGATTTGGCAGCTGGCGTTAATGGCATATCTAATCCACTTATTGTACCTATAATATACTTTGTCATTTCTCTTTCATTTACATCAAAGTTTCTTAAATAAAGTTCTGCTTTTTTGTAAGCTTCTAAAGTTTCTTTTAAGTTTGGATCTCTATAGGATCCAAAAAACATGTTTCCACTTCTGCCAAAGCTAGCGAAAGAACCGTAAGCTCCTCCAAGCACACGAATATTATGCCATAGATAATCAAGACTTATAATAGTCTTCAATACCTGTAAGCTTCCACTATATTCATAGCCTAACTGTTTAAAATTACATCCTTTTGCCACATATTGGACGTCTCCTTCTGTTAAAAGACCTTCATTTCGTGGATCAATTTCAAATTTATATTCATTCATTGTTAAAGCCTTATCATCTAGTTCTTCAATAAATTTAATTATATTTTCCTTAGCAGCTTTAAAATGTTCTTCTTCAATTGCGATGCTAATTATTAAATTGTTTTTATTAAAAATAGCTCCTGCAACCTTCTGCAAACTATAAATTATTTCATCGGCCTTTTCATCAAAATTTTCTTCTAATTTTTCTATAAATTTATAAAATTGAAGACCTGATATATTTTCTTCATATTTTCCAACAGGTGAGAAATATGAAAATAGTCTGTTAGCAGCTACGATGTGTCCCGCATCAAAAATAACCATTTCCAATCTAGATTTTGTCTCCTGTATTATCTCCTTAAGTCTCTTTTTATCATCCATTTTAGTATTTAAGATTATTTCCTGAAGAATATCCATACTTCTTGGCAACTTATCCATCAATACCTTTGTTTTCACTATAAATTTAGGTAGATATTCTCCCTTAGTACCATTTTTTATAAAAGTTGAAGAAGAGTATCCGATACCCCCTGTATAAATGTTAATTTCATTTGCTAAATCAGCATAATCATATTTTTCAGTTCCTATTTTTCCAAGTACTGCAGAAAGTAGACTTATATATGGAATATAATTTTCTTCTACAGTTCTTGAATCAAAAATAAATTTTAAATAGGCTATTTTGTTAGTAAACAATGGGTGATACAGTAACTTATTTTTACCTATAATTGTTTCTTCCAATGGCAATTCTTCAGTCTTAGGATCTATATCATTTAAAGATAATAATGGTATTTTCTCTAAGTCTTCCTTCTTCTCCGGAGAAGTTTGTCTTTCCCTTAGGTTATTTGTTGCTTCTACCAATTTTTGTATCTCTTCCTTTGAAAGAGTCTCCTTAAATTCTTTTAATTTTAATCTTAATTTTTCAGCTTTCTCTTCTGCTAGCCCTTGTTTTGGAGTAAGGATAATAATAGATCCATGATTTACATTTAATAAATACTTTTTAATTAAATCTTCAAAGTAGTTAGTGCTTAATGCTGTTTTTATCTTATTAAATGTTTCTTCATACTCTAAATGAGAAAAAGGACTTCCATCATAAAGCCAACTATCCATAGACTTTGTATAATATATAAGACCCTTTGGATAATTTCTAGTATCTCCTTCTCTTAATCTAAATTCTTTTATGTTAATACATGCTTCAATTAGTTTCTTGTCAATTCCTTTTTCTACCAGCTCATGAAAGGTATCAAATATTATCTTTTTAAAATTTTCTTTTTTATCCTCATTGGAATTTTTCACAACTACACTGAATACAGGCTGCAGAATACTATTATCAAAGAATCCATAAACATCTTTGCCTATCCCTGCCTCAATAAGGGCCTTTTTTAATGGCGCAGCTGGAGTTTCTAGTAATAAATATTCCAAAATATCAAAGGCTAAATAAAGCTCATCATTGCATGCCTCACCAAGAACAAAATTTAAGCTAAAAAATGTCTTATCTTTTCCTTGGTCTTCTCTTGAAACAGAATATTCTGCTCTAACATCTCTGATTCCATCAAATGGCTTTTGGACTTCAATATGAGAATTTATTTCAGCTTTTTCAAATTTATTTAAATATTCCTCATTTATAAATCTAAGTTGTTCATCTACGTTTCCATTTCCATATAAATATATATAACTGTTAGATGGATGGTAAAAATTTTTATGAAAATCAATAAATTTTTCATAAGTTAAATCAGGTATATATTGAGGGTCTCCTCCTGATTCAAAGCCATAAGTAGTGTCTGGAAATAAAGACTCTTGTATTTTTCTATACAAAACATCTTCTGGCGAGGAAAACACTCCTTTCATTTCATTATAAACTACACCTTTATAGGTTATTTCCTCTTCTTCATTATTTAGCTCATGATGCCATCCTTCTTGCATCAATATTTCTGGATATTTATATATGTTTGGATAGAAAACCGCATCTAAGTATACATCCATAAGATTGAAAAAGTCTTTATCATTTTTGCTTGCTACTGGATACAAGGTTTTATCTGAAAAAGTCATTGCATTTAAAAATGTATTTAAAGAGCCTTTTGCAAGTTCTACAAAAGGGTCCTTGATTGGGAATTTTCTAGAACCGCACAAAACAGAATGCTCCATTATATGGGCAATCCCTGTACTATCCTTTGGAGGAGTCCTAAATCCTATAGCAAAAACTTTATTATCATCATCATTTTCTAAATTTAATAACCTTGCTCCAGTTTTATTATGCTCGAATATTCTAGCTTTTGAATTTATTTCCCCTATATACTTCTCTTCAATTAATTTAAAATCATGATATACTTTATTCAGAGAAAAATCCATTTTTATGCCTCCTCTTTTATAATAACTATATTATTACCTTTAAAGCTTAGATTATTTCAAAATAAACTATGTGATATTTTCATTTTTCTCAAGTTCCTCTTTAATTTCGTAAATCCTCTTATTTAATAGAGGATGAATAAGATAAGGGGCAATTTCACAAAGAGGTTTAATTACAAATAACCTCTCATGCATCCTCAAATGAGGAATAACTAGTTCTTCAGAGCTTGTTACAATGTCATTGTATAAAAGAATATCTAAATCTATAGTTCTTGGCCCCCATTTTATAAGCCTTTCTCTTTTTAACTCTTTTTCAATTTCAAGCAAAAGCTTAATAAGCTCCTTTGGATTCAGAAGCGTCTTTACTTCAAAAACTGCGTTTATAAAATTATCCTGTTCTAAATATCCTACAGGTTTCGTCTCATATTGTGGAGACTCATTAATAACCTTAGATAAACCAGAAGAGTCAATTTTTTCAGCAGCAAGTTTAATGTTTTCCTTTTTGTTACCTAGGTTTGATCCTACCCCAATGAATACTCTATTCCATCTTCTATCAATTTGGACTGCTGTATAATCTATTGGCTTCCCAATAGGAGCCCAAGGCTTTTTAACAGTTATTATGGCTCTTTCCACATCACCATAATTTAATAATACAAAATTTGATAATTCTTCTGCTGCTTTCTCTATTAAGTCATACTTGTTTTTGTTAAATTCACTTTCTAATTCATGAGAAAGCTGTCCATAGTTCACTGTTTTGCATAAGTCATCGCTTTTACCTGCTGGACTCAAATCTAAAAAAAGTTCTGCGGAAATTAAAAATTTCTGTCCCATCCTTTTTTCTTCTTCATTAACACCGTGATATCCATATATCTCTAAATTTTTTATAATTATTTTATCCAATAGACTCTCCCCTTACTATAGCATCTGTCATTACTGCGGCTCTCTTATTCTCTTTAATATCATGAACCCTTACAAAATCACAGCCTTTCATTATTCCAATTACAGTTGTAGCCACAGTACCTTCTACTCTTTCATTTACTGGCAAATTCAAAGTTGTTCCTATCATTGATTTTCTTGAGGTGCCAAGCAGAACAGGATATCCTAAAGCATTCAACTTATCTAACTTACACATAACTTTTAGATTATCCTCATAAGTTTTTGCAAATCCAATTCCTGGATCAATCATAATGTTTTCTTTCTTTACTCCAGCTTTTAAAGCTATGTTTATACTTTCCTTTAAATCACTAATAACATCCTCAATTAAGTTATTGTAGTTTTTATTTTCTCTATTATGCATAAGACAACAAGCAACTTCATATTTTGCTGCAACCTTTGGCATTAGTTCATCTCTTTTAAAGCCCCATATATCATTGATCAAGGAAGCCCCTGCTTCTATGGCTTTTTCTGCAACTATTCCTTTATAAGTATCTATAGAAATAGGAACATCTAATTCCTTTGATAAAACTTCGATTATTGGAGTAACTCTTTTAATTTCTTCCTCAGGCGACACTTCAATAAAGTTTGGTCTTGTAGACTCTCCACCAATGTCAATAATATCTGCTCCAGCTTCAATCATTTCCTTAGCATGCTTTATTGCCCCTTCAATATTGTTGTACTTTCCTCCGTCTGAAAAGGAATCTGGAGTTATATTTAAAATCCCCATAATATAAGTTCTTTGTCCTATATTAAATTCTTTATTTCCAATTTTCATATATTTTGTCCTCCTGTAAACTTGATAATTCCCCTTAGTACTTTATATATAAATTCTTTTTATCATCATTCCAGTTACACCTATCTATACTAGAACAGGAATAACAATTTCTTGAAAGCTTATCAGCCGAATAAAATATTGTGGATAAATCCTTAGTATCCTCTTTATCTCTTATTTTCTTTCTATGATTTAAAATTGCAACTTTTATTTCATCTATTTCATCTTGATTAAAACCGCAATCTATTAATATTTCTTTACATAAATCTGCACTTGCAATATCATGTTTTATACCAACTTCATATTGAACCCATTTGCCAATATCATGCAAAAGCCCTACTGCATATATCAATTCTTTATTTAAATCTAACCCTTTTTCTAACGTTAAAATATACGCTATTCTAGCCGCATCTAAAAAGTGCTGCATATCATGTCTACAAAATTCTCTTGTTTCTTCATGAACTTTAATTTTATTTATATATTCTTTATATTTTTCATGGTTAATTATTCTATTGATTCTATCTTCCTCTTGCATTAATAAGTCCTCCCTTTAGACATTTTAAGGAAACTCCTCTTTTATTATATCAAAAGGTTTTTTATGGGTACAGGAAAAATAATTCTTCAATTTTTTTTTATTTTAGTGTATATTAATATGTACTATTTAAATTTTTTAGATTAGAGGTAATATTATGTATAATAAAGGAGATTTTCATTTACATACGAATGCTTCTGACGGAAAGCTACCTCCAAAAGAATTAGTAGCTTTAGCTAAAGTTGAAAAGCTAGATATAATTGCTATAACAGATCATGATAACACCTTTGGAGTTGAAGAAGCTATAAAAGAAGGTACTGAAATTGGAGTTAAAGTAATACCTGGTATAGAACTTTCAACCAGATATAATGGTGAAAGCATACATATTCTAGGTTATTTTTCTAGTGATTCCTATAAATCCAGCTCTTTTCAGCAGTATTTACAAGAAATACAAGACTTCCGCATAAAAAGAGCTGAGAAAATAGTTTATAATTTGAAAAAATTTTTTCATATCGAAGTATCCTTAGATAATTTACTCCTATTAAATACCGGGATTATTGCAAGACCTCATATTGCTAAAGCCATAATAAAAGCTGGCTATCCTTTCACTTATGACTATATATTTGACAATTTCATTGGCTCCACTTCTCCTGCTTATGTTCCAAATAAAGAAATAAGCATTTCAGAAGGAATAGAAGTATTAAAATCAGTGAATGCTCTTACAGGGTTAGCCCATCCTGTTCTTATAAAAAATTCACCAATTGAAGAAATTTTGCAATTTAACTTTGATTGTATCGAAGGTATATATCCTTTAAACAAACCTGAAGATGAACTACTTTTCAGAAAACTTGCGAAAAAATACAAAAAAATACTAACCGCTGGTTCTGATTATCATGGTATTGAAGAAAGTGATACTAAACATGGTTATTTAGGAAGATGTTTATTACAAGGTCTAGATCTTAAAATGTTTTTAGAAAAAATAGGATCTCTTTAATTAAATGAAAGAGGTCCTATTTTATATTTTTATTTTCTCTTTATTTCATTCATTATTCTTTTAACCAAATTACCAATGAAACCAAGACCTATCAGCAAAAATAATATATATATTATTTTTGCATTAGCTGGATTATTTATAAACTCAAATAATTTATCCATTTTACTTATCACTCATCTTCTTTATTTTTCTTTAAGCTTCTTCTAAAAATGCACAATAAGCTCTCACAGTTTCATAAACATCCGCTTTTGAAACTACTTCCCAAGGAGCATGCATATTTTGAACAGCTACACCACAATCAATTACTTGCATACAGTATTGAGCTAGTATATATGCAATAGTGCCACCACCGCCTTCATCAACTTTTCCAAGCTCAGCTGTTTGCCATGTTACATTGTGTTTTTCCATGATAGCTCTAATTTCAGCTAAATATTCTGCATTAGCATCATTAGAACCAGATTTTCCTCTAGCTCCTGTATACTTGTTAAAAACGACTCCTTTTCCAAAGTATGCAGCATTCTTTTTCTCCATTACTGATGGGTAGTTTGGATCAAAGGCTGCACTTACATCAGAAGAAAGCATCTTAGAATTAGATAGAGCCCTTCTTAGCATAAGGTCATTATATCCACCAATAAGGTTCATTATTTCTGCTACAGAGTTTTCAAAAAACTTTGATTGCATTCCTGTAGCTCCTACACTTCCTATTTCTTCCTTATCAACTAAAAGAGTAACACATGTTTTAGTTGGATTTTCTAGCTTTAGCATTGCTTCAAAGGATGTATAAGCACATACTCTATCATCGTGTCCATATGCCATTACCATACTCTTATCTAATCCATAATGTCTTGCTCTACCCGCTGGAACAACTTCAAGTTCTGCAGAAACAAAATCCTCTTCATTAATATCATATTTTTCATTTAAAATTTTTAATATGTTTTGCTTAACTCTTCCTTTAACTTCTTTATCCTCTACAGGCATACTTCCTATTAAAACATTTAGGTCTTCTCCTTCAACTCCCTTTGCTAATTTCTTTTCCAATTGGTTAGCAGAAAGATGCACTAACAAGTCGGAAATCCCAACAACTGGATCATTTTCATCTTCTCCTATTACAACTTTGATTAGAGTTCCATCCTTTTTGCCTAGAACTCCGTGAATTGCAAGAGGAATAGTAACCCATTGGTATTTTTTAATTCCTCCATAATAGTGAGTTTCAAGTAAAGCCAAATCCGCTTCTTCATACAATGGATTTTGTTTTAGATCTAATCTTGGAGAATCCACATGTGCTCCTAATATTGTCATCCCCTTTTCTATTGGGTCATTACCGATTACAAACATTGCTAGAGTTTTACCCATTATTTGAGAATAAACCTTATCTCCAGCCTTAAGTTTTGTATTATTACTGATTAACTCATCTAGATTTTTAAATCCCTTTTTTTCAGCTAATTGGATAAATTCTGTGATACACTCTCTTTCAGTTTTACATTTTGACATAAAATCTATATATCTATTATTTAATTCGTTTAAATTTTCTAAGTCTTCTTTTGAATATTTATCCCAAGCATAATCATAGCTTTTTTCTAAAGAAGATTTAGTAATATTTTTTGTCTTAACCATTAATATTCCCCCTAATTTTTAGTTATCTCTGTTTTTATTACATTATTATTACTTAATAACCATATTATATCATATTATTTATCCGTGAGAAAATCATAATTATTTCTAATTATTTTACAGCCATTTATTTCTTTTGAAGAATATAAGCATAGTGGCTGAAATTAAAATCATTATTATTAAAATGTAATAATATCCATTAGGTGAAGATGATAACGGCATTTTTTCAAAATTCATACCTTGTAAACTGGTTATTAGGTTTAACGGTAAAAATATACTTGTGATTATAGTGAATACCTTCATAAAATCATTTGTTTTATTTCCTATTTCCGATTCAAAGGCTTCTCTAACTAAAGCTAAATCCTGAACTAGGCTCTCTAATGCTAACATTAGCTTATTTATTTTCATATTTATACTATGAAAATGGCTTATATCCTCTTTATCGATTATTGAATTATCGTTACTTACAAGGCTATCTCCAACGTATCTTAAAGGATTTAAGTATTTTCTAAGCTTATATAGTTGTCTTCTTAAATGAATTAAATCTTCCGCATGTTCCCTAGATGGATTTTTTAGTATAGCAATTTCAATCTCATCAGCTTTTCCCTCAAGTTTTGACATAATATTATAGTTTTTTAGTATTATTCGATCAATAAGGTAATAGAGAATCATAGATGGTCTGGGATTATTTTTCAATAGAAAGCAGTTTTTCAAATCTTTTATATCCTTAATTAACTCATCAATTATACCTATTTCTTCATTATATAGAGTTACTATATAATCTTTACTTAAATATATATTCAATTCTCTACTTTTAACAATCCCGTTTTTGTATCCTAATATATTAAAGCTTAGAAACATATACCCATCAAAAAAAATTATCTTAGAAGTAGTATTTCCATAGGTTATACATTCTTCAAGACTCTCTTCATCTAAAACAATTTTTTTCTTTAGTTCATCTAATTCAAATTTGTCCAGCAATATCCAATAGTTACTTTTACCTACTTTCCAATCCTCTGGCACTTCATTAAAGTTATCTAAAATGTCAAATATCTGCATTTAATCACCAACCCTATATAAAGCTTGATTTGCAGTTATAAATAATATTATTAATTATTATCTGTATTTAGGTTTGTGATTATTCTATGTATTTTTTCGTCATGAACTTCTATAGGTATATTTTTTAATATCTGAAAGTCATATGCTATGGCAACTTTAAATGTATTTTTAGAAATATTTTTTAAAAATCTATCATAAAAGGCTCCACCATAGCCTATTCTCCCTCCCTTTAAATCAAATGCTACTCCAGGCACAATTACTAAATTGATGGACTTTTCATCAATTTCTCCATTAAAGGAAGTAGGTTCTAGGATACCATAGGAGCCTATTTTTAAATCTTCAAAAGCTGAAATTTCAATAGCTTTCATTCCTTCTTTTTTAGAGACTATTTTGGGAACGCATACTTTCTTATGATCATTTAAAGCATGCTGAATAAATTTATGAGTATCAACTTCTCCATTAAAACTAACATAAACTAAAATAGTCTTAGAATTTTTGTACTCCGAACTTTCAATAATTTTATTAAATATTATTTCATCAAACGCTTTTTTTGCTTCTGGTATTAAAGCTCTTCGTTTATTATCAATTAATTCTCTAATCCTCTTTTTTTCTTGCACCATTTATCACTTCTTCCATTCTCTTGTTAATGGTTTCTGCAGGAGATATTTTAGATACAAGCTTGTATCTGAAGTTTGCAGCAGCAGCTTCTATAATAACTGCCATATTTCTTCCTGGTCTTATAGGAACAGTAATCTTTCTTACAGGTACATCAAGTATATGGTCATATTCCTCATCTAATCCTAACCTGTCATAATTATGCTCAGTTTTCCATTGTTCTAAATATATTATAAGTTCAATAGTCTTTTCTTCAAGAATTGAACTTAATCCATATAGAGCTGGTACATCGATGATTCCCATGCCTCTTACTTCCATCATTCCAGAGGTTATATAAGGTGCTGTACCGTGTAAATTTCCATCAATGGCCTTAATATCTACAGCATCATCTGCCACTAGTCTATGACCCCTTTTCATTAGTTCTAATGCAGTTTCACTTTTACCTATACCACTTTCTCCAGTAATTAGAATACCTATACCATAAACATCAACTAATACTCCGTGCATTCTTGTTTCAGGTGCTAACGCAGCATCTAAATAATTTTTAAGCCTTGTTACATTTTCTGTTGTTAGTCGTTTACTTCTAAGAACCCATCTTTTATTTAATTTTGCGTTTTCAATTAATGCTTTTTGAGGTTCTAAATCTCTAGAAATAATAACGCAGGGAGTTTCAAACTGAAAAAATTTACTCATTCTTTTTTCCATTACTTCTAAAGGCATATTTTCAAGAAAGCTCCATTCTGCTTTTCCAATAAGCTGCACTCTTTCGTTTGCAAAATAACTGTAAAAACCAGCAAATTGTAATCCCGGTCTATTAATATCGCTGGATTTTATTTCAGTATTCTTCTCCCCTTCAACTACTACATCAAATTCTAAATCTTTCATTAATTTTTCAACTGTTATTTTCATGATCCTCCCTCTCTTTCTTATGAGATTTTAACTACAAAGCTACTATTATTTTATCTAAACTAAGTTAGTTATATCCAATCTATGTATTGCCTCAACAAATCTTATAGTTCCAGTTTTGGATCTCATAACTACTGAATGAGTTGTGGCAGTATTATTTCTATTAAAAACCACTCCTTTTAACAAATCACTATCAGTAAGTGCTGTAGCAGCAAAATATACATCTTCATTATTTACTAAATCATCAATTGTCAGTACCTTTTCCACGTCTTCTATGCCCATTAACTTACATCTATCTATTTCTTCTTGAGTATGTGGTTCAAGTTTAGCCTGCATTTCTCCTCCCATACATTTAATTGCAGCAGCAGCAATAACACCTTCTGGCGCTCCACCTGTACCTATCATAAGGTCTATTCCTGTATCTTCAAAGCCGCAAGCTAATATAGCAGCTACATCACCTTCTCCAAAAAGCTTAACTCTTGCTCCAACTTCTCTAGCTTGTTCCACTATATAATTATGTCTCTCTCTTTCTTGGACAATTATAGTTAATTCAGTTATATCCTTATTTAGTACTTTAGCAACATTTATGATATTTTCTTTTGGAGATTTATTTATATCAATTGCCCCTTTTGCCCCTGCACCAACTGCAATTTTTTTCATATACATATCCGGTGCATGAAGAAGACTTCCTTTTGGTCCCATAGCTACCACTGCTATAGAATTTGGCAAACCCTTTGCAATTAATACAGTCCCGTCTACAGGATCTACTGCTACATCCATTTCTGGCATATTTTCTTCCCAACTTCCTACCTTTTGACCTATATAGAGCATTGGTGCCTCGTCCATTTCTCCTTCGCCAATTACAACTGTCCCCCTAATAGGCATCATTGCAAAAGCACTTTCCATGCCATCAACTGCTGCTTGATCAGCTGCAACTTTATCACCCCTGCCCATAAGTTTTGCACCTTTTAACGCAGCGGCTTCTGTTACCCTTACTAATCCCATAGCTACATCTATATTTATCATATCTATACCCTCCAAATTTATTCTATATATTTAGTAATTCAAATATTTGTCCTATTTCTATTCTCCTAAGGAGTGAAACTCCTTTGGGTTCTGATTATATTGGGTTCGCTGCTTACGATAATTATTATAACATATATAAGGGTTTATACAACATTACTCTATATTATTTCAAAATTCTTAATAATGTAATATACTATTTAACTATTTTTATATTTTTTTATTTAAGTTATAGTATTATTATTGTAATTTTAGAAATTTATATTAATAATCTTTTTTTGACATATAATGTCATATGAAACCGCTTCACATTTTCCCAAAAATTTGCTAATATGTATTTACGACGCTATTTTGAAGGGAGGATTGTCTTTTTTGGGTAATAAATTAGAAGCACTTTATGGGAAAATTACATATACTCGTACTGTATTACATGCACTTTTAAATTATAATTCTCCAACAGATTACAAAGTATTAAATTGTAGTAGACATTTAGATATGCTCCTTAATAAATATGAAAAAGTAAAAATAGAAATTTTAAATAGCAATCATAAAGAAGCAATATAAAAAGCATGTATACCAATCTACATGCTTTTTCTCTTTTAAATTATATACCTAAATCTTCTAAGACTTCCTCTATTTCAAAATCCTCAGTGGAAAATACCGCAATATATTCGCATTTTTCTTCCTCTTCATCAAAGTCATAAGAAATGTATTGAGCATTTATTTCCAACTCATCAATTATTTCTTCTATTATTTCGTTTACATTATCTGAAGCAATATCATTCAAGTATGGTATATAGTACTCTCTACTCCATTTATCCCCATTTTCTTCATCATCACATTCATCATTTGCGTAGGCTCTAGCTGCCTTCAATTCATCCTCATCAAAATCATAAAAAAACTTAATTATATATAACTTATTCTTTGAGCTTATTTCTTCTACCTCACCTATTCCGTTATTCTCCAGAAATTCAAGTATATCCCTCTTTTTCATATTAGCCACTCCTTTTTTAATATATATTTATCTTATTATAAATCTTTTAAATTATTATTATTTTAGAAAAATTATTTTATTCCATTTATTTTGCTTTTTTAAAAAAATAATAACCACAAAGGTGGTTATTATTTTTTTTAAAATTGTACTATTTTAGTAATTGAACAAATTTCTCTATAAACTCATCTGCAGCTGCAAAATCCTTATCTCCAGGAACAAGTTTAAATTTTAATCCTTCATCTATAGTTTTAAATTTCATAGATTTTAGTCTCTCAGTCATCATTCCAACACCTTCACCGCTCCAACCATAAGATCCAAATGCACCAGAAGGCTTCCCTCTGTTTGGAATTACAGATATAGAAGTTAAAAGTCTCCAAGCTGGTTCAACTGCATCCTGATTTATAGTAGGAGAACCCACTAAAAATCCAGTAGATTTATTTATCAGCTCTAAAGCATCATTTATATCCATTTCAGTTATTTCATGTGAATCAGCTTTTATTCCTCTTTCATTTAACTTGCCGCATATATATTTACCCATTTTTTCTGTATTGTGATATGCTGAAATATAAAACACTTGAATGTTTTCCTTTAGAGGTTCTTCAGTAGCCATTTCTCTATAATCCTCTAATGCTTTTTTTACATTATCTTCTGAGTGCATCGGCCCATGACTTGGAGCAATCATATCGAATTTTAATTCTTTAATTTTATCTAATCCTGCTAAAACAAATTTTTTAAATGGTGCCATTATACAATCAAAGTAATACTTATATTCATCAAAATAATCTTCTTTAATTTCATCCTGAATAATATTTCCTGGGCAATAATGAGCCCCTGTAAAATCACAACTAAATAATATATTTTTTTCAGGCACATATGTAAACATGGTATCAGGCCAATGCAAATTAGGAGCACCAATAAACCTTAAAGTATTTTTACCTGTATTTAATTCTTTTATATTAGTGATATTTTCCCCTTTAAAGTCCTTGTTTAAAATTTCTTTTAGATAATTAAGTGCAGCAGTTGTGCCTATTATTGTTGCTTCTGGATATTCTTCTAAAAATTTTTCTACAGATCCACTATGGTCAAGTTCTGTATGTTGTACTATAATATAATCAATTTTTTTGTTTCCTATTATCTCTTTTATTTCTTTAAAAGACTCTTCCCAAAAACCATCCTTTACACTATCTATTACTACTACTTTATCATCATTGATTAAATAGGAATTATATGTAGTTCCCTTCTTTGTTGCCATAATTATATCAAAAACTTCTAGACCAGGATCCTTTACTCCAACCCAATATATATCTTCTTTTAAACTTACAGCAGCCATTTATTACTCCTCCTAATATATGTTAATTTCAAAAAATTCAATAAATTTATTTATATTTTACCACAGCATTGTTTTTTTTCCAAATAATAATGCTTTTCATATAAAGTTTATGGAGTTTTAAACTTATTATAGAATCTATTTTTTATTATTCTATTAGTACAGATCTATTTCCTTTATAAAATATATATTCAAAATGAAGTGCTCTCGTCAAAGCTACATATAGTATTTTTTTATCCAATTCATTATCTTTATAATTTTCTTCATTGCAATTATATATTATGGAGCAATCGAATTCTAAGCCCTTTGTCATATAGGACGGTATTATTATTTTACCTAAAGTCATCATACTCTCATTATCTCCAATTAGCTTCCACTTACTCTTACAATGTTTATTAAGAAGTTCATAAATAATAATACATTCTTTTTTATTCTTTCCTATTATTGCAATATTAAATCTACCTTTATTCTCCAAATCCCTTAATATATAATTAAGCTCTTTTATGAAATCTTCATCACCTTTTATGTTAATAATTCTAGGTTCTTCACCATGTCTCAAAACTGGCAAAGCTGGTTTTAAATTATTTTCCTGTTTTATTAATACTTTGTTAGCAAAATTTATAATTTCTACTGTTGAACGATAACTTTGGGTTACTGTTACGAAGTTTACTTTATTTTCAAAAACCTTATCTATTGCCTTATTCCAATCATTTATTCCCTTATAATAATAAATTCCCTGTCCAACATCCCCAACTATTGTCATAGAATTATTTAAACTAGTAAGCTTTAGTACTTCTAATTGCAACAAACTATAATCCTGTGCTTCATCAATAACTATATGCTTATAGCTATATTCATTTCCATTCAATTTAAAGTATAAATAAACCATTGCCGCTAAATCATCAGCATCAATGCACTTATTATTAATGTTTTCTTCTATTTCTTTTTCCATAAAACTAATAAAAGATTGAGGAATTTTCCCTTCAGTTATTATATAAAACACTTCTTTATACATTTCATAGTATAGTTTAAAAATATCCTTATTAATCCATTGAGTAAAGTATTCATTTATAGCGTATTTTATTTTCAATTTAACTTCTTTTATTTCTGCATCTCTCTTATCATACAAGTTTGTCAATACATTTCTTCTATTTTCCCCATCCACCATATTTCTTTTAACTTCATTTATTTGACTTACATATTTAAGCTCAATATTATCTTCTATGGCTTTAGATTTCTCTTTTATTTTTCCTTGACAATACCTTTTTATTTCTTCTTTTCTTTTATTTAATGGAAGATGAGATAAATCCTTTGAATATAACCTTTTTATTTGAGTCTTTTCAAATAATAAGTGTTCCTCCAGCTTAATATCCTGTATATTTAAATCTGACTTTTCTAGATAAAGCACATACCTATCAAGTATTGTTTTATAAATTTTATCACCCTTTAATTTACTAGAATTAAAAAATAACTTTTTCTTTTCTATGTTTTTAGATTCTAATAGGTAGGATAACTTTTCATCCTTAGAAATTAATTTTACTTTTATATTTATATTTAATAAATTTAATGCAAAGTCTTCGAAGGTAGTTTGTGTAACTTCTCCAACTCCAAGACTTGGAAGAACATCCGATATATAATCTAGAAATAGTCTATTGGGGGCCACTACTAGAATATCTTTGCCTTCAATTTTATTTTTATATCTATATAAAATATATGCCAACCTATGTAAAGCAATAGTAGTTTTTCCCGATCCTGCAGAGCCTTGAACTATTGTTGGTTTTTTTATTTCTCCCCTAATAATTTCATTTTGTTCTTTTTGAATAGTAGATACAATATCTTTTAACTTACTACTTAAGTTTTGTTCCAAATTTGCCTTCAAAAATTCATCAATTAAGGAATTACCTTCAACTTCTTCTCCCATTTTTAAAATGATATCGTTAATACCTTCGTCAAAGGCATCGATTAAGTTTCCTTCCTTTACTAATAGCTTTCTTTTTAATAAAAGCTCTCCGTTAATTTTTCCTATTGGAGCTATATAACTAGCCTCTCCTTTTGTGGCACTATAGTATAAATCAGCTATTGGCGCTCTCCAATCTATGATCATTTCTTTTTCTTTTTTTCTATCATAAATACCAAATTTACCTATATAATAGTTATCTATTTCTCCTCTTTCTTCTATAAAATCAATTTTTGCAAAGTATGGAACTTTTTTAGCTTCCGCATATGTATCATAATCTCTAGATGTCTTACTATATCTCTGCTTAGCAATTTCAAGTTCTACATTATAAGTTTTTGATTCCTTACGAATTTTGTTAATAGTATCCTTTTGTTTTTCTTTCTCTTCTTGAATTATTATTAGCTCTTTTGATAGCCATTCATTTATAGTTTCTAAATTAACTTTTTCTAAAATAAATTCTTTATTTTCTATAGCTATATCTTTCATCTCCTTTCATTTTAATTTAAATACTGAGAATACAAAAAGGTACCTTCAGGCACCTTTTTATATTAGCACTATTTTAATATATCATTGAATCAAAGGGATACATTTGCACATAATTTTGGTACATTTCCTTTGCTTCCTCTTTAGATATTTTTCCGTCATTTAACCCTCGATATAGCATATATAATTTTACATGTAGGTCAGGGTTTTTAGACATTGCTTCTTTCATTTTTAAATATATAATATCTTCTATAGATTCTTCATTACTGCAATTTGATGCTTTAGATATAATTTCAATCAAATTACTTACTCTATACTTAATAGCATCCTCAGGAGTTAAACTTTGTATTTCTTTAAGTTCATTTAGTATTTTTTCTATTGTTTTCATATCAATTGAGACAAAATTGTTATCCAAATATAATCACTCTCCCCCAGTATGTAAAAATATTTATATGATTTACTTTATAATTATATTATAGCATATTTTTCATATTGTTTATAAATACTTAGAAAAATAAAAAAGAGCAAAAGTATTTAATACTTAAGCCCTTATATTATTTAAATTGATGTTTTAGGAATAAATTCGTTTTTACCTGACTTTTCTAATGCTTTTACTAATGCAAAAGCAATTACTCCATCTGCTATATGATGCAGTATTGTACCAACACCAACAACTACTAGTACCTTGTATACTGTAAATCCAAAAGGTATTACTGCTATCGCTTCAAGAATTCCATGAATTGGAGCTGTTATCAATATAACTTTTCTAAAGCTTACTCCCCTTTTAATTAATATTGCCCCTATTGCACCTACAAAAACATGCATAAATGCTCTTGCAACAACTACTAAAGGAGTGGTCATCAAGAACCCTAATGTAGAGCCAAGCCCTACTGCAATTGCTGCATATGGTCCAAAAAACATAGCTATAAATAATGGCACATGTGATGCCAAGGTTGCTGTAAATGGTCCTAAATTAATCCTCAAAAACCCAAAGTATAATGGGATTATTATTGCAAATGCTGTTAATAAGGCTGTAAATGTTAACTTTCTTACGTTGTTTCTCATTTTTACACCTCCGTATGCTAATGTATATACAGTAGTATACAACCTTTCTTTAGTATTGTAAATAGTAACTTTTTCTATCATAGCAAAGTTTGACAATTAATAATAGTTATCGTTATAATCAAAATAGAAAAAGTAGGGAGATGGTTATCTGTGATTATTATTGATAATTCTGCTTTAGAAGAAGCAAAAAAGTTCTAGGCCTAAGAGAATATAAATATCTCTACAATGCCTAGAACTCATTTTATGCCATAGAAGCAGCTGCACTATTGGATTCAACAGGTACATTTTGCTTTTCAAGCATACTCTTTACTTTCATTAATCTTGTCAATGCTGATCTTTCATTTTCTTCAAGCTTCATTCTTATATATCTAGTTGTTTCCTGAAGTTGAGGTATTGTCATATATTCTAATGCATTAACTCTTCTTCTTGTTTTTTCAATTTCGTCAGCCATCAATTGACATGACTTTTCTACCTCAGCTAATTCAAGAAGCTTAGGCAATATTCCATAAAGCTTTTCAATAGCTCCATCAAGTTCTGCAGAAGTGTTAGCAAAACCATAAGGGTATATACTTCCCTCATCATCCTCTAACTGTCTTTTAAACTGCATCTCTGGAACATTAACACTCATAATATTTTTAGTGTTTATGCTAACTGAAATGTGTTCTTTGGGATAAGCTATTGCTTCCTCTAATAGTTCAGAAGACATAAGCGCTCTAGCCATAACAAATTCTTTAAATGAAGCTCCTAATTGTTCCTCTACACTTTTTCTTAACTGATTATTGTATTTTACAAGCTCTATAAATCTCCTCATAAGCTCATCTTGCTTATCTTTCAACAATTTATGTCCTCTTGTAGCAGTAGTTAATCTTTTTTTAAGATTAGTTAGCTCCATTCTGGTTGGATTTACATTCAACCTAGCCATGGTTATTCACCTTCTTCTTGGTCTAAATATTTCTCTAAATATTCATCTCTAATTCTCTTAAGTTCAGTTCTTGGAAGAATTCTAAGTAATTTCCATCCAAGTGCTAATGTTTCATCTATACTTCTATTTGTATTAAAGCCTTGTGATACATATTCTTTTTCAAACTCTTCAGCAAACTTAGCAAAAGCTCTGTCTGTTTCTGATAAAGCAGATTCTCCTAAGATTACTGCAAGTTCTTTTGCTTGTTTACCTTGAGCATATCCTGCAAATAATTGGTTCATTGTATCTGCATGATCTTCTCTAGTTTTACCTTTACCTATACCTTTATCTTTAAGTCTTGAAAGTGAAGGTAAAACGTCTATTGGAGGCATTACACCCTTTTTATATAACTCTCTTGATAGAATTATTTGTCCCTCTGTTATATATCCTGTTAAGTCAGGAATTGGATGAGTTTTATCATCTTCTGGCATTGTAAGTATTGGAATTTGAGTTATTGAACCAGGTTTTCCTTTAACCCTTCCTGCTCTTTCATATAAAGTAGAAAGGTCAGTATATAGGTATCCTGGATATCCACGTCTACCCGGAACTTCTTTTCTAGCTGCAGAAACTTCACGAAGAGCTTCGCAGTAGTTAGTTAAGTCTGTTAAAATAACAAGAACGTGCATTCCTCTTTCATATGCCAAGTATTCTGCAGTTGTTAGGGCTATTCTTGGAGTAGCTATTCTTTCAACTGCTGGGTCATTTGCAAGATTCATGAATAAAACTGTTCTATCTATTGCACCTGTTTTTGTAAAGTCTTGAATAAAGAATTCAGCTTCTTCAAAGGTAATACCCATAGCTGCAAAAACAACTACGAATTTGCTTCCGTCTGATGATAACACTCTAGCCTGTCTTGCTATCTGTGCAGCTAGTTCAGCGTGTGGTAGACCTGAACCTGAGAACACAGGAAGCTTTTGACCTCTAACTAGTGTGTTAAGACCATCTATAGCTGATACTCCTGTTTGAATAAATTCTGATGGATAGTCTCTTGAGAAAGGATTTAAAGGCTCACCATTGATATCCCTTTTTTCTTCAGGTATAATCTTTGGTCCTCCATCCTTTGGTCTTCCAAGTCCATCAAAGACTCTTCCTAGCATATCTTCTGATAAACCTACTTCAAGAGGTCTACCTAAGAACCTTGCTTTTGTTCCATTAAGATTAATTCCAGTAGAACCCTCAAACAATTGTAGTAAAGCTTTATCTCCATTAATTTCAAGAACTCTACCATTTCTAATTTCACCAGTTTGAAGTTCTATTTCAACAAGTTCATCGAAAGTTACTCCGCTAACACCATCTACTAGCATTAAAGGTCCGACTACTTCTCTAACTGTTTTATATTCTTTAAGCAATTACCACACCTTCTTCCGCTATCAACTTATCAATTACTGCTCTTAATTCTTCTCTAATGTCATCAATTTTATTAATATCAGCTTCTGCAATGTATTTTGATCTAGCTATTTTATCCTTTATTTCGCCTAAATCTATAATCTTCTTTAGATAAACTCCAGCTTTTAATGCACGCTCTGCTTCATTCTGGAATGCTAGAACAAGCTTTAACATTTTGAATTGTTTCTCTAGTGATGCATAAGTATCTATATCATGGAAAGCATTTTGCATTAAATAGTCTTCTCTAAGTGACTTTGCAACTTCAAGCTTTAATCTGTCACCTTCAGAAAGAGCATCTATACCAACAAGTCTTACAATTTCCTGTAAATTTGCTTCTTCTTGTAAAAGGGCCATTGCTCTTGTTCTTAAAGCAACCCATTCATCAGATACATTTTCATTCATCCATTCTCCTATACTATCTAAGTATAGAGAATAAGAACTTAACCAGTTTATTGCAGGGAAGTGTCTTTTATATGCTAATTGAGCATCAAGTCCCCAGAATACCTTAACTATTCTTAAAGTAGATTGAGTAACTGGTTCTGATAAGTCTCCTCCTGGAGGAGAAACTGCTCCAATAGCTGTTAATGCTCCTTCTCTTCCATCTTCTCCAAGGCATACAACCTTTCCTGCTCTTTCATAGAAATCTGCAAGTCTTGAACCAAGGTAAGCTGGATATCCTTCGTCACCAGGCATTTCTTCAAGTCTTCCAGACATTTCTCTTAAGGCTTCTGCCCAACGAGAAGTTGAGTCAGCCATAAGAGCAACTGAATATCCCATATCTCTAAAATACTCTGCTATTGTAATACCAGTATAAATAGATGCTTCACGGGCAGCAACTGGCATGTTTGATGTATTTGCAATAAGTACAGTCCTCTTCATTAAGCTTTCCCCTGTTCTAGGATCTTTAAGCTCAGGGAACTCGTTAAGAACGTCAGTCATTTCATTTCCACGTTCACCGCAACCTATATAAACAACTATTTCTGCATCTCCCCATTTTGCAAGCTGATGTTGAACAACAGTTTTACCACTTCCGAAAGGACCTGGAACACAAGCTGCTCCACCTTTAGCTACTGGGAAGAAAGTATCTACAATTCTTTGACCTGTTATTAAAGGTGCCACTGGATTTAATTTTCGTGCATATGGTCTTCCTTTTCTTACTGGCCATTTCTGTAATAATGTAACTACTTTCAATCCTTTTGATGTTTCTATTTCAGCAACAACTTCTTCTACAGTAAAATCTCCTTCTGTAATAGCTTTTACTATACCTTCTATTCCGTAAGGAACCATTACTTTATGTGTAACAACAGAGGTTTCTTGAACAATTCCTATAATATATCCTGCTTTTACTTCATCTCCAACCTTCACTTTAGGTTCAAAATGCCATTTCTTTTCTCTGCTTAATGAAGGCACTTCTATACCTTTTGTTAAATGACTTCCTGCTATTTTTGCAATGGCTTCAAGAGGTCTTTGAATTCCATCATAAATTGATTCTATAAGCCCTGGTCCAAGTTCAACACTTAAAGGCTCTCCTGTAGTTTCAACGGGAGCACCTGGTCCAAGACCTGTGGTATCTTCATATACTTGGATAGAAGCCTTATCACCCCTCATCTCAATTATTTCTCCAATGAGGCGGCGTTCTCCAACCTTTACAAGGTCATATATACTAGCTTCATCCATACCTTCAGCAACAACTAAAGGTCCTGAAACTTTAACAACTCTTCCAATTCTCAAGTTCTCTACCTGCCTTCCTTATAAAATATTAACTCCTACGGCTTTTTCCACATTATCTTTAATTCTTTGCATACCTATATTCAATGAACCCTGATTGCTTGGAATCAATATAACTGCCGGAAGTGTTTGCCTATTGTATCTTTCGATAGTCTCCTCAATATTTACTGCAACTTGCTCTGTTACAAATATGACTGCATATTTATCCATAGCCATTCTATCAATGGTCTTTTGGGCTTCAGCTGGTTCAATCACTGGATATACATCAATTCCAATTGCTTTGAAAGCCAATACAGAATCTTTATCACCAACAACTCCAATTTTATACATAAATATCACGCAGCCTTTCTCTTATAACTTCAGCGTTAATATTATTTAGCTTTCCAACCATAATAATTCTAACAAGTTTAATTTCATTCTCCTTGGCAAACATAAAAGCAAGTAAGGGTTCAACTCCAAAGCTTATATATTTTGCATCTTTAATAAACTTCATTATAAAATTATCTGAAAGCTTTTCAAAAATATTTAATCTTCCTGAAATTACAAACTCTTCTATTCCAGCCTTTACTATTTCACCATAGTCGGTAAATGCAAGTTTATTAATTATGCTTTCATTAGACTCATTTAGCATAGAAATCAAATTATCTCTATCAATTGCTCCTCCGTCAAGAAGAACCGTATCTAAAAATTCTTTAGACTTATTTTGCTTCTTTACTCTAAGTAAAGACTTTAAATTTAATAGATCTATATTAATTTTCAAGAAATTCAATAAGTATTCTTCTCCTATGGTATTAGCTTTAGATAGCATATCTTTGTACATGTAGTAGTCTAAAAGAATATCAATTTTCTGAGGATCCTTATTAGCTTCAAAAGCAGCATCAACTGTTTCAATAGCTTCTCTCATAATAGGTTCCAAGTCATAATAATTTTTTTCTTCTATGAAACTCTTAAGTTTTTCAATTTGTACTGTTCCTACAGGTATCAAAAGATAGTCTAAGTCCTTTTTTAAAGCACATCCCTTAATAATTACTTTAATATTATGATAATCGTATCTTAAACTCATAACATCAATTAATGTTTTATTAGGAGATACATAATACATAAGCGAGTAAAGCCTTTTTAAATCTTCACTTAGTATTGCTTCATAATCCTCAGGCCTTTTAACATTTCCCATTAAAGTATTAAAATCAGTTTCCTGTAACATTTTAAATACTTCTTCTGCAGAATTGCTATCTATCATTCTATCAATTTTTGCTCTATCAAGGAGTTTAGTTTCTATTGCTCTTAGCCTCGAAACGGCATGAGCGTAGTTAACATCATTCATTAGCTATCCTCCTTTAGCTGAATAATATTCCAGCAACTTCGGCTTCTAGTTCATCTCTCATCAACTTAACTAATGCATCAAATGTATAGTTAATTTCAATACCATTTTTAGATACTATGTATCCACCTTTAATATTTCTCTTATCTGTGCTTAGCTTCAATTCACCTTTTCTGCCTAATTCTTTTAAATAAGAATTTATTTTAGCAACAAAGTCATCAGAAGCAATATTTTCACCTAAAATTAATTCTTCATTACCTTGAATCTCTGAAGATAATATAGTTTTCTTAATAAACTCAATGGTATTATCCTTGGAGATTACTGATAATCTTTCTAATGCTTCTGTGAAAACCCTGTCTAAAACTTTCTGCTTAGCTTCTAATTTCATATTTCTTACTTGAATTTCAGCATTTGAAATAACTCTTTCAGCCCTAATCTTTGCTTCTACCTCAGCTTTATCTATTATAATTTTACTCTCTATTTCAGCTTCACGCTTCTTTTTATCCAAAATACTTTTTTCTTCTAACTTAGCTTCTTCAATCAAAGCTTTAGCTTTAATATCCGAATCTTCTAAAATTTTTGATGTTAAACTCTCTATATTAGACACGAACCTTCACATCCCAACTTTGTTATTTTATGAATAAAATCATTAATAATGATGCTACGAATCCTAATAAAGCGTATGTTTCAACCATTACTGCATATAAAACACCCTTCATTACATGTTCTGGTCTTTTAGCTAATATTGAAATACCTGCTGCTGCAGTTTTACCTTGTGCTATAGCTGACAATAATCCTACAAAACCAACTGGTAAAGCTGCCATGAATATATATAATCCTGTTGCAAGACTTGGTGTAGTTCCACCTAATAAACCAACTTTAGTTAATATAATTATAGTTGTAACGAAACCGTACAAGCCTTGTGTACCTGGCAATAATTGAAGAATAAGTGACTTACCAAATTTATCTGGGTCTTCATTTACAAGCCCTGTAGCAGCTTGACCAACTATTCCTATACCTTTTGCTGAACCTATTCCTGAAAGTAGTGTAGCTAATGCTCCACCACATAGGGCAAACATTAATCCTCCGTTTTCTGATAAAAAAGCCATAAATGTTGCAAAATTCATTTAATATTCCTCCTAACAAGTTGTTATTAATTTTATTTTTTATAATATATTTTATTTATTATTATTTATTATTTACTACATTGATAAATTTGCTTTCTGATTTAAGCGGTCTAAATGGTCTTCCGCCTCCTTCATAAAACTTGTTGAAAAACTCTAGATACTGAAGTCTGCTTGAGTGAACATATGCTCCAAGAGCATTGATTCCCATATTAAACAAGTGACCTCCAATAAATAATATTGTTCCAAATATCCATCTAAGCGGTCCTGCAGGAATTAATGTAATCATTAGATTGAACGCATTAGCTATAAACCCAGTAGCTAAACCTAATGCCAAAAGTCTTGAATATGAAACTACATCTCCGACATATGATGTTATTCCATAAACTCCATATAATCCTGAGCCTATTTTACCAGCAATAGTTTCTGCACTTCTTCCTTGAGTTAATAGTAGACCAACGATACCACCAATAGACATTATCTTACCTATTGGTGCACCTACTCCTGCAATCCATAGACCAAGGCCAATTAATGCTATATACCACAAAAGTACATCGTATACTGCATCAAGTACCTGACCATTTTTGATTAAATTATAAGCTTTTATTCCAAGTCCCATAAATATGTGAACAACACCCATTACAACAGCAATTTCAAGAACTAGCATTATGTCACTGGCAGGATCAATTAATGGTGTTATTTTCTTTCCAAAGAATCTAAATGGTGCATCTCCAAACCATCCGCCATATACTGCTCCCCAGAATATTGTTGAAATTCCACAATAGAAGAATAGTGTAATGAAACTTCTCATACCCTTTTCAAGATTGAAAAATCTCAAAGCCACAAATGTAGCAATTGTTAGAATTATTCCATAAGCTGCGTCTGAAAGCATCATCCCAAAAAAGCAAATATAGAACAAGGATATTATAAAAGTAGGATCCGTTTCCTTATAATTTGGTAAGGAATACATTTCTACTACACTTTCAAGTGGTTCAGCAAGTTTGTTATTTCTTAATTTTATAGGAACAATGTCATCATCTTCTACGTCTTTGAATTCTAAGAAATAATTACCTCCGACTGCCTTTTCTATAGTTTTTTCTAACATCCCATTTGATTCGTAAGTATTCCATCCTTGTATAGCAACTATACTATCACTTTTAATAAAATTATAACAAGCTTTTAATCTAGCTCCTTTATTTGCATAATACTCGTACGCTTCTTGGAATTGAGCTATCTTTCCTAATAGGGCAACTAGCTCCTCCTCAACTTGTTTTCCTTCTTCTTTTATTAATTTAATCTTTGCCTCATTAGTTTTTATTACATTATCTGGAGTATCGTCAAAATCAAAATAGACCTTAGAAAAGCTATTATTTTTGATAATTTCAACTAGTCTTTCTTCCTGCTCCTTTAGGGTCACAATTAAAATATATTCTTCTTTTTTTCCTTGGTTTATTACTTCCATAAAACTATAATCAATTTTTTCCTTAATTTCTTTATAAAAATTCTCTTTAAGCTCATTAGGTATAGAACCTAAATTGTAACTAAATAAACTAGAGGTTTTTATAGAACTAAAAGGAGCATCGAAATTTTTCCAAGGCTGTAAAGTTTCTATTTCTGTTTCCAGTTTAGATATCTCATTATTTTGAGAAATTAATTTTTCTTCTTTTGCCTTTATACTCTGGTAAACAATAGACCAATCATTATTTTCCATATTGTTTTCCAGTTCATCAAAAGAAATTGCCTTTTTACCCTCAATTAATGACTTTAATCCGCTTTCCTTCTTTACATATTTTTCTAAAAAGTCTAAAGCAAATTTAATTTTGGATAATTGAGTTTCATTGTCCATAATTTGTTTTTCATCGGATGCGGTACTTAGAAAACTCATTTCCTCATCATCTAAATTTTCCTGCAGATTAGTAAATTGAGCTCCTTCAAACTTTTGAAGTTCTGTTAAAAGGACTTCTTTTTCAGATTCAAAGGCATATAAAGTAAATTTATTCATTTTAACTATTGCCATTGATGTTCACTATCCTCTCAATTACTAAATTTACTGCCTTATCAAATTTTTCTTTAGATATATTTAATATATCTTCTTTCTCTTTACTTCCTTCTTGAATTAACGGCTCAGCTTTCTTTTGTGCAGCTTCAATTGCACTATTAATTAAATTTGTAGCCTCACCTTTTGCATTTTCAATTGCTTTTTTAAATTCAGCAACGGCTTGTGATTCTGCATTTTTGATTATTTGCACTTTCTGATTTTGAGCATTTTTTATTGCTTCATTGGCTTTTTCTTCTGCAGCCTTAATTTCCTTTATTGCTTCTAATGCCAAGTTATCACCACCTTTATATAATTAAATAATAGCCACAAATTAATATACTATAACTACTAATGCTTTATATAGTATTTATTACAACTTATTATACTACCCCTACCACAGAAATATCAAAATAAAAATTCATCATTTTCGGAAAATTTAAATAATTAAGATACAATTAGCACTATTTTTCTTAAAAATTCACTCTATTTATAAACTATACTTAAAATATCTTAAATCTCTATTGTGAAATTATATTAGTAACATCTTGCACTTCATAATTATTTTCTTCTGAAAAACATATATATGTATTATCCCTTACTACCTCTCCAACCTTAATAAATAATAAAATATCAATACTGAATTTTTCTATATGAATCTTGTTTTTATTAATATTCAGATTATTGCAAGACGCTACTTTATCATTAATCAATTTTTTCCATTTTTTATCTAAATCTCTCTCTAAAAAATCAGGTACCCATCTCTTTTTATTGAATATTAGATAGTCATACTTTATTATTTCTCTTAAAGCAAAATTATCTTCCTTTAGTTTCTCGCTATTGAATTCCAAAAATACTTTATAATAATCAGCTGAAGATATATTTCTATCAAAGTATCCTTTTTCATGAAAAAATAATCCAAGTTCTTTATAAAATTCAAAGTAATCTTGGAATTTTAAATGAAAAAACTTCAAAATGCTAGAGAACTTACCAGAATTATAGTATTTGTCTACCATTGCTTCTACTTTTTTCAACGTCAATAGTTCTTCGTAGGAGATGTCTTTTGTCTTTAATATCTCGTAGGGTGGATAAGGTGAGTTCTTCATTCCCCATTTTTCTTTTTCTAATTCAATTGGAGAACCTTTTAATATTTTTAAAAATCCTAGCTGAATTTCTTCAGGCTCAATAGCAAATACTTGATTAAAGGATTTTTTAAAAGAATTAAAGTCTTCTCCTGGCAGGCCAGCAATTAGATCTAGATGCTGGCTTATATTCTTTAATGCCTTAATCTCTTTTACCTTTGATTCTACTTCTGTAAAATCAGCAATTCTATTAATATTATGCAAAATTTCATTGTTTGTAGTTTGAACACCAACTTCAAATTGGAATCTTCCCCTAGGTGCTTTTGATAAAATTTTAACTTGACCACTTGTTAAAATATTAGCAGAAATCTCAAAGTGAAATTTTGTTTCTGTATTTTGATTAACAAGAAATTCCCATATTTCTATTGAAAACTTTTCATTACAATTGAAAGTCCTATCTACAAACTTTACTAGCCTAACCTTTTTATCCATAAGAATTTTTAATTCTTTTTTTACCATTTCTATATCTCTAAATCTTAAATTCCTATCAACAGAGGATAGGCAATATTTACACCCATAAGGGCATCCTCTAGAGGCTTCATAATACACTATTTTATTATCTAAATCTTCCTCATATATGTAAGGGAAAATTACATTATTTATATCCATGTTATTTTTCTTGCCACAGAAATATATTTCCCCATCTTTTTTATAATATAAGCCTTTAATTTTATCACAGCTTATACCATTATAATATGAAGGTTTTTTTTCTCTTTCATATAACTTATATTGAATAAAATTCTTAAAGACTTCCTCCCCTTCACCTTCTATTAAAAAATCTCCACTACTTTCTTCTAAAAATTCTCTTCCATTAAAGCTTACTTCTGGTCCTCCATAAATAATTTCTATATCTTTATTAACTATCTTTATAAGCTCTGATAAGCTCTTAACAATTTCTTTATTCCATATATAACAGGAAAAGGCTACAATTTCAGGTTTTTCAGAAATAATCTCTTCTAATAACTTTTCAAACCTATCATTTACAGAAAATTCTCTTATAGTACACTCAAAATCTAAATCTTTAGTGTAAGCTTTTAAATATCTTATAGCTAAATTTAAATGAGTATATTTAGAATTTATCCCTACTAGAACTACTTTTAATTTCTTCATTATTTTTTCTCCTTTTCTTCTGTGCCTTAATATAATATAATTCACCTTCATCTATTTCTTCAATTATATCAAATTTACTGCTTAATAGATTTATGGTACTTTTCTTAGAAACATTCTTAAAGATATTATAATCCTTTATAATTATCTCCTTAACCTTACCTTTCGGAAGAAATATTTTTAACTTATTATTATATGTCTTTCCAAAGCCCTTATTTATATCCCATATATGTAGAATACCTTCTTCCTTTAATCCTTCATATATTTTTATCAAAAGATTTCTTCTTTTTAATCTAAATAATATTTCACTAAATGAGAAAAACAGCACACTGCTGTCATAGAAATTTTCATCTATATTTATGTCTTTACTTTCATTATGAAAATATTCTAAAGAATAAGATTCTTGGGTATTCTTAATTATATTATAAACTATTCCATAATTAAAGAAGCCTATGTCTAATATATTCCCATTAAATTTTTGTTCTATTAAATTTAGGATTATTTCCTTCTGCACAATTTCTTCCTCCTCTTTACTATTCTCTTGATAATAAACTTCTACAATAAAAAAATATTTCCTCCAATTAATGGAAGAAATATTGTGAATTCGTTTTTTTATTGTTTTATATTTAACATTTAACTTTCTGTTTTAGATTTATGCAATAGTCTAACATAAATCCAGCTGTTGTAATTTGAGCTTCCTGAATGATCATGCATGCTACCTTTAAATATCTCTCTTCTCTATTTTTTATATTGCAATACTTATAATAAGCTTGATTTGCAACTTTAGCATTATTATCAATGTATTCTTTTACACCTTCGCATCTTTTTATGCCTTTTTTTGCTTCAAAATGATGTCCAAGTAAAATTTTTTGAATTATCCAAAGTTCAAATTTCCTATGGTTCTTTAAAAGTTTATTATTAACATGATGTGGAACTGTTGTATCCTGAATTAAATGACATGCAGCTCCAAAATAAAAACAACTTAATGGCAAATCACCTAATTCTAAGTATTTTAAGGATAATTCATAATAACTTTCACACTCAGTTAAAGCATTTGAAAAACCATATAAGCCTTTTTTTTCACTGAAATGGTAAAAATGATTGGTGCTTTTAAAATCTTGATCTGCCCAAGTTGCCCCAGCATCTATATTATTCATATATTTACTTATACAATTATATTCATCTATAAATCCTTCTTTTTTTAATAACTCAAAAGCTTTATGGTTAATATATCTGTGTGCAAGACAATGAGTATTTATTATTAATTTTTTTATAGGATTTATAATTATCATAAATTTTTTAGCTGTTTTTCCAAATACCCTTTCAGTTTTTGTCTTCATAAGATTACTCCATCTCCAAAATTTAATTTTTTCTTTGTAGTTTACTATTTACTTTTCCCAATAGAATATATTGCACCTTCATAAGTATCTAATACTATAATTTGATTTTTTAAATATTTAATACTAGAAATTTGATTATTAGTATTAAATTCTATTTTTTCATTTAAAACTCCTTTTGAGTTTAAAGAATATATTTTTCTTTCCTTTTCATCATAAAAATATATTGTATTTGCTTCGCCTAACTTACCACTAGTATCAATTGCCAAACTTTTTAAAGAAGCTATACTATTATGAATGTAAATTGGAGCACTTGGATTTGTAGTAGGATGATTGTCCATAATAAAACCCACTGTATTATTATTGCTATCTTTAAATCTCGGTGAATTTATAGGATCTCCACCACTATAATCAGGCCATCCATACCAACCTTTTGAATTAATTACATAAATATAGTCCGTATCACCCTTGATACCTCTTAAACCTCTGTCTTCCATTCCTCCAACAGAAGCTATCATTCTGCCCCTACTATCAAAATCAAATCCCTTTACATTTCTAATGCCCCAAGCAAAGGTTGCAGTAGCTCCATTTTGTAAATTATAAATTATAATTGAAGCATTTCCAGGGAAATGTCCAGAAACAATCTGTCCAGCAATATTTTTTGTATTGTAGCTTGTAAAAGAACCTGTTTTGTCTCCATTAAAATTCCTTCCTTTTAGAGTTATCTTAAATGGAGAAATATCGTGACTAAAAGGAAATTCTTTGATCCAATCATTGTCTGAACCCACTACACCTGAATTAGTTGCAGCACCTATGGTGATATATAAATAATCTTTATTAATTTTTATTAAACTTTTACTGTAATCTCCAAAGTTAGGTAGATTATTTATTATCTCAGTATTTACTTTTTTATGTAAATCATAAGTATAAATCGAGTTCCCACTGGCAAAATATATCTTCTTATTATAATATTCTATACTACTTATATTCATTTTTCTATCATAAAATATATTATAACTTTTCCCTAAGCTATCAATAAATTGTATTCTATTATTATAGGCAATATAGAAATTACTCTCTTCATCTACTGAAAAATCTACTGCTCCCATTAGTCCTTTAAATATTATTTTATCAGTTATATTTTCATCTTTTAATCGTATATTAGATTCATTAATTTTATGTTTTTCGAAAAAAGCAATAATAATAGTAAAAACTACAATTATTAATAAAGCTATAAAAAATTTTTTCATAATTCCTCCAAAAAAAAATTCCTCTTATCTAAAAATATATTTCAATAGATAAAAGGATATGAATAAAATAATTTATATAATTGTAAGATTTTAAATAGAAGTCAACTCTATATGCTCTTTTTCAACACTAATAAATGCATTAAAAATTTCCCTTATTAAATCGCTGCATACATTAGCGTAGTATTTATTGTAAAAGGCTATAGCATGTTCTTCTTTTTGCTTTGCTAATTTAAAAAGTAAATCATCATCATTATATTTACTGTAATCAACTTTTATTAACTTTGGACTTTCCAAAAAGTATCCTAAACTTTTATGTACACTAGCATGCATGTATTCTATCTTACTTAAATCCTTGAATATTTTTGAAGTTGTTTCATTTTTAGCCATTTTGGCAGCTTCTGAGTAGAAATCTCCATTAAAGGTTTCAAGCTTCATTGCATTTTCTAGTACTTTTTTAGTATATTCATCTAATATTATACTTTTAAATTTCATATTATCTTCTTCAATTAAATACTTTTTTTCAACCCCGCAAAAGGGGCAATATAAAATCTCTTCTTTTGAATTTTCACAAGCAAAAGCATAGGAGTTTAAATTATAATTTTTATCATTTATATTCATTCCACAAATTTCACATTTTAATATTTTCATTTTTTTCACCTCATAATTCATTTTAATAGAAAATTAGTATTTTGTCATTTTCTAAATATAATTTCCTATATTTCCTCCAATCACCTAATTACTTTATGTTATTTTTATGGATAATATTAAGTATAGCTAATTTAATAAACATAAATAATACCGTACTAAAGGAGGATTTAAAAATGAAACTGAAAAGGTTTACATTTATTCTAACTAGTTTACTTCTTGCATGTAATTCATCAATGGTAAAAGCTTCCACTATCGTGGATTATTCAGTAAAAAGTGGTGATTCTTTGTGGAAAATTTCTCAAGCCTATAATACTACTGTAGATAAAATAACTTCCTTAAATAATCTAACATCAACTAATTATATTTATGTTGGACAAACTCTAAAGATTGAAGATAATAGATATACATCTTATACAGTAATTTCAGGAGATACTCTTTGGAAAATATCGGTAAAATTTAATACTACCGTAGATAATATTGTTAAATTTAATAATTTGACTTCCTCAACAATTTTTGTTGGACAAGTTCTTCGCATTCCACTAGCTTCTACTATCCAAACTCCTCAAGTACAAACTACAAATTATACTATTGTAGCTGGTGATACAGTTTGGGGAGTAGCTCAGAAATTTAATACTTCCATGGATGCAATAATAAAAAGTAATATGCTTGCATCACCAGTCTTCATGCCTGGACAAATTATTACTGTACCAGTTAACTCTACACAAATTGTAAAGCCAGTTGGTATCACTATGTATAAAACAAGATTAAATAATAATTTTGGTGATATCTACACTTGGGAAAATGGCAGAAGAATATTCACTGTAGGTGAAAAGGGTACTTTAACAGATTTAAATAGTGGAATTAGTTTTCAAATTCAGTATTACGGTGGCTCAAACCACTCTGATATAGTTCCTTTAACCTATTCAGATTCAGATAAAATGAAACAAATTTATCCTACTTGGTCTTGGTCTGCCATGAGACCTATGATACTTACTTTTAGCCAAGGGGGCACTTATTATAAAATAGCTGTAAGCGTCACAGGTATGCCTCATTCTACTACAAATATGTACGATCAAAATGGAATTGACGGTCACTTCGATATGTATTTTTATAATAGTACAAGCCATGTTTCTAATGAGCTTAATCCAACTCACCAGCAAAATATCCTCAAAGCAAATGGTCAGTAAATAACACTATTTTTATAAGCTTCCCAAGGAGGGAGTAATCCCTCCTTGGGAAGCAATATACACTTTTGTAGCTATTAATTAAATTCTAACTAACATCCACATCTCTTACATTTGCATTTTAAAAAAGTAAACCCAAAAACTATAGCTATAAAATCACCAGTTGCACTAGCAGCAGATTGTGCAGAATTTTCTTCCACTTCTGTTTCAGTTTCACTTTCGTCATCTCCAAAGGCAATTGCTGCTGATATTCCAAAACATTGAGGTTTAACATCATTTGAATTTACCCATGAATTTCTGCTTTTGTAAGAATATCTATCTGCTTCTTCTTCACTTTGTTTTAGTAAAGCCATTTGCTTTTGTAATTTCATAATTTCAACTGCGTTTTCTTTTACTTCCCTTACCTTAGCTTTTATTAGATTTAAGATTTCACTGTTTGCTTCATAAGCTTTTAATACCTTATCTTCAATTACTATTTCTTCATTTTTAAACTTCTCTAATACTCCATCCATTTCAGCAATGCTATAAATTCCTCTTTCTGGAGCTCCATTGCAATGACATTCACTTCCTGCGCTTCCGCTTGCTTGTGCACTTCCTTCTCCAAAATTAATAGTTAAAGCAAAATACGTTGCTAAATTATCACTAGCACTGACGGAAATATTTATAATATCACCACTTCCTGATGCACCGGCACCACTAACACAGTTAGCCTCCCTGCCCCTTGCATCCTTATTTTCTGAATTCTTATTTTCTACTTTAGACTGTGCCAAATCTTTTGCATCTTCTTTATTTAACTTTTCAATTTCTATTTTAATTTCATTAGTTAGTTGCTGAATTTTTCCTTTTAAATTTTCTATTTTCTTTGTTATCATTTCTTCATTTTTATTTAGATTAGTTTTTAATCTATTCAAGATACAGCCACTCCTTAATTTAATTTATTATTAGAATTAAAAACACCAGTCATCACAGCAGTGTTTCTTCTCACATTTACATTTTAAAATGCTTAAAGATGCTGAAAGTGCAAACTCCGACCCTTGTGCCCTTGCAAAAGCTGCAGCTGAATCTTTATTAAGCTCTGTTTCACTCTGGCTAAAAGTATCCCCCTCAGCAAAAGCATTTGCACTGCCTGTACATTTCAACTTTGATCTTCTATATCTTTCCATATAACTTACCCCTCTTTTTAAACTATTATTTCCTTTCTCATTCTTTACTTCCTCAATTACTTCCTTGGTAGTTTTATTATCAAATGTTTTAACCATATGCTTGTCCTTTAATTGTTATCGGGTTTCCCCATAACATTATATGAATGCTTGTCCATTTTGTTGTGTACATTTTTTACAACAACAGATTGTATAAGCAGTTGATTTTTAAATTTGACAATTTTAGAATATAATTAATTTTATTTTCATAATTATTATTGTTATTAATTATAAGGAGCAGGACTTAATTGAAAAAAGATAAATTTTTTAGAAATTCCTTAATGTTAACTCTTTCAAATTCTACAATGAACATTTTAAAATTTGTTTTTTCAATAATATTATCTAGAGAATTAGGTGCTGAGGGAATGGGGCTCTTTGCTTTGATTATGCCTATATATGATTTGTTCTCCTGCCTTGTTTGTGGTGGAATGATGACGGCTATTTCAAAGCAGGCCTCCTCTTTTTTTGCTAAAAAAGATTATAAAAATTTACATAAATCCATTTATGTAACTATAGTTTTTGATTTGATCTGGGCATTAATTATCGCCTTGTTTGTTTTATTTAATTCAAAGTACATAAGTATAAATATAATTAAAGATGCCAGAAGCATGAATAGTCTGATATTAGTATGCATTGCTTTAATATTTGTAGCCTTGTCCTCAATAATTAAAGGCTACTTTTATGGCACTTCAAATGTAAATACTCCAGCTATTATAGATATTTTCGAGAAAATTATTAGAATATTTGTTACAGTATATATAATTAAAATAATGCCTGTAAAAGAAATTGAAAATACTGTTACAGCAGTTTATGGTGCCCTAGCTGCTGGAGAAATTGTAAGCTTCTTATTGCTTTATGTTTTCTATAGAATATACAAGTCTAGAGATATACATAATATTGAACTTAATTATCCTTCAGAAAGTAGTCATCAATTACTATTTGATATATTGGTTATGTCAGTTCCATTGTGTATTAATGGTTTTTTAACCACTTCAATTTCTACTGTATCAACTTTAATACTACCAAGACGTTTACTCTTAGCAGGCTTTGATCATAGCACATCCCTAGGAATGATAGGTAAATTCTCTGGTATGGCACTATCAATAATTTTCTTCCCTCTGGTAATTATTTTTTCTATATCTATAGTTCTAATTCCAGATATTGCTGAAAGCGTAGAAAAGAAAGATTATATTAATTTAGAAGAGAGAATTCATCAGGTTATGCGATTGTCCTTATTATTAGGGGTTGCAACCTTAATTATATGTTTTAGTATGCCTGATTCCTTAGGTAAGCTATTCTTTGGAAGGGATGACTTGGGTACTTATATAAAATTTGCAGCTCTTTCAGCTCCATTCACTTATTTATCAGCTACTACTTTTAGCATACTTAATGGCCTTGGAAGACAAGGTGTATTGCTTAGAAATTCTATTATAGTTGCTGTAGAAGAACTGATTCTTCTTTATTTACTAACTTCAATACCAAGTATAAATATTTTAGGTTACGGTCTAAGCTTAATGATTACCTCTCTGACAAGTGTAATTATGAATTTGCAGGAAATAAAAAAGAAATGCTATATAAACTTATCTCTAGAAAACTTTTTTATAGATATACTTTTAAGTTTATTGATTTATTTCCTACTCAATATTATGAATAATTTAATTCCAGATGCATTTTTCAAATTTAAAGCAATTATTATGCTTGTTTCTGGCTTCGTTCTTTTCCTCTTTAGCATGATATTTGTAAATAAATATTTAAATAAAGCAAAGACCTAGTTATTTTTAAAAACTAGGTCTTTTTTATTAATATTTATTTAATTAGTTTCAAAATTGGCTTCGGTATTAACTTAGTTAATTTTGAAGGTAACTCTTTAATGTCTTCTTGAGAAATTCCTCCTGTAATTGCGAGGCCTAATATATAAATAAATACCGCTATAAATATTGGAATTACTGTAGCTATAGCATTAGCTACATATCCCGAAATTGAATACTTAGATAGCAGTATCATTAAGCTCAAATTCACTCCATATACCACTATCCCCATTAATGCTGAAGCTAAAAACGGCTTTTTAAAGTGAGTAAACAGTTTAATTTTAATTTTAAGCTTTCTATTTATTAGCACATAATTTAGTATCAATGGTATAAGGAAAAATACCATATTTCCAAAAATAGCTCCTATTATATTAATGCTCGGTATACCAACTAGTATATAGTTAGTTACTATTTTTCCAAAGACACCTAACATTATAAACAAAGTTGACGTGTACAGCTTTCCGATACTTTGTAAAATAGAGGTTTGTATTAGCACAATTGAATTTAATACTAATACAACAGAACCATAAAGCAGCATTACTCCACCTTGCTTTTCTTTAAATAAAAGTTCAAATATGCCGTCGTTTAAAACAGCAAGTCCCATGGCTGAAGGAACTGCAACTAAAAAACAAAATCTAAGAGCATAATTAATTTTCTCCTGTACACTATCCTTATCCTTTAAAGAATAGGAGCCTGAAATAGCAGGAAGTACAGAAGCAGCTAAGGCTGATATTAGAGTTATTGGAACACTTAAAAGAGTTCTATACATACTAAATAACGCAAACTTTTCATTACTTTCAAAATCAGTAAGCCCTGAATATAGTAATCTTCTTTTAACAATGGCAAGGTCAATGATATCTCCTGAATACTGAAGCCCTACACATATCACTAGCGGAATGCCGTATTGAATTATTCTAATTATTAGCTGCTTATTGTTTTTTCTTATCTTCTTTTGAACACTGTAGCCTTTTGGAACCCTAATTGTTTTATTTTTTTCATACACAATTATCAAATATATAGCTGCTATTAATGACCCTAGGGAAGTACCTAGCGTTCCACCAGCACACCCTGCATCAACTCCATATTTCATAAACATTGCTGCAAATACAAGAGTACCTATAGTATTTACTATCTGCTCTAATATTTGTGAAACTGCAGTTGGAGTCATATTGCCCCTTCCTTGGAAATAACCTCTATAAGATGAAACAATGGACGTAAAAAATATAGTGGGAGCTAATGCCATAATTGCTAGCTTTGCATTTTCATACTCAATTAAACGAGCAAGTGGTCCTGCAAATATAAACATAACTAAACTCATTACAGTACCAATTATAAGCATCATAAATCTAGCTATTTTAAAGCTTTTCACTGCATCCCTATAATCTTGTAGAGCCATATATTCTGAAACAAGTTTAGAAATTGCAGCCGGTATTCCAGCGTTTGCGATTACATAAATCCAAACATATATTTTATAGGATGCTTGGTAAATACCAAAGCCATTTAAAGTAATTATGTATTTTAAAAAAGGTATGTATAAAAGGGATAATAATTTAACGATTATCCCTGCTGCAGATAATATGGCAAAACCTTTAGTAGTTGACTGCTTTTTCATTCTAAAACTCCCCTAAAATTTTAAAACGTCCTTTTTAACCTTTTTAAAAATTGGCGGCAATGATTCAACAACCACCTTGTTTTCTAAATAAGAAAGTTCCTCGGGACAATCTTTAAAAACTAATTTATATGCATAAAGAAATTGAAATTCTAAACCATATTTATTATCAAAAAAACTATTAAGTTTTCTATCTCCATACTTGTCATCTCCTACTATAGGATTCCCTAAGAAAGCTAAATGTGCTCTTAATTGATGACTTCTTCCTGTAATTAAATTTAATTCTAATAGAGAATAAGAACCAACAGTATCTAGGATTTTCACTTCCATAGCGATCCTCTTAGATTCAGGTTTTTCCTCTTTATATACTTCCGATACATTATTTACTTCATTTTTTAATATAAATGCTTCATAATATCCTTCATTTAATTTTCCTTTAACTAAAGCATTGTAATATTTCTTAATTTTTCTCTCTCTAATCATTTCATTTATAAGCTTTAAGCTTTTAAAGTTCTTACCAAAAATAACTAACCCTGAGGTATTTCTATCTAACCTATTGCAAGGAGCAGGAGTAAAGGTTACTTCATTTTCAGGAACATAGTCGCCCTTCTCTCTTAGATAAGATAATACGTAATCTGTTAAGGTAGCTTCTCCATTTTCTTTATCAGAATGAACAAGTACTCCAGGCCACTTTTCTACAACTAATATATTTTCATCCTCATAGGTAATCTTTAAAGCACTAGAATCTACTTCAATAAATTGTTTTGTTTGATCTTTTGGGGTAGATTGAATATACTTAGCCTCAATACAATCTCCTTCTACTAAATAATATTCTCCTTTTACTTTTTTATTATTAACCTTAATATCCCCTTTTCTTATGCCTTTAAATATAGCTCCTAAGGGAACGTCATTTAGCCATTTTCTGCAAAATTTATCTACTCTCTGTCCAGCTTCATTTTGCCCAATTTCTATTTTCATTATATACCTCCGAATACTATTGCCTCTTACTTAATTAATTAAGACTCTTCAACGCAACACTGAAAATTATATACTAATAAGTGATTGTTTACAATGCAGTAGAAAATTATTTAAAAAGTATTTTATATACAACTTTAACTATTTAAAAAATTTAAAGCTGTCTCACATTGGATTGCAACTCCTACAGCAATGGAATCCTCATCTACATCAAAAAGATTGTTGTGGAGAGGGTTTACAATGCCTTTTTTCTCATTTCTAATTCCTAAAAAATAAAATGCAGAAGGCCTTTCTAAAGAAAAATATGCAAAGCTTTCTACTCCCATAGCAGGCTTTTGAAGCTTTACTATGTTCTCATCTCCAATAATCTCTTTAGCTGATTTCTTTAAAACTTCCACCATATCTTCATTATTATAAAGACAAGGATATCCGTCAGTAATATCTATTTCACATTTGCCCCTCATGGAAGAGCTTATTCCTTCAGCAATCTCCTTAAATCTTCTTGTAACATATTCTCTATGTTCAGTAGTCATTGTTCTTATTATTCCTGATAGTTCTACTTCATCTGGAATAATGTTAGATGCAGTTCCTCCATGTATTGTGCAAATACTTATGACTGCTGGATCGGTTGGTGGAATTTCTCTACTAATAATACTCTGAAATGCTGTAATAACATTAGCGGTTATTACTATTGGGTCAATATTGCTATGAGGATATGCCCCATGACCACCTTTACCTATAATCTTAACATTAAAAGGATTGGAAGCTGCATTTACCACATTTCTTTTTATACCTATCTTTCCAACTTCAATGTAGGGTTCCACATGAAGTCCAATGATAGCATCTACCCTTGGATTTTCTAGTACACCTTCTTCAATCATATGTATTGCTCCGCCAGTAGTTTCTTCTGCTGGCTCAAAAATCAATTTTACATTTCCATTTAGCTGTTCTCTAACACCATTTAGTATTTTAGCTACTCCTAAAAGAATTGTTGTATGCACATCATGTCCGCAAGCATGCATTCTCCCTTTTACTTTTGAAGAGTACTCACAGCTCTTTTTATCTTCCATTGGAAGAGCATCAATATCTGCTCTAATTCCAATTGTTTTTTCCCCTTTACCTTTTATAAGCCCACAAATTCCATTACGTGAAGTTTCCTTGTATTCAATGCCCTCTGCTTCTAGAAACTTCTTTATCCTTCCTGCAGTCCAAGAAAGATTAAAATCCAGTTCAGGATTTTGATGAAATTCACGTCTAATAGCTATCAACTCATTTTGTATTTCCTTAGCCCTATTTAAGAAATTCATTAGGTACAGCCCCCTTAAAATTTTTCCCAAAATATTTTAATAATATCTCCCTCTTTTAATTCATCATAATATCCTGCTTTTTCATCATTTAATATTAATCTTAAACTCCCCTTTATACTGGTTAAATCAAAATCTATATGATTAAAAATATCAATAAATATATATTTGTCCTTACCTATTAATAATATTTTATTATCATTAACTATAATATTTATTTCGTTATGTTTTTCTGGTATAGCTGCCTCTTTTACTAGCTCTTCTTTGCTGGGAGAATACTCTTCACTTATATAATTCTCCTCTTTAGTAGCTTCTATACTTTTTGAAATATCAATTTCCCTCTCTACTCTACTATATATTCTATCTCCCTCTTTGATAACATATTCTTCTGAAATCTGTTCATCTCTTAAAAAATAAGTTGCATTTTCTTTTAGTAAATCGTTATATTTTAAATACTCCCCCAGCTTAGATGGAAATACAACCTCTACATCTTCATCTTCTTTAATTAACTCTTCAAGTGAAACCATCCTTTTATTTATAAATGCAACAGGTTCAAGGTTTTGAATAATATCATTAAAATAAAATCCTATAGAATATATTTTTTTTACAAAATCTATTATTCTTGGACTTGCATCTTTCCCATCCTTAGCAAAAATTATATCTATTATATCTCCCTCTTTTACTTCCGTATCCATGCTTGAAATTTTACCGGTTACTCTAATCTCAGCATTCTGTGCTAAGGTGCCGAAGGCAACCCGTTTTATTCCATTAAGCGTAAATCTAATATTTTTCCCATTTTTCCCTACAAGCATTTTGTGATTTATAGATGCCTGCACCATAACATCCATTACTGTATGTCTATGAGAATTAAAAAGACTTATTACTTCATTATTTAATATTACGTCTATAAAATCATTTCCTGATTTTTTTATAGCAACTATTGCAATTCCAAGTACAGTAACTCCAGTGCTGCCAAGACTTTCATCACAATTAGACGCATCAATCACTGCATCTCTTCCTTTGATTGCAATTCTTTGTACAGGTAAATTTAATTTCTCTACTAATAATTCCTTAAGATTTGGAGTGTGAGCTCCACCACCAACTAAAAATATTGCATTAGGGGATTTCCCTCCATTAAGCTCAATAATTTTATCCCCAACTTCCTTTGTAATTTTATCAACAATAGGATTTGTTATTTTTACAATTTCGGATGAGGAAACTTCATTTTCTAATCCTAAAATGTCTACATAAGATATTTTTTCTTTTACGCTAATTTCTCTTTTCATTCTTTCCGCAGTTATAAAATCTACTAAGTATGCTTGTACTATAGCTTCTGTAACTTCATCTCCAGCCATAGGAACCATTCCATAAGCACTTATACTTTCATTACTGCTTATAGCTATATCTGAAGTTCCTGCACCCACATCAACTAAAGCAATGTTAAGCAATCTTAGCTTTTTAGGAACTACAGCCTCTATTGCTGCTATGGGCTCTAAGGTTAGGTTTGTTACAGTTAAAAATACTTTATTCATTACAGCATAAAGACTATCTACAACTGATCTTGGAAGAAAAGTTGAAATTACCTCCACAGATATTTTCTCTCCTTTTTGTGAAAGAAGGTTTCCTATAACATATCCATTCAAATAATAATTTTTTACACTATATCCAACACAGTAAAGTTTCCCTTGAGTTTGTTTATTTATATCTTCTTCTGCTTTTTTTACTGCATTAAGTTCAAGGCTTCTTATAGTATCTTTATCTATTTCTTTATCTTCATCTGTTTCCATCTCAACCTTTACTTCTGCAGTTCTTAAAAACCTTCCAGCTGCAGCTATAGATACTTCTTTTAATTTAAAGCTTAGTTCTTCCTCTAAATCCTTTTTTACCGTACTTACAGTACTTGCTACTAGATTAACATCATGTATTTGACCATCCACCATAGCTCTTTCTTCATGTTCCAAATATTTTTCACTTAAAACATGAAATTTTTTATCCCGTACCACTCCGACAGTTCCTATAATGGAACGAGTTCCAATATCTAAAGCAAAAATTATATCCTTTGGGTTAATATCTAAAAGTTTAACCATCTTATATCTCCTCTTATAACCACTATGTAAAGGCTCATATTATTACAATATGAGCTTACTAAAATTATATATTATACTTTTACTTTATTCAACAAACTACTTAATAACTTATACTACCCTATCTTTTTAATTAACCCGTTATTCACTACTATTATTGGATCAAAGCTTCTTTTTATTTCATTCTCAAAGCTAATTTCAATTCTATTGCTATCAAAGAACTCAACTCTGCCTTTTCCAAAACTCTTATGAATTATGTAATCTCCTACATTGTATTCTCTTTGAATCTCTGCAGATAGCTTACATTCCTTTATAAACCTAGAAATTTCTTTACTTTTGCCGCGGACTTCATTAGAAATGCTTAAGGTTAGATTTTCTATTGCCCTAGTTATTCCTACATAAAAAAGTCTTCTCTCCTCTTCAAGGTTGGACTCTATGCTGTTTCCATGGGGAATTATTTCTTCATTGCAGTTTATAATGAATATATTTTTAAACTCCATGCCCTTTACTCCGTGAATTGTACTTAAAATAACTCCTTTCTTTATATCTTTATTTTTATTTTCCATTAGCTTTTCCTCCACCTCAGATACATGGGCAAGAAAAGTGTTTATACTTGTATAGCCTTCAGAAGATGAAATAAACTCTTGTACTATTTCCTCTAATTCATTGAAATCCATTTTGTATTTAGTACCGTATTCTTTTAAATAATCAAAATATCCTATACCAGTTAATACAAAATTTATAGCTCCTTCTAAAGACATTTTGTTTAAGCTTTGAATATCCTTTTTAATTTTATCTATTGTCTTTAGTTGAAAAATAGGTATGCTTTCAATAGATTTAAGAATTTCAAAACAATCCTCTTTAAAAGAATACCTTTTTACCTTATCAATATTAATTTTACTTATATATCTAAAAGGTCTATTAATCACCCTTAAAAAGCTTTCCCTATCACTATTCTCTAAGCTAAGCTTTAAATATGCTAAAATATCCTTGCATATAAAATGTTCAAAAAAGTTATATTCTTTATCTAGCAATCTAAAGGGAATTTTATTTCTAATAAAGGAATCAATAATGCTCCTAGACTCTACATTAGTTCTATATAAAATAGCATTATCTTCATACTCATATACAGAAGTTGACATTAACTTTATTATATTTGAAGTTACACCTTCAGCCTGCTTCCCTTCATTAAAATGATTAAATATATTTATTATTGGAGCACTATTTTTATATGCCTCCATAACCTTCTCATTTCTTACAATATTATTTTTTATTAAATTATTTGATATTTCTATTACGCTTTTAGGACATCTATAATTAATTGACAAGTAGAGCTTTTCCCCTTTTTGAAAATGGTTACTAAAATTAACTATACATTCAGGCTCTGCACCTCTAAAACTATAAATGCATTGATCCTCATCTCCAACTGCAAATAGTGAATTGCCTTCATTCAATAGTTTTAAAATACTTATTTGCATTAAGTCACAGTCTTGAAATTCATCCACTAGAATATATTTAAACATTCTTCTATAGGCTTCTAATAGAGTAGGATTTTTTGTGAAAAGTTCTTTGCACTTAATCTGTAAATCATCAAAATCCAATAGATCTTTTGCAGATTTGTAGTCCTCATAAGCCTTAAAGCATTCTTTAAAAATTCCTTTATCTACTTCTACAGAAAATCCCTCTAAGGTTTTCCCATTATTTTTCAATAGAGATATATAGTTTAGAATTTCTTTCATCTTATCTTCACTTACTTCATCCAAGTATAAGCTTAAGACACCTTTTATTACTCTATAGGCTTCAGAAGTATTAATTATATTAATATTATTATTATGCCTACTTAAAATTTTATAAAAAAGTCCGTGAAAGGTTCCAAAAAATGGAGCTCTTCTATTAGAATTATTCAAAGTATTATATCTATTCTTCATGTTCAAGGCTGCAGCTCTAGTAAAAGTTATCACTACAATGTTTTCTGGGTTTTCAGCTTTATATTTCAAGATATACTCTAATCTAGTATGACGGTAGCTATTATCCTTTAAAAATTCCCTAAGTAAATGGATATCTCTTTCCGTTATATTCTCTGGGCACAACCCGGATTTATAAGTTTTCCCGAAGTTAACTAAATAATCTAGTCTGTTAATTAGTGTAGTGGTCTTGCCTGCCCCAGGGCAAGCAATAAGTGCCAAATTATCCTGGTTGCTTACCACCGCTTCCTTTTGCTGATTGTTTAAATTACAGTATCTTTTTTCTATTATTAAATCTCTTAAGCTACAAAATTCATCTTTAAGGCTTTTCTTCATTATTTCACCTTTTCCTAAGGTTTTTTTATTAATATATTATTTATACATTATAAACTTTTTTGACTATCTTTACACATAATAATTGTTGTAATAATTTTAATATGGTATTAAAATAATAATAGCTATTTTAATAAAAAACGACACAGTTTGATAATAAAAGGGGAAACCAATGGATAATAATTTGTTTAATATTAAAAACGGAAGAAATCTTACTATGCTTGTTGACTTTTATGAATTAACTATGGGCAACGGCTATCTTGAATCAGATTTATCTGATACTATTGCTTATTTCGATATGTTCTTTAGAAGAATTCCTGATGGTGGAGGATATTGCATAATGTCAGGAGTTGAACAACTAGTAGAATATCTCTCCAATTTAAAATTTACTGATGAAGACATTGATTACTTAAAATCAAAGAATTGTTTTTCAGATAAATTTCTTAAATATTTAAGGAATTTTAAATTTAAGTGCGATGTTTGGGCAATTCCTGAAGGAAATCCAGTATTTCCTGGAGAACCGCTTGTAACAGTTAGAGGTCCAATTATGCAAGCACAATTTGTTGAAACTATGATATTACTTACAATAAATCACCAAACATTAATAGCTACAAAAGCTAATAGAATATGTAGAGCAGCTGATGGTAGGCCAGTAATGGAGTTTGGCTCTAGACGTGCTCAGGGTTATGATGGTGCCATTTATGGTGCAAGATCTGCAATTATCGGGGGATGTACTTCAACAGCATGTACAATAGCTGAACAAATGTTTAATGTTCCTGCCTCTGGTACAATGGCTCATAGCTGGGTACAACTTTTCTCAACAGAATATGCAGCTTTTAAAACTTGGACAGAAACTTATCCTAATAACTGCGTTCTTTTAGTTGATACTTATAATGTATTAAAATCTGGTATCCCAAATGCAATTAAAGTATTTGATGAAGTATTAAAGCCACTAGGAATAAAACCTAAGGGAATTAGAATTGATAGTGGTGATATAACTTATTTAACAAAAAAATGTAGATGTTTACTTGATGAAGCAGGTTACCCTGAAGTTAAAATAATAGTATCTAATTCTTTAGATGAACATATAATTACTCATGTTCTAAGTCAAGGAGCTAAAATTGATAGCTTCGGTGTTGGTGAAAGACTTATAACAGCTAAATCCGAACCAGTTTTTGGCGGTGTATACAAGTTAGTTGCTATTGAAAATAAGGGCGAAATAATAGCAAAAATTAAGATTAGTGAAAACGAAGAAAAAATTACTAACCCTGGATTTAAGAAAATATATAGATTATTTGATAAAACTACTGATAAGGCAATTGCAGATTTAATTTGTCTAAATAACGAAACAATTGATAATAGTAAACCTTTAGAAATATTTGATCCAGTTTTTACTTGGAAAAAGAAAAGAATAAATAATTACTATGCAAAAGAATTGATGGTAAAAATATTTGACAAAGGTTTGCCTTGCTACAAAAGTCCAAGTGTAAAAGATATACAAGAATACGCAAAATCAGAAACTAACAGGCTATGGGAAGAAGTATTGAGATTTGAGAATCCTCATAATTATTATGTTGACCTTTCTAATAAGCTTTGGGATTTAAAGCACGACTTACTTAATAAATATGCTAGTTTATATGAATAACTAAAAACTAATATGCTAATTTTAAAGGGCTACTTCAACGTAGCCCTTATACTATGTATCTGATTTTTACACAATGCTCTTAATTTTAAAAATTCCATAATAACTGTTATCTTCATATAAATCTTCTAATAATTGAGCACCCTCATTTCTGAATAAATCGTACTCATAAAATGAACCTACTTCAAGTAACTTGTCCTTTATATGTGCACAGAAAGGGCACAAACCGTTTACTTCCGCGTGTTCATGAAATGCACACTCTTGAAAGCAGGATACGTCACTTAAATGATTTGACAAAAATGGGCAAATAGACATAACTATACCTCCTAGTACGAAATTTAGTAAGTATATTATATACCATAAAATGTAAAATTTAAATAGTTTTTTCAATTTTATTACTCTTTTGAAGCTCAATTTAATCAATATATAGGCTTAATATCCGATATTTTCTCCTATAACTACTACTGTTAAATCAATTGCCATTGGTTTCTTCTTTAATACATTATAACTTCTGCATATTCTACTTTCATTTTTACAATCCATACATACTCCCGTTTGTGCACATGGGGTACTTAATCCTAATCTCTTGCTATTCATCGGAGCAGCTATCATTTTAATTCTTTCAAAAGCTGCATTCTCATCAAAGCAAATTTTATTTATACCAACAACTACTATTACTTTTTTAGGACCAAAGGTCATAGCAGCTACTCTATTTCCTGCCCCATCAACATTTACTAATTCTCCATTTAAAGTCACTGCATTACTACTACATAAAAATAAATCGCTAGTTAATTGTGCTCTTCTTATATCCATTTTTTCTTCTGCAGTCAAATTAGGTATCCCATGGTCAAGCACTATAGCTCCTAATTTTATTGATTCTTCATCTATACCTAGTTCCTTAATAGTAGCTGAACCACCAAATCCGATTTTATCTCCCTCCTTTATATTTTCTAAAATATATTTGGTTGCTTCCTCTTTATTATCTAAATAAATAGCATTAAACCAATTTTTCTTTAAAGCTTCTACTACCTTTTCTCCTAAGGTATCCTTATGCCATTTTTCAATATTCATCATGTTACCTCCAAAAATTTAATTTTAAAACAAATTCATTCATCTTTATCTAAGATAATATTTTATTATTATATGTATATTTTAGACTCTCTCTATATTTTTATCAACTTTTTAAAGCATATAGTTTTAATTTAGTGAAATACTATAATTAAAAAAGTAAGGGGTGTTATAAGTGTATTTTTCAAGTAGTTCTCTTTCTTATATTTTTTTGTCTATGTCTCTGATTGCTTTTGCATTTTTTTTATATTTTAAATCATTAATTATAAAAACTACCCCTAATAGTCGCACTAGGGATAAAATAATAGGTACCATGAAAGACCCCGATACATGGCGATATAAGAATTCTATGATGGCCAATTTATCAGTATTTTGGGCAATAGTATCCTTAGGAGTTTTTATTTATTTAAAATTTTTCTATAAGGCTGGCTTAATTTCAATGATTTATTTCTTTATATACTTAGCAATTGAGGTTATTTCTGTAGCATATTTCTCCTCCATAAAAAAGTTAACAAAGAAAGCTAATCCTTAACTGGGTTAGCTTATATTTTTCTATCTTTCAATTCATATTCATAAATTGCTTTTCCAAGGCTTGATAAAAACGGCATACCTATCTTTTCATATTCATATTTATTGTCATTGAAAATTTCATTATCATTTACATAAATTACACTAGTCAGCATAAATTCTATGTTCTTTTCTTTATCAGTTATATAAGCATTGTCTATCAAATACCCATAAGCACATCCAATTTTATTATATATTTTAATATTTTCTGAAATCCGCTGATTTGAATCTCCAAACATGAAATATTTTACATAGCTATCCTTATAATTATATTTAGGATTTACACACTGCCTTGGATATATCGACATATACTCTCTTAAAAAATCATAATCTTCCTTAGCCAAATTAAACCTTTGTTTTTCTTCAACATACTCTGGAAATATTATTGCTTTCAGAATTCCATGCAAAGCTTCTAAAGAAAAATAATTACTTTTCGAAAAATCCTTAGGATTTTCTATTAAGCTTTTACCACTATAATACCCTTTCCCCTTAGTTATATCCTTTAATTTGCTGCTATAATTTTTAGAATTGTACACTAAAGGCTGTTTATATATTTCCTTGTTATTCTGATAAAAAGTCATAGGATTTGTATACTTATTTTCTTCATTATTCATTGGATTTCCAAGCCTGTGAAGAATCAAAGTATCCTTATACCCTTTTTCCCATAGTGTCTCGTTGTAATATTCTTGACCTAAAAACTCATAAAGTCTATCAAATCCATCATTATCGCTTACAACCAAAACTTTCTTAATATACTGTGCTATAGATGGAAATTTATTATCTGAACTTCTATCACTATTTACTGAAGTTTGCGAGGCTCTTCCTTTTTCAATCTTTAATGGAGTATTCTTATCTATATTTAAATTATTTAGCTTTTCTAAAGCTAGTGCACAAGCTGAAAGCTTAACTGAACTACCTGGGTAAAAATACTTATCCTTGTTTACCCTATAGGTGTGTGTATTAAATGAAGGTATTTTATTTTCATCTCTATTTATTTGGGTATAAATGATCTGTACTTCATACTTTTCTGGATTTTTTAATATTTCTCCAAAAATCTGACTTTTACTTTTTAGTATATCTTCAATTAAATTATTACTATTATTATCAATAGCTTTAACAGGATAACATAAAATAAGATTAAAAATTATAATTCCAATTATTATCATTTTTAAAGTTTTATGTCTGCTTTTTACCAAATGTTCCATATTGAAGCACTTCCCTTATATAATATAAAGTAATTACAAATATAATGTGCCCTCAATATCTTATTAATTATTCAAGTAAATCTATAAAACTTTTAATTACCTGTGCTGTGAATCCCCAAATGACGTATTCTCCATAAATATAGAAATATTGATTGTATTTCCTTGTGGAAAATTTATAATCTTTACCTCCATAAATTAAGTGAAATGGATAGTCCTCCGTAAAATTCGGAATTAATTCTACAGGATAAATTAATGGTATATTATCTGTAAAGAACTTAATCGGTACTTTAAATAAATGATCTACTTCCTCTGCACTTGGATAAATTTCCATAGATCTTACTTTACCTATGAATGGGAATATAATTGAATTATAAGGAGAAACAAAATAATCCATATCTCCTATTACTTCTATGTCTTCTCTATTTAAATTTAACTCTTCCATTGTTTCTCTAACTGCTGCTTCCCTTGGAGTTTCTCCCTCTTCGATAGCTCCTCCAGGTAGAGATATGTCTCCAGGCTGCCTTCTCAAAGTCAAAGCCCTTTTTTCAAATAAAATATATATTTCACCTTCTTCCTCCATTAATAAAATCATTACAGCACTTCTGCTAAAACTACCAATGGGCTTTGGTCTTCTATTATTAAATATTTTTTCTATTCTTTCTATTTGTTTCAAGTCTATTCTCCTTTCTCAGGTGCCTGGCACCTTAAAAACCTTGTTCTAATTATACTAAAATGTTATACTAAAATCATATTTAAATCTATAACTAAAATTTAAAAATTGGGAGAGATGAATCTTGAGACGTACATTTTCTACTTTATTACTATCATTATTTTTCGTATTTTCTTTTTCTACTTCAGCTTTCGCTGCCAATGCAGATTTACCAAAAATAAGTGGTAAAGCAGCTATTGTTATTGATGCTAGTACAGGGGAAATAATATATGCAAAGGATATAGATGCATCTCCAATGTATCCAGCAAGTACAACTAAACTATTAACTGCATTGTTACTTGCAGAAAACAAGAAACCTACCGACAAACTTACATATACGCAAAATGCCTATAATCAACCTGAGTATTCCTTATATAATATTATAGGACGCAGCAAGCTTAAAGTTAATGACACAATGATAGCTGAAGACGTAATGAAGGCATTGCTATTGTTTTCAGCAAATGATTCAGCTTACATGATTGCTGATAATTTAGCTGGTAGTCCTGCAGAATTTGCAAATATGATGAATGATAAAATCCAAAAGTTAGGGTTAAAAAACACTCATTTCGTAACTCCAAATGGACTAGATACTAATATTGATAATCACTATACTTCTGCATACGACTTAGGAATAATCACTAAGGAGGCTTTTAAAAATCCTTGGGTAAAAAAAGTAATGGCGACTCAGAAGGACAAGATAGAAGTATCTAGCGGTGCCATAGCTTACGTAGAGAATAGGAATAAATTACTTGGTCAAAAGATTGACACTGCTTTTGCTGATAAAATAGGCATTAATTTAGACCAAGTTCCTGCTTCTAATGCAGTAGCCATAGGTGGTAAAACTGGTTACACTGCAAAAGCTGGTAGATGTCTTACAGCCATTTATGATAAGGATGGCAGAATACTAATTGGTGTTGTTTTAAAGTCTATTTATGATGCTGCTGATACTTATGTTTTTAATGACATGGCTAATATAATAAACTGGAGCTATGCAGCTAAAAAAACTCCTCTTTATAAGGCAAATTCTGAGCTTAAAACAATTACACTAAAATATAAGCCTTTAATATTCTTTGGACCAGAAAAAGAAATTAATGTTCCTGTTACTTTAAAGGAAGATGCTACTTACTATGAAAATGAAGTAAATAAAGCGGAAATAAAAACAGAATTTCAGCTTTCTGAAAATATAAAAGCTAGTAAGTTAAGTAAGAATACTAGTATAGGAAAGTTAGTGCTAAAGGAAAGAGACGCTACTAAAACCTATGATCTTTACCCTACTCTTTCCTCAAAGGAACTTATGAAAGGAAATATTCTTCTTTATGCTGGTGCTTTCTTAGGTATTGCCATAGCTGCAGCCTTAATATTAGCAATTGTTGCTTTAATTTCTAAAGGAGCAAGAAGAAGAGGAAGAAACAGAAGAAGATATTAATTAAAATCAGTCGCTAGTCGCTAATCTCTATTATATTTTATCAATTATAGAGATTAGCGATTTTTTAATAAAAATGATTATTTTTTCACAAAATATCGTTAACCCTTTGACAACTATATTCATATATTGTAATATATAAATATACTAATGAATAAATATTTGTGAGGTGAAATATTTGGATAATGATATAGAAAGTTTTTTTGAAGCCTCTGAGCTTTTAAAGACAATAGCACACCCTGTGAGACTTTGTATTATTGCTGGTCTATTAGAAAAAGGCTGCTGCAATGTTACAACTATGCACAGCTGCTTAGAGATACCTCAACCTACAGTATCAAGACACCTTCAAAAGTTAAAAAGTCTTGGAATCATTGACGGTGAAAGGAGTGGACTAGAAATACATTATAAAGTAATTGATACAAGGGTGATTGATATAATTAATTTACTAGTTAAATGATATCTAAAACTCATTTTAAAAAATTTAAATTTTAAAATATAGAACTAATTATTTAATATTGGAGGGATTTTTAATGAATAAAAAAGTTTTAATTGTTGGTGGAGTAGCTGGAGGAGCTTCTGCTGCTGCAAGACTTAGAAGATTAGATGAAAATGCAGAAATAATTTTATTTGAAAGAGGAGATTATATTTCCTTTGCAAATTGTGGATTGCCATACTATATTGGAGGAACTATTCAAGAAAGAGATAATTTATTAGTTACAACCTCTCAAGACATGAATGAAAAATTTAATATTGATGTAAGAACAAATAGCGAAGTCATTAAGGTGGACACTGATAAAAAAGAAGTTACTGTTGTTTCTAAAGATAAGGGAACTTATACTGAAAATTACGATGCTTTAATTTTATCTCCAGGAGCAAAACCAATTAAACCACCGATCCCTGGAATAGAAAACGAAAAGATATTTTCATTAAGAAATATGAGTGATACCGATAAAATAAAAGAATACGTTTGCAAAAATAAATTAAACTCAGCAGTAGTTATTGGTGGAGGCTTCATTGGTATAGAAATGGCTGAAAATCTAAATGCTTTAGGCATTAAAGTTGCATTAGTAGAAGCTGCACCTCATATACTTGCTCCTTTTGATACAGATATGGTTACTATTGCAGAAAAAGAACTTCAAGATAACAATATTCAATTAGTTTTAAATAATGGGGTTAAAGCTTTCAAAGAAAATTGTAATAAGCTTACTGTTGAGTTAGGTG
>Ga0074193_1000341_pt1 | contig 81623 bp, 61 predicted proteins | sample EPASupsiteHSE605_FD_64523 | JGI IMG/M metagenome (GOLD analysis project Ga0074193, IMG submission 64523) | Bioremediated contaminated groundwater from EPA Superfund site, New Mexico - Sample HSE6-05 | ecosystem: Environmental > Aquatic > Deep subsurface > Groundwater > Contaminated ... | reverse complement strand
GGCATGCCGAGATTTGACATCTCAGCAAGATTGGCTCCTTTGCCCCCAAGAAGCTCTTTCATTTTGCCGTTTCCCTCGGAAAACAGATACACATACTTTTTGTTCATACTCTTACTCCTTTGGAATGAAATCCGGATTTTTGCTGTAGGTGCATTGATTGCCTTTACGGTACAAATATAAATTATTCGTTTGTCAAAGCTATTGCGGTCATTTTTTGAAATTTCAGCGACGATTAACAATCTCCGCAAAATACAGTCATCCATCATTTAAGAACTTTTATTGCACATTCATTGACTATGTCAATATAATAGTGGTATATACATGTAATGTCAAGTCGGTTTTATCATTTTTGTTCGTTTCGGCGGTATTTCTGCAGACGTTACTGACACTCAAATTCAATTAACGTCAATTAACACTGCGAAGTATTAAATTAAAGCGGACGAAAAAGCGAAGCAATATGCAGCAGTTCGCTCACATATAAGGATATATGTTGTGTTATTATTGATTTTTTCACAGAGTAATTGTATAATAAATTATTATATTTAAAGCAACTAATCAGAAATCGGGGGAATTCTTTATGCTCAACCGAAACATCGCCGAACCGTTATATGTTCAGGTTCGTAATATTTTGCTGGACAGAATCAATACGGATATCTATCCCACCAACACTAGAATTCCATCCGAAAGCGAGCTGTGTACCGAGTTCGGCATTAGTCGGATGACCGTGCGCGCCGTGATAACAGAATTGGTTCGCGACGGAAAGTTATACCGCATACAGGGAAAGGGCACCTTCGTCTCGGAACCGAAGATTATAGCAAATTCCACCTCCTATATCGGCATACGCGAGCAGCTTGAGCAGCAAGGCTACGAGGTCAAGACCGTACTCCTCAGCTTGGAAAACGCCAAGCCGTCGGCGTCGGATGCAAAAACACTCGGACTGGGACCCGATGACAAGGTCTACATCATAACCCGCCTGCGGTATATCAAGAACGAGCCTCTGAGCATGCACACTTCATATATTCCGGTGAAATATTGCGCCGGCCTGGAAAAACAGGATTTCTGTAATGAGCAGTTGTGTGTGATTTTGTCTCAAAATTATGGATTCGTCCGTAAGACGGTAAACGAGACTCTTGAATCTGTCATAGCAACCAGCGAAGAAAGTGCCAATCTTCAAATACGCAAAGGGTTTCCGCTCCTGCTGCTTTGTGATAAAATCTACGATGAAGAAAACAGGCTCTATGAATACAGCAAAGTGGTTTTCCGCGGTGATAAAATTCAAATCAGTTTGCAATACAGCTTTTAACGAAAAGTGCAAAACAAAAGACGGCAGCTGGGGGGAGGTTCCAGAAGCCGTCTTTTGTTTTGTCTAAATTTTAGCGGGATCAGTTCAATGCTGCCATCTTCGTAAAAACATCCGTGCTCTTAAGACCATAGTAGCAAGCCTTATATATCTCGAACATTTTGTTGTAGACCTCTACATTCTCGGGTATAGGCTCGATGACATGGCCGAAATGTACCATGTTTTCCACAATTTCATCAATACTGTTGTAAAGTCCGGCTCCAATTGCCGCTAAGCCCGCTGCGCCGATAACTGCCGAATCGGGAACGTCGAGCGTACGGATCTTTCGGTTCATGATGTCTGCGATTATCTGACACCATTCAGGGGATTTTGAAGCGCCTCCGGTGACAGTGATAACTTCCTGCATCTTAACGCCGGCGGCCAAAACGCTCTCAAGTATATGGCGTGCTTCCAAAGTGACACCTTCCATTACAGAGCGGACCATATCTGCCTTTGTGTTGGAGGAACGCAGTCCGAGGAACATACCTGTCGCATTTGTATCCCAGGTAGGATATCCGGAGCCGAAAAGCGCCGAATAGAAAATAACACCGTTAGATCCGGGCTTGGAATTCTTTATGTACTTCTCGCCCATCAGGACAAAGGGATCTACGCCTTGCTTCTCGGCTTCCGCTACGTCCTCTTCGCAAAGAGTATCGCGGCACCAGCGGTAGCATGTAGCGCCGGAAACCTGAGAGCCCTCGACCTGGAACACGCCGAGCTTCGGCGTCGAAGGAATCATCATGCCTGTGAGTTTTGCGAATTCAGGTTTTGCAAGGCCGATTGCCAGAACTCCGAATGTGCCTATCGTCAGGGAGACCGACCCGTCACTGATGACTCCCGCGCCCATTGCGGAGACCTGCTGGTCGCCGGAGCCGGAAACAATCTTTGTGCCAACGGCCAGACCTGTCTTTGCGGAAACGTCGCCCTTAATCGTTCCGACGACTTGGCAGGGCTTGCAGAGCGGCGGGAACTTTGCAGCGTCAAATCCGAGCTTTTCAATTATTTCGCTCGACCAGTCAAGGGTGTTGACATCCATCATGCCCGTAACGGTACCGTCGGATATCTCGACCATAAACTCGTCAGCGCCGAAACCGTACATAACAAAGCTCTCAACCGTGGAGAAATATTTGGTCTTCGCGTAAATCTCGGGACGCTTCTTCATAATCCAGTAATACTTTGCCAGTGCAAAAATGTTATAGCCGGGCATGCCTGTTATCTCATTGCGGCGCTCCGGACTGATTTTCGCATTGATTTCGGGCATGACTTCTTCCGCACGTGAATCGAGCCACACATAGAACTTATCGTCTATGGCCTTAAGCTCCTTGTCCATCAGGCAGAAGCTGGAACGGTTTACAGAAAAGCTGACCGCCTCGATGTCCTTGTTGTCAACCTTTGCGTCCGCGACAGCGTCTTTAACAGCCTTAAAGGTTATGTCGAGCAGGAACTGCGCTCCGACCTCAACCCAACCGGCCTGCGGATAATCAAGCTTGTATTCGCTATAGCCTTTGCCGATGATGTTTCCCTTAAGATCTATCACCATTGCCTTGGAACCAGTAGTACCGACATCTATGCCAACTACGTATTTTGCCATATTTTGGCCCCCAATTAGAATATTTTTTTAATCTGCTTAAGCGAGCTTATTGTAAAGTCCGGTTTTTGTGAAAGCACTTCCTCCGTTGTGCCGAATCCGTAGGTAACGGCACATGTAATTACCCCTGCGTTTTTTCCTGTCTTGATATCAGTTATGGTATCTCCTACGTAAACAGCTTCTCCGGGCGCTGCACGGAGAACACTAAGGACCTTCATCAGGCATTCCGGATCCGGCTTCGGTTTTTCAACATCGTCAACGGTCACGACAACATCAAAATATCTGCGAATATCGAAATGCTCTAATATTTCCATTGTGCCTTGACGGGCTTTGAATGTCGCCAGTGCGATATGTTTTTTCCCATAATAATGATCTAAAACCGAAATCACGTCCGGATACAGCCGCGTTTCATCGACGACATGCTTGCTGTAATAGTCAGCGAAAACAGCAAGCGCTTCATCAAAAAGCTGCTTATGCTCTTCACCCAGGGTTCTCTTTATAAGGTTCTTCGCCCCGCCGCCGATGCATGCTTTAACTTCGTCATCCGACTGTATCGGACAGCCCACGACGTTCATTGCATATTTTACGGCAGCTGTGATGTCCGGAAGTGTGTTGGCCAAAGTCCCGTCAAGGTCAAAAATGATTGTAGTGATATCGTCGCGCATGATAAACTGCCCCATATCAAGCCTTGTATGCCGGAACCATACCAATTTCACGCATCATATCAAAGTGGTCAATTATTTCCGGTGCCGCACGGGTGCCAATCAGGTCGGCACCGGCAAGCAGGAAAGCGTATGCGTTTTGGGGACGGGGGAATTTAACGCCGGCTACCTTGCTCTTCGTGCGGGTACCTTCGACAGCCTTTTGCATGATCAGGAACTGATCCATTGTCGGTCCTTCAAATTGTCCCGAGGAAGTCTTGACGTAGTCTACTCCCGCTTCCGCGACCATCTCCGCGGCAATACGAATTTCTTCATCCGTAAGAAAGTTCACTTCAAGAATGCATTTTGTAATATTTCCCTGAGCCGCTTTCACAAAAGTCCTCAGTTCTTCCCTGACATCGTCATAGAGCTTGGAACGAAGCGCGCCGATATTCATAACAATATCCAATGCCGTGGCTCCCAGCTTGACTGCCTCTTCTGTCTCCAGGCCCTTCATGTTGGCGGTATTGCCGCCAAACGGGAAGTCCAGACCTATACCGACATGGATATCCGTTCCCTTGAGCTGTTCCGCCACAAGAGGTATCCAATAGTTTGTAGCAACGTAAAACGCTGCGCAATTGTATTTTTTGGCTTCTTCACAGCCTTTGATTACGTCTTCCTTGGTAGTATTCTTAGGTAGAACAGAAAGATCGAAGCACTTGCCAAGTTCCCATTTTGTCATTTTCGCGAGATCAACCATGATAATTCCTCCTGTATTGTCTCTTTATTTTTGTCCGTTTGCTGCATTCATGAAACGTCTTTGATAGCTTGTAACCTGGTTTGTGGAAGTAAAACGAGCCAAATAATCCGGCGGAGCTGTAATGACCACCTTCTTATTCATATCCATAAACTCCGGTTCCATAAGCAGTTTGTCTATATCCGGATAATTGTTCGGCCCTTCCATTGAGCATACTATCAAGCGCGTATCAGGCATATTGCAGTTTTTTAGGACTCTCAGATTATGACGCATGCCGTCAAGTCCGTCGCTACCTTCTCTGTCTTCGAAGTGCCTGTATTTGATGATTTCTGTTCCGGAGTGATAAACTTCCTTCAGGTCTGTGTTAGCATCATCCGGCTTGTAATAGTCGTTAGCGATAAAATAATCCCTTAACGCGACCAGCTGTGCATCGTCTTTTGTTGAGTTGTATGTATCTATGAACTTCTTGATATTCATTGACTGAACAAGGCGATGACGCAGAAAAGTGTTTATAAAGTACGGTCTTGCCTGCAGAGCCATCTGTGTCTGGTACGGCTCGAACATCAGCGTGAAATTCACACGGTAGCCTTCTTCGTGGAGCTTTAGTGCAAGATTATGTCCGCGCAGCGCGTCCTCGGTAGTAATTTCATCGTACCTGCGGTCCAGTTTCTTGCTGCCTGTAAGCAGCTGATTTACATTTTCAGGCGAAACGGCGCCGCAGTGTGGTACTTTGATAACGATACGGTATTTGGAGAATATCTTGCGGAACTTGTCCGCTTCTTCAAGTATCTTTTCGTAATCGCTTTCAAACGGATTGTTCAGTTCAACGCTGACATCGCATCCCGGTCCAAGTATTTTTGCCAGCTCCGTCATGACCTCGTCTCTGTTTGTGTACAATCCGCCGACGTTTGCCTTGGGATTGTTGATAAACAGATCGTAGACTATGCCCGGATTACATGTCAGATTGGCAAGCAGCGGGCTGATCGGAGCCACCTCATATGGATTTGCACTGTCAGCGGAAAACAGGACATTAGTCGGTCTCAATTCACCGTTTTTATCATATGAAATATCTCTGATCAAGTCAACACGTAACACTTCATCCGAATCGACAACGAGTTCTCTCCTGAAGCCGGCAGGCGTCTCCCCTTGAGGCGTACTGAAAGTTTTGATTACGTCCTTAAACTGTTCGGTCACTCCGATATACCTGATGCCCCTCAGATTGTGGTAATCTTCCATGGATATCGGCATATCTATCACGCGGTTTACAAGCGCTTCTTCTCCAGATACCATTTTTGCGCCTAAACTTCTTAAATTGCAATTGATTATCATTATTTCCTCCACGATTGATTGTTTAGCTGAAAACTATGCGTTGGTTAAATGCTATTGTAATATTTCTGGTAAAAATCTGCGCTCTGTGAATTCACTTCGCAGTAGCCATAACATTGTTCTTTTTCCCGGCATACTGAACAATCGCGCAAACAACAAGAATTGCTGCTACGATAGCGTACGGAAGGATATTGGGAGCAATTTGGTAAATCCCAGTCTTAGGCAACAGATACATCATAAGGATCGGGGTTACGGCAATAGAGCAGGCAGGAGGGTCAACGTGGCAGTCGCCGTAAATATAGAACGTTCTGGAAAGGAAGTCCGCAACATAAACAGCGACTATTCCGGTGACTACGCCCCAGCCTATATTTCCACCGCCGAAAGCCATGCAATATGCAGCGGTGAGAGTTATATGGTGCGTTACCGGAGCTTCAATACCAATCATGCAAAGGCCTAGGACTATGATGGAGATTGCAAACGGGAGATAAATGCCATAGGTGGCAAACGCTTCGTTGTCCGATTTCAGGATAAGCGCGGTGCAGCAGGCGGAAAGACCGCCGACAACTGCTCCGTAAAACGCCTTGTCAAAGCTCTTGGTCATGGCGGGCTGCCAGGAAGCGGCCGCGGAATTGTAGCGTCCGAGCTTTGCGTTCTTCTCATCAAGAGTGCCAATAAGTGTATGGTCAAAGATAAGCTTAAGAAGCAGCGCAATGATAACGATGGAAGCCGCGCCTGTATCGGTAACGGCGCCCAAGCCGATTTTGCCCAGACCGTAGTTCATCATGTATCCGATTACGGCTATGAATCCGCCGAATACTATGACATCGAGCTTCTGGAGACCGAACAGGCCCTTAGCTATGTTTTTGCCTTCGCCATAGGGCAGATAGCCTCTCTTGCGGGCATAGTGCAGGGCTGCGGCACCGCCGGCAAAGGTGGAAGCCGGCAGCAAATACGGTCCGAAGGATACGTTAAACAGAAGAAAAGCCGAATCGGGGCTGCCAAAAAGGGCTGCGGTGCTGATAAGGATCAAAACGCCTGTGAAAACGAATGCTCCCAGAGAGCCGATAGCCGCGGCAAACGCGCCGCCACAGAATGCATAGAAGATACTTGCGATAGACATAATATAATTCCTCCGTCTGATTAGTGTTTCAGGCATAACAAGCACCGTAATTTCAGCGTTGATTGTTCACCCGTGCTCTCATGTATATACTAGTAAGCATATGCATCATAACTATTATGTATATACATGTCAATACCTAATCGCACAACCGCGAAGAATTCTATATATTCAGCAAATTATTGCTCCATCTTTTGTCAATATTGTCATAGTGTTTTTAGCTCCTATGCAGTTGTTTCGGTAATATTACCCAAAATAAGGATAAAGAGACACGCACAGTATGTGTCTCTTTATCCTCTGTTTTTATTGGCAACTTTTCTTTTAAGTATCCTGGTTCAGCTCAAAAATTCGCGAATTGACTTGGAAACACTGCCGGAATCAAGCCCGTAACTGGCCAGGATCTGAGCATACGGACCCGAAGTAGCATAGTTGTTAGGAATCCCGAGCTTTTTAACTTTAACGGGACGAGCACGGCAAAGCAGGTCTGACACCATTGTCCCCATACCTCCGTATATGTAGTGCTCCTCCGCGGTGACTACACAACCTGTTTTTTCCGCAGACCGAAGTATCATATCTTCATCCAGCGGGCAGATGGTCGGCATACCGATCACCTCCGCGCTGATACCGGCCTTTTCCAGTTCCTTCGCTGCGTCCATTACGTTCTTAGTGATACTTCCGGTGCTGATGATTGTTACATCCGTACCGCTCCGAATAATTCTCCCCTTGCCGATTGTGAATTTGCTTTCTTCAAACAGGTTGGGAATTTTCTCATTGCCGATTCGCATGTAAACGGGACCTTCATATTCCAGCATGGCCTTACAAGCCGACCGGATCTCCCCCGGATCCTGAGGAGACAGAATTACAACGCCCGGTATCATCCGAATTATTCCAAAATCATCCAGGGAGTGGTGTGTGGAACCAAGGTCCGAATATGTGATACCGCCATTACGACCTACGATTTTCACGTTTTGGCGCATATAGCCCAAATCATTCCGAAACATTTCGTAAGGGCGGGCTGTTACAAAAGGCGCGATTGCGCAGAAAACCGGTATTTTCCCGGTCGTAGCAAAGCCGGATGCTATGCCGACTACGGCCTGCTCCATGATTCCGAACTCATAATACCGCTCCGGATGCTCCTTCATGAAATCGCCGAAGCCGGAGCTCTTGCCGCTGTCGGCTGAGAGAATGACTACTCTCTCATTTACATCAGCCAATGCGCTTACAGTCTGACCAAAAACTTTGCGAGGATCTTCCAAAGCCCCAATCATTTTTCTTCCCCCTTCAGTTCCTTTTTGTATGCGTCCGCCACAGCCTGCAGTTCTTGTTCAGCCTGCTCAAGCTGTCCTTCGGCAGGGGTCCAAAAATGATATGGGATTTGATTTTCGCCAAAACTCAAACCCTTGGACTTTATTGTGTGCGCAACAATGACCGTGGGGCGCTCAGTATCGAGGGGCAGTTCATCCAGCGTGCTGACAATTTCCTCCATACTGTTGCCGTCGATATCCCTGACCGCCCATCCAAATGCTTTGAAGCGATCCGCAATAGGCGTCATATTCATGATATCCTGAACACGTCCGCTTATCTGAAGACCATTAAAATCCACAAACGCAGTAAGATTGCTTAGTTTATAGTGCGCGGCGGCGGCAATGGCCTCCCAGTTTGAGCCTTCTGCCAGTTCTCCGTCTCCCGTAACCACATAGACCTTTGAATCCTTTTTGTCCATTCTCAAGGACAGCGCCATGCCGACGGCTATTGAAAGTCCATGTCCCAAAGCGCCTGTGTTTGCCTCGATTCCCGGCAGCTTATGCATGTCGGGATGGCCCGGAATATGGCTGCCAAGGCTGCCGTATGTATCGAGTATATCCTTTGGAAAATAACCCTTCTCCGCCAAAACTGAGTACTGTGCGAGGCATTTATGTCCTGCGGAGAGCAGAAAGCGATCACGGTCCTCCATCTGGGGATTTTCCGGATTCACCCGCATCTTATAGAAGTAGAGCGCTGTAATAATATCAATTGCTGAATAAGCGCCTCCGATATGCCCATGCCCGCTCGCTTTCAGCAAACGCAAAACATTTAGACGGCAATTTGTTGCTGTTAGCTTCAGCTGTGTCACTTCGTTACCGGTCATCTATTTTCCCTCCTGCTCATAGTCGCAAATTCTTTGCACCTTTGGCAAGGAACGCGATTTAGGGTCAAAAGTCACGCTCAGGTACTCTTTCACAAGACACTTCGCCGACTCAAGCCCGATGACCTGTGCTCCCATTGTTATTATGTTAGCGTTATTGCTCAGTTGCGCTCTCTGTGCCTGGTAGATATCATTTACGCAAGCGGCATATGCACCCATTACCTTGTTTGCGGCAATGCTGACGCCTATTCCGGTTCCGCAGATTAGGATGCCCCTTTCACATTCTTTGCTTGAAACCGCTTTTGCAACGTCAATGGCTACGTTTGCATATATCGGGTCGTCGCTGCCGAAATCGACTATTTCATGCCCCAGTCCATTGATGAATGGTATCAGTTGCATCTTAAAATCCGTCGCGTTGGGGTCACTGCCCACAGCTATCTTCATTTTTATACCTTCTAACACAAAAAGTATTTTAATTGCAGATATGCTATCATTCACGCAATAGCTTATCGCTAAAATCAGTCTATCATACTAGTATATACATGTCAATACGTAATTATAATATCATGCGAAACGTAAAAACAAACCTATGCCTAAAGCGAATGGAAGGCTTCACAACAGTCTTTCTCAAGCTCCAAATGGCAAAAGCAAGTGTATTTTCAGAAAAGGACAGAAAAAAACCCTTGAAATATAGAAATTTCAAGGGTTTTTAATGGTGGACGATACAAGACTCGAACTTGTGACCTCCCGCACGTCAAGCGGATGCGCTACCAGCTGCGCCAATCGTCCGACTTTTGTCGGCGAGAGTTATTTTACACCACGCACAGTAATTTTGTCAACAGCAAAATCCGTTCCTGCGCGAGAACCTAGCGCAGAAGCGGAGCGATCAGTTCTCTAAGAACTCCGATTACACCGCAGGCAAGTATTGTAACGATTACACCCGGCTTCCATTTTCTCAGAACGAAAAACGCAGCCAGAATAAGCACCGCCGAAAAAACGTCCGTTGAAGCGAGCGTCACGGCTCCGCCGCCCCACACCGTGTCAATCACAACGCCCAGCCCCGCCACGGCTATCAGCCCCACGACCCCGGGCTTGAGACCGCCCAGCGCATCCTGAACCGGCTTTACCTGCCCGTATCTCCTGTAAACGACGTAAAGCAGGCTAACGATGAGAAAGGGGGGAAGCATAAAAGCAAAGGAGGCAACGAAGGCCCCCGGGATGCCGGCGACCTTCATCCCGACAAAGGACGCGGAATTTATCGCAACCGGTCCCGGTGTAATCTGCGAGAGGGTCAGAAGGTCGGAAAATTCGGTCATAGTGAGCCAGTGGTTTGTTTCGACGCACTGCTGCGAAATGAGCGGCAGCACCGCATAGCCGCCGCCGAAGGCGCAGACGCCAATCAGCAGGAAGGAAAGAGTCAGCTTGAGATAAATCATGCCTTCTTCCTCCTGTCACGGGCGGCGCCGATGACAACGCCCGCAAGTCCGCAGGAGACTATAACCAGCGCGACGTTAATATTAAAGAAAAATGCGGCGGCAAACGCGCCGACCATTATAAGCGCATAAAGCGCCTGTTCCTTTTTAATATACGGGGCCGCCATACCGATTACCATGTCTGCGATGACCGCCGCAACACCCGCGTTCATTCCCCGAAACGCCGCCGAAACATAGCGGTTGCCGCGGATAAGGTCATAAAAATAGCTGGCGGCCGCAAGCAAAACAATAGCCGGAAGCGCGGTGCCCAAAAGCGCGCTCACGGCGCCCCAGAAGCCGAGAAGACGATAGCCCAGAAGGACGCTGACATTCAATATCATCGCCCCAGGCGACGACTGCCCTATCGCGGTCAGCTCTGTCAGCTCGTTTTCGTCAATCCAGCCCAGTTTTCCGACGAAACGCTCACGCAGAAGCGGAATCATGACATATCCGCCGCCGATAGTAAATGAGGATAACGCCAGTGTATTCAAGAATATTCTGCCGCACGTCGGCTTTTTGTCATTCCTGTGCATAGATTATTTTCCTTCCGGGATAATAAAACGGCGGACAGGCAGCTTCGGGAACCTCCCGCAGAGACCGTCCGCCGTATAAATCACTTCACAAAGACTTTGCACTCGGCAGCCGCGCCGTAGCAGCGGACAATAACGCTGCCCCAGCCCGCTCCGACTGCGGTAACCAGCCCGGTCTGGTCGACTGTCAGTATGCTTTCGTCTGAGGAGGACCATTCTACGGTTCCCTGAACATCGAGCGGATAAACCGTCGTTCCGAGCTGCGTCGTACCTCCGAGCGGGGCTGTAAACTGTGAATTTGCAATCGGCTGCGAAAGGAACGTAATAGTTATCGACTCGACGGTGGGCGTCGGCGTCGGGGTGGAGGTTGGCGGCGGGGTCGGCGTCAGCGTCTCGGTGACCGGCGATGATGAAGCCGCTGAAGCGTAGTCTCCGTTTATCGTCGTCGTAATCAGGATAATAACCGCAATTATGACCGCCGCAATCAGACAGAGTCCGAAAACGAGCTGCCACCTGGTGTTGGTCTCCGCTCTCGCGCTGGCTGCGGTTCCCTTTCTGACCGAGTCCGAAGACTGCGTTGTACGCGCGCTCTGTTTGCGGTTTCCCGCGCCGCAGTACGGGCACTCCGCCCTCAAGACGGAATACTTCTGGCCGCACTTGGGGCATATGGCTTTTTTAATCAGTCCCATTGAATGCTCACCCTTTCTGTTTTGAGGAAAACATTGTTGAAGCGCGTCGAATAACTGTAAATATGATACTACGTTTCCCATTAACAGTCAAGTTATTACCCTCCGTACAAACGCCGTTATATTGAGGGCTCTGTCTGCCCGAATGCGGGATAATGGAAAACCTGTTCAATATCGCTTGCGCTTTTTTGTAAGTAATGCTATAATAAATTTTTGTGAACATAAATGATTAACATTCAGATGAAAAGTGGAGATACAGTGAACAATATCAGAAACGTCGCAATCATAGCCCACGTCGACCACGGCAAGACAACGCTCGTCGATGCCATGCTTGCGCAGAGCGGCACCTTCAGGGAAAACCAGGCCGTCCAGGAGCGCGTTATGGACTCCGGCGACCTCGAGCGCGAGCGCGGAATAACGATACTTGCCAAAAACACCGCGGTCCATTTTAACGGCTGCAAAATAAACATCGTCGACACTCCGGGTCACGCCGACTTCGGAGGCGAGGTCGAGCGCATACTCAAAATGGTAAATGGAGTCATCCTTCTTGTCGACGCTGCGGAAGGTCCGATGCCGCAGACCCGCTTTGTCCTCGGACACGCGCTTGAGCTCGGACATAAGGTCATCGTCGTCGTAAACAAGATTGACCGTCCCGACCAGAGAATCTATGAGGTCATCGACGAAACGCTCGAGCTTCTCATGGACCTTGACGCAACGGACGAACAGCTCGATTCCCCGATGCTCTTCTGCTCTGCTAGACAGGGCATATGCTCTGTTAATCCCGACAATCTCGGAACAGACCTCACTCCTCTGTTCGACACGATAATCAATTACATTCCCGCACCGGCGCAGGATATGGAAGCTCCCTTCCAGATGCTCGTTTCGTCCATCGATTACAGCGAATATGTGGGGCGAATCGCAATAGGCCGCATTGAGCGCGGCGTTATCAATCAGAATCAGGAGATAACTGTCTGCGACTATCACGGAGAAAGAACACCCAAGAAGTCAAAGGCGGTAAACCTTTACGAATTTGAGGGGCTTTCAAAGGTCTCCGTTGAAAAAGCGGAGGCGGGCAGCATCATCGCCATGTCCGGCATCGGCGATATTACAATCGGCGACACCATCTGTGCTTCAAGCTGCATCGAGCCGCTGCCCTTTGTGAAGATAACCGCACCCACAATCGAAATGACCTTTTCGGTGAACGACAGCCCCTTTGCCGGACGCGAAGGGCAGTTCGTCACCACCCGTCAGATCCGCGACAGGCTCATGCGCGAAACGCTCAAGGACGTATCCCTCCATGTCACGGCGATTGAAAACAGCGATTCCTTCAATGTGGCCGGACGCGGAGAAATGCACCTTTCAATATTGATTGAAACCATGCGCCGCGAGGGTTACGAATTTCAGGTATCCCCTCCGCGCGTGCTTATGCAGGAAGTCGACGGCGTGTTGTGCGAGCCTATGGAACGCGTTATCGTCGACGTCCCCGAAAACTCCGTCGGCGCGATAATCGACAAGCTGTCCTCGCGCAGAGGCGATTTCATCCAGATGACACCCGTCGGAAACCGCATGAAAATGGAGTTTCTCGTCCCTTCGAGAGGACTTTTCGGCTACCGCAACGAGTTTTTGACCGACACCCGCGGCGAAGGCATTCTTGCCTCCATATTTGACAGCTACGCCCCCATGAAGGGCGATGTCACAAGGAGAAGCACGGGCTCCCTCATATCCTTCGAAACCGGCGAATCGATAACCTACGGTCTTTATAACGCGCAGGAGCGCGGCGCTCTTTTCATCGGCCCGGGCGTTCCCGTCTATGCGGGCATGGTCGTCGGCAGCTGCCCGAAAATGGAGGACATCTCCGTCAATATCTGTAAGAAAAAGCAGCTCACCAATACGCGCGCTTCAGGAAGCGACGAGGCTCTGCGGCTTATTCCCCCGCGCCTTATGAGCCTTGAGCAGTGCATGGAGTTTCTCGCTGACGACGAGCTTCTGGAGGTCACGCCCAAGACCCTAAGAATAAGAAAAAGGATACTGGATCACGGGCTTCGCATGAAAGCTGTAATGAAAAACAGGTGAGAAGCTGAGGTAAAACCTCAACATAAACTTTTTCTTTACAAACTTTACCGAACATGATAAACTCTTATGGCTTTAGCCCCTGCGCTTAGTTTTGGGATCCGGCCGAGGAACGGCTCCTTTCTTACCCATCACTCAGCCTGCGGGCATGTAAAAAATGAAAGGAGATCATTAAATGATCACAAAAGACCAGAAAACCGCCGTTATTGAAAATAACCGCACCCATGAAACCGACACGGGCTCGCCCGAGGTTCAGATTGCAATCCTCACGGAGCGCATCAATCAGCTCACCGAGCACCTGAAGGTCCACAAAAAGGACAACCACAGCCGCATGGGTCTTTACAAGATGATAGGTCAGCGCCGCCGCCTTCTCGACTACCTTATGGTCAAGGACATCGAGCGTTACCGCGCCTGCATCGCAAAGCTTGGAATCAGAAAGTAAAATTGCAACCAATACAGGGGCTGTTTCGCGTTTCGTCGGAACAGCCCCCTTATACAGTTCAAGCGTTTTATATTGATATTATCGGTCTTTATGACTATAATATAAGAAGTAACACCGAAGAAAAGAACGCGGAGTGCCAACCTTTAGCAATTGAAAATGCGCTTATCCGGCCGCAGGGACGGCAGAGGATAAACCTGTTTTCAAGTGTTAAAGGCTCCGGCTCCGCAAAAGGGATTATTCCCGAAAGGAGCATACCAATGATTATAAAGAAAAAAGAATTCAACGACGTCCACCGCTATGAGACAACGCTCGCGGGCCGTCCTCTCGTGTTCGAGACCGGCAAGCTCTGTGAACTGACAAACGCTTCCGTCCTCACTAAGTACGGCGATACAACGGTTCTCGTCAACGTCACCGCTTCCGCGAAGCCCCGCGACGGCGTCGAGTTTTTCCCGCTCTCCGTCGATTTCGAGGAGAAGCTCTATGCGGTAGGCCGCATTCCCGGCAGCTTCATGCGCCGCGAATCCCGCCCCTCTCTTCCCGCAGTCCTCGCCTCCCGCATGATTGACCGTCCGATGCGCCCTCTTTTCCCCTATGACCTGCGCAACGACGTCGTCATTTCCTGCACCGTTCTGTCGGTCGACCGCGACTGCGCTCCCGAAATTACCGCGATGATCGGCGCGGGCGCCGCCGTCGCAATTTCCGACGTTCCTTTCAACGGACCCATCTCGGGCATAGCCCTCGGCTGGGACGGCGAAAACTTCCTCTTTAATCCCACGAAGGAAGAGCGCGAGATAAGCAAAATGAACGTTACCGTTGCCGCGACCCACGAAAAGGTCGTCATGATTGAAGCCGGCGGCGACGAGATTCCCGACGACGTTATGTACAACGGCATTGTTGCCGCGCACAACGAAATCCAGGTTGTCCTCAACCTCATCGACAAGATGGTAGCCGACATCGGCAAGAAAAAGTTCACCTACGAGCACGCCGCTTTCGATACAGAGCTTTTCGACACTCTTTGTGCCAATGAAATCGAAGGCATGAGATACTGCATGGACACCGACGACAAGAACGTCCGTGAAGTAAGGGTCAATGAGTGGGTCGATAAGGTCACAGAAAAATACGGAGAGCAGTTCCCCGAAATGAGCAAATACATGGAGGAGATACTCTACCGTATACAGAAAAAAATCGTCAAGGCGTGGCTGCTTGCCGGCAAGCGTGTCGACGGGCGTGCGATGAACGAAATCCGTCCCCTCGCAGCCGAAGTCGGCGTTATCCCCAAGGTCCACGGCTCCGGTCTTTTCACCAGAGGGCAGACTCAGGTTCTCACCGTTGCGACGCTGAACACCATCGATATGGCGCAGAAGCTTGACACCATTTGGGAAGAGGAAGAAAAGCGCTTTATGCACCACTACAACTTCCCCTCCTACTCCGTCGGCGAAGCCAGGGCCAGCCGCTCGACAAACCGCCGCGAATTCGGTCACGGCGCGCTCGCTGAGAAGGCTCTTGAGCCTGTCATCCCCTCCGTTGCGGAATTCCCCTATGCCATCCGCCTCGTTTCCGAAGTTCTGTCCTCAAACGGCAGCACCTCGCAGGGCAGTATCTGCGGCAGCACCCTCGCCCTGATGGACGCGGGCGTACCGATTAAGGCTCCCGTAGCCGGCATCTCCTGCGGACTTATCCAGGATGACAACGGCGGCTTTACCACCTTTATCGACATTCAGGGCGTGGAGGATTTCCACGGCGAAATGGACTTCAAGGTTGCCGGAACGAAAAAGGGCATCACCGCCATCCAGATGGACCTAAAAAACGACGGCCTGTCTCACGAAATCATCAAAAACGCGCTGGACATCACGAAGGAAGCGCGCTACCAGATACTCGACGAGATCATGCTTCCCTGCATAGCCGAGCCTCGCGCGGAGCTTGCGGAAACCGCTCCCAAGATGATCACGATGAAGATTGACATTGACAAGATTCGCGAAGTCATCGGCTCCGGCGGCAAGGTCATCCAGAAGATCACGGCTGACACCGGCTGCAAAATCGACATTGAGGACGACGGTACGATTTATATCGCGTCGGCAGACATCGCCGCCTGCCGTCAGGCACAGGCCATCATCAACAATATCGTCTTCGTGCCTGAGGTCGGCAAGCTCTATTACGGCAAGGTCGTCCGTATAATCCCCATCGGTGCCTTCATTGAAATGGCTCCCGGCAAGGACGGTATGTGCCACATCAAGGATCTTGAGAATAAGCGTACCGAAAAGGTTGAGGATGTCCTCAACATCGGCGACATGACCTGGGTCAAGGTTGTCGAAATCGATGACCGCGGCAGAGTCAACCTTTCCCGCAAGGAAGCTCTCAAGGAGCGCGAAGCTCTCGGGCTTACAGACTAAAATCAAATCTTTATAACCGGGGCGGGACTTTCCCCGCTCCGGTTTTTTATTGGAGACAACAGAGATGTTCGAGATAATCAGACTTTCAAACGGTGTTCGTATAATAGCCGAAAAAATGCCCTATGTGCGCTCCGCGGCCGTCGGAATTTTCCTTAACGTCGGCTCAAGAGACGAAGCCCCCACCGAAAATGGAAGCGCGCACTATATTGAGCATATGCTCTTCAAGCGCACTTCGAAGCATTCCGCCGCCGAACTCGCCTTTGAAATGGACGCGATAGGCGGACAGGTAAACGCCTACACGACGCGCGAGAACACCTGCTTCTACGCAAGAGTGCTGGACACCCACCTCAACAAGGCCATCGACCTTCTGACCGAGATGTTTTTTGACTGCGCCTTTGACGAGGCGGAGGCCGAAAGCGAACGCGGCGTCATCCTTGAGGAAATCGGAATGTACGAGGACACGCCCGACGACGCCTGCTATGAAAAACTGATGTCCGGCGTTTTCAAAGGCGCCCTTGGCCGCCCCGTTCTGGGAAAACCCTCGACCCTCGCAAAAATGACGGGGGACAGCCTGCGGCAATTCAAGGAAAAGCGCTACAACGCGGGAAATATAATCATCTCACTCTGCGGTAATTACGAGGACAGCCACCTTGAGCGCATTAAAGAACACTTCTCCGAAATGGAAAAAGCAAAACCCGTGACAAGGCGCGCCGCTTCATACAATGCGCATATCTCCGTCCGCCGCAAAAAGACCGAGCAGAACCAGTTCTGCCTTGCCTTCCCCTCAGGCCCGATTTCGAGCGAGGACCGTTTTGCGGTCAATCTGCTCGCCTCCGTTCTGGGCGGCGGCGTTTCCTCAAGACTTTTCCAGAATATCCGTGAAAAATACGGGCTTTGCTATTCGATATACGCCTTCCAGTCGAGCTTTACAGATACCGGAATGCTCTCCGTCGCCACCGCCGTAAGCAAGGACACGGAGCTGCGCACGCTCGGTCTCATCGGCGACGAGCTTAGGCGCTTTATTGACGGGGGAATAACCGAGGACGAGCTGAGCCGTGCGAGAGAGCAGGCAAAGTCCTCGCTAGTCATGGGTCTGGAGTCCACAAATTCCCGTATGCTGAAAATGGGCAATTCCCTGCTCGCGCTGGGAAAATGCCTGACTCCGGACGAACTCATCGCACGATATGACGAGGTCACTTCGGAGCAGATTCTTTTACTTGCGCGCGAGCGTTTTGATTTCGGCGAGCTGTCCCTTTCGGCTCTCGGAAAAACCGTCGGCGCCGAGGATTATCTCAAGGCCCTCGGGCTGTAAATAAAAAGCAGGTATCCAAAACGGATGCCTGCTTTTTTGCCGCTGCTGTTATTCTTCAACCGCCTGCCGCATGAAGTAATTGAATCTGCGCTCTCTTTCAAGCGTGGTGCCCTCCATGTGTCCCGGATATACCTCATAGTCTCCCGAAAGCTCATAGAGCTTTTTCAGGGACTTCATCATATCTTTGGCACTGCAGCCCGGAAAGTCCGTACGTCCGCAAGAATCCTTAAAAAGCGTATCCCCCGTAAACAGAGCTTCTCCGCAGCGGAAAACGACGCTACCCTCTGAGTGTCCCGGAGTTTCGATGACTTCAAAAACGAGTGTGCCGACTGTGAAGCTGTCGCCCTCTTTGAAAAACACCGTGCCCTTGGGCGGGGCATATTTGAAGCCCATTTCGGTTATGGCCTTCCTTACGTCCCTGCGGTTCATACAGACCGTCGCCCCCGTCTGCTTCATAACATCCTCGACCGCTCCGGTATGGTCAAAGTGTCCGTGCGTGAGCAGGATATAACGGCAGACAAGTTTGTTTTCCTCAAGGTAGTGCATAATTGTGTTTGCTTCCGCGCCCGGGTCAATAACGGCGCACTCAAGCGTATTTTCATCCGTAACTATATAGCAATTTGTCTGGACGTGCCCCAGAGTAAATGACTTGACTAACATAGCTTAGCTCCTTTTATTTCGTCGCTTAAAGCGTTTATTTCATATTTAGAGTTCGTCGGTGTCCAAAATAAGCGTAACCGGCCCGTCGTTCACGGAGGAAACGAGCATTTCCGCGCCGAAGACGCCGCGTTCAACGGTAAAGCCTTTTTCACGCACCTTCGCGACACAGCGCTCGTAAAGAGGCTCCGCGGCTTTTCCACCCGCCGCTTTTGTAAAGCCCGGCCTGCGGGACGAGCAGTCTGCATAGAGCGTGAACTGCGAAACGATGAGCATCTGCGCGCCGGCTTGATCGGGAGCGAGGTTCATTTTTCCGTTTTCGTCCTCAAAAACGCGAAGCCCGCAAAGCCTGTCCGCGATTTTATCCGCCTGCGCCTCAGTATCGCTCACCGAGACGCCGAGAAGCACCAGAAAACCCTTTTCAATTTGTCCCACCGTTTCACCGCCGACCGTGACGGACGCGTTTTTAACTCTGGTAACTACTGCGCGCATAGGCAAAGCACTCCTTTGGAAATTATGTGTTTTTTCGGCTCAGTCACCCGCACGCGTAATCTCGGACACGCCAGCAACGGTTCTAAGGCGGTTTATTATCGTATCAAGCTCCGCTGTGTTTTTGACTTCGAGCGTTACTATCGCCGTCGATTTTACGCCGTCGAGATCCCTTGCGGACAGGCTCAGAACTTTTGCTCCGAGCGAATTGAGAACCGTCGCGGTATCCATGACAAAGCCGCTGCGCTCGCGTGCAAGTATCTTGATGGTCGTCACATAGTTTTCACTCGGCGCGTCCGTCCAGCTGACCTGTATCCAGCGTCCGCCGTCGTTGGGGTCGTCTTTGCTGGCAAGATAGTTTTTACAGTCCGTTCTGTGGACGGAAACTCCGTAGCCTCTGGTTATAAAGCCGACTATATCATCGCCCGGAACAGGCGTGCAGCAGCGCGAAAATTTTACAAGGCAGTTATCAAGCCCTTCGACCAGAACGCCGTGGACGCTGTGCTTTTCCGCCTGCTGAGCCTTGCGCTGTTCGGCCTTCTCCGTCATCTTTTCGAGAGTGGTCTTAGGCGGGAGCTTCTGGCTCTTGAGAATTTCGTCTTTGATTTTATTGACGGCGCGAGTTGCGGTCATCCCGCCGTAGCCGATGGAGGCGTAAACATCGTCCATTGAAAAAACGGCGAGCCTTTTCAGGATATTGGGCAGCATCTCATCGTCTGTCAGGACTGACATCGATATGCCGACCTGCCGCAGCTCCGATTCGAAAGCCGCTTTGCCGTTTATTATATTGTCCTCACGTTTTTCCTTTTTGAACCACTGCTTGATTTTGGTTCTGGCAGCGCCCGACTTTGCGATTTTCATCCAGTCTCTGCTCGGTCCGGGAGCTGATTTCGAGGTGAGGACCTCGACAATATCGCCGTTCTGCAGAACCTTTTCAAAGGGCACTATGCGTCCGTTGACCTTTGCCCCGATCATGCTGTTGCCGATTGCGGAGTGGATACCGTAAGCAAAATCGATGGGCGTTGCGCCTGCGGGAAGATTTATGACATCTCCCTGCGGCGTAAAGACGAAAACCTCGTCCGAGAACATATCGATTTTGAGATCGTGTATAAAATCCTGAGCGTCGCTGTCCGCCTGTGTTTCAAGAAGCCTACGCACCCACGCGAACTTCTCCTCATCGCCCTGCTTCACGCCCTGCTCGCCCGATTTGTATTTCCAGTGCGCCGCGATACCGTATTCCGCCGTGTGGTGCATATCCCAGGTACGTATCTGTACCTCGAAGGGTATGCCCTCCGAGCCGATGACTGTCGTGTGTATGCTCTGGTACATATTCGGCTTCGGGGTCGAGATATAGTCCTTGAAGCGACCCGGAAGCGGCTTGAACATATCATGGATGTGCCCAAGAACATTATAGCAGTCAGCTATATCGTCGACGATGACCCTGAAAGCGCAAAGGTCGAAAATTTCATTTATCTGCTTGTTCTGCGAATACATCTTGCGGTAGATGCTGTAGATATGCTTCATCCTGCCGGAAATCGTTCCGTTGATGCCCCAGTCGTCGAGCCTTGCTTTGATTTTCTGTTCAACGCTCTGCATAAAGGACTCCAACGTCTCCATGCGGGCATTAAGCGCTTCCGTGATTTCCTTGTAGCCGACAGGGTCAAGATATACGAGCGAAAGGTCCTCGAGCTCCCATTTAATCCTCTGCATACCGAGACGGTGCGCAATCGGAGCGTAGATCTCCATCGTTTCAAGAGATTTGGTGCGCTGTTTTTCCTTTGTCATATACTGCATCGTGCGCATATTGTGCAGGCGGTCCGCAATTTTTATCAGGATGACGCGGATATCCTTCGCCATCGCCATAAGCATCTTGCGGATGTTTTCCATCTGCTCGTCCTCTTTGCTGGTGTACTGGACGCGCGTCAGTTTTGTAACGCCCTCAACAAGATCGGCAACCGTAAGCCCGAAGCGCTTTGTGATTTCCGCGTGCGTAAGTCCGGTATCCTCAACGCAGTCGTGCAGAAGCGCGGCGATGATAGAATCCTCGTCGACAAGCCCCATTTCGACGCATATCTGCGCCGCTGCTATGGTATGAGTAACGTAATCGGAGCCTTCCCTGCGCTTCTGCCCGCTGTGCGCCGCTTTTGCGCACTCATACCCCGCGCGGATACGTGCGATGTCCGCCGTGGGATTAGACTCAAGGACGCTTCTTTCCAGCTGCTCATACATTTGTTCCGGGTCCAGATATTCCTCTCGGATCTCTTCCTGCATAGATATACCTCAAAAAGCTGTTGATTTTTTTACATTGTACGCGGCTTTGAAAGTTACAGGCTGTTTTCCCACAATAGCCGAAACAGCGGGGATTTGTCAAGCTCGGTCTTTCCTGCGTTATCGCTGGCAAGGCACAAGACCCGGCCGTTAACGACGCTTGTGTCAAGAAGTTTCAGCTCTGACAGTATCCTGATGCCGAGGCACAGCTTGACGGGCTCCATGAAAGTTATACCGAAGTCTTCAAAAAACTTATCGAAACTCAGCTCCAACTTTCCGCCGAGGCGTCTGATGCTGCGCCAAAGGCAGGCAAGTTCTTCCCTTTCCGGACGGTAAAGCCGCGCCTCGTCGATAAGAAGTTCGTTTTTTTCAAGGATATTTCTGCACGTTTCAAGTGTTTCCGACCTGCGCACATCAACAATCAGGAGCTGAACGCTCTGACGCGAGTGGAAATCATTGACCTGCAGAGTGAAACAAATATCCACCGTTTCCCCCTCAGAAACTCCGAGGTTTTCAGCGGTTCGGGAAAAGAAAACGCAGTCGAATAACACGCCCTTTTGGGAAATGCGCAGGCGCAGATGCTTTCCGTTCCCGATGGGCGCAAGGCTCTCCAGAACGGCGCCGCATATGCAAAGCAGGGGGTGTTCGTTTCCGCTGCCGCAGGGTTCAAGCTCGGAGAGGGATTCAACTCCCTCCATACTCAGGGACGCGGGGTTTTTAATAAGCACATCGGGCGAAAGCTCGGGATGCACCGTCGGAGGATTCTGACTGTAGTATTCGGCAAGCGCATTTCTGAAAGCGCCGATGTTTTCGGGCTTAATATTCAGTCCCGCCGCAAAAGCGTGTCCGCCGAAACTAACAAGATGCTCTGAACAGGCCGACAGAGCCTCGAAAAGATTGAAATCGCCGTAGCTTCGGCAGGAGCCCTTGCCGTTTTCGTCGTCGACGCAAATCATCACCGTCGGCAGCTTATATTCTTCGGTAAGGCGTGACGCCGCGATGCCCACAACTCCGGGATGCCAGGAGTCGCTTTCCAGAACAATGGGGCTTTTGGGCTCGGTGTCCGAAAGAAAGCTCATTGCGTCCTCCCAGACCTCAATCTCAAGCTCCTGGCGGCGGCGGTTAAGTGCGCAGAGCTCCTTTGCCCAGACCTGAGCCTCCTGCTGATTCTTCGCGAGAATGAGCCTTGTAGCCGTTTCCGTGCGGCAGAGCCGCCCCGCGGCGTTGATTCTCGGCGCGAGAGTGAACCCGACCGTGGCCGCAGTCAGAGGTTTTTTCGAAACTCCGGCTTCTTCAAGGAGGGCCGCGAAGCCCGGCAGCGGGTCGTTTCTTAGTTTTTCCAGCCCTATATAAGTCAGATAGCGGTTTTCTCCGACAAGCGGCATAACGTCCGCAATAGTCCCCACCGCAACAAGGTCGGCATAGCCTCCGAGCAGGGCGTCGACGTTCTTCTCCATGGCGCAGACGAGCTTGAAAGCGACGCCGACTCCGGCGAGCTCCTCGAAAGGATACTTGGAATCGGGGCGCTTCGGGTCAACGACCGCCGCGGCTTCCGGTAAAACCTGCGGACACTCGTGGTGGTCGGTTATTATCATGTCCATCCCGAGGCTCTTTGCGTATTCCGCCTCGGAAACTGCGGTTATTCCGCAGTCGACTGTAACGATAAGAGCTATATTCCGCTCGTGCAGAACACTAATTGCCTTGTTATTGATACCGTAGCCCTCTTCCAGCCTGTCGGGTATGTAGACCTCGCAGTCGAGTCCGCGGCTTTGAAAATAGTCCAGCAGCAGGCAGGCGGAGCTTATTCCGTCGACGTCGTAATCGCCGTAAACGGCGGTTTTCTGGTGAAGTTCGATGGCAAGCTCAATGCGGGAGACCGCTTTATCCATATCGGAAAGGAGCATCGGGTCGCACAGAAGCGATTTGTCCCTCTTGAGAGAACGCCTTGCCTTCTCGGGCGTATCGAAGCCTCTCGCGCACATAACGGCAGCCAAAAGCGGTGTGAAGTCCGATTTTGCATACGCTTGCGTTATTTCATCCGCGACCCGCGGCATTTTCCACTCAATTTGTCCCATTGCATTCCTTTGCCCGCGCGCCGCGGTTTTTTTGATGCCGTGATGCGGTTCTTAATTTTGGATTAGATTTTTATTATAACAGATTGAGGTGATGTGAGCAATATGCAAGCGAAAAAAGCCCTTTGCTTGACAAGGAAAGACGTCGGATGAAGGATTGCTGACTTCCGGGGTAAACCGCTCAAGCTGTGAAAGCTCCCGTTCAATCGTCTTACTTGACACGGTTCGCTCTACGTGCTAACATACGGAGTGTCGCGGCAGCATTTTTCCTGCCGGTGTGGCGGAACTGGCAGACGCCCGGGACTTAAAATCCCGTGAGGGTAACTCCTCGTACCGGTTCGATCCCGGTCACCGGCACCATAGGGGCGCAAGTACTGAAGAGTACTTGCGCCCCTGTTCTTTTGCCATTCGGCTTTATTTCTGCGGTCAGCTGTGATAGAATATTGATATAATTTATACTTAAACTAGATTAGGGAGCCGAAAAGATGAAATCGGAGAGAAATAAAACCATCGACTTAACAGTAGAGGATGGGAAGGAATACCTGCAAAGGTGTATGACCGTCGACGCGCCCGTTACCGCCCTTGATATTGAAAATAAGATAATCATCGGCGACACGTTTGCCCTTATGTCCCTGCTTCCCCGCGCCTTTGTCGACCTTCTGATAGTCGACCCTCCCTATAACATGGACAAGGATTTTAACGGCGCCAAATTCAGCAAAAAGCAGGACGACGAATACAGGGAATATACAATCTCATGGATTGAAAAAGTGCTTCCCCTGCTCAAGCCGACCGCCTCTGTTTACGTCTGCTGTGACTGGCGCTCGAGCATGGTCATAGGTCCGGTGCTGATGCAGTACTTAAATGTCAGAAACCGCATTACCTGGCAGCGCGAAAAAGGGCGCGGAGCAAAGGCGAACTGGAAAAACGGCATGGAGGATGTTTGGTTTGCGACTGTTTCTTCGGACTACTCTTTCAACCTCGACGCGGTCAAGGTACGGAAAAAGGTCATCGCACCCTACAGGGTGGACGGTCAGCCGAAGGACTGGGACGAGACCGAGGACGGGAATTTTCGCAACACCTGCCCCTCGAATTTCTGGGACGACATTTCTATACCCTACTGGTCGATGCCTGAGAACACCGCGCATCCGACCCAGAAGCCCGAAAAGCTGATTGCAAAATTCGTTCTGGCAAGCTCAAACGAGGGGGATGTCGTATTCGATCCCTTCATCGGCTCCGGCACCACAGCCGTGACCGCAAAGAAGCTGAACCGACGTTTCGCCGGCATCGAGCAGAACGAGCAGTACTGCGTCTGGGCGCAGAAGCGGCTCGAAGGCGCGGAGGCAGACAAAACAATTCAGGGCTACACGGACGGCGTTTTCTGGGAGCGAAACAGTCTGGCGCTGCAGAAAAAAGGTACCTCAAAACAGCTTACGCTTTTTGGCTGAGGAGTCCGTTATGTATAATAGGAAAATCATAGATGAGCTGGTCGATTTTATTTATGCCGCGGACGGAATAAACGACAAAGCGGCGTTGTCCGCGGCGATAATAAAGCGTTTTGCTCTGGAAACCGACAGAAAAGTATACTTTAACAACGACTTTGCAATACGGTTCAGCAGATCGGCATCAAGGAACATGGGCAACACGGTTTTGTCGTTATCTGCCCTGCAGAAATATGACAACAAGCCGTTTTTAGTCTGTATTGTAACGCCAAAAGAGAATTTCCTGCTGCTGGCGAATACAACTTTTTTGTCAAAAATCAGCCACTCTTCACAGGCGCTCCGCGTTGACAACATCAAAGGCAGCTTTAACGGCTCCGATATTATGAGGCAGCTTTCGGGGCTTGATAATGACCCCGAAAACTTTGAGGCGCTCTCTGCCATTCATCAGGGTTTCACTTTTGAGGACAACCTGGAAAGACTTGTCGCAGCCACGAATGGCATCGTCGGAACGGGAAAACGGGCCGAATTCGGGCCTGAGGAAATAAAAACAATTTTAGCTGCGCCCGGGCGGGCATTTGTTTTTCTGGCATCAGACTGCTATGCGGATCTGCTGCGCGATTTAACGGAAAGAGTGCGGAACGTGCAACGCGAGATTGCGATTGCCTCCCGAATCGACAACGTCAATATCCGGGGAAGAATTATCGAATACCTAATCTCTTCAAACGGCGGGCCGCTTAAAGACAGGCTAATCGACAGCCTGCGCAACGGCAGACCCATCCCCGAATTCAAGACCGACGATGCGCTTGGCGACTATATAAAAACCTATCCTGATTTTATAACGGAAACGGACATTAAAACGAAAGCCCTGTTTTTGAACAGCTGCCCCAAGGCATACAACATTGACAAACTTCTTGATTTCCTGGCAAGGGAAAAATCCGTTTACCTGATTTTCATCGTAGGCATAGATGAAAAAGGCAATACCGTAACCGGATTATATTCGGTATTCCATCCGCTGCTTTTATCGACGACGAATGTGATTCGTCATTGGGCCGGCAGAAATTCAAGAGGAGTTGCCCAATTCAACGGTCAGATTCTAAACCGAATTCTCTCTGTTTCCTCAAACGAACTGAACGTTGAACACTCCGTAAGGTTTCTGGAAGGCCTGCTCGCCTGCGAATAGAACTTTTCCGTTTTCTTACCGTCTTAGGCATAGATTTCGATCTATGAGGAAAACTGATTTGAGTTCATTAAGGGAGGTCCTGCCGTGAAAAAGGTCTTATCGCTGTTTCTGTCCGCTCTGCTTTTCGCTTCCGCTTTTGGGTGCGCGCCGAAGCAGACTGAGGGCGCGGCTTCGCCGTCCCCTTCCGCCGCCGAAAGCGTGGCTCCCTCGGATGAAGCGGGTATGGCAGCGGACTACTGCCCCGCTGCCGAAAACGCTCATTACGTCTATCAGGGTGAGGGCAGCGAATACGCGTCCTATGACGTTTACGTCGATTATACGTCCGAAACCAGAATCCAGCAGAGGGTCAATAACGGCGGTACGGTGCTCGCCCGCGTCGTCGAGATTGCGGACGGCAAGGTCACCTGCGTCTATTCGCAGGAGGAGAGCTATTACCGCGAAAACGCCCTTCTGAAATCCGACGGTCGCCAGGAAGTCCTGCTTATGGACCCGATTAAGACCGGGACGACATGGACGCTCATTGACGGCAGCGTCTGCACTATAACCGGAACCGACGTCAGCGTCGAGACGCCCTCCGGCGCCTATTCGGCCGTCGCGGTCGAAACCGTATATTCGAGCGGCGGAAAAACCGTCGAGTATTACGCTAAGGGCATTGGTCTTGTGAAAACGGTCAGCACAGGAGAGGGCTATGAGGTCTCCTCCTCCCTTTCCGAGATACAGAAGGACGTTCCCTTCTCACAGACCGTCCGCTTCTATTACCCCGACGGAAATGACGGAAAGATATACTACAAAGACCTTGAGCTGAGCTTTCGAACCAACGACGTCACAAGAACGGCACTGGAAACTGCCTATAAGCAGCCGTTCGAGGGCATCCCGGGAACGGTACTCTCCGACAACACGAAGATAAACAGCCTTTATCTCAACGACGACGGCATGGTGTATATCGACCTCAGCCGCGACTTTGTCACCGAAATGAACGCCGGCGCCGGCTATGAAACCCAGATACTCCAATGCGTTGCAAACACCTTTGGCTCCTATTATGGTGCCGACAAGGTCATTCTGACGATTGACAACAGTCTCTATGAATCGGGGCACATCAAACTGAACCAGGGAGAATACCTGACCGTTGACACGGAAGAAAGCACCGAGATTAAATAGAAGAGTTATGCGACGCTAAAAATGCCGCCCTTTCGGGCGGCATTTTTGCGCCGTGTCCTCGGCGGGGATAAAAAATGATACACTCTCATTCTCCGCAAAGAACCAGTATCATAAATAATTGTGTTGAATATGAGGAAATATTTAATTATAATATTCTTCATAAACAGATAGAAGGTTATCAAATGAGCATTAGCAACACTTTCAGTGCGCTGAAGCACAAGAATTTTCTCTATTACTTCATCGGCATGTGCATTTCGACAACAGGCACCTGGATGCAGAACATTGCACAGCCGTGGCTTGCTTACAAGCTGACGAATTCGGCTTTGCTGCTCAGCCTCGTCGGAGCGATGCAGTTTCTGCCCATGCTTCTGTTCTCGCTTTTCGCCGGCGTGCTGGTCGACAGGTTCCCAAAGAAGAAGCTGCTCATCATAACGCAGACGGCTTCGCTCATAGTAACAGGCGCTCTGGCCCTGCTTGTTTATTCGGGTGAAATTCAGTATTGGCATCTTCTGGTAACCTCGGCCCTTCTCGGGATAGTCAATACTCTGGATATGCCGGTCCGCCAGTCATTTCTTATAGAACTCGTCGGTAAAGAGGACCTTATGAACGGTATCGCGCTCAATTCCGCGGTGTTCAATCTGGCAAGAACCGTCGGACCCGCAATCGCAGGACTTGTCATGAAGTATTTTGGTATCGCGTCCTGCTTTCTCGTTAATTCGGTCAGCTTTGCCGCCGTCCTCATTAGCCTGTTCTTTATTAAAACAATTAAAATCGAAACGCCCGTCATCCGTGAAACCAACGTATTCAAAAACATCGGAGAGGGCCTCAAATACGTCTACGGCAAGAAAATTCTGTTCGTCACTATACTGATAACGGCGGTTGTCGCAACCTTCACAATGAACTTCAACGTACTTGTTCCGGTGTTTTCGGTTCAGGTGCTGCACCAGAGCGAAACCGGTTACGGGCTTCTGATGTCCTGTATGGGCATAGGCTCCTTCGTTGGGGCAATGCTGATAGCCTCAATCAGCAAGGCAGGTCCGAAAAAATTTATTCTGTTTGTCGTGCCCGTCATTGCAGCCCTCGCCCTTACGCTCACCGGATTCACAAGCGTGTACGCTCTAACCGGGATAGCTTTGGGCGTGACAGGCTTCTTCTTCATTATCTTTGCGTCAAACGCAAACAGCTCTCTGCAGATGAATACGGACAAAGAGCACCTCGGCAGGGTCATGAGCGTTTACACGCTCGTTTTCGCGGGCTCAACTCCGCTCGGCAACCTTTACGCCGGCGCAATAACGGAAGAATTCGGCGCCCGGGTCGGAGTCATAGCCTGCGGTGCAATAATAATCGTCCTCATGATTCCGATTTATTTCTATCTGCAAAAAATAAACAAAAGAGAAAAGCACGCCGAAAGCTGAGCTACCGGTCTTCACGAGCGTCAATACTGTCGATTTTTACTTGTCAATAGGTAAGAAATACAGTTTTTTTGTTGAAAACGCTCGAATTATATGTATATAATAGCAAGTGAGAAAACATAAATGAATTTTCAGGTGATGCTGTATGTCAAACAAAGAACAGGAGAAGCAAATGGATTTGCCGGTTAGTGAACGCTTGTCTTATTATGATTACAAACTAAAAGTCTCCCGGCAGTACGTTTACCAGCTTATCATCATTGCAGGCTTCATGAATCTGCTCCTGCTCGTTCCTGATCTTGCGCTTATCAAAGACGGCGCGGCGAGAATTATGATTGCGATTATTCGAATCGTATATTCAATCGTGCTTTTCATACTGAGTTTCAGGATCAAAGCCATAAGTTCTTTTAAGCTTGTTTCAGTCATTGTGTCTCTTTGCGAATTGGCTGCCGGAGCAATTTTCCTTTTTGTTTTCAGCCAGTACGGTCAGCCGAATTTCATGATACAGACCATGGGGATAATACTGCTGGTTCTGATTGTTTTTTTAATTCCGAACCGCCTGTCTTATATGCTGGTCATCTCACTGCTCGTATCCGCGGGATTTTTCATATGCGCCCGGGTCTTTATAAGCTCTATTGAGTTCACGGATTATGTGGCCTCCGCCACTTATGTTTCCTTCTCAATTCTTCTTTGCGCGCTTGCTGCGCGCAGTTCGGAAAATCACCAGCGCAATGAATTCAAGGCCAAACGAAAGCTGGAGCACGTCAGCTCGACAGACTATCTGACCGATACCGCCAACAGGCTGAAAATCAGTGAGGAGGCGGAAAGGTGGATTGCTTTCTGCGTAAGACACGAACTGCCCTTGTCCCTCATTTTTTTTGATGTCGACGATTTAAAGACCGTTAACGACCGTTACGGTCATTCCGCAGGTGATTTTGTTCTTGCCAACCTCGCAAAGCTAATTCAGGGACAGCTGCGTACCTCGGATATTCTGGCCCGCTGGGGCGGTGACGAGTTTGTTATCCTGCTGCCCAACGTCACCCTTGAAAATGCCGTCCTTCTGGCGAAAAGAGTTGAACTCAACGTCAGAGAAAACATATTGATTGAGGGAACGAGGATAACCTGCAGTTTCGGAGTGACCACTATGAAAAAAGATTCGACCTTCGAATCCCTTGTAGGTGAGGCGGACTGTCTCATGTACAACGCCAAGCAGCAGGGCAAGGACGTTGTGCAGTATTCGAAATAAAACTGCCGATAACAAAAGCACCGCTCGGAACACGGATTGTTCCGAGCAGTGCTTTTTCGTCTGTGCTTATACTTTCAGAAATGCCTCGTAAAGATTTCAGTTTCCTCCAGCAGAGCTTCCACGGTATTGATACCGAGCCTTCGGAGCAGCTCTATCACATATGGGTTCTCAAGCGGGGTCGGATAGGGCGATTTGTCCGCGTAAGCGTCTACGAGCGGAGCTCCCCTTTCGGGTCCCGTGACGGAGCGCGGTCCGCCGACACAGCCGCCTTTGCAGCCCATACCCTCATAGAAATTGGCGTCCTGCTTTCCCGCAAGCAGCTCGTTCATCATTTCACGGCAGGCGGGAACTCCGTCCGCCCTTTTCGTGCGAACTGAAATCGGTCTGTTCGGATTGAGCCTCAAAACCGTCTTCTCAACAGCCTCGCTGACGCCGCCCGCTCTGGCGTATATTCTTCCTGCCCTGGACGCATGGTCTTTTTCGCTCTCCTCCATCGTCTCGGGGTCGACGCCCAGCGCGCCGAAAATGTCCTGAACCTCGCGGAACGTCAGCACATAGTCGACTGCGCCCGCAAGGTCTTTTTCGCGCGCCTCGGCCTTTTTTGCAAGGCAGGGTCCGATAAAGACCGTTACCGCGTCCGGATGCAGTAGCTTGACCGTTCTTCCGCAGGCTATCATAGGCGATACGGAGCCGGGCACATGGGGCATCAGCTCGTTATACACCTTTCGAATCATCGCAATCCACATCGGGCAGCAGCAGCTTGTCAGCTGATAGTCTTTTTCGGTGCGTATGTTTTTATCAAACTCAAGCGCTTCCTTGAGTGTCAGTATATCCGCGAAAAGCGCTACCTCCAGCATACCGTCAAAGCCCACCCGCTTGAGCGCTGTACGGAGCTTTCCGGGCGTGACTGCGCTGCTGAACTGCCCCAGAAAAGCTGGTGCAATCAGAGCATAGGCCGGTCCCTTCGACGAGCGCACGGCCTTAAGCGCGGGAATGATGTCTGTCGACTCGGTCAGCTTTTTACTGTCGCAAACGTCGACGCAAAGGGCGCAGCCGACACAAAGCTCAGGGTCTATTTCAATCCCCCCCGAATCGGAGCGTCTTATGGCGCCGAAAGGACATTTTTCAACGCAGTCCTTCTCTTTCACAGCTGCGCAGTCACAGGTTCCCGTCCGAAGAACTAGGGGATGCTTTTCCGGATTCAGCAGGCAGTCCAGCTGACAGGGGTCATAATCGGTCTGCGGCGCGCCGAAGTCACCTTTCAGCGCGGACGAAACAATTCCGTCGTAAAGTTCCTTAAAAGTTCTCATCCGCTTTTCCCGCCTCCGTCGGTGTTATTTTTTCACGTGCGACCCGTCGCAAAAAGGTGGATTTTGTGTACGTCCGCAGGAGCACAGTGCAATTCTTGCTCCCGAATAGATGGGCGTGCCGTCGGGACATACGAGTTCCGCCGGTTCCTCGATAAGATACGGTCCGTTTTTAACTACTTTGATTTTGACCGTCCGCGGCTGTTCCTTCATATAATCGATGCTACCCGGCCCTTTGGCAAGCGCGGGGTCGACCCCCGACCCTTCGGGCAGAGAATAGCGGAGCGCGCCGGAGGGGCACATATCGACGCACCCGATGATTTCCTCCGGCTGCGCCGCATTGATATCGACCCACGGGCGCCTATCAGCGCAAAAGACCTCCGGAAGCGTCCGAATGCAAATCCCCGGATGCGAGCATTTTTCGGGGTACCAGTAAACAACGATGTCCTTGTTCTTATATTCCTTCATGATTACAGTCCTGTTCGGTTTAGAAATTATATCGGTTCTCTCGGATATAGTATCACTAAAGGATTTGATTTTCAATAAGCCTTCGTTTGAATCTTAGGCGGCAGGGTGTTATAATTACTCAAAAGCCGCACACGGGAGGAAATATCAAATGGAAATCAAAACCGTATCGATAGTCGGTCTGGGCGCGCTGGGCGTCCTGTTCGGAAATCATCTTTCGAAGCATATGCCGAAGGACAGCCTGCGCATAGTCGCGGACAAAGAGAGGATTGAAAAATACCTCAGGGACGGTATTTTCTGCAACAGCGAGCGCTGCGATTTCAATTATACATATACAGCGCCCGATGCTTCCTTTGACGCCGCTGATCTTCTGATAATAGCCGTCAAGGCGGGCGATCTCGACGCGGCGATAGAGGTTTCAAAAAATCAGGTCGGTCCCCAAACTGTAATTCTCTCCCTCCTAAACGGCATCATCAGCGAGGAGATCATCGGCAGAGCCTTCGGTACGGAAAAAGTTCTGCTTAGCGTCGCGCAGGGCATGGACGCCGTCAAGGTCGGAAATAAACTGACCTATAAAAACATGGGCATGATCTGCTTCGGGGCGGGAAAGTTCGAAGGACAGGGCGAAAAGGTCGATGCCGTCAGGCGCTTTTTCGAAAAAACTTCGCTTCCGCACGAAGTCGCCGCAGATATGCGCAAAAGACTCTGGGGCAAATTCATGCTTAACGTCGGCGTCAATCAGGCCGTCGCCGTCTTTGAATGCGACTACGGCGGCATACAGAGGCACGGCGCCGCGCGGGACATGATGATTGCGGCGATGAAAGAGGTCATCGTTCTTTCGGAGAAGGAAGGCGTCTTTCTGACTCAGTCCGACCTCGATTACTGGCTTAGGATTCTGGACGGTCTCAATCCGCAGGGCAAGCCCTCAATGCGTCAGGATCTTGAAGCAAAGAGGCTTAGTGAGGTCGAGCTTTTTTCCGGTACGGTTCTTGCTCTCGGCCAAAAGCACGGGCTTTCATCCCCGGTTAACCGGATGCTGTACGACAAAATCAAGGCTATCGAGAGCTCGTTTTAATGTAACGCCGTCCGCTATGGGCGGCGTTTTATAACGCTTGACAATTTTGGTAATATTGTATAAAGTGTAACTGTGATATTTGGAGTAATTTGTCACAAATGAAAGGGGGACCTCTTATGGAAGAAATCACGTTCAAAAAGCTGAGGCGTTTCAACCTCATCATGGGCTGTCTTCATCTTCTTCAGGGAATAGCGATGCTGTTTCTTGCAACCACCGTGATTGCGAAAATCGCAGAATTCCAACCCCGTATAACCCAGATATATCTCAGCTTCAATCAGCAGACCCAGTCACTTGAGACCGCTTCGCGGGAGCTTTTTCGTCTTCCCTTCGGCATTCTCGTCGCCGTATTCCTGCTGATAAGCGCCTGCGCGCATGCTTTAATCTCAATCCCGAATAAGACAAACACAATCTACAACGCCGATCTTCAAAAAGGCATAAACCGTTTCAGGTGGTTCGAATATGCGCTGAGCTCGTCCGTTATGATGGTTCTAATAGCAACGCTTTTCGGTATCTATGACATTGCCTCACTCATACTTATTTTCATTGTCAATGCTTCGATGAACTTATTTGGTCTTCTCATGGAAAAACTGAACCCGAGAGACAGGCCGGGCAAAACAGACTGGAGTCCTTTTTTCTACGGCTCAATCGCCGGCATCGCCCCCTGGGTCGCCATACTCATCTACATGTTCGGAACAGGGAATTTTGATCTTGTACCCTGGTTCGTCTGGGCAATAGTCATAACCTATTTTGTAATGTTTAACACCTTCCCCATCAACATGATTTTGCAGTACAAAAAAGTCGGCAAATGGAAGGACTATCTTTACGGCGAAAGGGTCTATATCGTCCTGAGCCTCGTTGCAAAAACTCTTTTGGCATGGCTGGTCTTCTTCGGAGCAATGCAGCCGTGAAATCAAAGTAAAACCAAAGAGCCCCGTATTCTCAAAAGAATGCGGGGCATTTCCTAACGCAAACAGGCTCTTGCCTTTTCATTAACATATGCTATTATAGTTAAGTTATGTAAAAATACTTAAGAGGTAACTTACCATGGATCCCAAACGCAAGGCCATACTGCAAATGCTCATCTGCGCCACGCTCTGGAGCACTGGCGGAATTTTCATTAAGCTCATTCCCTGGAACTCCTTTGTGATTGCAGGCTGGCGCAGCCTCGTATCCTTCGGAACAGTCATGTTCTTTTTGCGGCTGTTCAAAATCAAATATAAGTTCGGCAGAAGCTCGGTAATAATGGGCATTTTCATGTGCCTTACCTTTTTTGCGTTTGTAACGGCAAACAAGCTCACGACCGCAGCCAATGCGATCGTTCTGCAGTTTACTGCTCCCCTGTTTATCATGGCTTTTTCCGCCGTTCTTTTCCACGAAAAATTCAGAAGAGCCGATATCGCCGCCGTTTTGATTTCCCTTTGCGGCATTGCCCTGTTTTTCTTTGACCGTCTCAAAGGCGGGTACCTGCTCGGTAATATCGTCGCAATACTTTCGGGCGTGTTCATGGCGATAATGTATATCTCCATCGGTAAGGCCGACGAGGAGTCGCGTATGGGCGGGATGCTCCTGGGGCATCTTTTTACGGCGGCTGTCGGTATTCCCGTTACCTTTTTCGTCTCAACGCCGGTCAGCGCGGGCGCAATCCTCTGCATACTTGCGCTTGGAGTTATCCAGCTCGGCATTCCCTACATTCTTCTCACGCTTTCCAGCAAAAACTGTCCGCCGCTGGCCTGCTCACTTCTGGGCGCAATCGAACCTCTGCTCAATCCCGTCTGGGTCTTTCTTTTCAACGGCGAGGCTCCGGGAGCTTTCTCGCTAGCGGGCGGCTTTGTTGTTATCGTGACCATAACCCTGTGGTGCATATGGCAGACCAAGCATCCCTCCTCAAAAAGTGAGGCGGACAGTCAGATAATGACAGAGTAAGACCGCTTGCCGCATTGAAAATCCAAAGATTTCTACCGGTGTTTTCAGCTGTACGGCGCTGTTTTGCTCCGCTCGCTCAAATATATTGTCAAATAATCCCGCAGAATGTATAATTATTACGCAGAGCATTCCAAAACGGCCGCGCGGAGCTCCCGCAGACACTTTTTCGGCGGGTTTTACTCCGCTAATAGCCAACACGGAGGAGACGATTCATTATGTCAAAAATGCTGCTTTTGCAGAAAATCACCTCGGAGCTTAATAGGCTGAATATTCCCTATCAGACCGGCGGAGGCGCCGACCTCACGGTAATAAAGGAGTTTTTGGACGCGGGCTGGAGTACCGGCAACAAAAAGGTCACATATGAGGCCTCGGTTTTTGCGGATGAAAGCAGCGACACGGTCTTTATGTGGGAGCTGACAAAGGAAAAAGGCTCAGGTTTTTCCTTCGGCTCCTCCGGTGAGAGCTACTCCCAGTCGGGCACAACCTTGTACCGCAAGGTCAAAAGCACGCAGTACGCACCCGACGGCAAGGTCTATGAATACACTCTCGACCTCGGCGCGATTTCAAAGGCCGTAAAGTCCGCCGCGAAGGACGCCGGCTGGAAGTTCAAGACCGTCATAAGCCGCGGGAAGGCAAGCTATCCGAAGGGTTATTCGGGCGAAGCGTCCGCACAGCCGGCGCAGCGCGAGGAAAAGCCGGCAAGCGCTTTTTGCGTAAATTGCGGCTCGGCGCTCGGAGCCGGCGCAAGGTTCTGTACAAACTGCGGTAAGCCCGTTCAGTAAGCACTCGAAAAAGCCCTTATGCGGCTGTCCCTAAACAGATCCCTTTTAGGCGCCTATCAGCTTCTGCCCACAACAAAACCTCCTGTCGCAGCTTTATCCTGCGACAGGAGGTATCTTCTTGCAAGGTCCGTTTCGGGCGGTGCGGTACAAGCCACGCCTTCTGGCTTTTATTCAGCTCTATTTTGTCATCTTTTCGGGATTGCTTTCCGCCGGCTCTGCAATGCGCACCGTCCCGTTTACAACGCTCAGCTTCCCCGCGCAATAAAGGGCGACGGCTCTCGGCAGTATCACATTTTCGGCTTCTTCGATTATGCGCCGCTGGAGTGCCGCGGGAGAATCGCCTTCGCGCACGGCGACGGCCTTCTGCAGAATAATCGGACCGCTGTTCGGCTTTTCCTCGGCGAAAAACACCGTTGCACCCGAAATCTTTATCCCGGCCCCGAGGGCGGCCTCCTGGATACCGAGTCCAGAAAGTCCCGCATCCGTAAACGCCGGCATAAGCGAGGAATATGTATTGATTATCCTGCCGCCGTAATGCTTGAAAATCGGCTGGGTCAGCTCAGAGTCAAAGCCCGCGAGCACGACAAGCTCGATATCAAGGTCGCGGAGCTTGTCCAGCACCGCAAACCCGAAAACGGTCTGGCTTGGAAAAAGCTCCCTGTCCACAACATAGCAGGGTATTCCCGCCGCTTCCGCTCTTTTCAGCGCATATGCGCCCGGATTGGACGAAATCACCGCCGAAAGCTCGCATTGCGGAATCTCCCCGAACATGACCGAGTCGATGAGCGACTGGAGGTTAAGCCCGCCTCCCGACACTAAAACCGCGGTTTTGACCATATCTTCACTCCTTTTCAGTGCAGAATGTTTGAAATCTGTTAGATTTGTTGTTAATCGGCTAAAGGCTCGTCTTTCCCCAGAAGCTTTCTGGCCCAGAGGCTGTTGCGTTCCTCGGCGGAAATGAGGCGCTCAACACTCCTCTTGCGCTGCTCTCTGTCGTCGTACTGCGCGGCGGCTTTTTCAATCATGTTCTCGAGTCCCGACGCCGTCAGTTCCTCGAACAGCAGACAGTTTTCGTCCCCCACGCTGTCCAGAAACGCGGTCACCTTCGGGTCATAGGAAACTCCGACGATGGGTACTCCCTGGGAGGCTGCAAAGATGAGCCCGTGCAGACGCATTGAAACGACCATTCTCATGCGAGAGAGAACTCCGATTGTCAGAGCGGAATCCATGGCTTCGTCTATAACGGCAGCTTTCGTCCTCATAAGACTGCGGACGAGTGAAGTCGGCGCTCCGTCTTCCATATGATTAACCAGAAGAAACACGGGCGTAAGCCCCAGTTTCTCGTAAACAAAGTCGGCGGCAGCCGCAAAACTCTGTGCCTTCTGCTCAAAGCCCGTCCAGTCACGGACGGCAAAGCAGACATAGCTTCCTCCGGGCTCAAGCCCGTATTTGCGAAACTCCCCGGTTATTCTGTCCCCCGAGCTTGCGGGCAGCGACAGGGCGGGGTCCGAGCTTACAATGAGCTTCGGTCCGGTAACGCCCAGACGCTCGAGCTCCGCAAGGCTGACCTTCTCGCGGAGGGTGATTACGTCCGCATCCTTGTTAAGTATGCGGCGGATAAGCTTTTCGTCCCGCTTGTCGGCAATCGGTCCGATGCCGCAGCCGTACATCATAACGGCATTGCCGAGTTTTTTAGCCGCAGAGATTGTGTACAGATAATACCAGAGGCTCCTTCGGCTGGTCACGTTCTGAATTAAACTTCCGCCGCCGCTGAGATAGAGCTTTGTTTTCCTCATGGCGCGGTGGAAAGCCGGAATGTTGAACATGTGCACGGAATCGACAGCGTATTTTACGCGGGTTTCCTTAGGCTTGCGGGAAAGCGCCGTAATCGGCATAAAGGGGTCTATCTGGCGCATTTCCCCGACAATCGCCTCCAGAATTGCGTCGTCGCCTGCGTTGCCCATTCCGTAGGCTCCGCAGATGACAACGCCGTTTCGCCCGCCTGTTTTTTTCAGATTTTCGCGGCGAAGCACCTCGCCGTAGATTTCAAGCTGCCTTTGCGTCGTGGCGTCGACGGAGAATTCACGCTTCGCCTTTTCATAAAGAGCGGCGCCGAGCCTTAGTCTGAGCTGTGCGTCGTTTGCCAGTTCCGCAAGCCTCCTGCCCAATGCGAGATGGTCGCCTGCAGGGAAGAGAAACCCCGTTTCGCCGTCTATAATGAGCCTGGGAACTCCGCCGACATGCGAGCTGACCGTTGCAAGGCGCGCTCTCGCGCCCTCTGTTATAGCATAGGGGAAGGTCTCCGAAAGCGAGGTCAGCGTGTTTATATCCAGCGCGGCGAAAAAGCTGTTAATATCGGTTATCCAGCCAGCGAAACAGACTTTTTTCGATAGTCCGAGCTCGTTTGCAAGGGCTTTCAGATTATCGAGCTCCGCCCCGTCGCCCGCGATGACAAGCCTGAGCTGCGGACAAGCCTTTTCCGCTTCAGCAAAGCCCCTGACGAGAGTCGCTATGTCCTTAACGGGGTCAAGCCGCGCGGCAACGCCGACAACGACGCAGCCGTCCGTAAAATCAAGTCCCAGTCCGCTCAGATAGGCGGCCCTGTCGTCGTTTTTCGGCACGACGGAAAAATCGACGCCGTTATAAATCGCGAAAATACCGTTAGGATGAAAACCCCGCTCAATGAGCAGCTCCTTCATCGAATCGGAAACGCCGATAAGGTAATCCGCTCTGTGCAGGGCGTAATCATTGAGCGTACCGTAAACGAGCGCCGCCGCCGGTCTGCCGAGATAATCGAGCCTCGGGTCGCTGTGAACGGTTGTAACGACGGGTATTCTGAAGAAAAGGCGCATAATACTGGCAATGAAATTGCCCCTTGCCCCGTGGGAATGGATAATGTCATATCCGCCGGAACTTATCATGCCTCGCAGCCTCTTTATTACAGAGGGCAGACTCCCGTCCAGAACGACGGTGGGAATCCCGAGCTTTTCGGCCTCGTCGGAAAACTCTCCGCGCGTGAAACAGACAAGCTCGGCGTCGATATTCCGGCAGATGCCCGACAGCAGGTAAAGTATATGCGTTTTGGCGCCGCCGGTGTCCCCGCCGCTTATTAAATGGATTACTTTCACTCTGACCTCCAAACGCACCGCCGGCGGCGAAAAAGCTGTGAATTCGCCGACACGTGAATCGCCGCTCATTATTTCTGCAGCGTGACATAGTGCGGAATATCATATTTCCCGAAGAAACAGAAGATAAAAAGAGCTTTTTGCTCACTTGTTAAAAGCTCGTATATGTTATAAAATAAATAAACAGCATTTTTATATAGCGGGAAATAATAGCTGTGTATTATTGTTTTCCTGTTATTATTTCTATCATCGTTTTCTATTTTATATCACACCCGCCCCAAGCGGTCAACATTCGGAGGTCAATATGACAAAAATCTATCTCATTCGGCACGCAGAGGCGGAAGGCAACCTGTACCGCCGCATACAGGGACATTACGACGGCGATATAACCCCGAAGGGCTATAAACAGATTGAGCTTCTTGCTGAGCGCTTCCGCAGCGTTAGAATCGACGCTGTTTACGCGAGCGACCTCCGCCGCACTCAGAAAACAGCCGGCGCCGTCCTTAAATATCACGAGCTTCCACTGAACATAGAACCGGGGCTCAAAGAGGTGGACATGGGCGCATGGGAGGACAAGCCCTGGGGCAACGTAGCCTATGACGAGCCCGACCAGATGCTCAGTTTTTCGTGCGACCCCGTCAAATGGGACATTGATGGCGGAGAACACTTTGAAGTTCTGAAAAAACGCCTTACAGACACAGTCTGCGGGATCGGTGAGAGGCATGAGGGTCAGACTGTCGCCTGTTTCAGTCACGGTATGGCGATACGCTCGCTCTTAAGCGAAATACTGGGCGTAGCGTCCGAACATATTAACGAAATACTCCACGGAGACAACACATGTGTCGCTTCCCTGAACTACGAAGGAGGCAGGCTCGGCGTCGAATACTACAACGACAACAGCCACCTGCCGGCCGAACTGAGCACCTTTGCGGGGCAGGAATGGTGGAAAAAAGAAAGCAGGGTCGATTATTCAAACCTCCGCATCCTACCTATGAGTATAGGCGAGGACGCAAAGCTCTATACGGAGAGCTACCGCGACGGCTGGGTAATAGCGCACGGAACGGCGAAAGGCTTTTCCGAAGAGCTTTATCTGCGCGGGGCCGAGCAGGCTTCGAAAAAGAACCCCCTGTCGCTGATGAAAGCCTATTTCGGCAACGAATTTGCGGGTATCATAGAGCTTGACCCAAACCGCATGGCGGACGCGGGCGCCGGCTGGATAAGCTTTCTTTATCTTGCGCCGGATTATCGCGGACACGGCATGGGCGTTCAGCTCATCGGGCACGCCGTTTCGGTCTACCGCGCGCTCGGCAGGCGCTGCCTGCGGCTTCTCGTCGCGGAGGACAATAAAAACGCTCTGGCTTTCTACGGTAAGCTCGGTTTTCGGCACATCGGCACCGAAAAAGGGAGCCTCTGTTCTCTCAGACTTTTAGAAATGCCGCTCTGACTCCGGTGTTTTCCCCGATTTTTACGATGAAAGGCGCGCTCATGGAATTAACGGATTTTCTGCCCGTTTCAAAAGAGGATATGATTTCGCGAGGGTGGTACAGCTATGACTTCCTCGTGGTCACGGGAGACGCCTACGTCGATCATCCGAGCTTCGGTCCCGTCGTGATTGCGCACGTGCTCGAGGAAATGGGCTTCAAGGTCGCAGTTCTGGCGCAGCCCAAATGGAAGGACGCGTCGGACTTTGCAGCCATGGGAAAGCCGCGCTTCGGCGTTTTCATCGGCGCCGGAAATCTTGACAGCATGGTCTCGCATTACACCGCCGCAAAAAGACCGAGGAGCGAGGATTTCTATTCTCCCGGTAAAAAGGCGGGACTGCGGCCCGACCGTGCGACAATTGTTTATTCAAACAGGGCGAGGGAAGCCTTCGGAGGCGATATGCCGATAATCATCGGCGGGCTTGAGGCTTCCCTTCGCCGCTTTTCGCACTACGACTACTGGGATGACAAGGTGCGCCGCGCCATACTTTTCGACGCAAAAGCGGACTTGCTGGTCTACGGAATGGGCGAATACGCAACGCGTGAGATTGCAAAGCGATTGAAGCGCAAGACGAAGCCATCGGAGATGACGGATATTCGCGGAACGGCCTTTATTGCTTTGGACGAAAGCGCCTGCGCTTTCAATAAAATTATGCTTCCCTCTTACGAGGAAACGGCGTCTGACCTGGCCGCTTATGCCAAGGCGACGTGGGTTGAATACGAGGAGCACGACCCTATACGCGGAAGGGCGCTCTGCCAGTCCTGCGGGGGACGTATGCTGATCGTCAATCCGCCTGCTTTTCCCCTTACGCAAGAGGAGCTGGACAAAGTCGCGGAGCTTCCCTTTACGCGCGAGGTCCACCCCATGTACGAAAAGGACGGCGGCGTTCCCGCAATCGAAGAGGTCCGCTTTTCCTCCATACACAACAGAGGTTGCTTCGGCGCCTGCAACTTCTGCGCTCTCGCCTTTCATCAGGGCAGAATGGTCACTTCCCGCAGCCACGAATCCGTTGTCCGCGAGGTCGAGGCCATGACGCATCACCCGCTCTGGAAGGGCTATGTTTCCGATGTCGGCGGACCGACGGCGAATTTCCGCCATCCCTCCTGCGAGATGCAGAAAGAGCACGGAATGTGCGCAAACAAGCACTGCCTTGCCCCGACTCCCTGCAAGAACCTTGACGCAGACCATTCTGACTATCTCGAGCTTCTGCGGAAGCTCCGCGAGATACCGGGCGTTAAAAAGGTCTTTGTCCGCAGCGGCATCCGCTTTGATTATATGCTTGAGGACAAAAACGATAAATTTTTCTCCGAGCTTGTGCAGAACCACGTCAGCGGTCAGCTCAAGGTCGCGCCCGAGCACTGCATCGACAGCGTTCTGGACTATATGGGCAAGCCGCACATCGGGGTCTATGAGCGTTTTATGGAAAAATACGCCAGTCTCAACCGGCGTTTCGACATGGAACAGTACGTCGTACCCTACCTCATGTCCTCTCACCCCGGCTGTACGCTTTCAGACGCCGTAAACCTTGCGGAATATCTCCAGTCACGCGGACGTCAGCCCGAGCAGGTGCAGGACTTTTACCCCACGCCAGGTACAATCTCGACCTGTATGTACTACACGGGGCTCGACCCTGTCACTATGAAGAAGGTCTATGTCCCGAAAACTCCGCGCGAAAAGGAGCTTCAGCGCGCGCTTCTGCAGTGGAAACGCCCCGAAAAGCGCCGCCTCGTCATCGAAGCGCTGAAGGAAGCCGGCCGCGAGGACCTCATAGGCTTCGGCAAAAACTGCCTTGTAAGACCGGACGGAGCCGGACACGGCGGCTATAAGGGAAACGCAAAAAAAGCGCCCGCTCAAAAAAACAAAGCCGTTCCCGCGCCCTCCGCACCCGTCAAGGTTTCCGGCAGGGCAAAGGGTATGGGCCCTAAAACCGCAAAACCTTCTTCGAGCACAAGAAATCTGCCTCCGGACAGGAGTAAGGCTAATTTCAGCAGGACTCAAACCGGCGGCTCTACGAAAAAAAGGGAAAAATGATATGGCAACCGTAGAAATCCTTCAGCGTCAGCCCATTGACCTTCTCTGGTATTGGCTTGTAATTATCAATATCGTGACTTGTACCGCCATGTTTATGGATAAATACAGAGCTCAGCATCAAAAATGGCGTATACCGGAAAAAACGCTCTTTACTTTCGCCCTGCTGGGCGGAAGTCTGGGCGGAATCTTCGGAATGTACGCCTTCCGCCACAAAACGCAGCACAGGAAATTTTCTGTCGGCTTCCCCGCGATTTTTATTGCTCAGCTCGCAGTCGGTATTATTGTGTATTTGAGCATATAGATGCGAGCAAACAATAAAAAAGCGGCGGGACGCAAACGCGGCCCGCCAAAACAGGGTTGTGGGATAAAGATATGAGCCCGGCACACAATTAAGCGTGCCATTGGATAAGCTGTACTGTGAGAATAGCTCTTTTTTTCGAACTTGTAAATAGCAAACGGACACTAGTTTTGTCGAATGAAAACTTTTTTATCGCGCGTAAACCGCTGATTGTTTTTTCGAAAAAACACTTAAAGGAGCCTTGAACGCTATGCGGGATATAAGCTGCAGCAGAATTACCGAAGCCGTCGCGGAGCTTTGCATACGGGCGAATACCGTCCTGCCCAGGGATATAAGGTCGCTCATCGACAGCGCGGAGAAGGCGGAAAGGTCTCCCGCGGGAAAGGACGTTCTGCACGACCTGCGAGAAAACTATATACTCGCGGAAAAAGAGAGCCTTCCGATTTGTCAGGACACGGGAATGGCAGTCGTTTTCGCGGAAATCGGTCAGGAGGTCCACATTATCGGAGGCGATTTCGAAGCCGCCGTAAACGAGGGCGTGCGTCAGGGCTACGAAAAGGGCTTTCTCCGCAAGTCCGTCGTTAAAGACCCTCTCCGCCGCGAAAACACGGGCGACAACACCCCTGCCGTTATACATACGCGTATCGTGTCCGGCGACGCCCTGAAATTGACGCTTGCACCAAAGGGCTTCGGGAGCGAGAATATGAGCGCGCTCAAAATATTTCTGCCCTCCTGCTCAGCGGATGAAATTCTCGATTTCATCGTCAAAACCGTTGACGAGGCTGGCTCCAATCCCTGTCCGCCTGTCATTCTCGGCGTCGGACTCGGAGGCACTCTCGAAATGGCGGCGCTGCTCGCAAAAAAAGCGCTAACGCGCCCGACGGACGTGCTCAATCCCGACCCGTTTTATGCGGAGCTGGAGGAGACGGCGCTCAGGCGCATTAACTCACTCGGTCTCGGGCCGCAGGGTTTCGGAGGAACGACCACCGCACTGAAGGTCAGCATCGAGACCTATCCGACTCATATCGCGGGTCTGCCCTGCGTGGTAAACGTCGGCTGTCACGTTACGAGGCATGCTGAAGCGGTGCTCTGAAAATCAAAAATGAATAAATAGTCAGCAATCGGATATCATATCACCGAAGCTATTTTGAAGGAGCGCAGGTAAATATGATAATAGACAGAATCGCCCTTATTCTTGCAATAATCGGCGGTCTCAACTGGGGCCTGGTAGGTCTTTTCCGTTTTGATTTCGTCGCCTACCTTTTCGGTGGACAAACGGCAACGCTGAGTCGCGTGATTTACACTCTGGTGGGGCTTTCCGCCGTATGGTGTATTTCCCTCCTGTTTCGTGACCACCGCGGCGAGGACGACGAAGACTGACCTGACCGTAATTAAGAAAACGCGCTGTATCCCTTGTTCGGATTTAGCGCGTTTTTTTGTTTTACACGCTCTTTCCGCCATAATTTGCACAATATATAGTGTATCATCTAAGCAATGAGCACCACATGTTCCAAAGCGCCGATGGTCCGCACCCGAAAAATTGCTCGGCGCTTTCCGTGCAAAAGGAGATGAAAGTATGCAGGCGATAAAGAAAAGTCCTCACTTACTGCGGAACAGCATCAGCTATCTCTCTGTCGATGAGATATACCCAAGCCCTGTACAGCCCCGAAAGCGCTTTTCTCAGGAGTCGCTCAAGGAGCTGTCGGAGAGCATAGAACAGTACGGCGTATTAAATCCGCTCACCGTGCGCCGTCGAAACGGCAAATATGAGCTCATTGCAGGCGAGCGCCGTCTCCGCGCCTCGGTACTCGCGGGACTGAAGGAGGTTCCGTGCATCGTGATCGACGCAAATATGGAGGAGGCGAGCCTGCTCGCGCTTGTCGAGAACATTCAGCGGCGCGATCTGGACTTTATTGAGGAGGCCGAGGGCATCTCGCAGCTAATCCGCCTTTTCGGGATGAGTCAGGAGGAGGCGGCGCAGAGACTCGGCAAGTCCCAGCCCTCGGTTGCCAACAAGCTCCGCCTTCTGCGCCTGCCGCCGGATGTGCTGGACCTTCTCCGCGACGAAGGTCTGACAGAGCGCCACGGAAGGGCGCTCCTGCGTCTGCAGATCGGCGACGAACAGCGCCGCGCGGCGCGACGCATGGCGGAGGAGCATATGAACGTTTCCTCGGCGGAGGAATACATAGAAAACCTGCTTCACGTTCCGCAGCCGGCTCTCGAAAAAGGAGTTAAAAACGCGAGAAAAACGCTCTTTGTACTCAAAGATGTGCGTGTCTTTCTCAATACGCTGACTCACGGACTTGATCTCATGAAGCAGGGCGGCATAGACGCCGGAATGGAAAAACACGAAACGGACACCGAGCTTGTGCTGACAATCAGCATACCGAAACAGAAATAGCGCGTTCCGCGAAGCAGCGCCTTCCGCTTCGCGGAACTGAATATTTTTCCTTTTTGCACTCATTCTCCGCGCTTTGAACGCCCTTTGTTTAACGGTGTTATCTGCCCTTTGCGAGTCCTTTGCCTTAATTTGACACAATATTGACAAAAACGATAACGACCCCGCAATAATATTATTGTTTTTTATTTAATATATGTTCTTGTGTATTTTGGCCTTATACTGTACACTAATAGCATAAGCGGAAATAAGATTCTGTCGGTTTCTGTCTTTATTATTTTTGGAGGTGAAGGCTGTGCGGCTTTTGGAGGAAAGGATTCTCCGGGACGGTAAGGTCAGGGACGGGAACGTCCTGAAAGTTGACAGCTTTTTGAACCACCAAATGGATGTAAAGCTCTTCGGAGAAATGGCCAAGGAGTTTTTTCGACTTTTTGGAAATGACCAGGTTAATCAAATACTGACTATAGAGGCTTCCGGGATAGGTATAGCCTGCATTACTGCGCAGGTTTTTAACTGTCCCGTTATTTTTGCAAAAAAAAGCAAAACAAAAAACATTGCCGGTGACGTATACACTGCAAAAGTTGACAGCTTTACACACGGCGGCACCTACGATATAATCGTTTCAAAGGAATATCTTGTTTCTTCGGACCGCGTTCTCATAATCGACGATTTTCTTGCCAACGGATCTGCCCTTACCGGACTTGCCTCTCTTGTGAAGGACGCCGGTGCAACGCTTATCGGCGCGGGCATTGCCATTGAAAAAGCCTTTCAGCACGGCGGAGACGCTCTTCGGGAACAGGGCTTGCGCATTGAGTCGCTCGCGAAAATCAAGTCCATGGAAAACGGAAAAATCGAATTCTGACGGGATCCTTTTATGCGCGTTTTTTTGCTCTTGCAAAATTTTAATATCGAAAAAACGGAGGAAAGAAAATGAAAAAAGTAATTGCACTGCTATTGGCTCTCACTCTTGTGTTTGCTCTCGCAGCCTGCGGAACAAAAACCGCAGAAACCTCGGCAAGCCCCGCCGCGTCTGAAGAACCCGCAGCGGAAACCTCGGCCGTTAAAATCGGCGTCATTCTCGTACATGATGAAAACACCGGCTATGACTTTGCACACATTGAAGGCATAAAGAAAGCCGCCGCAGCCGTCGGCATCGACCCTGATACCCAGATTGTCTGGAAGTACAACGTCGGCGAAGACGAGGGCTGCTACGACACAGCCACAGACCTCGTCGAACAGGGCTGCAATTACATCTTCTCGGACAGCTACGGCCATCAGAGCTATATGCAGCAGGCCGCATCTGAGAATCCGGACGTCACCTTCGTCTCCATGACGGGCGACGGTGCCGCTCTCTCAAAGCTTCCGAACTTCAAAAACGCTTTCACCCACACCTTTGAGTCCCGCTATGTATCCGGCGTTGTCGCCGGCATGAAGCTCAAAGAGCTTGTTGACGCCGGCAAAGTCGCCGATACCAACAAGAACGCTGACGGCACCATTAAAATCGGTTATGTCGGCGCATATCCCTATGCGGAAGTTGTCTCCGGCTACACCGCCTTCTATCTGGGCGTTAAGAGCATCGTGGATAACGTAGCGATGAGCGTAACCTATACAAACTCCTGGTACGACCCGACAGCCGAAGCAGAAGCCGCCAATTCTCTTGTCTCCTCCGGCTGCATCATCCTCAGCCAGCACGCCGACTCCACCGGAGCTCCCTCCGCATGTGAAGCGCTGCTGAACAGCGGCACGACCGTATACTGCGTAGGCTACAATGTGGATATGCTCTCCGTAGCCCCCAACGCAGCTCTTACCAGCGCTCAGAATGACTGGAGCGTCTACTACACTTACGCATTCAACTGCGCTCTCAAGGGCGAGGACATTGCAACCGACTGGTCCGAAGGCTATGCAACGGGCGCGAACATGATCTCCACGCTCGGCGCATCCTGTGCCGCAGGCACAGCGGAGAAGGTCGCCGAAATCGAAACCGCTCTCAAGGACGGCACTCTCAATGTATTCGACTGCTCCAAGTTCACCGTCGACGGTAAGCCCGTAACCACCTATTTGGCCATCGATACCGACGGCGACTGGGTCGGCGACACCGGCGAAGCCATCACAAACGGCATATTCAGCGAATCCACACTCCGCAGCGCACCGTACTTCGGTATCCGTATCGACGGCATCACCGAACTCAACGCTCAATAATCAGATAAAGAACCAACTGTCGGGAAAAAGCCGTCTCGCTTAGAGCGGCTTTTTCCCGTATGGACTATCTTTTTTAAGGGGGTAACCCACCATGGAAAGCGACGAAGCTGCCGTCCGCATGCGCGACATTACGAAGACCTTCGGGTCAACCATCGCGAATGACCATGTCTGTCTTGAAATTTACAGAGGAGAAATTCTCTCGCTGCTGGGTGAAAACGGCAGCGGTAAGACAACGCTTATGAATATGCTGTCCGGTATCTACTATCCCGACGCCGGACAAATAATAGTGGATGGGCGTGAGGTCTCAATCAGAAGCCCCAAAGACGCCTATGACCTCCGCATAGGCATGATTCACCAGCACTTCAAGCTCGTGGATGTGCTGACGGCCGCGGAGAACATCATTTTAGGCATGCCGGCCGAAGGCCGTCTCGACATGAAGGTCATTGACGAAAAGATCCGCGAGATCAGCTCGCTCTATGGCTTTGACGTCGACCCGAAACAGAAGGTTTATGATATGTCCGTATCTCAGAAGCAGACGGTGGAGATTGTCAAGGTTCTCTACCGCGGAGCGGACATACTCATTTTAGACGAGCCGACCGCCGTTCTCACTCCCCAGGAAACAGACAAGCTGTTTACCGTTTTGCGCAACATGAAGAACGACGGCAAGGCAGTTGTAATAATAACTCACAAGCTGCACGAGGTGGAGGAAATCTCCGACCGCGTTGTGGTTCTCCGGCGCGGCCGCTTCATAGGTGATGTGGCAACGAAGGACACGAATGCCGCGGAGATGACCAACATGATGGTCGGGCGTTCCGTTTCCCTTAACATTGAGCGTCCCGAGCCGAAGGATCCGCAGCCCCGTCTTCTAGTCACGGACCTCACGGTCAGGGACATTGACGGAGTTTCGAAGCTCTCGAATGTCTCCTTTACCGCGAACTCCGGAGAAATACTGGGAGTCGCCGGAATTTCCGGCTGCGGGCAGAAGGAGCTTCTGGAAGCCATCGCGGGGCTTCAGCCCGTGGAATCCGGCAGCATAAGCTATTTCGACCCTAACTCCGGCAGACAGATTGAGCTCCTCGGCAGGACTCCGCACGACATATGCAACATGGGCGTCGCGCTCTCTTTCGTGCCGGAGGATAGGCTTGGCATGGGTCTTGTCGGCAACATGGACCTCTCGGATAATATGATGCTGCGTTCCTTCCGCTGCGGGAAATCCGTGTTTACCGACAGGAAGAAGCCCCATGAGCTCGCAGAGCACGTTGTGGAAGAGCTGGAGGTCAACACTCCCGGAGTTTCGACTCCGGTTCGCAAGCTCTCTGGAGGCAATGTGCAGAAGGTACTGGTCGGGCGCGAGATATCGTCTGCTCCCACCGTTCTGATGACGGCATACGCCGTGCGCGGACTCGACATCAACTCGTCATATACGATTTATGATCTCATTAACCGTCAGAAGGAAGCCGGGGTTGCCGTCATCTTTGTCGGTGAGGATCTTGACGTGCTTTTGGAACTCTGCGACCGCATCCTCGTACTCTGCGGCGGACAGGTCAGCGGTATCGTACCCGGAAGGGGTGCGGACAAGCGCGGGGTCGGCATGATGATGACCAGGCTCGGAGGGGAGGCGGCAAAATGAACCATAAAGCAACGGAACCCTTTGTCCGTATAACAAAAAGAGATGAGATCGCCGCCTGGCGCGGCTGGCTTATCCGGCTGACAAGCCTCGTTCTGGCGCTCGCCGTCTGCGCGGTCGTTATATACGTAATAGTCAAACTTAACCCTCTCAAGGTCTACGGCGCAATGTGGGAAGGCGCGTTTGGCTCGTCAAAGCGCAGCTGGGTCACGCTGCGCGACACGATGATGATGCTCTGCATCGGCGTCGGACTCGCTCCCGCCTTCAAAATGCGCTTCTGGAACATCGGCGCGGAGGGTCAGATACTTGTCGGCGGCATCGCCACCGCGGCCGTTATGATCTATTGCGGCAATCTGATGCCGACCTGGGCTCTGCTTCTCACCTCATTTGTTGCGAGCTGCGCCGCAGGCGCTCTCTGGGGCGTCGTTCCCGCATACTTCAAGGCGCGCTTCAAAACCAACGAGACGCTTTTCACGCTGATGATGAACTACGTTGCAATACAGCTCACCTCCTATTGCGTCGCGCTGTGGGAAAATCCTTACGGTTCAAACACCGTGGGCGTTATCAATCAGCAGACGAAAGCGGGCTGGTTCCCGCCCCTTTTTGAGCAGCAGTATGTACTAAACGTCGTACTCGTGATGGTGCTCGCCGTTACCATGTATGTCTATCTGCGCTACTCCAAGCACGGCTATGAAATAGCTGTGGTCGGCGAATCGGAGCGCACCGCGCGCTATGTAGGCATTTCCGTGCGCCGCGTCATCATCCGCACGATGACTATCTCGGGCGCAATCTGCGGTCTTGCGGGCTTCCTCGCAGTCTCGGGTGCATCCCACACAATCAGCACGAGCACAGCCGGAGGACGCGGCTTCACGGCCATCATCGTCGCGTGGCTTGCAAAATTCAACACCTTCGTAATGATTCTCATCGCGGCGCTCCTTGTTTTCCTTGAGAAGGGCGCCATGCAGATAGCCTCGCAGTATAACCTTAACGACTATGCTTCGCAGATGATAACCGGCATTATACTGTTTTTCATCCTCGGCAGCGAATTCTTCATAAACTACAGGCTCGTGTTCCGCGGAAAAAAGGAGGCGAAATGATATGACGCAAGTTCTCTCACTCCTGCAGGCGGCAATGGTTTTCGGCACGGTCATCCTCTTCGGCGCCATGGGCGAGATACTGACCGAGAAGTCCGGCAACCTGAACCTCGGCGTTCCGGGCATAATGTATCTCGGCGGTATTGCCGGGCTTGCCGGCGCTTTCTGGTATGAGTCCGCAGTCACTTCGCCTGTCGCAATAGTCGGACTTCTCATCGCGCTTTTATGCGCCCTTGCGGCGGCCGCTCTCGGCGGTCTCATCTACAGCTTCCTTACAATTACACTCCGTGCAAACCAGAACGTCACAGGTCTTACGCTCACGATTTTCGGTTCCGGCGTAGCCAACCTTTTCGGCGGCGCTATGAACAAAATGGCCGGAGGCGTAGGACAGATTTCCGTCGCGACCACGAGCGGAGCTTACCGCGCAACGCTTCCGTTTCTTCGCGATGTCGGAGTATTTTCCGGACTGGGCTTCATGGTCTATCTTGCAATAATCCTCGCTTTTCTGGCGAGTTACTTCCTGAGCAAAACTCGCAAGGGGTTAAATCTCCGCGCGGTCGGCGAAAACCCCGCAACGGCGGATGCCGCCGGTATCAGCGTTACAAGATATAAATACCTTTCCACCTGCATTGGTGCCGCAATCTCGGGTCTTGGCGGTCTTTACTACGTCATGGATTACATTAAGGGCACCTGGTCCACCGACGGCGGCATCGAGAAGCTCGGCTGGCTCGCCGTGGCTCTCGTAATCTTCGCACGCTGGAAGCCGACTCAGGCCATCTGGGGCTCCTACCTCTTCGGTGCTCTCTTCTGGCTTTTCCTCTACATCCCGAATCTTACGCGCTCTTCTCAGGAGCTGTTTAAGATGCTCCCCTACGTCGTAACCATCATCGTTCTCGTCGTCGTTTCGCTCCGCAAGAAGCGTGAGAACCAGCCGCCCGCCTCCCTCGGTCTTCCCTATTTCCGCGAGGAAAGATAAAAGCTGCGCGATAAACGGTCTGCTGATATAATAAAATGATTTATATATGCTCATAATTCGGTTGAGTGTTTCTACCAACTACCTCAATAGTTGTCTATAAATCTCAATATTGTGTAGGCTGAACCGATGTTCGGCCACAAATACCAAGGGAGGTAAAGACGATTGAAACCGAAGAGTTTTATATTAAAGGGCGATATTTGTTTCAGCATCGATAAAGACACTCTCGTAACTTACGAGAATCATTTTCTCGTCTGTACAGACGGCGTGTCTGCGGGCGTGTTCAAAGCTCTCCCTCAGAAGTATTCAGCGTTTGAAGTATTAGACTATTCCGGTATGCTCATAATTCCGGGACTTACAGACCTGCATATACATGCCCCGCAGTACACCTTCCGCGGACTCGGAATGGACGACGAGCTTCTTGACTGGCTCAACAACCATGCTTTTCCGGAGGAGGGCAGATACTCCGATACCGCGTATGCGCTCGAGGCCTACCTGAGCTTCGCTGAGGCGATGGAGGCAAGTGCAACGACGAGAGCGTGCATATTTGCAACCGTCCATGTGCCGGCGACCCTCATTCTTATGGATTTGATGGAAAAAACGGGGCTTCGCACTTTCGTCGGGAAAGTAAACATGGACAGGAACGCTCCGGACTATCTCGTCGAAAAAAGCAGCGCGCAGTCTGCCGACGATACCGTTACCTGGCTTGAAACCTGTGCCGGCCGTTATGAGAACGTAAGCCCCATCGTAACTCCCAGGTTTATTCCGACCTGCACGGATGACCTCATGCGAAAGCTGCACGGAATACAGCAAAAATACGCTCTGCCGGTTCAGTCGCATCTTTCCGAGAATCCCGCGGAGATTGAATTGGTGGGACAGCTTTGCAGCGACGCCGAATTCTACGGAGACGCCTATGACCGTTTCGGTCTGTTCGGAAAAGACGCGCCCACGATAATGGCGCACTGCGTCTATTCCGGCGACAGGGAAATCCTGCGCATGAAGGAAAACGGGGTGTATATCGCCCACTGTCCGCAGTCGAATACAAACATTGCCTCCGGCATTGCTCCTGTCAGGAAATTTCTTGATATGGACGTGCGCTGCGGCTTGGGCAGCGATGTTGCGGGCGGTACGACAGAGTCGATATTCCGTGCGATGACGGACGCCGTTCAGATGTCAAAAATCAGGTGGCGGCTTCAGGACAGTACACTCAGGCCGCTGACCTTTGAAGAAGCCTTCTATCTTGGGACAAAAGGCGGAGGCGCTTTCTTCGGGAAGGTCGGCAGCTTCGAAACGGGCTATGAGTTCGACGCTGTGGTTATAGACGACGCTCCGCCGAAGCATTTCCGCGGAATTACTCTTAGGGAGCGTCTGGAAAAGCTTGCTTATATCTCAAACGGACGCGAAGTCGCGCATAAATTCGTTTCCGGCAAACAGTTGTTCTGATTGCCGGTATAGTTTAACTCCGGAACCTGCAGCTATCGCAGGTTCCGGAGTTTATTATTTTCTATGCTTTTGAAATTATCAGGCAAAGGACATCCTCAGATCAGCAGCTTATCCTGGTTCCGGTCCTGCCGTTGATGCCGTCTCCCGCCTTTTCCAGCAGCGTTATAAGCGCCGTGCGGCCCTGCTTCGAGGAAGCGAAACGAACCGCCGCCTGCACCTTCGGAAGCATCGAGCCCGGAGCAAAATGCCCCTCTTTGATATACTGCTCGGCCTCGGCAGCCGTGATGTCTCCGAGCCACTTCTGGTCTGGCTTGCCGAAGTTTATGGCGGCTTTTTCGACTGCGGTCAGGATAATGAGGAAATCCGCGTCCAGTTCCTCAGCAAGCAGCTCGCTTGCGAAATCCTTGTCGATGACAGCGCTTGCTCCCTTTAAATGATTGCCCTTTCTCATTACGGGTATTCCGCCGCCGCCGCAGGCTATAACTAGCTGTCCTGCCTCAACTAGCGAGCGTATGGCCCCGATTTCGATTATTTCAACGGGCTCGGGCGAGGCAACCACGCGACGATAGCCGCGTCCGGCGTCCTCTTTGACAATGTGTCCGTATTTTCTTTTCACTCTCACAGCCTCTTCAAGGGTCATAAAATGTCCGATAGGCTTTGTGGGGTTCAGAAACGCGGGATCGTTTTCATCGACGCGGACCTGCGTAATCATCGTCGCCACGGGAATGTCGTGAATGTTCCTGTTATAGAGCTCCTCGCGCAACGCGTTCTGCAAATCATAGCCTATATAGGCCTGACTCATGGCTACGCAGACGGACAGCGGAGTATTGAGCTGCTTGGGGTCTTCCCTTGAAAGCGCGGACATCGCGTTGTTTATCATGCCGACCTGCGGACCGTTTCCGTGTGAAACTATAACCTCACAGCCCTCTTCAATGAGGTCAACAATTGCCCTTGCCGTGACCTTTACCGCCTCCATCTGTTCGGGAAGCGTATTTCCGAGAGCGTTGCCGCCCAGGGCTATGACTATGCGTCTTTTCTTATTCAAATAAACCCACCCCGTCTTTTATTCAGCTCAAAGCGAGAGTATTCTGTTGGCAGAACGCTTCTCGAGCTGCGTGAGCATAGCCGCGGGATCGCGGAATTTGCTGAGGAAAATCATGGCGGCGATGACATAGGGCTTGAAGCTCGCCTGTTTGTAGAGCGGAGTACGGTAGCGGTCAAACACGGAAGCATCGACCTCGCCCTGCTCACAGCTGACATCGGTGATGTCCGCGGGCAGGCAATGCAGATAAAGAGCTTTGCCGTCTTTAGTGGTCTTCATAAGCTCCTCAGAGCAGGTCCAGTCCTTATGCCGCGCGTTCTGCGCCAGAAGCTCTTTTTCAAGAGCCTTTATACCGTCGAAATCGCCGTTGCCGTAGAGGTCCGTGCGTTTTTCCATAGCCGCAAAGGAAGCCCAGCTCTTGGGGTAAACGATGTCGGCGTCCTTAAAGGCCTCGGCCATGCTGCCGGTCTTTGTAAAGGAGCCGCCGGACTGCAGCGCGTTTGCTCTCGCGACCTCCTCGACCTCGGGCATAACGTCGTAGCCCTCGGGATGAGCCAGAACCACATCCATGCCGAGTCTCGTCATCAGACCGATGACGCCCTGAGGTACGGAAAGGGGCTTGCCGTAGGAGGGGGAATACGCCCAGGTCATGGCGACCTTTTTGCCCTTGAGGTTTTCTATTCCGCCGAATTCGTGGATGATGTGGAGCGTATCGGCCATGCACTGGGTGGGGTGGTCGATGTCGCACTGAAGGTTAACAAGCGTGGGACGCTGCTCGAGCACTCCGTCCCTGTTGCCGTCCTGTACGGCCTTAGATACCTCTCTCATGTAGGCGTTGCCCTTGCCGATATACATATCGTCCCTGATGCCGATGACGTCAGCCATGAACGAAATCATGTTCGCGGTTTCTCTGACGGTCTCACCGTGCGCGACCTGAGATTTTCCCTCGTCAAGATCCTGAACCTCGAGACCGAGCAGGTTGCACGCGGAGGCAAACGAAAAGCGCGTGCGCGTGGAGTTGTCGCGGAAAAGGGATATGCCAAGCCCGCTGTCAAAGACCTTTGTGGAAATGTTTCTCTCTCGCAGGCTGCGCAGAGCGTCAGCCACCGTCCATACGGCCTCAAGCTCGTCCCTCGTCTTTTCCCATGTCAGGAAAAAGTCGTTGTTGTACATGTCCTTAAAGCTCAGGCCGTTCAGCCTGTCAATATAGTTTTGTAGATTACTCAAGTTAGTTCCTCCTCATACTGGCTGTTGATAATTTTTCCGCTGTTACTTGCAGTACAGCGTGGGGATAGACGCATAGACGGCCGCGCAGGTAACAAGATCCTGCTTCCATGTTCTCTCGTTGGGCGCATGGGCCTGAGCCTCGGCGCCGGGGCCGAAGCCGATGCAGGGTATTCCGTTGCGTCCCATAATAGATACACCGTTTGTGGAGAACGTCCACTTATCAGTAAGAGGACGGGCCTTTCTCGCTTCGAGCGTGACGTCGGCGCCGATCCTTTCATTTCCGAAAAGTCCCTTGAAGCTTTCCTCCAGCGCGCGGGTAACTGCGTGATCCTCGGGGATGACCCAGGTCGGGAAATAGCACTCGATGGGATAAACACAGCCCGTCCATGAGGGACGATCGTATTCATACATTGAAACCTTGACGTCGTCGCCGTATTTCTTTACTGCGGGCAGATTGCGGATTTCCTCAAGGCAGCTTTCCCAGGTTTCGCCGGCTGTCATTCTGCGGTCAAGCGACACCGCGCAGGAGTCGGCAACGGCGCAGCGGCTGGGGCTGGTGAAGAAGATTTCTGAGGCGGTGACGGTTCCCCGTCCGAGGAAGCGCGCCTCTTTCCACTCTTTGTTGTATTTTTCGTCGAGCATTCTGACAAGGCCCTTGATCTCCGTACCGTCTTCCTCGCCGTTTTCGTTGAGCGCGCGGACGTTCTGGAGAATATCCGCCATTTTGTAGATTGCGTTGTCGCCGCGCTCGGGCGCGGAGCCGTGGCAGGAAACGCCCTTGACATCGACACGGATCTCCATTCTGCCGCGCTGCCCGCGATAAATGCCGCCGTCTGTCGGCTCGGTGGATACTACGAACTCGGGGCGAACCTTGTCCTCGTTTATGATGTACTGCCAGCACAGACCGTCGCAGTCCTCTTCCTGAACCGTGCCGGTAACGAGTACCGTATATTTATCACTCAGAAGCCCGAGGTCCTTCATAATCCTTGCGCCGTAAACGGCGGAAACAATGCCTCCGAGCTGGTCGGAGCTTCCGCGTCCGCCGATTTCCGTGTCGGTCTCGAAGCCCTCGTAGGGGTCAAAGTTCCAGTTTTTGATATTGCCGATACCGACGGTGTCGATATGCGCGTCGAACCCGATGAGCGTTTTTCCCGTACCCATATAGCCGAGGATGTTGCCCTGAGGGTCAACTGTAACCTTATCGAAGTCCAGCGCTTTCATCTCTTTTTCGATTCGTATGATATGACCTTCCTCACCGGAGCTTTCGCCGGGTATTTTAACAAGCTCGCGCAGGAACCTTGTCATATCTTTTTCGTAGTATTCCGCTCTTTCTCTGATTTTCGGAAATTCCATGATAATTACTCCTGTTAAATCATTAGTTTTCGTCTTTAACTTCGTTAATGTAGCTGTACAATGTGAATTTTGAGATTCCAAAATACTCTGTAACTTTATTGCCTGACTTGGTAACCAGAAAAGCACCCGCGTCATTCAAAAACTGTATTGCCTTGAGCTTATCCTCCTTGTTCATAAGAGCGACCGGCTTTCCGACCAGCTCAACGGACTGCCTGATAAGGTTGTCCAGAAGGTCGTTGACGTTGCTGACAATCTGCTCGGGAGGCGACGTTTCCTCGGCACGGTTAACCGAAATTATACTCTTAAGCACCTTTTCAAGCGGCACCAGTTCCGTGATATCGTAGTTTATGGAAAAAATATAGTGCGGTTTTGCGCCGCCGTCCCTGACATAAATCGTGCTGGACTTCAGGACTCTTCCTTCGGGCGTGCGTGTCAGATACCCCAGCTGATCCTTCAGCTCTGTTGGGTCTTTGTGCAGCGCTTCGAGAACCACTTTTGACGCGCCGCTGCCGGCATGCCTGTTCGTGACCTGGCCGTTTACTATATATACGATGGTGTTTTCGAGGTCTCCGGTCAAATCGTGGATGGCAACTTCGCAGCTTTGACCGAACTGACTTGCCAGACCGTCCGCAATTTTGATTAGAGCCTCAAGTAAAACTTCCATATTTCATTTCCTATCCGCTGCAGAATTTTATTCCTTGTTTTTTTAATAGTAGCATATAATTTTCAGATATTCAAGGGAAAACATAAAAATTATTTAGGAATACTAAATATTTATTTGCACGCCTCTTGAATGTGTGCTCTCTTAGTGCTATTATGGCAGTATATATTAAATCGGGGTAAGCTGATTGACAACAAAATCCGGGAGGAACATTATGCTTATAATCGGAAACGGCAGAATGATAACGAGAGACGCAGCCGCGCCCTTTTTCGGGGACGGCGCGGTCGCGATTGACGGGCAGACCATATGCGCGGTCGGCACGGACTCCGAGCTTAAAAAGCTCTATCCTCAGGCGGAATTTATCGACGCAAAAGGCGGCGTCATAATGCCCGCGTTCTTAAATACGCATGAGCACATATATAGCGCCATGGCGAGAGGTCTCGGCATAAACGGCTACAATCCCAAGGGCTTTCTGGATATACTTGACGGGATGTGGTGGAATATTGACCGTCACCTCACCCTCGAGCAGACGCGGCAGTCGGCGAGGGCGACCTACATCGAGTGCATCAAAAACGGCGTGACCACGGTGTTTGACCACCACGCAAGCTACGGAGATATAACCGGCAGCCTCTTCGCCATTGAGGCCGCGGCAAAGGAAATGGGCGTGCGCTCCTGTCTGTGCTTTGAGGTCTCCGACCGCGACGGAAGGGAAAAAGCCGTTCTGGCGGTTAAGGAAAACGAGGCGTTTATAAAGCACGCGCTCGCGGACGATACGGACATGATTGCCGGCATGATGGGCCTGCACGCGTCCTTCACGCTCTCGGACGAAACTCTCGCGCTGTGCGCCGCGTCCAAGCCCGCGGAGGTCGGCTACCACATCCATGTGGCAGAGGGTATCGAGGACCTTCATCATTGTCTGAAGCATTACGGCAAGAGGATAATAGATCGCCTGATGGATAACGGCATCCTCGGTCCGAAAACCATTACCGCACATTGCATATACGTAAATTCGCACGAGATGGAGCTTCTCAGGGAGACGGACACGATGGTCGTGCACAATCCGGAGTCCAACATGGGCAACGCCTGCGGCTGTCCGCCGACAATGGAGATAGTTCACCGCGGAATACTTACGGGGCTCGGCACCGACGGCTACACTCACGATATGATAGAATCCTACAAGGTTGCGAACATTCTGCACAAGCACCACCTTTGCGATGCGACTGCGGCGTGGGGCGAGGTTCCGCAAATGCTTTTTGAGGGCAATGCGAAAATTGCCGCCCGCTATTTCAAAAAGCCGCTCGGCGTTCTGAAAGAGAGCGCGGCGGCGGACGTCATCGTTATGGACTATGACCCCTACACGCCTTTTGACGAAACAAACTGCAACGGGCACATCCTTTTCGGCATGACGGGACGTAACGTTGTTACGACAGTCTGCAACGGCAGGGTTCTTATGAAGGATAGGGAGCTTGTCGGCATAGATGAGGAAAAGGTAATGGCGGATATACGCGAGGAATCCGTAAAGCTGTGGAAAAGCATTAACGGCTGAGGCCGGAAACGGAGGAAAGAAGATGAGCGACAAAATGACGCCTGTCCCCTTCGGCGGCATCATGGACTGGATACTGGAAGAAAAAAAGACCTCGGGCTCGGTTTTCGGTGTAAGAAGACCGTACATTTACAGACACGACCATGAGTGGCGCGTCCCCGGCGGAAGGCTCGAAACGCCCTTCGGTCCCGCCGCGGGCCCTCACACGCAGCTGGCACAGAACATCATCGCGGCCTATTATGCCGGCAGCCGCTTCTTTGAGCTGAAAACCGTACAGATACTGGACGGCGAGGATCTGCCGGTTTCAAAACCCTGCATCAAGGCCGACGACGAGGGCTATAACGTCGAGTGGTCGACGGAGCTGTATGTACCGCAGGCCTTTGACGAATACGTAAAGGCGTGGTTTGCGCTTCACGTGCTTGCAAAGGAATTCGGGCTCGGCGAGCAGGACGGTTTTCTGTTCAACATGAGCGTCGGCTACGACCTCGCGGGCATAAAGAGTGAAAAGCTTGACCGCTTCATCGAGGGACTGAAGAATGCGGAAAGCACTCCCGTATATGAGGAGTGCAGGAACTGGCTCACAGACAATATAGGGAAATTCGAAAAGCTCACTCTGGACGACGTAAAGGCGATACCCGCCAACGTCTGTTCCTCCGTGACGCTCTCCACCCTGCACGGCTGCCCTCCGCAGGAGATAGAGCGCATCGCAACATATCTTTTGACCGAAAAGAAGCTGCACACCTTTGTAAAGTGCAACCCCACCCTTCTGGGCTACGATTACGCGAGGGATATGCTCGACAGGATGGGCTACGGCTACGTCACCTTCGGCGATTTCCATTTCAAAGACGATTTACAGTACGAGGACGCCGTGCCGATGCTCGCAAGGCTTATGGCTCTCGCCGATGAGCAGGGACTTCAGTTCGGCGTGAAGATAACTAACACCTTCCCTGTCGATATAGCCGCAGGGGAGCTTCCGGGCAAGGAAATGTATATGTCCGGCAAGGCTCTGTATCCGCTGTCCATGTCCGTCGCCGAAAAGCTCTCGAAGGACTTCGGCGGGCGCCTGCGTATATCGTTTTCAGGCGGACTTGACTATTTCAACATCAAAAAGACCGTGTCCGCGGGCATTTTTCCCGTTACCGTGGCGACCACCGTGCTGAAGCCCGGCGGTTACCAGCGGCTCGAACAGCTTGCGCGCATCTGGGAAAAAGCAGAGCTAAGGTATTTCACCTTTGTTGACGCAAAGGCCGTTTCCGGACTTGTTAAAGAGGCCGCGACCTCGAAGCACCATATCAAGGCGCTAAAGGACCTGCCCTCGAGAAAGATTAAAAAGTCCGTGCCTCTCATCGACTGCTTCATGGCCCCGTGCAGGCAGGGCTGCCCCATAAAGCAGGACACGACCGCTTACATGAAGCTCGCAGCGGAGGGCAAAATGCTCGAGGCTCTGGAGGTCATAACAGAGAAAAACCCCCTGCCGTTCATTACGGGCACCATCTGCGCGCACAACTGTATGACTAAGTGCGTGCGCAGCTTTTACGAAGCCCCCGTCGATATTAGGAGCGTCAAGCTTGCGGCAGCTAAGGGCGGCTTCGACACGCTTATGAAGAGCAAAGTCAAGCCGACCGTCACCGAAAAGGGCAGAGCCGCCGTGGTCGGCGGAGGTCCCGCAGGGCTTTCAGCGGCCTACTTCCTTACCAAGGTCGGCATGGAGGTCACGCTTTTCGAAAAGCGCGATAAGCTCGGCGGCGTCGTGCGAAACGTCATTCCCGGCTTCAGGATAGACGACAGCGCCATTGAAAACGACATTAAGCTCGTCCTCTCGATGGGCGTGAAAGCCTTGACCGGAAAGGAAATCGCCTCCGTCGAAGAGCTCAAAAAGGATTTCGACCACGTTGTTCTGGCCGTTGGAGCCTCCGAACAGGGCGTTCTTAAATTCGGGAACACCACCGCCGTGAACGCTATCGACTTCCTGGAAAACTTCAAAAAGCATAACGGCAATGTTGAAATTGGCAAAACAGTCGCGGTTATCGGCGGCGGAAACACCGCAATGGACACCGCGAGAGCCTTGATGCGCACCTCAGGCGTAGAAAAGGTTTTGCTCATTTACCGCAGGACAAAGCGCTACATGCCCGCCGACGAGGAGGAGATACGCCTTGCCATCGAGGACGGCGTTGAAATACATGAGCTTTTAGCCCCCGCCGATATGCGTGACGGCGTTCTCGTCTGCAAAAAGATGAAAATGGGCACGCCCGATGCCTCCGGACGTCCGGGCTTTGAGGAGACGGACGAAAAGGAGTCCTTCCCCGTCGATACGGTCATCGCCGCGGTCGGCGAGCGCACACCCAAGGGCTTCTATGAGAGAAACGGACTCAAGCCGGACGAAAAGGGGCGCGTAACCGTAAACAGCATGACCCTCGAAAGCTCCGTCAAGGGCGTATATGTCGTCGGCGACGGTCTTAACGGTCCCGCAACTGTCGTCGAGGCCATCAGGGACGCGAGGAAGGCTGCCGAGGGTATACTCGGAAGGTCCGTAGCCCGGGATTACAACATGGGCGAAGATGCCGAGACAATTTACAGCCGCAGAGGCGTGCTCACGGAGCAGGACGAAACGAAGCTCGATTCCTCCCGCTGCCTCGGCTGCATTAACATCTGCGAAAACTGCGTCGAGGTCTGCCCGAACCGTGCCAACGTGTCCATAGCCGTACCCGGCATGAGTATGCACCAGATAATCCATGTGGACTACATGTGCAACGAATGCGGCAACTGCCGGAGCTTCTGTCCCTACGAGAGCGCGCCGTATCTCGAAAAGTTCACGCTCTTCGCAAACCTTGCGGACTTTGAAAACAGCAAAAACAGCGGCTTCGTCTTAATAAATACGGCATCGGGCGCCTGCAGGGTCCGGCTCGACGGCAATGTTCTTGATTATGCCGTCGGCGAAAAGCAGACGGCTGTGCCGGAGGATATAATAAAACTTATCTCTGCGGTCGTGCGAGATTATTCTTATCTGCTGCGCCCGTTTGAGAATAAATGAATTTCGGGAGATGTTTCAATGAAAACGCTTTTTAAGGGAGGCTCCGTCGTCTCCGCTGAAGGCGTCGCCCTCTGCGACGTACTGATTGAGGGCGACAAAATCGTCAGAACAGGCGTCGGTCTGACGGACGCGGACGCGCAGACAGTAGATGTCTCGGGAAAGCTCCTTTTTCCAGGCTTTATAGACGCTCATACCCATTTTGATCTTGAAGCCGCGGGCACCGTAACGGCTGACGATTTCGTAACGGGAAGCAAAGCGGCTTTGCTCGGGGGAACGACTACGGTCATTGATTTCGCCACGCAGTACCGCGGCGAGAGCCTGAGCTTTGCCTACAAGCACTGGCTTTCAAAGGCGCAGGGCAAGAGCTCCTGCGACTACGGCTTCCATATGGCCATCTCAGACTGGAACGAAAATACCTCCAAAGAAATCGGGAATATGATCGATTTCGGTATCACATCCTTTAAGCTCTATATGACCTATGACGACATGAAGGTCAGCGACAAGGAAATCTATCAAGTTTTAAAGCGCCTCAAGGAGGTCGGCGGCATCGCCGGAGTCCACTGCGAAAACAGCGGCGTTATAGCGGCTCTCGTCGAGGAGGAAAAGGCGCTTGGGCATTTCGGAGTTTCCAGCCACCCGAAAACCAGACCCGCCGAGGTGGAGGCGGAGGCCGTAAGCCGTCTGCTCCGCATCGCTGAAATTGCCGATTCACCGGTTATAATCGTCCATCTGAGCTCGAAGGAAGGTTACGGGGAAGTAAAAAAGGCGCGGGAAAGAGGACAGAAGGTATATCTCGAGACCTGCACGCAGTATCTGCTGCTGGATCAGTCCCTTTATGACCTTCCCAAACCGGAGTGCTTCAAATATGTCATCGCTCCGCCCGTCAGAAAAAGCGCGGACAGAGACTGCCTGTGGGGAGCGCTTGCCGCGGGCGAGATACAGACGCTTTCGACCGACCACTGCAGCTTCAGCCTCAAGCAGAAGCTCATGGGCGAAAAGGACTTTACAAAAGTACCCTGCGGAATGCCCGGAGTCGAGGACAGAGCGGTTCTGCTCTATACCTACGGAGTCAGGGAAAACAGAGTGAGCCTCGGCCAGATGTGCCGCCTGCTCTCCGAAAATCCCGCAAAGCTCTACGGGGCATACCCTCGCAAGGGCTGCATTGCGCCCGGCGCGGACGCCGACATAGTCGTGTTCGACCCTGACGCGGAAGGCGTAATCAGCGCGAAAACGCAGGCTTACAACATGGACTACGCTCCCTACGAGGGCTTTAAGACCCGCGGAAGGGTCGACGACGTCTATCTTCGGGGAACAAAGGTCGTCGGCGGACACCGTGTTATAGCGGAGCGCAAGGGCTCTTATTTGCACAGAGATAAATTCTCCCTGTAAGCAGCGGCTCCGCCTGTCAAAGGCAAAGGCGCTTTATAAGTACGGCGGTGGTCATCGTGCTGCCGCCGTCCTACAAAAGGCAACTTGTCTAAAATCGCCAAAGCCGCTCCAGTTAATTTGGCAATATCAATGCTTGCAATTTGCGGATAATAATCTATAATGACTTAATAACAAGTTAATATTTTCATTTGATTTATATAAGCTCATAATTTGGTTGAGCGTTTCTACCAACTACCGTAAATAGTTGATTATAAGTCTTCATTTTACTTTTTTGAAGATTTGTTGCGGCTATTTGAGGTGGTTTTTTTATTTTTTCGGAAGGTAATGAAAGAATAAAACCGATGCAGCGGAAAAGGCTAAGGAAGGGAAAGGAGCCATACGATGACGGACAGAGAAACCCGGAAATTTGAGTATGAATTGGAAAAAAAGCGCAGGCTTCTGTCAGCCGCGGCCGGACGGGAGCCTGCGGAGCTGGTGCTTAAAAACGCAAGCTATGTCAACGTATTTTCAAACGAAATCTGTACCTGCGATATTGCCGTAACTGACGGCGTCATAGTGGGTCTTGGCAAATACACAGGCCGTGAAGAAATCGACATGAGCGGAAAAATTGTGTGTCCCGGCTTCATTGACGCCCACATCCATCTGGAAAGCTCGCTGGTTTCTCCGAGTGAGTTTGTAAAAGCCGTCATGCCAAACGGCACTACGACCGTTATTACCGATCCGCATGAAATTACAAACGTACTGGGGACGGACGGTCTCGAGTATATGCTGCAGGCCACCGAGAATCTGCCTGTGGACGTACTTTTCATGCTGCCCTCCTGCGTACCGGCGACAGCGCTTGACGAATCCGGCGCAAATCTTGATTATAAAGCGATTGAAGCCTTCTATGACAGCCCGAGAGTGCTCGGGCTGGCTGAAATGATGAACTATAACGGCGTCACAGAGGGCGAAGAAGGAGTATTGAAGAAAATCACGGCGGCTCAGATACATCGTAGAAAGATTGACGGGCACGCGCCCGGTCTTTGTGGCAATGCTCTGAACGCTTACATCGCCTCGGGCGTCGGCTCCGACCATGAATGCTCCGATTTGGGGGAGGCAGTTGAAAAGCTGCAGAGAGGTCAGTACATTATGATACGCGAAGGCACCGCCGCACATAACCTTGAAGCGCTGTCGCCTCTCCTGTCGGGCGGATACGCCGATCGCTGCATGCTCTGCACGGATGATAAGCATCCGAGCGACCTTCTTGAAAAAGGGCATATCAACTATATTATTAAGAAAGCCATCTCTCTGGGCGCTCCTCCGGTTCGTGCCATAAGGGCGGCAAGCTTCAATGCGGCACAGTATTTTCAGCTTAACGACCACGGCGCAATAGCCCCCGGATATATGGCCGATTTCACCGTAATAGACAGCTTTGAGAGCTTCAGGGTCGAGAAGGTGTATAAGCGGGGGAAGCTCATGTTTGACGGCGAGATGCGCGAATTTTCCACTCCGGCAATCGAGCCGCGCCTTTTGACGCGCGCTCATAATTCCTTCAGGGTATCGCCGCTTAAAGAAAAGGATTTTGAGGCGCAAAGCCCGCTCGGAGTAATCGGTCTTGTTCCGGGAGAAATAATCACCACCGATTGCGGTCTTGCTGAAAAGACGGATGTTGAAAAAGATATTCTGAAAATAGCGATTATCGAGCGGCACAGCAATACGCATCACATCGGTCTCGGCTATATTCACGGATATGGTTTGAAGCACGGTGCCGTGGCTACCAGTATCTCTCATGACTCACACAACATTATCGCTGTCGGTACAAGCGACGCAGATCTCGCGGCGGCCGTTAATACAGTCGTCGAGCATAACGGCGGGATAGTCGTTGTGAGGGACGGAGCGGTTTTGGGAGAGCTTATGCTTCCGGTTGCCGGCATAATGAGCGACGACACTCTGGTTAATGTCAATCGCGCTCTTGAGTACGCCAAGGCACGGGCTTTTGAACTCGGCGTTTCAAGGCACATAGACCCGTTTATGACCCTCAGTTTTATGAGCCTGCCGGTAATTCCGGTCCTCCGGCTGACTACCTGCGGCATTTTCAATGTGGTCGAGCGGAAATACATGTGAGGTTTTAATTCCGAAATACACAGACAGCCCCTGGGACCCCGGGGGCTGTCTGTTATACTCAGGAAACGGCGCAAAGCCGTTATTTATTCGATCTGCGCCAGATGTGCTGTTTTTCGGCGGCGGCGATAAGCTCCTCGCGGTAGTCTGGGTGGGCGATGGAGATAAGCATTTCCGCACGTTCCCAGGTCGATCTGCCGACAAGATTCACGGCGCCGTACTCCGTAACCATATAATAGCTCTGGCTGCGCGGAGAGGTGACGATGTCGCCGTTAAAGGTGGGAACGATACGCGATTTACGCACGCCCTCGTGGTTCGTATAGGTGGATTTCATACAAATGAACGCTTTGCCGCCCTTGGACATTGCGGCTCCCGTGAGATAATCGAGCTGTCCGCCCGTGCCGCTGATGTGTCGCGTCCCGTCGCTCTCCGCGCAGACCTGACCGTAAAGATCGGCGGAGATACAGCTGTTGATGGAAATCATGTCGTCGATACTTCCGATAATCTCGGGAGAGTTAACGTATTCGAGCGGGCAGGCGTGCAGGCTGGGGTTGTCGTTAATCCAGTCGTAAAGCGGCTGACTTCCAAGCGCGATGCCGAAAACTCCTTTGTCGCGCTGGAGGCTTGATTTGCGGTTTGTAAGTACGCCGGCGTTATAAAGGTGCATATAGGCGTCGCAGCACAGTTCGGTATGCATACCGAGGTCTTTGATGCCGCTGTCAGCTATCATCCTGCCCACGGCGTTAGGCATACCTCCGATACCGAGCTGAAGCGCCGAGCCGTTCTTAACAAACGGAACGATATGCTCAGCAATCTTGACATCCTCAGGCGAGGGCTCGGGCAGTTTCAGCTCGGGCAGCGGACCGTGCTCGCCCTCAACAATCATATCCACCTCGGAAATATGTATGACCTCGTCGAAGCCGTGTACGCGGGGCAGTTTGTCGTTGATTTCGAGAATGACGACGTCAGCCTTGTCGAGTATGCCCTTTGCTACGCCCGTGGAGGTCGAAAGATTGAAAAATCCGTGCCTGTCCATAGGCGCAACGCTCATCATCGCGACATTGACGTCCAGAAAATGACGGTAATAAGGTACGACATTGCGGAAAATCATGGGAATGTAGTAGCACAGACCGCGATCCGCGAGCCTGCGCTCGTAGGAGGAGCAGTGCCAGCTGTGGTAGGTGAAGTGCTCCTGCGTCTGGTCGCATTCCACGCATTCTACCGGACCGAACAGCAGGTTCCCGCGGATTTTCACATCCTTGAGCTCGTCCTTTCGCCCGGCGAGAGCTGCGTCCAAAAGGACAGGCATGCCCAGGGCGGTGATATAGTCTACCCAGTCCCCGCTTTTTACAACCTTGACCGCTTCCTCCGCCGTGCGGAGTTTTGACTTGTATTCAGAAAGATAATCCATGCCAATCCCCTTAATTCTCAATTAAATGCATCAGCCTAATCCCTTTGAAACCATGAAAAACGAAACGCTGTAACCGAACATTAACATACTCCAAAATGCCCGAACAGTCAACAAATTAACAAAATCATGCCGAAAATCACCTTTCTCCGCTGTCGTATTTAAACAAAAATCAGCCGCCCGTTCCCCGTCACGGGAGCGGGCGGCTCTTTTCGCTGTAGGAAGAAAATTGAGAAGCACGGAATTATTTGAATTTATCGGGAAAAAGCCCCTTCGTATTAGTCTCAACACTGTACTCCGTGCGGGAACCGGGAAGCGCGGACCCGAGAGACAGCTAGATAAAACGCTCATCCCTAACGCACTTGAGCTGTGACAGTATCGGGTCGGCCTTCAGCTTCGCCACGTTATCCTCATACAGAGCGGCAGCCGGTCTTTTTTGACCGGCTGCCTTATAACGATGCCTGTATTTATTCTGACAACAGCTTATACAGCACCGCTGCCATCTGCGCGCGTGTGGAGGCTGTCCCCGGGCTGAGCTTTCCGTCGCTGCCGGACACAATACCGCTAGCAACGAGAGCCTCCAGCGCCGTTTGCGCATACGAGGAAATCTTGCTCGAATCGCTGAAATCTGTCAGCGATTTGCCTGATGAAGTATCCGGAAGCGCGTCCAGAATGTTCAGCGTGCGGTAAAGCAGCGTGAACATTTCCTCACGGCTGATCGTTTTGTCCGGCGCGAACATATTTTCGCCTGTGCCGGTGGAGATACCGAGTTTCTTTGCCGTTCCCAGATAGTTCGTGTAATAGGTACTTCCGGCGTCTGCATAGTTGTCGGTCAGGGTTTCTTCGGGCTCGATATTGTAAGCCCGCATGAGCATTACGATAAACTGCCCTCTTGTCAGTGTGCTCTCAGGCGCGAACAAGTCGTTCCCGACGCCCAGCGTTATGCCGCGTGCGGCACAGAAGGTTACGGCGTCACAGAACCACGCGCTTTCCGCCACATCCGTAAAGACCACCTTGTTATAGCCTACAGCGTAGGTTGAGAAGTGGTTGATTGCAAATTCGATCTTTCCCGTTTCTTCGTTATAGGCACTTCGTACATACTGAAGCGTTCCGGAATCGTCGATATAGTAGATCATAAGCGCGTCTTTATCTTCTCCAGGCTGCAGCGTGTAGGCTAAGCTGATATGCGCATATCCGCCGTTGAACTCGGACAGAAGCGTACCTCCTGTTGTCAGGGAGAAGTCGTAAACAGGACGGTCGCCGATAAGTTCGCGCTCCTCATCCGACAGCACCGCCAGACTGGAATCGTCAGCCTTTTCAACGGTCAGGACAATATCGCCGGAGCCGGCCTTGGTGCCGATGAAATCTGCGGCTTTTCCGTCGAAGCGCACTATGCTGTTGCCGGTGTCTATGGTAACCTCAGGCTCGGCTCCCGCCGTGATAGTTTTGAAATCACTGCTGCCGATTTTCACCTGCACGCCGTCAGTTGTTTTTGTGAGCGTACCGTCAATCGTTCCTCCGTCGGAGCTGATTATGCGGACACTTGTTCCGGTACTGATGCTGCTGGCAGGCGGAGAATACTGCGTATAAGCCTTTTGGACTCTGTCGCTTTCCGACCTCGCCGTTGTTGTATTGCTGAAGTATAAGTTTCCGGCCGACGACGTAACAGTAAGGTCCGTGAAGGCGGCGCTGCTTGCTCCTGACGCCACGGTCACAGTTTGAAGCGCAGTCCCGCCGGAAGCGGCGGCATATACCTTCACGACATCGCCTGCGGCAAGCCCGGTCACAACCGCGTCTACCTTGGTGTCGGATTTGCGGGTCACCGTGATATTTCCCGCCGTAGCTTTGGGCGTTTTGGGAGAGAGCGTCACAGAGCCGACGGCGTTTATAGAGTTCGAGTAGGCCGTTCCGTCGCCAAGTGCGGAAACAAAAACGGAATAGGTTTCAGCCACGCAGTTTGCGTGCTCGGCAAAGGTGATAAGGTTGTAGGTCAGCTCTGTGACCGTTACCGTTCCCAAATTGATTTCGACTTCAGGGCTTACTTGTTTGACGACGTGGACCGAGTATCCGACGGCATTTGTTACCGCACTCCAGGTCGCCGTAGTTCCCGTAACGCTGAGTCCCGAAGGAGACGAAAGCTGAACCGCCGGAAGGGTTGCCGCTCCTGACGCCGCTGATTTTGCGGAATCGGAATACACGGTTCCGTCGCCTTTGGCCGTTACCTTGACCGTATAGCTGCCGCCGGGCAGGCTGCGGCCCGAAAGATCAATACTTGTGGTCGTTCCAGTCGAAACCGCCGCAAGTTCTCCGCCTACAGATACTCCGCCTCTGAATATTTCAACTTCATAGCTTGTGACATTGCTGACTGCCCCCCATGAAATCGTAGTGCTCGAAACACTGAAGCCGGTCGGGGTGGAAAGCTGGAGAGCCGGCAGAGTAACGGCGGCAGAAGCGGCGCTTGCCGACGAATCGGTAAAGTTCGTTACATCTCCTATAGCTTTGACCAAAACCGTATAATCAGTTCCGCCGGGCAGGCTTCTGCCCGACAGATTGAAACTCGTTGTTGCATTTGCGACATCAACAAGACCGGTTACGTTGGTTCCGCCCTTTTTCACCGTAACGGTATAGCTGCTGGCGTTGGAAACTGCATTCCAGCTTACCGTTGTTCCCGAAACGGTGAGGCCGATGGGCGGTACCAACTGTGTAGCAGCCACTGTTGCGGCTGCGGTAACTGCGGCGTCAACGGTTCCGTCTGCTTTCACCGCGTCGGTATAGTGGGCGGTCACGGTCTCTCCGCCGTGTGCGTGTATCAGGTCGGTGGTGTCGTTGGAGCCTGTGCGGTTTAATGTCATCGTTCCCGTGAATACGCCGCTGTTTACGCCGGTTTCGGTCAGCGTGACGCTGATGCCGGTAGCGTCGGCGGTAGATGTGACCGTTACGGGAACGGTGTTGCTAACCGAGGCACTGTGGTTTTCATCCTGATCTGTCACGGTTATCGTGACGGAATCTCCCACTTCAGGCGTAGTGCTGCCAAGCACGAGAGTGCCCGTATTAGTAACTGCGGATACTGCGGCGGACGGGCCCGCAAGAGAATTTATGGTAGCGGTACCGGTGGCCATTGACAGGACGAACAGCTTATAGCTTGTATTGATGGCAACCGCCGTTCCCGCGGCTGTCTTTGCTCCGTCCGGCAGGCTCACGGTGTAAGAGCCGCCGGAGATGCTGGATTTGCTCACCGCAACATAATTGGCGGCATCGGAAACCGCTTCCGCGGCGGCAAGGTCAAAGAGTGCCGCGTCGGCTGTGGGGACCGCGAAGACCCGATATGCCGAAACCTTGGTTTCATCGGCTGCCGGGCCGAACACGATTTGGATGTCTCTCTCATCCTGGTTGGTATTCAGGTCGGAAACGCCCGTAATAGAGACGCTTCCGGCGGGAATACCGGTTGTAGCCGTAACCTTTGTCGGAGCCGCCTGAAGGTTTCCTTCGTTGTCCTTTGCAGCGATATAAACATCATAATCGGTCGCGGCGACAAAATCGGCGTCGGTAACCGCTTTTGTTGCCGTTGAACCGGGCAGTGCGCTGAAGCTTCCGGCCGCCAAAACGGTTGCGTCTCCGTAGTTGACGCCGGCGACGACCTGCGCCGAGGTGGGGGCCGTTGAAGCTTCAGCTACCGCAACATAATATATCGCGGCGGATTCGTCGACGTTTGCTTCTATAGTGAAGCCGGAGGAGTTTTCACCGGAGATTTTGGGGTAGGCGGAGGTGTTGACCGGCGCGGCAGCGTCTGCCGCCGTGCTGTATCCGATGACTTTCAGCGCGTTTGCCGAATCGGTATAGAGCACATACTGCGTTCCGGAGCTTACGACTGTTGAGGTTTTATAGTGCGAACCCGACAGCGCGGCGGGCAGTGTCAGGGACTCCTTGAAGGAGCCGTCCTGATACAGGAGCAGTGTGCTGCCGCTTATGGCCGCGTAATACAATTTGCCGCTGTCAGCGTTATTGACGAACAAATCGGCTGCTGACGCCGAAAAGGCTTTTTCAGCTGCAGCGACTTCTGTAACTCCGCTCGTTATGTGAAGACCGCTTGACTTGTTGAAGAGAGAATAGGCGTTTGTTCCGTCCGAATCCATTTCAAACAGGGAAAAACCCAGAGAGTTCGGTGAATTGGTCCCCTCCGTGAGGGCTAAGCTGAGCGTGTCCGCAAGCCGGGCAATTCTGTAATAATAGGAATTTGAATAGCTATTCCCCTGCTTTTTATAAACCAAGCCGCCTATACTGTAATTAGCGGCAGTCAGCGCGATTTTTGAAGGACCTGAAGGCTGCTCAAAATCCACCGTAGAGGAATCACCACCGTAAGAACCGTCTCCGTAAATTTTTATTGTTCTGACAAAGGTCCCGGTGGTATTTGTGGCATACATGATGTCCGCATAGTTATAGTAATCTCTGCCCGCCGAATAGCCGCCCTGTGTATCTATGTACGTAATGTGGGCATAGCCACTCCCGTCAATTGCAATGTCCGGGCAGGACAGCGCGCCGGCAGAGCCGACATTCATTGAATCGATCACTCTGCCCAAGGTCCAGCCGCTGCCCGTATCATAACGGTAAACGATGTCGTTGTCGGAATTGACAAAAACGACGTGCGGATTACCCAACGCATCCAGCGCAAGTGATGCGGCGTTAGCGTCGGAGCTTGCGGTCATACTCAGCCTAACCGTTGTCCATTTGTTGAGCGAAACGTCAAGCACACCGTAAAGCACGCTTCCGCTCATGTTCATCAAAGCGCCGATGTCGCCGCCGGAGAGCGCAACCGCGTCATATATTTTTGCGCCCGCAAGTCCGGCCGCGGCATTTTGGTAAACCGTTTCGGAAAGCGCCGTTCCCCCGTCCGGGTCCGCCATCGATAAAGTGTAGCTGCTGAAGTGGTTGACGTTAAAATAAACCGAGTTATCCGCATCACTGAAGGTGAGCCCGCTGACCGTGCCGCCTGAGACGTCCGCCGCAACGGCCGAGAAATAACCCGTCATCAGGCCGTCAAAGGACGCAGAGGTGACCCAAACCGTGGCCCCCGTAGCGGCAAGGAAAGAAAGTGCCGCGTCCGAAACGTCAACGCCAATCGTGTACTGCGCATAAGCGCCACCTGTCGGCTCGGCTACCGGACTCATGATGAGAGCGGTGTCGAGCTCCTCAAGCAGCGAGCTGTTGTCGAGGATGTCCAGTCCTGTGTTGAAGGCAATCGAGCCCGTGACTCCCGAAGCAATCGTCTTGGTGAAAGCTATTGACATCTCTCTCAGATTCTCGGTATCCTGCGCGCCGGCGCCCAGAACCGGGTCGCTGGTGACGCCTGTCGGCATTACCAGCATGGCGTCAAGACCCATAAGGGCGGCGTTTTCCCCGGACATAAGCGGTATGTAGTTCTGCGGCTGGCCCTGCATGATGTTCACCCAGCTCGCTGTGGGATTATAAAATATCTGGACTGCAATCATTCCGGCAGCCAAGCTGGCGGCTATGGTGCCGCTTATGTTGGGAGAAAGCGAACCGTCCGCCGCAAGCGTACATGCCGTGTAATAGCCGGTACCGTCCGCGGAGCCGTCGGTCAATCCCGAGCTGAGAATATTGGCGGAAGTAAAGCTTTCCGACTGATCGGCAAGTCCCAAGCTCACTCTCAGAGGCGTGCCTACAGGAATCTGCCCCTCCCCTGTACCGACCGGAAGTCCTGAAATATTGAAGCTTAGCGTGTCACCTAAAAAATAGACGTGATCCAAATCCCCGTCTGAAAATACGGCGGCCGGAGCCCCCTCCGCCTCGGCCGCAAGGGGCATGGAGATAAACAAAGACAGTATCATAGACAGTGCCAGTAACCAGGAAAGTGCTTTCTTACACATTTTTCTGTTCCTCCTTAATATCTCTCGCATGATTTTCTATCGTTTTCTTTGCCGTGGTTCTCTCGCATCGGTAAATTTTGTCAGAGGATGCCAAAGAAACCAGGCTGTACCTTTTCGACCGGCTCGGGCTTAATTCGGCAATAAATTATGAAATTTTCCTTTAAACAAAAGTATCATTTTTAAAATATTAAATATATAGGTTAAAGCGATTTGGCAATGTCATATTGACTTGACACGAATAATGTCAGTCCGATATGACAAGAATGCTGTGATTTTCACCTTAACCGTTCCATCGTTTAAGGTAATTTAACATGAAAGTTGAGAATGGTTCTCTGTATATGTATTCCAGCGCGTCTCCTGCAGCCCAGTTCAATGATTCGACAATGACCAATTATTACACCACCGTTACCTATTAAGGAGGTAATCAATGTACATTACGAATAAAACAATAAAAATACCCCTACACGGGGTATTTTCCTACGGCAAACGACGCTCGCTTCAAGGGCGTCGAAGGGCTGACGCTCACAAATGTACCGGAGCCTGCTGAGCCGACCGTCGAGCAACTGCTCGCAGCGGCGAGAGCTGCGGCGCTTGATCGCATCGACGGAAAGTGCGAGGTTGCAATCGTGGCAGACCTGACCGTTGAAGGCGTCGCATATCCCATGACGCGCGGAACGGCTCAGGACGACCTTGCCCGAGCGGTGGCGAGGGCAATTGAATAGTAACGATGCTGATGCTTTCCCGATTATATAATTACTCGCTAGATAAGTATTTCGCTCCGTTAAATGAATCTATCCTGCAGGAGGATTCCAGCCCAGAGGTGTCTTTCGCCTTGCAGGTAGGTAATGGTGATACGATACAAATTATGGCAGATACGATTAAAGAACTGCTCTTTGCATTTGCCTACATCGGAGTTCTTGTAATGTATATTTTTGTCGATGTGGCATATAGATAAAATAGTAGCGACGCAGAACGAGAAGAAAGTATGGCTTTCCGCGAACGCGAAGAACACGCTTCTGGAGTGAATGTCAAGAGATAGCAACTGATTAGAGAAAACCGCGCATGGAACAAAATCCATGCGCGGTTTTTTTACGTCATTGTTTCTAATAAAGGCAAGACATTTATTTTTTCTTTTGATAAGAAATGTAATATACCAGGTATATAGTCTTCAGCTTTTTCTGTAAGCGGTATCAATATCGAGGTGTATCCAGAAAGCTTCTCAAGTTTCGATGTAATGTCGGTTGAACTTTTTATTGTATCGGATATTTCAATTACTGGCTTAAAATAAGCATAACCGTTATCATTTCCGAAGGCAACGGCGCTCTGTTCTAAATCTGCAGGAGAGGTAATTAGTACCGGTCTTATTTGAGCCGCATCGAAAATCATGTCGGATGTATTTTGGCATTCGCTTTCCGGTGAAGCAGTGCAGTAAATCCCGATACTGTGGCCGGAACCGCAAATACGCCTCACGATATCTGGTGATTTAGATACTTCGTCTGAAGTTACAAAGAAGCATACCTTGGCGGAGTAATTATCAAGGCTGTCCAGCATTTCTTTACTGGGAATACCTATGAAGCAGATAGAAGCACTTGCACTTTTCATATCAATACTGCTGTCGTCTGAGGGGGAGGGAGAGGGAGAGGGAGCTGGAGACTGCATCACGCCATAGTATTCGTTTTTATATTTAAGCATTAACGATGATGCCGCATCAAGGAATTCGGAATCTGAAAGTACTTCTGCGCCGTTTTTTATTCTTAAAACATCTCCATATCCATATCCGGAAATAAAGGAATAGCTCAGTCCGAAATAATTACATACCCAATTCACAGGTACATAGACCTGCCCGTTTTTAATTGTCGCAGATACAGAGTAATAGTTTTCGTTGCTGTCGTAACTGTTGCCGTTTGTGAGATTGAAGAATATCTGCTTGTTAGCTGTAAAAAGCATAGCGACTGAATCGGAAGTAAAATAGCTGTAAGATACAAAAGGAGAAAAGGCCGTGGCGGGAACGTATGAGACACCACTGACTGCTTCAGTCTTAAAGTTGAGACCCAGCAGCTTGTCGTTTGTAGCTGTAAAGCACAATCCGGAATCATCAGCTAACGCCGCCTGTATAAACAAAACTAGTAATAATGCTCCTATTATAGCTACGGTGATTTTACGTTTCATGTTAGTACCTCTCATATAAGACTTCTTATACTGGTAATTAGATACAAATTTATTTTATCACAATTCATCATTATGTACAAGTTGAAAATTCAAGAATATCCACTAGTCCAAAAGAAATAACTGCTCGATGGTAAATCGCCATGAAAACACCTCCGACGAATATGGTTTTCGTATGAAGACGAAGTATGCTTGAGGGGTTCACAAAAGTTGTGTACGGAGCGGGCTACGCCGCGGATGAGATGCGTGGAGTCTGACAAATGATAGAACAGCCCCTCATAGAACGGCGTTTCCATGAGGGGCTGTTTTCTTTTGCTATACTAAGTCAATTTGAGCGATTTTTAAGTATTATTAAAGTAAATAGAATATCATTCCATAACGGCAAATTATGCTTTCCCCAAAAAACAAATGGTAAGTGCATTTACTGCATTGAGAGGAATTATCACAAAATGAAAAAGCTGACTTCCATAATACTTGTCTTATCTATGACGTTTTCTCTGATGGCGGGGTCCGCCTATGCCTCGTCCGCGAGTGCCACCTCGGCACAGCAGATAGTTCAGGCGTTGGGTATCATTACCGGCGATGAAAACGGAAATCTGAACCTTTCCGGTAACGTTACCAGAGCACAGTTCGCGAAAATGATGATCACCGCTTCAACCTATAAGGACGCTATAAGCTCAACGGCTAAAGCCTCGCCTTTCAAGGACGTAAAATACACTCATTGGGCGGCGTCCTATGTTCAGGCGGCTGTTAGCTCCGGCTGGCTAACCGGCTATACGGACGGTACATACAGACCCGACAACAGCGTGACACTCGAAGAGGCAGCCTCCGCGGTGCTCAAGATGCTCGGGTACTCTTCCTCCGACTTTACGGGTTCTTTCCCCGAGGCGCAGCTTGCAAAATACGCAGCGCTCGGCCTTAATGCCAACATTTCAAAAACGCAGGGACAGGTCCTCACAAGACAGGACTGCATGAATCTGTTTTATAATCTGATGAGCACCAAAAACAAGTCGGGCAGCTACTATGCCACGACACTGGGCTATACTGTCAACAGCTCCGGCGAACTCGACTATTCCTCTCTGGTTCTCGCCAACATGAGCGGGCCTTTCATCGTTGAGGACTCCTCGTGGAGCTCTTCCCTGCCCTTTTCATCAAGCACGGCGACTGTCTATAAAAACGGTTCTGTCTCCGGCATTTCCTCCGTGTCCAATTACGATGTATACTACTATAACACCAGCATGAGGACGATTTGGGTCTACCGCAATCAAGTAAGCGGCGTATATTCTGCGGCCACTCCCAGCACCTCCGCTCCGACCTCTGTTACAGTAGCCGGCAAGACCTTTTCGGTCTCATCTTCTTCCGCAAGCTACGATCTGTCAGACATGGGCACCTTTGGCATTGGCGATACGGTCACACTCCTTCTCGGAATGAATGGTGATGTCGTGGGCGTTGTGTCGTCAATCGATGTTAACACCACGAAGTACGGCTTTGTCGCTTCTACCGGCACGACAACATATACTGACAGCTCTGGCAATACATATACCTCCGACATAGTCACTGTTGCCTGCACCGACGGAAACACTTACGATTATGAAATCGACAGCGATTATCTTGATAAGGGCGATCTGGTTAAGATAAGCGTTACCGGCGGAGAAGCAGTAGTTGTGCAGATTGGTGATAATTCCCTGACCGGAATCGTAAATTCTTCCGGAACCAGCGTAGGCAGCTACACCTTCTCATCAGACGTTCAGGTGATGGATTCCACCGCAAACGGCTCCTTCATTAAAATCTACACCTCCAGACTGGCAGGGCTTACCCTGAACACCGGCGACGTACGCTACTATGCGTTGGACGACGACGGAAAGATCTGCCAGCTGATTTTGAATGATGTGACCGGTGATATGTACGACTACGGTATCCTTACCGCCTCCTCCAGCAGCGTAAGCACGACAAGCTCCTCCGCTACTTACGGCTATATCATTGACGGTACCGCAGGCTCTTACAGCGGTTCGGGAGTTTACTCGGTTGAAAACGGTCCCGTACAGATCGAGTTCAGCGGCAAGAGTATCGTTTCAATGAAAAATCTTTCCCAGATAGGGATAACTACTCTGAACACCCTATACGCGCAGACCGAAGACGGGAAATTTGAGCTCGGAAGCGGGGTCTCCGTCTATGTATATAAGAACAGCAGCTACAACCTGAGCAGCATCTCGGCTGTGAACGGCGGCGGATATACGCTTTACGGCTACTATGACAGGTCAATAAGCGCGGGCGGCAGAATTAGAGTAATCCTCGCATACGCGAAATAATCAGTAAATCAAAGTCAGAAGGAAGAGGCTTCGTCCTCTTCCTTCTGTATAAACGGCAGAATCAAAATCATTATTTTGAAATTAAGATAAAGTTGTTTGAATTATTCTTAAAATATGGTAAAATCCAGATAGAAAGCGAGGGACGCCAAATGAAAAAAACGGTTTCTATTGTTCTTTGTATTATTATGATTGTTTCGCTGCTGTCAGTCGCCGCCTTTGCGCAGGGACTTTCGAATTTTCAAAAGACGCTCACCTATAAGCAGGGCACCTTCTCGGACGTGAGTTCGAGTAACTGGTACAGTCTTAACGTTGAGGCCGCCTACGAATACGGGCTGATGAACGGCAGGACATCCGGTACCTTCGGCGCGGCGGATAATGTCACGCTTGCGGAGGTCATTGCCCTTGCCGCGAGGCTCAACAGCATCTATATGACCGGCAGCGCAGACTTCAAGACGGGCTCGCCGTGGTACCAGAGCTATCTGAGCTATTGCATATCAAACCAGATAATCAGCTCCGGCGATTACAGCGATTATAACGCCTATGCGACACGCTCGCAATTTGCCGAAATCCTTGAGGCGGCGCTGCCTTCCGCGGCGCTTACCCAAATCAACACTATAAATGTCGGAGAAATCCCCGATGTTCCGCTGACTGGCGCCTACCAGAGCATATACACACTCTACCGCGCGGGAATAATCACGGGAAAGACGACGGCGGGGGAATTCTGCCCCTCCGATTATATTCTCCGCAGTGAAACCGCCGCAATAGTAACCCGTTTGGCAAACGAGGTCCTCAGAGTGCAGTTCAGTATCGTCAAGGCCGGAAGCTCCAGCATAAGCACGCAGCTTCTCACAACGGTCAATGTTGCGAGTGACGAGGTGGATAACGCGCTGGAAGATTATAACGACGCCTATCTCGATGCAACAAACAGTTATTTCTCCAGCGCAGTGACCGCGCTAGACCAAGCGTCCACCTATACGCAGATGACCGCCCTGTATTTGAAATCCGCCGCAGACCTGTGCAAGGATAACAGCAAATATTCGGCGGCATATGCCGGACTGTACAGCTCATATCAGAAGTGCCTACAGGCGATGAGCGGTATCTCGCAGATAACCGCGGCTTCGGCAAAAATCACCGCCGACTGGGAAACGCCCCGAACGCTCCTGAACGAATGTTCACAGGCGCTGATAACGGCTTATGTAACAATTAAAGACATAGGATAAAATCAGGAAACATCATATACGGCGGCTCCGCAAAAAAACGGGGCCGCCGCTTTTTTGCGTTGTGGCGCTGAACCTTTTGCATTTGCACAAAAGCGTACACATTTTTCTCCGATGCGGAGCAGGGTTGAAAGCACTCTGCAGATATACCGACTTTAAGGAGGACAACAAATGGCAAGCACAAATAAAACTGCAAATCTGGCGCTCAACCAGTGGGTTCTCACCGACCCTTTTCTGATGGAGGACATGAACGCGGACAACCAGAAGATAGACGCGGCTCTCGGCGCAGTAGCTCTTGCAAAGCTGCTGGATGTCACGACCTCGGCAAACGCGCAGCAGGTAGACCTCGACGTTTCGAGCATAGACTTTACCAAATTCTCGTCAATTAAGGTGATAGCCTCGATAAGGGTCACGCCGCTGGGCACCGCGCAGCAGCTTTTCGGAAGGATAAACGGCGCGGGCGCAAACATAAGGGAGATCTTTAGCTCCTCCTCGTCGCTTCCCCTCCAGACCTACGCGGGGTACGGCTTTGTCTGCTCGACGGACGGCCCCTGCAGCACGCTGGAGCTTGAACTGACCGGCTTTCCCGCGGCGACCACAGCGCAGTATCTGGTGGCGCTCATGTCCCACGGCTCCAGTTTGCTCAACGGGAGCTTCTGGCGTCACGACTATGTGGGGATGAAGCTTTTTGACGCAAACGTAAAGCTCTCCTCCTTCAGCTTTCTGACGGACAACAGCAGCGTAAATATCAAGGCCGGCTCGAGATTTGAGATATACGGGGTGAGAAAATGATAATCGAAGTTATAGTCTGCCGTCCGGACGGCACGCAGGAGACCGAGCAGCGCGAGGTACCGGAGGACTGGTTCCCCTCCGCGCCGGAGATAAGCGAAGAACCCGCGGAATAGGCAAAAAACAAAGACCCCGCACCATATGGTGCGGGGTCTCCGTCTATCTTAACGCGCTAGGCGTTATAGATTAGAGGTTTGCTTATGCGGGGATGGTAACTGTTATGATGTTGGAAGTAGCAGATGTTGCGGTAGCAGAAGACACTACGCAATAGTAATAATATGTGGTTGCCGTGCCCAGACCAGTCAGAGCCAATGTAGCAGAGGTCTTGCCGGTGAGCAGAGTGCTGCCTGCGGTTGTGGAGGCGGAAACTGCCTGATACCACTGATAGGTTACAGCAGAGCCGTTGTTAGAAGCAGCAGCAAGGGAGCCGATGGTGCATGCGCCGGTGGAGGCAGCAGCACTACCTGTAGCAGTGCCAGCAACAGGCTGAGCGGAGATGGAGACAGCAGCGGTATCAGCCGTTACATAGATGGCCTTCGCGATGAAGGGCTTTGCAGGGGAGCCGTCAAGAGCGAGAGTGCTGCCATCGCTATAGATTACGTTGAAGTTGAGCGTGAAGCCGGCAGCCTTTGCAGCAGCGATCTCGGCAACGCTGGTGACAGCGGCGCCATTGGAGGCTGCGAGCTGGGTTGCGGTTCTGAGGTCGACAACAACAGTGGTGTCAACGGTGGAGTACACGCCGGTTGCCGTGGCAAGAATGTTGGATGCGATTCCAGCCATGGTCTGGTTCATAGCAACATTGGTGGTGAAAGATGCAAGACCGGTATCATTGACCAAAACATCCTTCTTGAGGTAGAAGCCCCTTGCGGTGGCGGCATTGATTGTGGGAACAGCAGTCGTATTGGTGACAGCATAATCCTCGGCAACACCGTTCTTATAGAGCTTATAGGTGATGGTGGTCGTTGTTCCGCTTGTTACCTTGGTGTATGCGCCGTTGTAGTAGTAAACATCGGTGGTTGCTACTTCAGCGGGTGTGCCGGTGTATACGATGCCGGCAGCATATTCAGCGGAGTTGGAGGTGAAGGTTGCAACATCGTTAATGGTCGGTGTAGCCTGCATTGTGGGAGCGTTTGCATAGCCCTTGAATGCATAGAACACGAAGTCAGATGCGCCGTAGGTGCCGGCGTGATAGAAGTACAGGGTGTTGGCAGTCGCGAAATCAGCAGAGCCAACGATAGCGTTGCCCTTGATGATCTGCTGAGATGTGAGCGTATCATCTGCAATTGCGGGCGTGAAGCCTGCGCCGTAGGTAGCAACGTCCTTCAGAACGACCTTGCCGTTGGCGTCGAGGACTGCGTTATAGAGGGTATATGTGTTGCCCGAGAAAGCACTATACAGAATCTGGGTGGCTGTCGCGGAAGCAGCAACGACGGTCTTGCCGTTGTAGCTTGCGATCTCATAGGTGCCGTATTTGCCGTCTGCAAACAGAACCTGTGCATAGTACTTATGAGTAGTAGTAGCACCAAAGCCTGTATCGGTTTCTACGTCGCCGAAAGCTACAACGCAGGCGAGATCATAGGCGGTGGCGGTAGCGGTTGTGCCGGTGTAGCCGATGACATCGCCAAAGTTATCAAGATAGAAGTTATACGATGCGGTGCCGGAAGCAAGGTTTGTGATGCCGGCGGCGCCAACATAGCCGGTTACAGAAGCGGCATTGTTGGTGGATGCAAAGTAAGAAGCTCCGTTGACTGTTACATAGGTGCCATCCGCAGCGGAGACATTGACAGCGCTGACAGCGCCGGTAACGGTCTTGGCCTTCTCAATAACGTAGGCATCACCAGAGTGGACAGAGGTCAGCATAACTACGTCGCCCTTGACAACTGTGTCGCCGAAGGCTTTCTTGTTGGTGGTTGCGTTTGTAATAACAGTCGAGCTGCCGTCGGAGTTAAGAACTGTGAGGGTCTCAGCGCCGGAAACAGCGGAAACAGCAGATACTGCGCCGACTGTGCGGGTTCTGAACTGAGCAGCGACAACCGTCGTTACGCCGGTTGTAGAATTGGTCTCAGTTATGAGCTTCGCATCCTGATATGCGAAAGCTGTTGCAGAGGTAGGCAGAGTGTAGTTGCCGTTTGCATAGAAGTTGCTGTACTGGGGAACAGTTGCGGTACTATAGGTGAGGAGACCGGCAGTAATGACAGCAGCCTTATACTGAGCGGCGGTCATGTTGCTGAGGTCAAGAACCTTGGTGGTGGTTTCAACATAGAACACCTTGCCGGTGGTCGTGTTGCCGTGAACGACGACTTTGGTGCCGACAGCGCTGAAATCAGCGGGGATGGTGTAGCTGCCGACGGTGGCAACAGTATAACCCTTGATTGCGTTATACGTTACAGCGGTGATAGCTGCAGCAGCCTGAGCGGAGTAGCCATAGGTGTTAATAGCTATGGTTTTGTCAGCAACAACGGGAGAATAGGAAGAATCATCCTTGCTGTACTTAACAACAACAACCTTGGTGATTGCGTTGAAGCAATACAGAGCAGCTTCTTCACGGGTTGCGGCAGCGCTGAAGCTTGTTGCCTTGGAGCCGGTGAAAATGCCCTTGCTGTTAGCGTCAACAGCTACGTTGAGAGCCCAGGAAGCTCCGGTGTACTCGCCCTGCTTGCCATAGCCGGCAGCGCAGAGAAGCATTTTTGCAAGCTCAAAGCCTGTGACATTGCCTGTGGGGTTGAAGGTTCCGTCGCCAAGACCGTTGACTATGCCCTTGCTCACAAGATAGGTGATGAAGGGAGCGGACCAACGGGTGGAAGCGACATCTGTGAAGCCGGTAGAAGAGACTGTGAGGGTCTTTGCTACGTCTGCGCCCAGGACGGCATAAGTAACCATCTTGGCGGCTTCTTCACGGGTGATTGTGCCCGTGGGCTTGAATGTGCCATCGGTATAACCATTGATTGCGCCCATGCCAACCATGGTTCCGACAGCGGTCTGATACTGGATGGTAGTGTTATCGGTGAAAGATGTTGCAGCAGCAACGCCCATCAGTCCGAGGCACATAGCCAGAACCAGTACGAGACTCAGAGTTCTGTTCAGAGATTTCATACTATGAAACTCCTCCTTTAATAGTACCCCTTGATAAGGGGCCCGATTATGTACAACGCTTGATGATCTGGATATCCAAGGCCGACCATCAAACGGAAGTACCGTGAATAATGGGAAAAGTATATAAAAAGACTCTTCCGTTTACAGTCGTTATGTTAACACAACTTCTTTGTGGGGTCAATATCTTGCAACTTGTTGTCACATAACTGTAACATTATCCATTTATGCTTATTCTCGGAAAAACGAAAACCGTTTTTTACCGATTGCCTGACTTGACGCCCGCCCCGGGTCACAAAAGGTCCCCGCATCCGAATGGATGCGGAGACCTTTTGCTTTTGGCACGCCTTGAGGGATTCGAACCCCCGACCTTCTGGTCCGTAGCCAGACGCTCTATCCAGCTGAGCTAAAGGCGCTTATTCGCGGAGCGCTTGAGTATAATACCATATGCTCCTGCGAAATGCAAGCCCCTTTTATG